>Ga0164313_10003063_pt1 | contig 14895 bp, 13 predicted proteins | sample GuaBasSedimGuay4_FD_113735 | JGI IMG/M metagenome (GOLD analysis project Ga0164313, IMG submission 113735) | Subseafloor sediment microbial communities from Guaymas Basin, Gulf of California, Mexico - Guay4, Core 4569-4, 0-3 cm | ecosystem: Environmental > Aquatic > Marine > Hydrothermal vents... | reverse complement strand
CATCGAGTGCCAGGTCGTGGGCCTGACAGCCGGCATCAGCCCGAACCTGGACCTGGTAGCCGAATCATCGATCGCTACCAGCCGGGGCATCCTCGTGGACCGCGGCTTCCGCACCAACACCGATAACATCTTCGCCGCCGGCGATTGCGCCGAGATCGTTGCCGAGGATGGGGGGCGCAATTTGCTGCAGCAGGTCTGGTACACGGGCAAGCGGCAGGGTGCGGTGGCCGGTGAGGTGATCGCCGGCGAGAGTCGCAGCTACGACCCGGGCATCTGGTACAACTCGGCCCGCTTCCTCGACCTCGAATACCAGACCTATGGCCAGGTCGGCTTTCGCGTGCCGGGCGAGGAGAGCCTCTACTGGCAGCATCCCGACGAGGCCCAGGCGGTCCGCGTGGTGCACGTCGACGACCGCGTGATCGGGCTGAACTTCATGGGACTGCGCTTCTTCCATCCCGTGGCGGAGGGATGGATCGGGGCCGGCGCGTCCATGGATGAGGTACTCGCCGGCCTGCACGAGGGGAACTTCCAGCCAGAATTTGCACCGCGGCGCGATGCCATGGCCGTTCAGTCGTTGCGCGCGCAGTGGAAAGGCCGGGCAGCATGATTGACGCACGCACCCTCAGCTACGACTTCGACGAAGAGGCTGGTGACCTGGGACCTGAGACGCGCCCCTCCTCCGGCCCGGGCTTCGGCGGCGGCCATGCAGAGTCGCAGAACGACGGCGTTTTCTTTGGCAGCATGACGGCGCGCGGTGTGGCCGGCTGGATCGCCGGCCTGCTGCTCACCGCTTTCTACGTCGTGCTCTACTGGTGGCCGCAGTACCTGGACGCTGGCGTAGGCCTGGTCGATCCGCTCGCGCGCGGTCTGAGTGGGCAGCCTGCCGATCGCTGGTTCCTATATGGCCTGCTCTACACGGGCGCGATCCTGGTTTTTGGCGTCCGCATGCTGCGCAAGTACCGCCATGTGCGCTACGAGCAGCTGCGTACGCTGAGTGTAATGTTCTTCCAGCTCGGCTTTGCCTTCCTGATCCCGCAGATCCTCAAGGCCCTGAACGAACCCGAGTACTACTTCAGCTACTTCTGGCCACTCAAGCCCGAGTACCTGCAACCGTGGAACGTCGACTACCTGCTGCAGCACCCCGGCCGGCTGGGTGTGTTCATGGTTGTGTGGGGCGCGGTGATGAGCTTCGTGGCCGTGCCGCTGCTCACCCATCGCTTCGGCAAACGTTGGTATTGCAGCTGGGTCTGCGGCTGCGGCGGCCTGGCCGAAACCCTCGGCGACCAGTGGCGGCAGCTTTCTTCGAAGTCGCGGCTCTCGTGGTGGATCGAGCGCGTTGTGATTTACGGTGTTCTGGTGCTCGTCGTCCTGACCACGGCCCTCCTGTGGATCAACTACTCCTCGGGTGGATCGATGTTCTCCAGCGCATCGGGCGCGCTGGCGAAGTGGTACGGCTTCTACATCGGGGCGTTGTTCTCCGGCGTGGTCGGCGTGGGCTTCTACCCGATTCTCGGCAGCCGCGTATGGTGCCGTTTTGGTTGCCCGATGGCCGCGATACTGGGCATCTTCCAGAAGTTCTTCTCACGCTTCCGCATCCGCACCAACGGCGGACAGTGCATGTCCTGCGGGAACTGCTCGACCTACTGCGAGATGGGCATAGACGTGCGGGCCTACGCCCAGCGCGGCGAGAATATCGTGCGGGCAAGTTGTGTGGGCTGCGGGATCTGCAGCGCTGTCTGTCCACGCGGCGTGCTGCAACTGAGCACCGATGGCAGCTTCGGCGACCGCTATCCCGGAAGCGAGCGCCCGCTTGATGCGCTGATTGCGACGCTGGCGAATGCGCCGAAGCAGGGGCACTACGGGACCGAGGAGTGAACGCGAGTCGGACTGGACCTACTGACCGAGACCAATCTGGTCGAGGTGCGACTCCTGGCCTTCGCCATTCAGACCCCAGTAGGCCAGTCGCGTTGAACCGGTAAGTACGCCCTCGATATCGGGCGACAGCGACCACTTCACGATCCGGTGCGGATACGAGGCCTCGATGTGGAAGCTGCCTGTTCGGCCACCATCAATCTCGATCGTGTACAACACCGTATCGAATCCCCCCGCGGGCACGGCCACCTGCACTGTTTCCACTGCGCGTTCGATGCGCGCTCGGGTCCATTGCAGTTCCTGGTGTGCGAGCCGTGAATGGAATACTCCGGGCAGGTAGTCGACCGAGCGTGACTCGCCCGGCTCGAGATAGTCTTTGCGCAGTCCACGCAGCAGAATGAACAGATTATCTTCGGCTACGCCCCCCTGGGGGTACTGGAGTTCAACCGCGCCAGACTCACCTTCAAAATAGCTGTGGTAGGTCCCGCGCACTTCGTGCTGGCCGAAGACCAGCTCCTCGTAGACATGGCCACACCACTCAGCGCTGGTGAATGAGACCTTAACCGGCTCAAAGCTGGTGTCCCGCACGAAAGTCGACACCATCGTGTTGTAGTCGTAGATGCCAGTCTGGAAGTCCCGGACCAGGTTGAGCTTCAGCGCACCGAAGGTATCCTCCGGATTCTTCGTGTGGTCGTTGACCTTGACCCGGCCAGACTCGCTGAAGGGCTCGGTGACGTAAATCATGACACTCGTGCCGCTGCGGGTCTCGCCATAGCGCGATACTGTCAGCCTGTAGCCATTCAGTTCGGCCTTGCCGTCATACCACCATGCGCCAAACTCCTTCTCGGCAGCGGCGGACGCCGGAGTCAGAGAGATCGAGACCACGATGAGAAGCCAAGTACAGAGCCTGGAGCGCATGGATAATTCCTTTGGAGAACCGGGGACCAAGCCATCATTCTACGCCGATCCTGGGGACCCGACCATCCCCTCTGACACAAGGAGGCAACTGGTGTTGCGAATTCACATCCTGGTCATCCTGGGGGGCCTCCTGACTCTCGCAATCCTTGCCCAGGATGCCTCCGCAGGCGGAGTTCGCCTTGAACTGCGCGCCTACCCGGCAGGACTGATCGGTGGGATCGGCGGCGAAGTGTCCCTCGGCGAGTCTGACATCGCACTCATGCACGCAGGCTACAACGCCACTGATCGCCATGACTGGGGCGAGCACTCCGATGAGTCAGGTGGCGGCATCGGGCTCGGAGTGGGATGGCTGCACCGACTTCGATCCGCAGCAAACGGATGGATTGCCGGCGCGCGCCTGGACTACTGGCAGATGGGCATCAACTGGGAAGACCCCGGGCGCAGTGGCCACACCGAGATGGGCGTGATTCAGCCCACGCTAACTGGCGGGTATCGATGGGATGGCGCGGGCTCGTTCCTCGAAGCCAGCCTTTCCTTCGGGCATGAGCTCAATGTCTCTGTCGAAGGCGAGGATGTCGGGCAGGGCTGGATACTGCTGGCTGGCGTGAGCGGCGGCTGGAACTGAGTCCTAGAGCGACACGTCCCACTGCAACTGGACCCGCCATTCCTCGCGCGTGTCGTCCTCGCCTAACTCGTAATCGAGCCAGGTCGTCGATGCGGTCAACTTGTTGCGGTGACCGCTGAAGAACCAGTTGGCCACGAACGACAGCTCGAACTCGTCATCGCCATCGTCTTCGCGCCCCGGATCGTACCAGGCGTGGCGCACGGCAAACTCAAGCTCTGGCGGTACGAACTCGAGAAGTTCGCTGAAGAAATAGCCTGCCTGCAGGTAGTTGCCGGTCAGGATCGTGGTCGCGCTTTGCACCCGGTCGTCGATCTCCTTGTAGTGGAGCTCCTGTTGCCAGGCAAAACCGTGCGCAACGAACGCACTCTCGAACATGGCTTGCTTGACCCGGAACTGCCCTCGCACCGCCGGATCGACGTCATCGTCTTCGTCGGCAAAGCCCGTCAGGGAGCCACCGCCGGAGGTAGAAAAGCGCGTGTAGGGGCTACGGTTGGTGACCCCGGCCACGGTCAGGCTCAACGCCGGGTCGCTACGCCCCAGGTCCGAGCCGATGAATCCCGCGCGTTCACCCAGCGGGTTCCACTGCAGCCTGATCAGGTACATCAGGTTCTCGTCATCGTTCACCCCACCACCTCGACCCGTGCCCGTGAAGGCGGAAGCCCAATAGTCGACGCTGTGCCATTGCCCAACACCCAGGCGCCCCAGCAGCGAGGCCCCCTGCTGTCGATCAATGGTGAAGGGACGATTGATGAGCGAGCGGTCCATCATCTGCTGCTTGCCCGAAGAGATCACGCGCTCGCGCGTGTAGCGCGCTTTCCATTGGCCGACCCTCAATCCGAACCAGCTGCGCCATTGCATGGTGACGCGGAAGTCGAGGATGTTCGATGAGGGGAAGTCGAACTCCCAGTAGTACTTCAGCCACTCCTGCCCGGCATGGCCGCCGACCTTCAAGCGCGCACGCCGTAGCTGAAAGCTGGTCTGGTCCGGCTCTGGCTCAAAACTCACAGGGTTGTCATCGGACGGGTGCGACAAGCGGAACTGCATGCGCGTGTCGATCTGCAGCAGGTAGCGTCCGTCCTCTGTAGAGAACTCGAATCCCTTGCGCCCGTGCTCGACGGTCCCGGCCCGGGCCAGGCCAACGCCTCCTGGACCGACTGCCATGCTCAGGCACAACGCGAATGCGATCAGCTTCATTGGCCGGGAGCTCCGTGTGACTCGGGTCGATTTTCTGCCGAGCCACAGCTTACCAGCCACGATGCAACTAGCGAAGCCCAACCCGCACAGCACATAGCACTGGCCGAAGCTGACCTCCCGCCCGGATTACTCCATCCACTCTGTGGATCACAGTCGTGCACCTTGCCGCCGACACCCCACCTGCATAGCGTCTCTGTAGACATCACAGGATCCCCACGGAGATGGCGATCGCCGACGCCATGCAGGCCCAGGACCCCTCCTGTCCCGGGACACGACCATGAAGACCGAAACCATCCTGAATCAACTGGCAAGCGCGACAGTCGTCGAGCTGGACGCGGACGCACTGCCCGAACTTCTCGCAGATTCGAAGCTGCTGAGCGAGTCCGACACGCACCTTGCCGGCCTCATCCGCATCCTCGCGCTGCGTGACCTGCTGCTCGTCCAGGAGCAGCACCCCGAGAGCCGGAAGCTCCTGCTACGAGGATTCACGGCCCGCGAGGAGGCTGAGAGCTTCGTCCGCGAGCGCCTCGAGACCTACGAACGGATGTGGGACGGCTGCGGCTGCAAGGTGGAGTACTTCAAGTAGACTGCGGCAGCGCGCATCACTACGCTCTGCGGGTCACGGGAACGGATCGACTATCCGGCACAACTATCCGGCTCAACCATCCGGCACAATCAGGGTGAATCCATGGAAAAGACAAACGCCTGCGGCCAACTCGAAGTCGTCGACACCGGAAGGACACTGCTCGAGCAGCCACTTCTCAACAAGGGCACCGCATTCGACGAGCGCGAACGTATTGAATTCGCGCTGATAGGGATGCTGCCGCCGCACATCGAAACTCTCGACGAGCAGGTCGAGCGCGCCTACGAGGAGTTTCTGCGCAAGGACGTCGACCTGCAGAAGCACATCTACCTGCGCCAGTTACAGGACGAGAACGAAACAGTGTTCTACCGGCTCTTGATGGATCACATCGAAGAGCTGATGCCAATCGTCTACACGCCCGTCGTCGGTCAGGCCTGTGAGCGATTCGGTAATATCTTCAGGCGTCCGCGCGGACTCTACGTCAGCTATCCACGGCGCGAGCACCTGGACCGGATGCTCACGAACGTCGACTCCGATGTGGAAGTGATCGTGGTCACCGACGGTGAACGCATCCTCGGCCTTGGCGATCAGGGCGCAGGCGGCATGGGCATTCCCATCGGCAAGCTCACACTCTACAGCCTGTGTGGCGGCATCGACCCGGGCAAGACCCTGCCCGTGCTGCTCGACGTCGGCACCGACAACCAGGACCGCCTCAAGGACCCGCGCTACCAGGGCTGGCGCCATGCCCGCATTCGCGGCGAGGAATACGACCACTTCGTCGAGGCCTTCGTGCAGGCCGTCATGCGCCGCTTTCCCGCCGTCCTGCTGCAGTGGGAAGACTTCGCGTCGCGCAACGCCGACCCCCTGCTGGCACGCTACCGCGACCGGCTGTGCACCTTCAATGACGACATCCAGGGCACGGCCTCGGTCATCCTGGGAACAATCCTTGCCGCTGTCAGCGCGAAAGGCGAGTCACTCACCGACCAGGTCTTCCTGAGCGTGGGCGCAGGGTCGGCGGGATTTGGAGCGGCGCTGCTCGTGCGCCAGGCGATGGTCCGCCGTGGCCTGACGCCAGACGAAGCGCGGCGCAGAGTTCTGGTGACGGATTCACGTGGACTCCTGTTCGAGGGTCGCAAGGACATGACCCCGCTCAAGACCAAGATCCAGCAGGATTCCGGGTTCGCCAGCGACTGGCTGAACGAGGACGGCCTCGTCCCGCTGGACTCGGTCATAGAGAACACTCGCCCGACGATCATGATCGGAGCCACAGGCCGGGCCGGCACCTTCGACGAGACCCTGGTGCGCAAGATGGCGGCAGGCTGTGATCGACCGGTCATCATGCCCCTCTCCAATCCCACCTCGCGCGCGGAAGCGGTTCCCGCAGACCTGCTCAAGTGGACCGATGGCAAGGCATTGGTGGCGACCGGCAGCCCCTTCGGCCCGGTCGAGACCGCGGACGGGACGCGCGTCATCGCGCAGTGCAACAACGTCTATGTATTCCCGGCAATGGGACTGGGGATCCGCGCAGTCAACGCGCGGCGCGTGACCGACTCGATGTTCATGGCCGCGGCCGAGGCACTGGCCTCGTGTTCACCGGCGACTGACGATCCGAGCGCTCCGCTTCTGCCGCCCCTGCCGGGCATTCGCTCGCTGGCGCGCACGATGGCGGCGGCCGTGGCGCGTTGCGCCCAGGAGGAGGGGATCGCGGATCTGCTCGGGGAAAATGAGTTGATGAGCCGCATCGATGATGCGATGTGGGAGCCGTGTTACAAGGAGTATGTGCGGCCGTGACGGGCTACGGGGCTGGCTAGTTGTAGAGGCTCTTGATTGCGCTGAAGCTGGTGGATTCGGTTGGGAAAAACTGCTGGATAAGGAGCAGAGGGCCAACATCGCACGGCGTCTTCACATTCGTGCAGGTGTTGTAGATGGGTGACTCTGGATGCTGGTTGGTGTTCGCGCTCAGGAACACGGTTGCATGAAAGCCCCCAAGGGCCGCATACACATATTCCGCGACGAGAATAGGGGTGCCACCGGATCCAAGTACGCACTCACCGAGTGCTACATTCGTTCCGATATTGGCCGGCACTTCATCGAGAAACGACCCTTCGCCGGACGGACCAGAGATTATGTTCCAGGGGAATATGTCCGACGACTGGATGTTCAGTTTGTACGCCACAGCATCCGTGCTGTCTTCGGCGAACATCACGATGTAGAATGAGAACAAGGGCAGACTGGGATCCAAATCGGGATAGAAGCCACTCACTGTACCGGCGGCATCCCCATACGCCGCAATCGTACAATCCGCACCCTGCACCGTGGACGCCAAAACCATTGCTGCAACCAGCAGCAGTCCAACCTTCTTCAACATCTCAAACCCTCCCGCAGTTCAGGCACACACCCATATAGTCTATCACCCCACCTCCACCATCCAACTGATCACTCTGCACCATCCGCCTCTCGCCCATGCCACGCCGCCAGCACCTTCGCTTCCTTCTCCGGATCAATCCCCGCGCGCAGTTCCGTGCGCGGGCCCTCGGGGTTCTCCGGCTGCACCTTCCACCACTCGAGCGTGTCGTGGATCGTGTCGCTCAACGGGCGAAAGCTCAGCCCGGCGGCCATCGCGCGTGACACATCAACCGAACCAAAGCCCGCATACTCACCTTCGGGCGGGATCCAGCAGGGCATCTCGCTCCAGGCGGCAACTTCCTGCTGCTCGAGGAAGTCGGCGTCGACCCAGGTAAAGGTCGCATCGCTGCCCGAGATCTTGCGGGACTGCTCGAGCATGCCCCCGGTCGTGATACTCCCGGCCTTCGCCGTGCAGTGGAAGACACCCAACTGCCGTTCCTCGATGCACTTCAGCGTGAAGCTCATCAAGTCGCGCACGTCGATGAACTGGATGTCCTGATCCGGCTCGCCCGGGGCCAGCACCTCACCGCCGCGCGAAACGCGCACCGGCCAATAGGTGAAGCGGTCCGTGCGGTCCATCGGCCCGACGATCAGACCCGGCCGGATCACCGTCGTGCGATCCGGGAGCGCCCGTTGGGCCGCCTGCTCACACAGCACCTTGAGGCCACCGTAGGTCTCCCCCGTTACTTCTTCGGTCGTCGGATCCTCGAGCGTGGCCAGTTCGGCATCCTCGGTCATCCCGGTCAGGTCGTAGCCGGAGTAGACCGAGATCGTGGAGATCACAACGTACTGCTTGACCGTGTCCTTCACGATGTCCGTGACCAGGTCGATCACGCGTGGGAAGTAGCACGAATTATCGAGTACCACGTCGAACTCGCGGCCGCGCAACTGCTCGACATCCTCGGCGACAGTGCGGTCGCCCGTGACCCTCTCGACACCCGGAAAGAGATGGGAATTCGTCCGGCCCCGATTGAAGAACGTGAGTTCATGGCCCCGGGCCAGGGCCATCTCGGCGAAGGCCGGACCGACGAAGGAGGTGCCACCCATGACCAGGATCTTCAATGGTTTCTCCGCTTTCTCCTGCACCCAGGGCAGGTCGCGCAGCTCGAGTTCGCGCAAGGTCTCGAGCGGGTCTGCATCTGCCCATGCCGGTGCCACGAAGCGTCCGGGCAGCATGTTCAGCCCGGCCAGTGCGGAGACGGTCATACCGGTCTTCAGGAAATCGCGGCGGTTGCTGTTCATGGATCCTCCCGGCCCGACGCGCGGACCGCTTTCATGCTGTAACGGAGACCGTTTCGCCTGCCGCTTGTTCGGCCTCGACCATACTCGACTGCCGGCGTCCGAGCCAGATCCCGATCAGTCCCCAGACACCCGCAATCGGCACGGCGACCCAGGCGATCATGCCCATACCCAGCCCCAGACGCGTCAGGCCATCGAATGCAGCCGAGCCCAGGGAATCGCCACCGCGGTACACGAAGGTGTCGATGAAGTTCTTGGCCTTGAAGCGTTCCTCACGGCTGACGGTCGTGAACAGGGTCTCGCGCGCCGGCCGGATCAGCGCGTAGTTGCTCGCCCGGCGCAGCACCTGGAAAAGCACGAGCACCCCGAGCACCGGCGATACACCGAGCGCGGCGAAACCGATCGCCGTAATCACCGGCAGCAGGACCAGCGTTGCGCCGATGCCCATCGAGCGCATGATGCGTCCGCTCAGCAGCAGCTGCGTCAGCAGCGTGAGCACATTCACCCACACATCGATCCTGGCAAACATCGACGCGCGAGCCTCGCGACTCTCGAAGGCGTCGGAGATGATGTTGGCCTGCTCGAAGTAGAGAAAGGTCGAGCAGAGGGAATAGAGAAAGAGAAACCCGCTGATTCCGAGTAGATAAGGTGAGCGCAACGTCAGTCCGATCCCGTTCAGCGCGCCGCCCAGGGGACCCTTCCAGCTCGCGCGCTCGGCCTCACGACGACGGCCCACTTCAACCGGATCGATATCATCCTCAATTGCTCGCATCTGCTCGAAGTGCGTGTGAAGCCGGCGCACGCACTGCACCGCGAGCTCCAGAAACACCGCCGCCACCAGGAAGAGGTGCACGCGCCCGATCACGTCGATCAGTTCGCCAGTGATCGATCCACCGACGATCGCGCCGAGGCTGCCACCGGCTGCAACCAGACCGAACAGCCGCTTGCTCTGATTGACCGCGAAACCGTCAGCCAGGAAGGTCCAGAAGATCGAAATCGCAAACATGTTGAATACGCTGAGCCATACATAGAACGCCCGGCCCAACCAGACTTCCGCGTTCCCGGAAAGCAGTTGCGCCAGCACCCAGAAGACCAGCAGTTGTGCGATTGAGGCGCGGTACACGATGGGTAACAGAACGTGCCGCTCGAAGCGCTGCGCGCACCAGCCGAACACGGGCACCATCAGTAGCGTGGCCACGAGCGTGGCCTGGAACATCCACGGCAGATTGCGCACGCCACCCGCCAGCCCCATTTCCTCGCGCAGCGGCCGCAGGATGTAATAGCCGGCCAGCAGGCAGAAGAAGTAGAGGAACGACAGGATCACCGCGCGCGTCTCGTGTTCGCGCACGTAGAGGACACGCTGGAGGAATCGGTCAACCATGAGTGACGGGATGTCCTGGCTTGAAGGGAGTCAGCGAAGCTCACTCTACGCCGTGGACACGGGCCGGTTGCAAGCAATATCCGCGATCCACTTGCCCACGCCCGCAGGAGCGCGTCGGAGCTTTCGCCCTGCAGATATTCCCGTTCTGACATCCAGGGCAGACCACGCCAGACCCCGATGTTACTCTGACCGCAGCTCTCACTCCGCCCCAGTACGTGGGGACTCTCGCCCGGAGGTCCTTGATAGTGTCCCGTCTCCTCTATCTCGTGGTGTCGGTTTCCGGCGCCTGTATTCTCTCGCTCGAGATCCTCGGAACCCGCGTGCTCGGCCCCTTCTACGGAGTGAGCATCTACCTCTGGTCGGCGCTGATCTCGATCACACTGGCCGCGCTCAGCATCGGCTACTTCATCGGCGGCCGATACGCGGACCGTGGTGCGGGCTGGCGATCGCTGGCCTTCATGCTCGGCGCAGCAGGAATCTGGGTTCTCCTGATCCCCGTCATGCGCTCGGGCGTGATCAATCTCGCCAGCGGGATGGGCTTGCGCGCTGCGGTTCTCGTCGCCGCGACCATCCTCTTTGCTCCACCGCTCACTGCGCTCGGCATGATCAGCCCCAGTGCAATCAAGATCAAGGCTTCCAGTCTGGGCGAAGTCGGCCAGACGGCTGGTGATCTGTATGCGATTTCCACCATCGCCAGCGTCGCCGCCGCGATCGCGACCGGGTTCTGGCTGGTGCCGCATCTCGGTGTGAACGGATTGCTGTCGGTCATCGGGGGAGTGCTGCTGGTGACAGCGGCGCTTTGCTTCGGGATCGACAGGAAGGTAATCCCGGCAGCGGTCGCAGTCGTACTCGGACTGGCTGGTGGATTGTTCCCCTTACCCGAGGCCGGAGCGATTCCGGGAACCGTGGAGCTCGTGGAGAGCCCCTACGCGACACTCCAGGTCGTCGACCATAAGAACGTGCGCTACCTGCTCATCGATGGTGGCACGCACACGATCATGGGATTCGGACAGGGCGAATCGCTGCACCGCTACACGCCGGTCATGGAATCGACGCAGCTGCTCTTCGACGATACCGGCAAGGCCCTCCTGCTCGGCCTGGGCGGCGGAATCCTGGCGCGCAATTTCCACGAGGACGGCTGGAGCATCGAGTCCGTGGAGATCGATGCGGAAGTCGCCCGCATCGCCAAGGAGCACTTCGCACTGCCGCCAATGATGTCCACCTACATCAACGATGCACGCCGCTTCCTCGTCGACAATGACCGTCAATGGGATCTGATCATGATGGACGCATTCGGTAGCAGTTCAATTCCATTTCATCTGGTGACCGAGGAAATGTTCGAGCTGTGCTCCGAGCGCCTGACCGACGACGGCGTCCTGAGTATCAATGTCGAGTGCAGGGAATGGAACGATCCGCTCGTCCATTCCATGGCCGCTACCCTGCGCACGAGCTTCAAGCATGTGTGGGCGCTGCCCATCGCCGAACCACCGAACACGCTCGGCAACCTGATCCTGCTGGCCACGAATCGTGAAGGCTTCAACTTCCCGGAGGAGCGGCTCGGCGACATGGGCGAGGCAATGCGCAGCGGTGATCAGGCGTTCCACTGGAAGGTCGTGCAGCAGAACCACGCCTGGGACAACCGCTTCGAACCCGGCCTGGACCGGGGCATCGTCTTCACGGATGACCGGTCGCCCGTCGAACTCTGGTCAGAGGCAATCAATCTCGAAGCCCGGCGCGGGCTGCACGAGTTCTTCGGCGAAGAAGGCCGGGTCTGGTAGCTGCCTAGTCGAGAGGGCGAATCTCGTCGCCGGATTCGATTCGAATCGGCCAGCCATCGAGGCTGTCGCCAACCACACCGGCCAGATCATCGGCCGGCACCGTGGCAAGTATCAACAGGCAAGGGTCGCCCGCTTCGGTCTCACCAACGGCGATTCCCTGAATCCCGTCGATTGCCATCAGGCGCTCCGCATGACGCTCCAGCGTGGCATCGATACTGTCTCTCTGCACTGGGGATGCCTCCGGGACCGGGTCGTTGGCAGAGCTGCATGCGCTTGCCGACAGTAGCAGGACCAGAACCACAATACGCTTCATCATGTTGCCTCCCAAGAAAACGCACCCGCCCCGAACGGGGACGGGTGCGCGGAACTCGAGTGCGGCGGAAATGGGCCCGCCGCACACTGAGTGTTCTAGTTACCAACCATCGAAGCGTTCAGGAAACTGAGCACATCGCCGATCGGGTTTGCGATCGCCGTCCTGCTGCTACCCGCGAAGAGCAGGCCCACCGCGCGCGGGTTGTTGCTCACATCCTCGACCATCAGCGAACCACTGTCACCGCCGGCGAGGAACTTCGACCGCTTGTTCTTGATCACGATCTGGCCTGTGAAGGTCTTCGTGAAAGCCGTGCCACCTGCGCACTCGTTCTCGTAGGTGATGCTGACCGTCGCGTTCAGACCACTCACGCTGCTGCGTGCCAGCCCAGTCGTACGGCCCGACTTCTTGACATCCTGGCCCACGAAGGCAGCCACGGTGCTGCTGCTGATCGTGCCGATTTCCAGGATCGAACCGTCGCTCTTGACCATGCCGGATTCGACCTCGGCGATAGCCACATCGACGTTGTTGTTCGGCAGGGCATTCATGACCTGCAGGGTGGCCACGGTCTGGGCATTACCGGCATCACAGTTGATGTCGATGAGCGCGGGCTGGATGACCGGGTCACCGTTGCTGGCCGTACGGCCATTGCCACCGTTGACGATATCGGCCTCGAGCACGTGGTAGTTGCTCATGATGTACTGCTTGCCACCCTTGCTGATCAGCGAGCCAAGCGTACCGCCACAGCAGTAACCGTTGGCCAGATCAAACTCCCAGCCACCGGAGGTGCCGAGCGAGATCGGCGGGGTCTGGATGGCCGTGTGGCTGACACCACCGCCGCCACCGCCGGGCTTGCCCTTCATTGCCACGATCTTGCCGGTCACGACCTCGACGACTTCGACGCCGTCGATCTGCCGCGGCAGGCGGCCCATGGTCATGGCCCGCTCGGTCAGGATCTGGATGACCGGTTCACCAGCGTCATTGAGGCCGGTAGCGGTACCGACCACGCCAGGCATTTTCATGAAGCGCGAGGTCTCGCGCTCCTGCAGACGCATTACTGCTTCGAACTGCTGTACGACCGGCGAGAAGGTCGACTGGTCCTGCGTCTCTTCGACGCCGGGAGCCGTGATGTCAGCGCTGTTCTCACAGCCAGACCACACGAAGGAAAGCGAGAGAACGAGCGCGATGAGAAGGCTCGTTGAGAACAGTGAACGACGGGACATACAGGAATTCCTCCTGAGGCATGGGCGAACATGCCGCTGGCGAGATTGAGGGAGCCAACCCTGAGGCGACAGGGCCTGGCAGTGAACTCGCCGATTAGACCGTCCCGGGACCACTCATGTCAATTTTGTGATGCTTGGCTGCCGATACCCGTACTGATTCTCCAATTGGGGAGAATCCAGACAGCCCCGGGGACAAGCGGGAGCAGGGTTCAGGGCGCGGTCTTCGCCACGATCAGGATCCCCACACCGATCACCAGGATCCCGCCAAAACGGACCCAGCTCGGCTCCTCACCCAGGAACCACCAGCCCAGGAAGAAGGCGATCACATAGACCAGGCTCATCATCGGGTAGAGCAGCGACAACTCCATGCGGCTGAGCAGGTCGAACCACAGCAGCGTGGTCAGGCCGAAGATGCCCAGACCCACGAGGATCCTCCAGCTCTTGATCAGCTTGGCGATCTGCGGCAACCAGCCCTGCGACACATCGATGGTGCCCACGCGGGCCAGCCCGATCTTCCACAAGGTCTGGGCGGTGACCATCAGGGAGATGCAGAGGAGGAGCAGCAGCCAGTTGCGCATGGCGATTCCGATCAGGCGGGGAGAACAGGGGCCAGCGCGCTACTCCACCGACCGGCGAGGCCTGCGCGTGAATGGTTCGCGTTGACCCAGTCATACGCGTTGCTCGCGAGCGACGGATCGAGCCGGTCCAGAGCCGAAGACCACGAAGCAGCGTCATCGACCTGAAGATAATGTTCACCGGCCACCGCCCCACTACCGCGGGCTGCGACCTCCGTCGCGAGAACGCAACGGGCATGGGCGAAGCTCTCAAGCAGACGATAGCGTAACCCGCTGGCGTAGCGCAGCGGAATCAGGACAGCCCGCGCCGCGGCCAGCTCGGCCTGGAGATCATCCACGAAACCGGCCCAGATCACGCGGTCGTCGTCGATCGGCTCGGGGGCGCCTTTGCCTACGATGCGCAGGCGTGGCGCACTCGGGTGTTCGCGCAACGCGGGCCAGATATCGCGCAGGAACCAGCGCAGGCCATCGCGGTTGAACGGGGCCTCCCAGTGCCCGTAGAGCAGCAGATCGCCGTCCGGGACGGCAGGCAGTGGCGCGGGCGGCACCTCGATCGAGATCGGGCAACGGCCAAAGCGTGGTGCCAGGCCACCGGCCAGCAGGGCCATGGCATCCTCGCGGTCCTCATCGCTGAGCGTCAGGGCGAGATCCACGCGTTGGAAAGCCCGCCGCTCGGCGGCGGCCACGCGCGCGTCGGAACCGGGGCCACGGCCTTCGCGCGCGCTGTCGACATCGGAAACCGCGTACACGCGCTGGCCCACGCCAAACCCTTCGAGGACGGGCGTCGCGCT
>Ga0164313_10003062_pt1 | contig 14901 bp, 30 predicted proteins | sample GuaBasSedimGuay4_FD_113735 | JGI IMG/M metagenome (GOLD analysis project Ga0164313, IMG submission 113735) | Subseafloor sediment microbial communities from Guaymas Basin, Gulf of California, Mexico - Guay4, Core 4569-4, 0-3 cm | ecosystem: Environmental > Aquatic > Marine > Hydrothermal vents... | reverse complement strand
TCCGGAGCCGGCGGTACCCATCAGGACGGCCAGCTGTATCTCAAGCTTCCGGATGCGCTCAGCCTGCGCCGCCACCAGCTGCTCGATGTGATTAAGGCTGCGGTCCTGATCGGCATTGGTCTCGCGCTGCTGCTTGAGCCCATCGGATAGCGCCTGAAAGTTTCTGCGGGCCGCCTCGTCCATCACTCGTATTCCACAAAGCCAATGCCGAGGGAGAACTCGGCCAGGGTGCCCAGCGCTTCCTGCAGCTTGATCATGCCGGCGGCCGCGGTGGCCTGGTCGACTGCGGGCAGCCCCTCAATAAAGGCGTCGATGTCGGCAATACTGATGTCCCGCTCGTCTTTGTCGTAGACTCGGACGCCGTCCACCAAGCCGTAAGACCGAACCTTGGCGCTCACGGCAACCCGGTAGGGGGCAGCGTCCTGAGTGGATATGGCTATGCGCTTGAACTGCAGATACTGCAGGGAAACAGCAGGGAGAGTGCCCTGTACCACGGTTTTAATCGCCATGTTATCTACTCGTCTGGAATAAGTTGGACCGTCAGCGTAAGGCCCGAGCCATTGTCGATGGTGCCCGCTATCGGGGAGGTTTTGTACAGTGTTGCGGCTGAGCCCTTGCGCACCCGGCCAACCACCGGCTGGCTGGATCCCAGCGACCGGGTGTCGGAGACCTCACCGTCTACGTCGGTCAGCTCATTAAAGATCTCGGTATCGACGGCCAATGGGCCCCCGGTGTCAGCCAGCAGGTAAACCCTGGCGCCCTGGATCACCGAGCCGTCGGTCACATCCACAACTTTTATGGTGGTGGTGACCTGGCCAGAAACCACGGTCACCGTGCCAGCGCCGGCATTATAGATGGTCGGAGTGGTATAACCAGAGCCCACGTTGATGGTCAGGGTCTTGCCTGAGTCGACGCTGGTTTTGATCGTCTCGTCGCCGGTGGAGCCATCGGTTGCGGCATAACCGCTGTCGTAGTTGTCCCAACCCATGGTGGCATCGCCGGCAATGGTGCCCAGGTCGATCGCGTGCCCGCTGCCATCGGACTCGAAAGTACAGTCGGTGTAATCGTCCAGGTCATCACCGATGACCGCGGCCGCCGCGGGACTGTTGGTGATCAGGCAGGCATCGAGGGTAGCGCCATTGCTGGTGATCGCCCCGGCCGCGCGCCAGGTACAAGAGGTGGCCGCTACTCCCGCTCGCAGGGTGCTAATGCCCAACCCGGCAAACACACAGGTATCGAGCGCAGCGCTGGTGCTTGCGTTGTTGAATACCAGCTGCCCGGGGTTATGGGTGCCCAATGCGCTGATGGTAGCGTTGGTGAGGTTGAAGGTGCTCGAGGCGTGATCGATAACAATCTGGGTGAAGTCAGTCGCCGAGTGCTCGGTATCCACCAGCGCAAGGCTGACGTTGGCGTCGTCGAAGTAGGCGGCCGTGGCGGTGCCGCTGGTGTTCTGCCCAACCACGAAGCGACCCTGGAGCTCAAAGCCGCCACCAATCTCGGTCAGCACCCCCCAGCGGTTGCCGACTGCATCACTCTGGGTGGCAGCACCGGCAAAGGTGGCCTTATTCGACACATCGCCAGCGGTGATATAAATACCGGTGCCATAGCGTATGGCATCGATGCCCATGTTGGGGCCCTTGACCGAGCCTGTAGTGTTGAGGCCGCCGCCAAACAGGCTGGGATTGGCGCCTGGGGATCCCTGGACCGTGCGGTAGGGCCGACTGCCGGTGTTACTACTGCGTAGGGTGTAATCGATAGGGTGGCATTTACCCACCCGCCCGGCGGCGCCGTAGGTGTCGTTGCCGTCGATGTGGTACTTACAGTTGGCGGTGGAGCCTGTGCCGATCATCACCGAGGCCCCTTTTTGGGCGATCGAGTCGGCCAGGCCGGGGGTGGCGCAGAAGTGCCAGATGAATACATGGTCCTGCGGCGAGCCGCCGAGGGTGACCGCTGAGCCGCTGAAGTACAGGCCCTTGTCGGCATTGGTGATCTGTTTGTCCACGCAGTTGGTGCCCTGCATGGACATATCGGGAGAAGCAGACAGCCCCGACGAACCACCACCGTAGGCCGAAAAACCAGAGGTTGATTCGGCGGTGGTGATGTCGGTCAGGTCAGTATTGTAGGCTGGTACCGCCATCTACTGATAAAACCCCTGTTTACGAGTCAGACGTTCGAATAACCGAGGTTGAGCCACCGCTGTTGGTCAGGTTGCCACCAGTTTGGAAGGTCTTTATCGGTGTACCGGCGCCATCGCGAACCCGCACAAACAGGTCGCGGTCGGCCAGGTAGACCGAGGTAAAGCTCTCGGAGGCTGCGCCGGCCAGTTTATCGATGTAGCTGATAAACACATTGTTCGCTGCGTCGGCATTAACGGCAACAAAATCCTCATTGCCGTCTGTGGTATCGATCGTAAACGTCGAGCCGGTGTAGGACGAGTAATGGAGTCGCCGGAAAATACCGTCGTTATCCTGCACCCGGATGGTACCAGCGGATGGGGTGTCCGTTGGGATACTGGCATCGATAACCACCGATGTGATGTTGTCGGCGGTCAGCCCGGCATTGAGCCCGAACTGGGCGTCATCCAGCGCGGTAGAGCCGGTGTCCGGTCCCACCAGCACGTAATCCTCTCCGACCTCGAGGCCGGTTACCGAGAACTGTACGTTGTTGGGTGGTACCCGCAGGGTGTTGGTCAGGTCGAACAGCTGATCCGAGTTGGTCAGGTCGGCCGCCTCAATGCCAATGCCGTAGGCACCGATGATGGCTGAGCCGGTCGAGGCGCCGATGAACTCAGGCGATACGCTCCGAGCTGTAACAGTGCCGGTAGTGGCGGTAGCGGATGAGGTGCCACCGGTGATCGTGCCGCTGGGCGCTACGCCGGTCAACAGCTGGATGTAGAAGTTGCCGGTGGTGCCGTCATCGTCCAGAGCCAACAGGATGGCGGTACCGGCGGTGGCGCCAGAGCCCCAGGACAGTATCTCATCTTCCTGGAATGGCCCGCTCGCTTCGCCGGTGTAGTTCAATGAGTGGGTAATACCTCGGAACAATTCGCCGTTCATGCCGTGGATGGTTTCAGATGAGCCCCGGCGCTGGATCCATTTGGTGCGCTCGTACAGATCGTTGATGGACTGGGTGCCCAGGTTCCACTCGGAGTAATATTCTTCATCCGCGGCATCGCCATTGACATCGATCAGGCGCAGGCCTTCGGTGTTTGAGATCGAGGACCAGCCGCCAATAGTGCCAGCATCGTTGGCGTTGTTGAGATCGGCTGAGGTAAATATCGCCGCTGTGGAGTTACCGAGACCGGCGGTCAGGGAGAATTCAGCGTAGGTATCGCCGAGCTCTCGAGCCTGGACCCGAAGTTTCTTGCCGTCGATGTCGGCACCAGCGTCCCGGGTTTTAACCATAATACGCAGCAGGATGTTGGCCGCGGCATCGGCGTTGATGCCGGTGGTCCAGTAGTTGGTCAGCAGTGCGTTGTCTTGCACCAGCTGCAGGTTGGTGGCGGCAGGTACCGAGCCCACCACGACCAGGCCGGAATAGACGGTGTCACCGCTAGCCTGGGTGATCGAGCCGTCGAACAGGTGTTCGGCCAGGGTATCGTCGATATTGTACGGTGTGTTCAGGGTGATGATGTTATCGGTCGAGCGCTCGGACGGGGTGTCGTCGGTGATGTCGAGCAGGTCATTGCCGGATGAAACGGCGTCGTCGGCCAAGTCTTGTAGGAAGCGGTGAAACGCGATGACGGTCCAGTTAACAGTGGACCCGGTGTAGCGAATGTCGCCATTTACAGCAACAGAAATATCGTCTTCGATGGCCATTGGGTGATTTTCCTCTGGGGGTTATGCTCGCGCAACAAGGTTATGCTCGCAAAGCATAAACGCGGGGCAGCGACAGTACAGAGGAACTACCAGTTGAGCAGCAAAGCGAGCTGTTCTCCTGAGCGCAGATCACCCTCAACCCATGGTGATGGGTTGGATTCCAGGCCGTCGGTATCGATTGCCGTCACCCGGAACTGATGGACCCGGGCCGGCAGGGTCATATCATGCGAGCTGCTGGCACCGCCTGAAACATAAGCCGGTACAATCGCACCGTTAATGTCCTCGGCATACTCGACCCGGTACCCGGCCAGCTCATCGACCGGCAGGGCATCACCGTTCTCACGCTCATTGGGGATGGTCCACTCCAGGGTAACGTCGGTGGTATCTGCCACCGGCAGCTCAAACACCACCCGCACTCGGGCTAGCTCGGCGCTCTCGGCATTGGTAAGCACCACGGTCAGCTCTTCCAGCGGCGTATTTTCGGACAGCAGGCGCAGGTCCACATCGATGACGGGGTCGGTCTGCTGGTCGAGAGCAATGGTCATGGCCGCATTGTCAGCCTGGCAGCAAGTGATGGTGGCGGTCGTGTAGTCGCCGGTGGCCGAGACATAGAAGCGGGCCGCGGTCAGGGTGGCGCCATCGAGGGGCTGCGGGTTCTCCAGCGCGCCATCGGCCCCCAGGGTGTATGAGTACTGGACGGCAGGCGCAACAGCATTGGAAACCAGGGTGAAATAACCTAGCTTGCCCCACTCCTTGCTGCCGTCCGTCAAAGTGACATCGGCGTACAGCTCACGCTGGCCGGGGTGGTGGCTTAGTTTATTCAGGTCTACCGAGTGAACCAGCGGCATGGTGTCATAGGCGCCAGAGTAGTCGTGCCCCTCGTCGACGCTCTTACAGCACCAGTACCGAACTTTGGCGTAAGGCCCGGCAAACGCCAGGTACACGATCTCCCGGGCCAGGTGGGCCCCCTCAAGCATCTTGGGGTCGATCAGCTCACCGTCGGTGTCGAGGGCGTACGAGTAGAGCGCAGTTCCTGCCGGAAAGACAACGACACCGCTATCACCGCCAGTATCATCAATATCACCCCCACTATCACCACCAGAGTCATCCTCCCCACCACCACCAGTGTCCCCACCAGTGCCCCCACCAGTGTCCCCACCAGTGCCCCCAGTGTCCCCACCAGTATCACCACCGGTGTCAGTATCGGTATCAGGGGCTGTAAAGCAGGTCTCTTGCCGGGTTCGCACAACACAGGTTTTTCCCTCTCCAGCTGCTGCCCGCCGGATGGCGTCATGCGCTGCGTTCAGTGGATTCTGGAAATAGACGGGCGCGCCGCTATCTTTGAGTACCGGCTGGCCGCCCTGTTCCACATGGAACTTTATCGAGCCCTCAATGTTCTCGATCTCGGCTTGGCTCAGGGTCACGCCTGCCACAAACAGCAGGAACATAAAAACAAAGTACCATCGGAATATCATTGCAAATCAGTCTCTCAAGGAATCAATGGCGGCTTGCGCGCTGTCGGCCAGGCTTTGAAGTTCTTCCTGGCTCAGCTCCCGGTGTTCGGCCGTTGCTTTTTTCTGGAGCTCAACTACCCGGCCCACATCGAGCTGCATCGACTGCAGCAGTTTGATGATGCCCACGCTTGCCTGGAGCACTTCCAGTACCACTGCTGCGCTCATGGCGTCCTCTCCTGCAAGATTAACTCGAGGCCATCAAGCAGCGACTCTGCGATGCGTAGCGATAACCTGGCATCATCGGCACGGCCCAGGGCCTGGAGCGCCAGCACTTGACCGAAAGCATCATGGGCCAGCTGGAGGGTACCGCGGATTCGTTGCTTTTCCTCCAGGCTGATCCAGCCGTTGTCATAAGCCAGGCCGGTGGATTTGGCGACACTCTCAATCGTCAGGTAGCCAATCGCCACCCGGTCCTCGGGAGTGTCGGCGCTGGGCACTGTCGAGCACCCGACATACAGCAGGGACAGCATGATCACAGCGTAGAGGTTGAAGCGCCTCACTTGGGCGACTCTGCGATGCGTGCCTTGTAGCCGGCCAAGCCTGCGACCATGCCACCGATCGCGGCATTGGCATAAGCCACCGGGCTGATGTCACCGAAAGCGATGACCCCCTCCTGGCTGAACAACACCATCAGGGCGGTGCCCATAGTGATTAGCGATGTAATAGCCGCCGTGGTTAACGCTGTTTGGTTCATTTCTTGTGGATCTCCATTTACGATAAGCCGTTCAGTAGCGCCGGGTTACCCCGGCGAGCACGCCGATAAGCCGTTCAATAACACCATGAGCAGCGCCAGGGTTACCCCGGCGAGCACGGCCTTAAGCTCTGTCCGGGTCAGGCTGCGCAAGTAGCAGGCCTTGAAGATGGACCAGCGGGCCGATAACAGCATGCCGAACAGGGACGCCTCACGAAGCAGCTTTCTCATAGTCTAGGTCTCCAGCACCTCAATATCATGAAAGATCAGCATCATCTTTTTCTTGAGTCGGTAGACAGGGTTTTTGGATGTGGCTGGTGACTTCGCATCCTCAACGATTTTTTTGCCGTCGAGCACATACCGGAAGTCGGGGATGTACTTGCAGATCAGCTTGCCGTTGTGCTCCATCCTGTATTCGGGCTGAAGCTCCAGCTCGGTGACCTCGCCGGCCAGCACCAGCATTTTCAGATCCCAATAGCGCTTTTTTTCCTTCCTGGAATCGAACTTAATGCCGTCACAAGTGGTCTTCTTGTTGCCGTACTTGAGGCGTTTTTTCGGCGGCAGCGCGGTGCCATTCATCGCAAACCGGGCCATCAGAAGGAGCACTCCTGGATGGTGTTGAGCACGTCCATTTCGAACGGGATCGGGGCGCCCTGGTGCAGTGCGGCATAGACCACTTTGAAGAACAGCGAGGCCTGGCTGCCGTAGTTGCTGGTAAACGCGCTGCGGTAGTGGGTGACATTGTGAGGATGGTCGCTGCCCACATCGTGGAGCGAGGCATGCAGGGGCAGGATGAACCAGGGCCCGATGAGCACCTTGTTGTGCTTGTAGGTAAAGCCACCCACATGGTGGAGCTGACATTGACTGGGGTCAGCGCGCGTGACGATACAGCCGAGATCGGCAACGGTCTGCTGCCATCGGCGTTGAGCGGCTGTTGGGGCGTTGCCCTTACTCCGCATGCTCGCTGACGATCTCGATATAGGTTTGCCAGATCTTGGGGGCGTAGTTGATGGTTTCTTCTGCGTACTTGCCGGTTACCACGGGCAGCTGCTGAATGATGCGGGCGTAGTCCAGCTTGCCGTCACTCCACACCTGGGCCTGCAGGATGTGGGCCAGGCCGGCGTTGTAGGATGCCAGGGCCAGACAGTGCCGGTCGATCGATGGCCGCTTCAAGTGCCACTGACGCATCAGATATGCCATGTACCAGGCGCCACCGGCAATCGAGGGTAGCGGATCGAAGATTTCGAGGTGGGTGTAGGGCAGGGTAGCGCAGACCTGCTCCCATGTGCCCGGCATGAATTGTGCAATGCCCTTGGCGCCTGCTGGCGATATAGCGTGCGGATCCAGCCGGGACTCGACCCAGTACTGGGCTTTCAGCAAGCGCCAGTCCAGCGTCGGGAGATACTCCTCCGATGCGGCCTTGATGTAGTGGTCGTAGTCAGATGGTATCGTCTTCCCGGATGTCACCTATCAACTCCTCGTGCTCAACGGCCTCGCGACGATCGCGGCGCCACTGAAAGAAAATATTAAAGGACAGCCCGGTAGTCCCTAGCCCCATGCCCACGAAAATGCCGCAATTGGATATTGCTTGTGGGTCGGACAGGAACAAGTTAGCGAAGCCGCTCTTATCAGCTATAGCCGCACCTATGGACAGTGTTGCCCCAAATTTTGTCACCATACCGCTTGCGATTATCACGCATTGCTCCAAGCAACCATCAGTGCCGTTATATATTGGCAAATGAAAGTGATCTGTCATGTTCAGGCCTAAAAAATGGGCGGCAAATCCCGAACCGCTGAGACATAAAAAGGGTGCCGTATTTTCGCCTGACAGGGGCGACAGTCAAAGAGTCGGACGCAACTTCAGGGACTTAAGCAGCTGGCTGGAGCGGCTGTTAGCTTCGTCCCTCGACTTCTTGTGGCGCAATATTCTCCAGTAGTTTTCTCGCATGCTCTTGCGGTGGCACGGCTTGCATTTGGCATGCCGGGCATGAAACTCTGTTTTAAGCTTGGGCTCACCACACCAAACGCACTCTTTTTCCTCCGTAATGGTGACCTGGAGCGATGCACTTGCCGCCATATATCGGATTTCGCTTGGTGGAATTTACTGAGCTCGTATTTGATAACGTAGCTGGTTCTCACGAGACAGCAAATCAAGCAGGCCACCAGGTGGGCGCCATAGTGCCCTTACAGGTAGCCTTGGTGCAAGTGCGGGTGGTCCCCTCGTAGACCGCCCCGAGTTTCAGTAGAGCCTTCAACTGCAGGGTTATTTCGTCTCTGCGCAAGCCCATCTTCTCGACCGCGGTGATGCCGACGACTGCGCCAATCAGGGTTTCTATTTCAACAACGGTTTTGCCTGGAAACCGGTCCACAAAGCGCTTCACGGTATCCAGCTTTTCTGCTTCTGTCACAGCCTGTTGATCTCCTCACCAAAAGCCCCCGCAGTCCATTTGGGAGGGGTCGTGCGCTTTGCCCGGACAGCTAGCTGCCGGCGTGTGGTCGCTTGAGCGGCGGCCTCGCTTGTTGCTCCGGCGGTCGCTCTTGCGGCACTCGGTGGTGCTGTCCAGCAGTGATTCCCGCATATTCGCCAATGCCTCCTCGCCGCTGGGCCTGGCCTGCGCCAGCGCGCCCGGGCTGGGCAGGCTGGTTTGAGGCGGCCGGTACGCTGGTTCGTTCACCCCGGTGGGACTGGCGCCGGAGCTCAAGGCCAGGATATACGCGATGTTCGGCCACTTGAGGTCCGGATTGTTGCCCTCGCGTTTGACGACCTCAAGCTTGGCGTGGAGCTGTTCGCGGGTGGATCCGCAGATCATATCGCCCCACTCGACCTTCGCCGCCACGATCTGCTCCGAGCTGGCAAACTGGGTTCGAAACCGGTTACCGTAAATATTCATCAGCCGGATGAAAAACCAGTCGACCAGGTCTTTTTGCTGCCGATTGAGACTACCAGGTTTCGGCGCCTCCAACGATCGCGCTGACGATGTTTTGGTCGTGAGTGATTTTGTCAGTTTGTCGAGTTCTCGCATTTTTCAACCGCTCCTCTGCTCCTTCGATTTTCGTTGCTGCTCGTCGTAGCTGGACGATGAGCTTGTGTTCCCATGCGTCCATGGTGTTGCGTGCTTCGGGCCTGCTCGACCAGTACGACTTGAACTCGCCAAAAACGTGCGGGTCGAACGCGGTCTCAGGGATGCCACACACGACAGCTCGATCCCCGAACTGCTCCGAGGGCGCCCAGTCCATGGTCATGACAAACGTGTCCTGGCCTGGCCGCTGATGGAAGTCCCGAATATCGGTTGCTGGACCGTCCACCACCGGGGTTTCTGTTGGGTTTTGATCGGGTTTTGATCGGGTTTTTTTTGGTTCTTTTTCTTTTTCTTTTTCTTCTTCTCGGCAGTTGGTTACCGGTTCTTGGTTATTGGTTCTTGGTTCTTGGTTAGTGGTTACTGGTTCTTGGTTAGTGGTTAGGGTTTTTTTTGGGAACCCAGAATTAACCGGTTGGGTTATTTTCGCTTTAGCTTGGGTTTTCGCTTTTTTCTTGGGCCGCTTGGAACCCTTGGGACGCCCGCCCCGCTTGCCGTTGAGGCGATTCTGGTCTGACTTCTCGTGATAGGCCGCAACCTCCAAATCGCACCGATTATGGTGCCAATTGCCACGTTTTAGCTTGAAGAACTCCTCGAGTATTGCTTGGACTTTTTTTGTTTTGCTCCCCATTCGTAACCGACGACAAAGCCATTGGATTTTATCGTCAGGGATCGGGGTCTCGGTGTCGTAGTAGTAATTGATTAGCCGGAGGTAGACGCCCTCCTCTTCAGGACTCAGGTGGGCGGTATGGAGTGCCCAGTCGGCGACGTTGAACCTGTAGTAGTACATCTAGCCACCCCCGGCGACTCGTCGGTGCGCCGGCGTCATAGCTTGTACCCTGCGTTGACCACAAAGTAGTTGTGCCTCTGCCTGCCCAAACCATCGAACCGGGGCTCTATGGTGAGAATGCCCAGAGCGACCAGCTTGGCGATCTCTCGCACCACCGTGCCGCGACTATAGCCGGTCATGGTGGCAATGCCGCTATAAGATGGCACGCACTCCCACCGCCCGCGGAAATCATGCCAGGCGACCCTCTCATTGAGGGCCAGCAGCACCAATCGCTGTGTCGGGGTGAGCTTTTGCGCCCACACCCAGCTTACCAGGGAGGCCGCCATCAGCGGCCCGCCTTTCTGTTGTCTATCACTTCAGACCCCTTTGATTTTTTGTGGTCTTGTGTCGATGCTAATCACACTCGGCCCCGTGAGTTGGGCCTTCGGCGGCGACACGGATGACGTGGTCAGCAATAGGCTGGCAGCTTCATCGAGGTCTAACCCGTTGTTGAGTGCGTAGCGACTGATGATTAGCCAGCCAGCGTGCGATGTATCTATTACTGTGCTGCAAACATCCATGGGTGAAACCCCCGTTTAGGGCGCCTCACCAGGGCAGCCTATCTACACGGCTACTTCAGGTTGCTGCGCCATTGAGTGAGCTTTTCTTCCTGGAAATGGCTTTTTCTCATAGGCGCCGGAAATGCTGCCGTCATCGTTTGTGACGATATACACGTCCCGGGCAAGCTGCAGCGCTTGCCATATAGCACCAGTGGTACACCCCAAAGCCTTTGCTACCAAGGGCTGGGGGACTTTCTCAACGTATTTAATCAGCGGCGTTTCATTCATGGGCGCATAATAGATTTTCTAGCATTGCTCGTCAATAGTGGAGCTATGTCTGATTTATTGCATAAATCATAGTTTATCTATTGACCTTGCCTGATAGTTTACCTATGATTCCGCCTGCAGCAACACCAAACCAAAAACTAAATACAAAGGCAGACACTCATGAATGCACTCGCACAAGGCTTTAGAGATTTTCGCAACGACCTCACTATCCTGGTGTGGCCAATCCTGCTGGCCACCACCGGGGTTACGTTGTTTTTCTGTTACGGGGGCGCGGGATGAACATTCACAACGCTCACGAAAGCATGAACTCCATGCACCAAACAGAATATGAGGGGGCGCTCAACCGGCTGGATCAAGCCACCCAGGCGCTCAGAACCCGGCTGGACATTCTTATGGGTGGTGAAGGGCCGCCCGCCGACACCGTGCCACTGACAGAGAAAACCCGGCAGATGGACCGTACCGCCAGGGCGGTAATGGCCCGGATGCCCTAGTGAAAACCCGTCTGGGTCTCATCGCCCTGAAGCTCAGGGCTTTTTTTTCCAATAAAAACAAGCCGACCGAACTCGAGTTGGCAACCAAGGAGAGCGAAGTGAAAATGATTCCGGATGATACTGGCTGGCAATGGTGGATCCCGCAGCAACTGATAGACGAGGGGGTAAACCCCGGGAGGCCGGTGAGCGAGGTGCTGGCCGCCTGCTGCCGGTGTGGGTTTGAAATGCGCCTCGATTGGCGCAATGAGAGAGTGATATTCAAGTTCGTGCCCCCACCGCTGATGCTGGTTGGCGACGACATCCATAAAACCGTGGACACCGTGGGCGCCCTGCTGGCGGTCGTGCCGAAGGATGCGCCATGACGGCCAAGCGCAGCCTGGAGAAAAATTTCATGGAACCAAACTTCGATCGCCTTATTGTGACAAAACACGAGACGACGCCAGAGTGGCAGCGCACCGCCCTGCGGGACGCCGAAGGAACGGTCTTTGTGCCGGCGGATGTCCTTCACGGCCGCGCTGTGGATACGGTGTTTCTGGAGCTGCTCTACGACGGCGTTAACTACGTGATGCACGATGGGCACCTTTTTGTCCCGGCCCGTCGCGTCCTGGAAATGCAGGAAGATAACAAAGCAATGCTGGGGATCATTGATATTATCGAGGCTGAGTTTGCCAAAGCCGACGCCGAGGGGCTGTTTGATGGTGGCGAGTTAATCTCATGAGCCAGGCCAAGGAAATATTCGATGCGGCCTTCGGCAAGAACCTCAGCAAGGCGCACCGCAGCCCCCCGTACGAGAAGGGGATCATGGATGAGCTCAAACTTAAGACAGGCAAGATACTAGGGCTGCCAGCCCGGTACCATCCGGGATCACCGGAGTTCGCCGCCTACCGTGCCGGAGTACTCAAGGGCCGGGCGCTGTGGGAGCTGGAGCTGACGAAAAAGACACTGGAGGCCGGCAATGGCGGGCATTGAGGAATTCATATTGACCTCGGACGACCGGGCGGCACGGCGCGTGTCCGGGATTTCCGGATGGGTAGACCGTCACGGGCACTTTTATGGTGACAACGAGGCCGCGGCCCGGCGTTCGGGAGCAACCCATAATGCGTGCCCTCGATGCGAAAGCCCGAAACCCAAGACCTACATATTCTGCCAAGAATGTCTGGAGCTAAGGGCAGAGGAGCGATACATGGAGCGAGCGGCGGCGGAGTGGGACGGCGATACCCCGATATACTCGATGCCGGCCGACAGGTTCTTCAATGACACCGATGATTTGCGCGAATTTCTTGAAGAGTACCCAAGCACTACTGTTGAAGAGCTCCAGCTGGTTCTGTGTGAGCCCGAGCAGTTCCGGGAGTTAACCGAGGAGTATTTTCTGGATCAGGCGGCCGACGAAGCCGGTCTTCCTGTGGTACTGCAAGAGTCCATTGCCAACCTGAATGAAATCATCAAAGCGCTGCCAGCGGCGGGTTGGCAGCCCGGCAAGGTCGCCGCTATTTTGAGCACCGGGCAGATACGCGCTCTAAGCCGTGATTAGCCCCTCGCGGCGGTGCAACGGCTGGCCCGGCCGAGCGTATCAGGGCACAGTTTTGCCGTCCTAGCCTAGCTAGCGAACAGCGGTACCCCTTCGACCGCCCGGACGGCATCCTACTTAAGGGAGACTCACCATGACATTCCACGTACCAGAGCGATACCGGGTGACTGACGGCATGATGGCCAGCACTCCGGACTACGGCAACAACGGCCTGTTCCATATCCAGCACAGCAGGCTCAGACGGCCCGCGCATGTGATCGCGTCGGACGGCGCCGGGTGGGAGCACGTTTCAGTGAGCACCCCTGGCACTAAGTTCTGCCCGAAGTGGGAGACTATGTGCATCATCAAAGGCATGTTCTGGGATCCCGAGGACCAGGTTATTCAGTACCACCCAGCGAAATCGATGTACGTTAATACCCACCCCTACACCCTGCATCTGTGGCGCCCAATCGGCGTCGAGATCCCCTCACCTCCAATGTGGACAGTCGGATGACTATAGAGCTCAAGACATCAATCACGTATGACCTCAAGATAGGGGGCGCCGGGCTTTTTACAGGCTTCAAGCTCCAATCGGGGTGGGAAGGATTCCGGAAGTACATTAACCCCGACGCCTCATGGTTTATCGGCTTCGAAACCGACACCATCTTTGCGGGACAGGTACACCCATCAAGCCCGAGCTTGTTCGCGATCCTGCTGGGAGACGCGGCGGCGCCTATGGCGGCCGGAGAAATCAAGCAGGTCAAAGTGATAGCTGCGTCCGAGGATATATTGCGGGCCATCGATGTATACCTGGAAGCCCTGTGCGAAAAGGCCGATTGACGAGATTTATTTGAGGAACCAACACAATGACAGGCATTGAAATTGAAGGGATGGTTGCAAGCGTGACCAACGGACGGGTAACGCTGTCGCTGGTCTATATTGGCGATTTCGTGGTGGCATATGTTTCCAGCAACAACGACAACCACGCCGAAGTGCCGCTGGAGATCGGCTCGTTATACAGGCCGTACAGCAAACATAAACCTACATTTGACTCGTTTGTAGAGTCGATGCAGCAGGGTGTTGAGTACATGCTGAGCGACGAATGGAAGCCCGGAAAATGGACCGTCAATCTTGACGCTATGGCCGACCCGGTAAAACACTAGAAAAGGAACAGCACGCAGATGAAGACTTTTGTGACCTTTGGGCAAGACCACCGCCACGTCATCAACGGTACCGTGTTCGATCGGGACTGTGTGGCAGTGGTTGATGGAGACCGGAGCAGGGCGTTCGAGCTGTTTGGTCCAAAATTTTGCTTCACGTATGCCGAGGGCAATTTTGACATTATGGATATGCACCACTTTCCCAGGGGAATGATCGAGGTACAGCCATGAATATTCCCCCGATTAATAACCCGGTGAAAGGCTTGGTCTTTCTGGCTGCCGTGATTGCCTCGGCCTTTTTGTTGTTCGCGGGGGTCTGTGCCGCCGCATTTATCATCGAGGCGCTATGAGATAGGGAGAAATGACGAGTGTCCACAGGAAAATTGATTTTTAAGCCAGAAGGGGACCGATGGGTCTCGTACTTCACCACCGACGATGGTGATCAGGAGGTCGAGATAAGCTCGATGTTGCTGGCTGTCGCACTAAAGGACTTACAATCCAGATCAGCGTTTGTCACGTTGGCCCAGCAGATTATGGGGCACATCATCTTTGCGAGCTGCGATAGACAGGTTACGTGGAGTGATATGGAGTTCAAGATAGAAGGGGAGACAATCCAATGAATACCAGAAAGCTGGGCCGGCTGTCCCTGCGCGTCGAGGGCCCTCGATGGGTCGCGTATTTCGCACAAGACAACTCGCGGGATGATGCCGTCGAGATCGGCTCGATCTTGATGTCCATCGTCGGGCGCAGCAAGCAGTGCAAGGAGAATTTTCGAGAGCTCATGCAGCTGGCCATGGTAGACGTTATTTTTGCCGCCACCGGCCATGAGGCCGAGTGGGGCGAGCCCACCGTTGCGCCCGAGTGCGAGAGGTCTGGTAATGCCTGACGAGCGCACAAAACAGAGGTAATTGAGCGCGTTTCGTCAACGTGTACATTTTTCAAGCATATGTGGAGTTTGTAGTGGACGAACAGAGCGATGATATTACTTCGGACGATATGAACCGGCTTCGCCACGCCGTCGGCATG
>Ga0164313_10003061_pt1 | contig 14904 bp, 12 predicted proteins | sample GuaBasSedimGuay4_FD_113735 | JGI IMG/M metagenome (GOLD analysis project Ga0164313, IMG submission 113735) | Subseafloor sediment microbial communities from Guaymas Basin, Gulf of California, Mexico - Guay4, Core 4569-4, 0-3 cm | ecosystem: Environmental > Aquatic > Marine > Hydrothermal vents... | reverse complement strand
GCCGGACTTGTTCCGGCATCCAGTAATATCCTGGATAGCGCCAAGGCTTCACTTCGTGTCCCGCCTTCGCGGGAATGACGGCGTTAATGTATTTATTCGCCGGAGCAATAACGCGACGTTGTCGCTCCATAATTATTAATTTTATCAGTTCTAAAAAATTCCGACTTTATAGCCCACTCTTAGCAAAGTACCTCATGAAGCAGGAGAATACTCATCCATCAATGCTCGAAGCCGCGCTCCTCAGTTTTCCGGACTGAGTTTCGTGCAGGGTCCAGGCCACCCAGACGGGCCTGAAACTGCCGCGCAGCGGCGGCAGGGACCCGGCAATCACTGTTTCCCGGCCGGCCATATCGCGTGCTTCCACAGCCAGCCTTCCGGCTGTCTGGTTCAGTTCGGCAAAGCGGTCTTCCATGTTTTCCCGGGCCAGGTCTTTGCGGATGATGCCGTAGGAATTGATGGTGATGACATCCGCCCCGGCATGGATATAATCCATGTGGATCTGCCTGACGACCTCCGGAGCGGTAGTCAACGCCCCGGCCGACCTGATGGTTCCCGGCACCTCCACACCCCGAAAACGCAGTTCCCTGCCCATGCCGCCGTCCAAGAGGACAGGTCTTTTTAAGATATCCAACTCTATCATCTTCTGTTTTCCATATTTGTTTTAAAAATGAACATCGAACATCCAACGTCCAACTTCGAATGTAGTTTGTCAGCTTATTGTATTCAGTTTTTCTGAACATTCAGCCAAGAGCAAAGGGCCAAAAGGTTCGATGTTCGACGTTAATTCGGTCTGACCCGTGTTTTTCATCACGATTCAGGCTGCCCCACCGGGCAGGCAAATTCGCATTTCCGGCAGTACTTGGAAACCAGGCTAGGCACCTCGATGCCCATGATCTCACCATCGAGCATTTCCATGGTTGCATCCCGCAGATCCGTCTCCTGCTTGCAAAGTTCCCTTTCAAATTTTCCGCTGCCAAAGGCCTTGCGGGGGCAGACCTTATGGCAGGGCATGTCGCAGCCGTTGCATGGGTCGAAGTCAATGGGGCCGGTGGGCTCGAGCTCCGCCTCCATGAAGATACCCCTTAGGCGAACGCGCGTTCCAAATTCCGGCGTAACCAGCAGGTTGTTCTTGCCGATTACCCCGAGTCCGGCCAGAACCGAGGCATCCTTTAGGAAACATCCCCCGTATTCGATCTGGTATGGCAGGGAAAGCGCATTGATGCCGAGTTCTTCGCCCAACCAGGTCCTCATCTGGCGGGACTGCCGCCTCAAGATCCGGTTGCCGGGAGTAAACCCTGGCACTTTCATGCTCCACCAGTCCAGCACAGGCTCGGATCTTGGATGGCTTAATGCAAATACCAGCACTGATTTGTGTTCCTCCTGCCATTTAACGCCCTTGTATTCTTCGTAAAACGGCCTTTTATCGTAAATGTCGTAGGATCTGGACGCCTTCAAATCGCGGATGGACGCAATTCCTGCCAAAGACATACCGAGTTCCTTGGCTTTCGCGAGAATAGCTTCTTCGATGCTTTTTTCGTGTGGTTGCATGTGTTGCCCTTTACAATGTTTATAGGTGGGATAAGTCTCAGTCAATTGTCATTGCGTTATTTTCCAATCAAAATATAGCCCAAATAACCAATATCCAATAAGGAATAATCAATGTCCCTGTAGGGACAGGCCTTGTGTCTGCCCGTTTAAGCCAATCGCCTTTGGTTGTTCAGGTACCCACAAGGGGCACCCCTACTTGGTAATTGGAAATTGGGTGTTGAATATTGGCTATTTTCATTTCTTATTTTTCACCCTGGCTAGCGCATCAGCTGCCACAACCCCCTTGCCTTCAGCCAGCACCAACAGCGGGTTGACATCCAGTTCGATAATGGATCCCGGGTCTTTTTCCACCATAGCAGCAATGGCCATAATAGCATCGGCGGCAGCCTCCAGGTCCGCCGGCGGTCCACCCCTGAACCCTTTCAGGAGTGGAGCGCACTTCAGCTGCCCCAATGCCTGCAGCACCCACGCCTTTGTGGTCGGCAGAATAAGGGACTCACTGTCCTTCATCATCTCCACCAGAGTTCCACCACCGCCCACCAGGATGTAGGGGCCGAACTGCTCGTCGCGGGCCACGCCGACAATCAGCTCCGCCACAACATTGTCGATCATTTTCTCCACCAGAAAAGATGTTGACAGATCCGACATTTCCGTTACTGCGGCTGAAACTGCGTGCGCATCAGTCAATCCGAGCCGCACACCGCCGACATCGGTCTTGTGCGCCACCCCCAGCGCCTTGACCACTACCGGGTACCCCAATGACTCGGCCGCGTCGACAACATCCGCCGGCCCGACGACCTGCGCAGGTGGAACCGGTATATTGTTTTGAGATATAAGGCGTTTGGATGCGGCCTCGTCCAACACCTTCACACCCTCCGTCAATGCCTTGCCAAAACCTGAGAGCAACGGCGGACTTACCGGGCGTCGCCAGGCAGTCCCCACATCCACTGCCGCCTGGATGCCGGCCACGCCGGCATCGATCCCCGCAAGAGTGGCCACCTTGTCTTTCATCAAACGCTCGGCAACCCCTTCGGATATGGTGTCTGAAAAAGTGGACAACACCGCGGCTTTTGTGTTGGTCTTTTTTGCAGCCCGGACAAAGCCCCTCTCGGCCCCGGCCCAGGTTGACTGGTCGCAGATGTCTTCCCGGGGATAATCGAGGACACACAACGCCACATCAAACTTTTCCTGCATAAAAGCGGTAAAGTTCCTGGCCATGCTCTCCTCGTCGTTCCAGTCAAACATCTGGAAATCAAAGGGGTTGGCCGCCTTCATCAGTTCGTGAACGATTGACTGGAGATTCCGGGCCACATTTTCGGAAAGGGGCGGCATGCTCAAATCCGGTCCCAGGGCATCGGCCAGCAGCGTGAGATCACCGCCCGAAGTGCTCATGGCGCCAATGCGGCCGCCCGACAAGGGTCCCAGAACATGCAGCACCTTCAATGCCTCCATGAGCCCTTCCAGGGAATCTACCCTGGCCACGCCCAGGCGTTTGAACAGGGCCGTCACCAAGTCATCGGAACCGGCCAGTGACGCTGTGTGCGACACCACCATTTTTTGGGCCACCTCGGAGCGGCCGGTCTTGATGGCCACTATGGGCTTACCCAGCTCCCGGGCAATGTCCACTGCCTCCTGGAAAGCTTTGGGATCTGGTAGTGCCTCCACGTAGAGCCCCAAAGCCGTGACCCGATCCTGTTGGGCAAAAACACGGATGGCGTCGTGCAGGTCAAATTTCAACTTGTTGCCCAGGGACAGCATGTAGGCGATGGGCAGGCCGCGGCGCTGCATGGTAAGATTGAAGCCCACATTGGACGACATCGTGATGATGGCCACACCTTCCTCCACCCGCCGACCGCCCTGCTGGTCGGGCCAGAGCATGGCCCCGTCGAGATAGTTGAGTATACCGTAGCAGTTGGGCCCCACCAGGGGCATGTCGCCGGAAACTTTCAAAAGGCGCTCCTGAAGTTCCGAACCCTCATCCCCCGCCTCGATGAAGCCGGTGGCATAGCAGACCGCGCCGCCCGCGCCCCGCTCGGCCAGGTCGCGGACAATATCAATGGTGAGATTGCGGTTGACCCCCACATACGCGGCATCGGGGCTTTCCGGCAGATCCTTCACCGAACGGAACGCCTTGCGTCCCAATATCTCTGTTTTTTTGGGGTGCACCGGCCAGATCTCCCCTTGGTAACCCATGCGATCGCTCTGGCGGATCACCTCCTGGGCCTGGGCGCCACCGAAGATGGCAATGGTGCGCGGCCTCAACAAACGCTCAAATGACATGAAATTTCCTCCCCACACGTTCATTGATATATTCCGTTTCTATATAATTGATTATGTCCATTCTTAAAATCTGAAACGCTCATTTTAGGTTGAACAAAGCAGTTGACTTATGTTCGCAGATGTGAAATCAAAATGCAAGGGAAACCGACCGGTCTGTCCTATCTTTTTGCCAGCAAATATGGAAATGCTATATAAACAGTTGGGTACCTCCATCTATTTTCATGCCGCCACTATAAAGCAAACAACAAACCATCGGGTTTCACTGCAAAACCGTGCAGACTACGATTGAAAGCAAGTATATTCAGCATCACTAACCAGGTATCTTTAATAGGTGCCTCGCCACGAGAAGGAGGAAGATGATGAAAGAAGTCAAATTGCTTGAAAACCTGCTGACAAACGGAAAGATTACCCGGCGGCAATTCATTGGCAGGATGTCCGCCCTGGGTCTGGCCGCCGCTGTTTCCCCGGTGTTTCTAAACAAACCCGCCCAGGCCGCTACCCCCAAAAAGGGCGGTGTATTCAAAATGGGACTGCCAGGCGGCCACACCACCGACAACCTGGACCCCGGCACCCTGACGGATGAATGGAATTACAACACCAACTGGATGTACCGCAACTGCCTGGTGGAGATCAACCATAAGGGCGAACCCACACCGGAACTGGCCGCAAGCTGGGAATCAACGCCCGATGCCAAAACATGGACCTTTGACCTGAGAAAAGGCGTGGAATTTCACAATGGAAAAACCATGACAGCCGAGGATGTCATCTTCTCCATCAACCATCACCGCGGTGAAGATTCCAAATCAGCCGCCAAGGGCATTGTGGATCAGATCAAGGACATCAAGGCTGACGGCAAAAACAGGGTTATTTTTGAGTTGAGCGGCGGGAATGCCGACTTTCCCTTTATTGCCAGCGACTATCACCTCACCATTCAGCCGGCTGAAACGGGCAAGGAAGACTGGATCAAAGGCATCGGTACCGGGGCCTACAGCCAGACAAAATTCGAACCCGGTGTGGTTTCAAGGGGCAAACGCAATCCTAATTTTTTCAAGCCCAACCGCGGCCACTTCGATGAAGTTGAAATGACCGTGATCCAGGATACGACCGCCCGGACCAATGCCCTCCAGACAGGGGCCATCCACCTCATGTCCGACGCGGATGTCAAAACCGTACACCTGCTGGACAAAATGCCCGGTATCCATTCCCTCAAGGCCACCGGCACCTTTCACAATACCATCCCCATGATGGTGGATGTGCCGCCCTATGACAACAATGACGTGCGCCTGGGCCTCAAATATGCAATCGACCGGGAACAGCTGGTCAAGATCGTCCTGAACGGCTACGGCACCATCGGTAACGACCACCCTGTGGCCCCCATCACCCAGTTTTACAACAAGGACCTGCCCCAGCGACAGTATGACCCGGACAAGGCCAAGTATCACCTAAAAAAGGCCGGTATGCTCAATCACACATTCAAACTGCATGCCACGGATCTGGGCAATTTTACCGACACGGCCGTACTTTACAGCGAACAAGCCAAAAAAGCCGGCATCAACATCGAGGTGGTCAACCATCCGGCAGATGGCTATTGGGATGTGGTCTGGCTCAAGGAGCCCTGGTGCATGTGCTACTGGAACGGTCGCCTGACCGTGGACTGGATGCTGGCCACCGCCTATTCGGGGGACGCCAAGTGGAACGACACCCACTTCAAGCACACCCGTTTCGACAAGATCCTGGTGGAAGCCAGAGCGGAACTCGACGTAAAGAAACGTGAGGAAATGTACTACGAATGCCAGGCCATCCTGCACAACGAGGGCGGCACGGTGGTCCCCTTCTTTGCGGATTGGGTGAACGCGGCCAGCGATAAGTGCGGCTATGAAAATGTCGCCGGCGACTGGAACCCGGACGGCGCCAAGGCTGCCGAGCGCTGGTGGTTCAAAGCCTAAATTTTTATTTTCGCTGTTAATGAGGCCGGCATAACCGTTGCCACTTCATTTGAATAAAGTCTGTTATCTTTTCTGAAATGCCTAAAAATTTAGTAATATAACCAATATGGGGCGGCTGCAATGCAGCCGCCCCATATTGGTTATGGAGGACAATATAGCATGGATATCCATCCTGAACCTGAAAAGCTGGGTCTCAGCCCGGCGCGTCTGACGCGCATAAAATCCTGGATGCAGAAGTATGTCGATGACGGCAAGCTGCCTGGCGCCACCACGCTGGTTGCCCGGCACGGCCAGGTGGCCTTTTGTGAAACCATGGGGTACGGAGACCTGGAAAAGAAAAAGCCGCTTACCCTGGACAGCATTCTGCGGTTCTACTCCATGAGCAAGCCAATCACGGCCGTAGCCATCATGATGCTCTACGAAAAAGGGCTGTTTCAACTGGATGATCCCTTGTCGACCTATATACCCGCATTTAAAAATATGCGGATCTACCAGTCCGACTCGGGTGACAACCTGGTCACCAAACCCGCCACCAACCCCATCACCATCCATCACCTTTTGACCCACACGTCCGGCCTGACCTATGGCGTAGAAAACCAAGGAGGCGTCCCCGGGTTGTATGCAGAAAACCGCACCGATTTTAACCCGCATGACGGCCCGCTAGCCTCTGTGGTGGATCGTCTGGCTGAAATCCCCCTGGAATTCGAACCTGGATCAATGTGGGAATACAGCGTTGCCTTCGATGTCCTGGGACGCCTGGTGGAAGTCATTTCCGGCAAGTCCCTGGATACGTTTTTAAAGGAGAATATTTTAGACCCCCTGGAAATGAATGACACCGGATTTTTCGTGCCTGAAGGTAAACTGGGCCGCTTTGTTTCCCTGTATCAGTGTACTGCAAAAGCCCGGCTGGTGTTGATGGAAAGTGCTGCGGAAAGCCCGTTGACCAGCCCCGTGGAAACCCTTTCGGGTGGCGGGGGGCTTGTATCCACACTCGCAGACTACTTTCGTTTCACCGAAATGCTGCGCAATAAAGGCAAATGGGGCGGGCACAGGCTGCTGGGTAGAAAATCAGTGGAACTCATGACCTGCAACCATTTGCCTGGAGACTTGGCCGACATGGGCCAGCCCACCTTCTGCGAAACCACCTATGAAGGTATCGGATTCGGCCTGGGCATGTCGGTTGTGATCGACCCGGCCAAATCAAAGATTCTGGGCACTCCCGGTGAATACGCTTGGGGCGGATATGCCAGTACGGCCTTCTGGGTGGATCCGGTCGAGGATATGACCGTGATCTTTCTCACCCAGCTCATCCCTTCAGGAGCATATCCCATCCGGCGGGAACTGCGCGTGCTGACCTATCAAGCTTTGATTGACTAACCCGATAGAAACGGACAGTTTTTTCCCATTTCCCGCAGTATAAACAACATGGCAAAATAGACGTCATCCTTGGAATTCACCTGGGGGAATATCCAGACAATGGTTTCATTTCTGCAATATTGGTTATAATAACAATTCATTATATATACTTTGCCAGGTTGTTTATGCGACTATGGGGTAAAATTGTGTTGGCGGTTATGACGTCCATGCCCCTGCCCCCATGCCGATATAGGAAATAATCACTTCAGGTTATGCTTAGTACGCAGTATGCCGGAAAGTTTTTGGACAATTGAAAAAGCTTTTTCCACGGTTTTTTCCTTGTCAGGATTAACGAGACAGCAGGTCGCCGGTGAAAGCATGCTTCTATGCAACAGATAGGCAGTATCAATACCTTTTTTAGCCAGAATCTGCCATACATTTTCCAATTGAGCGATTAGAGAGTTCATATTCTCTTTTTCAAAATCTTCAAAACCTGTGGGAACGATCCCCCAGACAAGCACACCGCCCTTATCGAGAAACCGTTTTATGGAGGGGGCATAGGATGAGAAGATTTCCGCGTTAGTGTAAATATCTATAGACAAAATTTCGAGATCCAACCCCAGCAAGAAATCCCAGTCTGGGTTACCGCAGAGGTGTATGCCGCGAGGCCGATCGATCATCGAGAAAAACTGGTCAAGATCGCCTTTTGCCTTAAGCTCATTATACCCGGCCAGGGCGGAAAAAAGATACTGCAGGCCGGGCTCGTCCACAAACATAAAGGCATTGTCATTGAGTGCTTTTAACCTGTCCAATTGCACATTGATTCTTTTGGCCATGAATTCGAACATAAAAGGACGGACGGTGTCATCGAAAAGGATCGGGCGTTCATCCTGGTCCAACACATTGAAACCAAAACTGATGGGCCCCTCAAGTTGCCCCCTGATGGACGGCCTTGCGGACAGATCCATTTCGAGAAAGCGATGATAAACCACTGAATAGTCCCTGCTGATGTCAAAATATGACGGTTCTTCAAAATGATCAAGGGTGTCTTCCAGTTCCAGAATGAATTTTTCCATGGAAAACCTTAAAGTCCGTTTGTCCAGATCCAGAATGATACCCGGAAAATGCTCAGCCGCCTGAACATACATATCTTCATAGTAGCTGTAATTTGGCAACTGGGGCCAGAAGGGGACATCCATGGACAACGCCATTTCAAGCGCACTTTCCGCATCCGTGTGCGGCATAACCGCCATGGCGGTGGTCAGTAAGTTGCCGGGAATTGTGTTTTCCATCGACCGCCTCCAATCATTTTACCGAAAAGCATTAGTTTCATAAAATATTCGTTAGAACATAACAATAATTGTGGCTGACCGCCATCTTAATGATCGACAAATGGCGACCAGCCATATCACTTGAGCGCCTACTTTCCGGCCATCATGGCTGCAATATCTTCCTCAACCGTTCCAATGGGTTTGATATCAAACTTTTCCACCAGCACTTTGACCACGGTGGGGGAGAGGAAAGCCGGCAGCGTCGGTCCCAGGCGGATGCCCTTGACGCCCAAAAACAGCAGAGCCAGGAGCACGGCCACAGCCTTTTGTTCGTACCAGGCAATGTCGTATGAGATCGGCAGGTCATTAATGTCGTCGAGTCCAAACACCTCTTTCAGTTTCAGGGCGATGACAGCCAGGGAGTACGAATCGTTGCACTGGCCCGCATCCAGAACACGGGGAATGCCGCCGATGTCACCTAGGTTAAGTTTGTTGTACCGGTACTTGGCACAGCCCGCGGTGAGAATCACCGTGTCCTTGGGCAGGTTTTCGGCCACTTCCGTGTAATAGTTGCGACCTTTCTGGCGGCCATCGCACCCGGCCATGACCACGAAGCGCTTGATGGCGCCGGATTTTACCGCATCCACGACCTTGTCGGCCAGGGCCAGCACCTGGTTGTGTGCGAATCCGCCGACGATGGTGCCGGTCTCGATTTCAATGGGCGATGGGCAGGCTTTGGCTTTTTCGATAAGGGCTGAAAAATCCTTTGTACCGCCTTCAGGACGGTCGCCGATGTGCGCGGCACCGGCATACCCCACCACACCGGTGGTAAAGAGCCGATCCAGGTAGGTATTGTTTTTTTTCAGAGGTACCAGGCAGTTGGTGGTCAAGAGGATGGGACCGTTAAACGATTCGAATTCCTTGTTCTGATGCCACCAGGAACCGCCGTAGTTGCCCACGAAATGGTCATACTTTTTAAAAGCCGGATAGCAATTGGCCGGTAGCATCTCACCGTGGGTGTAGACATCCACACCCGTGCCTTCGGTCTGCTTGAGTAGTTCCTCCATGTCCTTTAAATCGTGGCCGGTGATCAGGATCCCCGGGTTTTTCCCCACGCCGATGTTCACTTCGGTGATTTCCGGGTTGCCGTAAGCCGTAGTATTGGCTTCATCCAAAAGAGCCATGGTGTTGACCGCTGTTTCTCCTGCTTTCATGACCAACCCAACCATCTCATCGACAGTCAAGTCCTTTGTGGTGGAGGCCAGGGCTTCCATGATGAAGTCGTTGATTTCATCTTTTTGAAATCCCAGGAGAGCAGCGTGGTCGGCATAGGCGGCAACCCCTTTCAGCCCAATGATCAACAACTCGCGCAAAGAGCGCACATCTTCATTTTCCGTGGCCAGTACGCCTATTGTCCTGGCTTTTTCGGCGAAAGCGGATGGATCGGCTGTCCAGGTAGCCGCTTCGGGCAGCGCTGCGTCGAAGTCACTACCGTTTTTTTCCTTGTAGGCGGCCAAAAACTTATGTTGGACCTGGTCCCTGCGCTGGAGGCCTTCGGTAATCATGGCGGTAAAACGGGCATCGTCCCAATTGGCGTTGGTGATGGTGGCAAACAGGCCCTGGGCGATGAAATCATCGTTTGAACGCTCACCAGCGCCCATTTCCTTGAGTTTTTCACCGTAGACCGAAATTCCCCTGAGTATGAAAATCAAGAGGTCCTGAAGGTTGGCGGTTTCTTCCGGCTTGCCGCAGACTCCCTTGACGGTGCAGCCGGTGTTCTTGGCGGTTTCCTGACATTGAAAACAAAACATGATATTTCTCCTTTTTGGGTTATGATGTGTAGAAAAAGTGGGTATTGCCAATGGCAAAGCCTTTTCCGAATTTCGGGAAATGTTAGTCCCGTTGTTATGTAAAACCGTGTTCTTTGTGTTTTTGTGCAATTGCAGCGGCCAAATCATCCAATGCGCTGAATGTATCTTCCGACGGCACCCCTTTACAAAGGACGGGATCGATAACCTCTACCTTGAGATTGGGAATCATCCCCGCAAGCGTGTCCACGGTCTTTCCACCCCACCCATATGAACCGATAATGGAAAGGAATTTTGTGTTGGGTCGCAGTGCATTAGCCAAAAACGCAGCATAGGCCGCATATGGATGCGGTCCTGCCAGGACGGTAGGCGTGCCGACAACGATTGTCGCCGCATCGACCAGGGCCATGGCCAGTTTCCCGATATCAGTTACGGCCAGGTTAAACGGCTCGACCCGGACACCTTTCTCCACAAGCGCCGCAACAAAATGGTCGACCATCTTTTTTGTGCTTGCATGCATGGATACGTGAGGTAAAACCACTGTGTTTCGAGGTACTCCCAGTATCCAATCGTGATAGGCATCGATGATAATCGCCGGGCGTGGAAATATTTGCCCATGTCCTGGGGCGATCATTTCTATATCGTAAGGTGCAAGTTTCTCCAGATTCTTTTTGATCACGCCCCTGAAGGGCATCATGATCTCCGCAAAGTAGCGCTTGGCCGCCTCATAGACACGCCCTTCATCCGTAACAAAAAGATCGGTTGTGGCAATATGAGATCCGAAGAAATCACAACTGAACAGGATTCTATCTTCCTCCAGATAGGTCACCATGGTCTCAGGCCAGTGAACCCAGGGTGTATGGATAAACTTCAAGGTTTTATCGCCGAGAGAAAGCGTCTCCCCGTCCTCGACGGTTATAAAATATTCTTCTGGTATTTTCAAAAGATCGATCAACAGCCCCTTGGCTTTGGGGGTTGATATGAGCTTTGCATCAGGGTATTTTTCCAGAACCTGCGGAATGGTTCCGGAGTGGTCCTGTTCCGCATGCTGCGAGATGATGTAATCGATCTTAGAGATGCCCTCGAGCTGTGCCATAAATTCCTTGGCCATGGGGGGATCAACCGTGTCCAGCAAGGCCGTCTTCTCACTTCCTTCAATGAGATAAGCGTTATAGCTAGTTCCATCCGGAAGGGGGATAAGAGCGTCAAATAGACGACTGTCCCAATCCACGGAACCCATCCAATAAATACAATCTTTAATTTTTCTCGCTTTCATGGTGCTGCCTCCTTTAAATCTCAAGTGTTAGCGTTTTCAGGCTCAGACCTGCTCTCTATAAGTACTGTCTACCGTTTCTCTTGCAACCCATCCGAAATCATTGAAAACACAAAATATCGCCGGAACCACCAGCAATACCAGCAGGGTCGATACCAGCAGACCAAAGACAATGCTGGTCGCCAGAGGCGTTAAAATCTGGGCCTGCAAGCTCTTTTCCAGCAACAGCGGCGTCAACCCGGCGATGGTCGTCAAAGAGGTCAGCAGAATAGCACGAAAGCGCTCCCGGCTGGCCATTTTTGCCGCTTCGGGAACTGAAAACCCTTCGCGGACGCGAACTTTCAGAAACGCCAGCAGCAGAATCGAGTCGTTAACGACGATTCCTGCCAGAGAGGCGGCACCCATAATGCTCGGCATTGATATGTCGAGCCCCATGAATACATGCCCCCAGATAACGCCAATCATTGCCAGGGGTATGGAGTCTTCTTTCGTTTGTGATACCGATCACCTGCAACTATCAAAGTTCTTCTATATTAACCGGCCGATGGTACATCACCGTCCTCAATGGCCTCGTATATTCGTACGAGCAACTGATCAAGGCTGAGATGATACTCCCGGGCAACATCCGCCAGGGTGTGAAAAGCCTCTGTGGGACAACCCGCACACATCAGGTTCATATCCATGAACGTTTGCAGAAGCCGGGGAAAACGTTCCAGAAGTTTTTTGACGGTAATATCTGCCGATATATTTGAATTCACAGTTATTTTCCTTTCCTCTTTTTTTTACGTTTCATCCAACATTGTTGAAAACAAGAATAGCCGTTATTTTTTTCCTCGTCTTTGCGCTGGCGCAAACAAGAAAATTTTTTATGCAAATTTAAAAAATGATGGAACCAAGAGGTGTGTTGAACAGAATGTTGTCGGTCAGATCGTTTCGGCAAATTGGACCAGAGCATGAGGGTCGGTGATGACGATTTGCTCACGGCCGGACTTTATCCAGCCCTTTTTTTCCCAGGCGCTGAGCGTACGGCTCGCCGTGTATAGCGTCGTCCCGGTATAGTCGGCGATATTTTGACGGCCAAGAGGAATGTCGATGTATATGCCTTCTGAATTCTTTGAACCTGCGCTTCGCATGAGGCGCAGCAAGGTTAGAGCGATACGTTGTTCAACTCGCTCTGTGCAGAGCTCCAGGTATCGATTCTGGACATCTTCGAATCGCTCCAGAATGATACTTAGCAGGTTGATAGTGATATCTGGGTATCGTCGCATCAACTGCATCATCGTCTGTTTATCCCAACTGATTACCTCCGTTTCTTCGACGGATTCAGCAGTGACCGGATAGTTGCTGTTTTTAAGGACGGCGACTGCAGCGATCAACTCTCCGGCGCCGACATAACGGAAAATTACTTCCTTACCCTGCTCATTAAGCTTGGTAAGTTTTAAGCGGCCCCGGTTGACCAAATAACACGTTTGGGCTGAATCACCCTGATGAAACAAGATTATTTTAGGCTGAAGCTTTTTACATAAACCGCCTTTAATAACCACATCGTTCTGTTCGGTTTTTAACCCCGCGAACACATCCGACTTATGAAGGCTATCTAATATCGCTATATTTTTGTCCATTATATTAATTTTTTATCAATATATTCAATTCTTAAAATTAATACCATCATTTATCTTTACATATCAAGGAACAAAAAAGCTCAATCGCTGTATGTTATCCAAAGGTGGCTGATCTATAAATTATTCTTGGCCTTATAGTTAATCGCAATTTGATCTAATCAACTGTTTGATAGTGACTTTTCGCGTCAACAATGGGAAGTTATTGAACTGATCCTGTAGAAGCGGGCGTTGTATTCACGCCCAAGCTGGCATTGGAAAAGCGTTTAGATTGTCCCAGGCGTCGGAGAGGGACAATTCCTTATTTTGTAGCATGGTTATGATGCGAACCGCGGACTCCATATAGGGCGTAGCCACATTGTATTGTTTCCCCAAAGCCACAAACTTTCCGTTGATATAGTCAATCTCGCATTGTTTTCCTTTTTCAATGTCCTGCAGCATACTGGCTTTGCATCTTCTAAAAGGGGTGTAGAGCGGGGCCCAGTAGTTGTAAATGACGTTGTCCATCTCCATTTGAGATGAAAATCCGAGATGTTCGACCAGCGGCTGAAAACCGAATATTTTTTCAGGTAAAACACCCGTTTTTTCGATAATCATCGCAGCTTCCCGCCCCAGATGAGCGATGCAGGTCATGGCCGCGTAGCTGTCCAGTATTTCGCCCCAGCAGCACCCCAAGGCCGTGGACATGGCACTGAAAGTTGAATTGTCGGTCAGCTTCGAGTACCTGAGGCCGAGAATGTTTTCCACCACATGAGCATGGTGCAGGCCTGAAAGGGCGTGTTGAACTCTTTTGGTATCTTCTGTGATGCGGCCGCTCAAGGGACCGAAGGTGATTCCCAAGGTTTGTGGCTCTGTGGTTAATTCCGATACGCCGGGTTCGAGCCAGGTCGCACCAAATTCCACCCCACCGCCCATAATCATGTCTTCACTAACAAATTCTCTGGAAATATCCTCGGGTATCCCATTTTGAAGCGTCAGGACGATGGTATCGGCGTGCATGTGCGGCAATGCGTTCTGCAGGGAGAAGCGCAGGACAGTCTGCTTGGCCAGCGATATGATCAGATCGTAACAGCCCTCCATTTCCTCCGGCAAGATTGCCTGTACCGGTATGGTACATTCCATCTTGCCTTTGATTTGCGCACCACACTGGTTCAGCCTGTTCACGTGCTCTGCAAAATTATCCACGAGCACGACATCTTGTCCGCTTTGGCATAATAGCGCACCCATTATGGTTCCGATGGAACCGGCGCCAAGTAGTGCTATTCTCATCTTCGTTCCTTATTAAACCCCAACGGTACAACCTTTGGGTAAAATTTTATGCGCCTTTGACGGTATGGGTTTATTGTTATGAATCTGTATAATCCTATGTCAGCTTAGGTTTAATTTTTTTCTGGCTTCCGCAGGGGACAGAAGCCGTCCGCCAAGTCTTTCAATAATCTCTTTTCCCTTTTCAACCAATTGGGCATTTGAGGCAAGGACGCCCTTTTCCAGGTATAAATTATCCTCAAGTCCAACCCGCGCATTACCACCCATAACAACAGACTGTGCCAGCATGGGCATCTCATCTCGGCCAAGAGCAAAAGCGCCCCAGGCAACCCCTGCTGGAAGCGCTTCGCGCATGGTTACAACATTTCGTGTTGTTCCTTCGGCCCCAAAAGGAATCCCCATGCAAAGCTGGAAAAGCGCCTTTTTATTAATGAGCCCTTCCTTCATCAATTGTTTGGCCTGCCATATATGGCCCAGTTCAAAAGCCTCTATTTCCGGGGTTACGCCTGCATTCTGAATTCTGTTAGCACTTTCCCT
>Ga0164313_10003060_pt1 | contig 14904 bp, 8 predicted proteins | sample GuaBasSedimGuay4_FD_113735 | JGI IMG/M metagenome (GOLD analysis project Ga0164313, IMG submission 113735) | Subseafloor sediment microbial communities from Guaymas Basin, Gulf of California, Mexico - Guay4, Core 4569-4, 0-3 cm | ecosystem: Environmental > Aquatic > Marine > Hydrothermal vents >... | reverse complement strand
TCCTCACGTAACACGAGCCTCCACCCCGGAATTTTCCGCCAAGCCTTCGGGGAGGGTCTGCTTTGCCGTGCCGCAACGAGGTCTCGCCCGGCCAATCGGCCGGTCTGGAGGAAGATCTCGCTCACCATCTGGGTACCTCACCTCACATCTACGCCAGGGACCTGGATTTGAAGGGCTACGTCTCGGGGGTTTCCGGATGGGAACGGGCTAGCGTTCGCCGAACGCTCGCGAGAGGCTCTTTCCCCCGGATGCCGGCATGATTCGCGGACCGGCGCGGCGGTGGATCGCCTGTCGTCCACCGTCGGGACTGGGGTCGAGGAAATCGACTATCGCGTCTATCAGGTCATCTCGGGTCGTCGAGCCATCCACCAGCTCGGCGAGGGCGTACGAGAGGCAGAATGTCCGCTGTCCGTACTGCCCCCGATGCTGGACGGCAACCACTCCGTAGTCGGATTCGAAAAAGGCCTCAGCGCCGGCCGACGGCGTGAAAATGTCGATCCATTCCACCAGAGGCTGGGACGATTCGACAAACTGCATTCCCTCGGTGAGTGAGCCGACGCGGCCATCGAGACTGTCGATAGAATTGGTCACACCGTCGTTCTCTGCGTCCTCGAGGCCGAAGAGCGGCAGCAGGGCGCTGCCGTCGACAAGGTTGTAGATGTCATAGCCCAGCGTATCGCCGCCCTCGAGGAAGATCCGCCCGCCCGATTCGAGATAGCTCTGGATCGCATCCACCTTCCACGCGGCGTCAAGGCGCCCAGCAGATGGCGGGCCGTCCGAATCGATGCCGGCATTGCCGAAGGACAGGAACACTCCGTCGAAACCGGTCAGACCTGCGGGAAACTGCCCCGAAACGTACGTGACGCTGAATCCTCGGGAGATTAACTCGTCGCGGAGGAATTCTCCGCTGAAAGTAGCGCCGCCCTCCGCGCCCTCCCAGACCAGGAGACCGCCACCAACGATCAAAATCTGCGGTACGTCCAGCGTGCTGTGGGGTGAAATGGTAGCGCCGGAGGTCTCGGCGGAGAGGGTGAAGCTGACCAACCCCGAGGGCGCATCGGGCGCCACTTGGATCGAGAAGGTGCTCGGCAGATCCGCCACCATGTCCGGCGTGACACCCATTGTCACGCCGGCGTCAACCACCTCAACAAACGGCGACTCCGCCTGCAGCGTCAGCGTGACGGCGTCGCTGCCGGCGAGGTGACTGTAATTTCGCAACGTGAGAAGAATTTCGGCGCCTTCCCCGGCCTCGAGTGAGCCGTCGCCTGTGTCATCGAGAACCTCCATGCCCACCACGTCAAGTCGGAGTTCGGGCGTGGACGTCGCCGGTTGATCGGTGAGGGCACGAAAGGCGTTGACGCGACCCTCTCCGATCAGGCCAGCGAAGTTGATGTTGAGATCGTCGACCGAGTCGGCGGTGCCGAGGACCTGCTGGATGAGCTCGGCAGTTGACCACGAGGGAAATAGAGACTTGACGAGCGCAAATACCCCGGCCACCACCGGGGAGGCCATGGAGGTCCCCTCTTTGTCGCCGTAGTTGGATGGAGGAGTGGTGCTGTAAATACGGTTGAACCCCGCGCCGCCAGGCGCTGAGATGTCAACACTGATGCCGAAGTTCGAGTACGAGGCCAGCCGGTCGGTCTTGCCGACTGAAGCGACGCTCACCACCCCGGGCAATGCACTCGGATAGTGAAGATCGGAGGTGCTCTCGTTACCCGCCGCAGCCACCAGCAGGCTGCCCAGACCCCTGGCGTACTCCATCACATCCTGCTGGAGCTGCGATGTGGAGTCGCTGCCCCAGCTCATGTTGATGATGTCGGCACCATTTTCCGCCAGATAGACAACACTGCTGAGGCCTCGCGAAATGGCATCACCGGAATTGACGCTGGACGCCGAGGTCGGAAGAATCTTTACGTTCCAACTGATGCTGGAGATACCGATGGAGTTGTCGGTTCGAGCAGCCGCGAGGCCGGCCACGTGGGTGCCGTGGCTGCTCGGGTCGTCGGGGTCGTTGTCCTGCCCACCGTCGTCGTTGAAGAAATTCCAGCCCACGAAATCATCGACGAAACCGTTGTGGTCGTCGTCGATGCCGTTGATGTCGTCGGGGTCGAAGACCCAGGAGCCTCCCGACTCTTCGATCACGTTCCCATCACCGTCCGCGTCCTCGCCGAGGTTTTGATAGATATTTTCGACCAGATCCTCGTGGCGCCAGGCCACACCGGTGTCGGAGATGCCAACCACCACCTCGGCGCCATCCTCTCCTTTGTGCACATCCCACGCTGCCTCGGCCATGATCGACTCGAGAAACCACTGCCGGTCAAAGTCGGGGTCGTTCGGCGTTTCGTCGAGGTAGTGGGCCAGGATCGGCTCAGCATATGCGACCGAAGAGTCGTTTCCGAAAAGCAGAGCCGCACGTCGCACATCCACCGCATCGGAAAATCTGACCCGGTAGATCCGGGAGAGATCCGGCAGATCCGGTCGGGCCTTTGTGAGCCGCGATCGGATCATCGGTTCCACCCGGCGCACACTAAGCTCGTCCGACACCACATCGAGCGATGGAATGCCGAAACGATGCGGAAGAGCCTTGCGCGCAATCGGAGCCGCGTCCGATCGGAGCTTCACCGCCACGACACCGGCCAGATACCGCGGCCGTCCTTGATCGTCCGTGGGGATCGGTTGGGCCGCCTGCAGTGACACCGAACCTGTCACCAGGCTCGTGACCAACAACCCGTATTCGATCAACCGTGTCGAAAATCTCATAAAATCGCTGTCCAAACTGTCGGCCGGTCACCCAACGGCACTTCCGTCCGATCGAATTCTCTTGCCAGATCCAGTGCTGCTGACTACGAATCGGTATTGCGAAACTGCCTCAGTACAGTCGATTCCGGCTGTCACATCCTAACACCGCGGACTGCGGGAAAATGCCGGCCGGCGTATCAATCCAGGAGCCTGTGAGGTGCCGGACTAGACGGCCACGCTATGTTGTTCCATACAGGAGACTGATCATGGGCATTCCAAATATCGACGCCCCGATCCCGTGGCTCACCACCGAACAGATGGTCGAGGTCGACCGGGCGATGATCGAGGACTTTCACATCGAGCTCGCCCAGATGATGGAGAACGCCGGCCGCAGTTTCGCCCACCTCGCCCGCGAGCGGTTCCTCGGCGGCGACCCGCGAGGCAAGACGGTGGTGGTGATGGCCGGCTCCGGAGGCAACGGCGGCGGCGCCCTCGTGTGTGCCCGCCGCCTCGACACATGGGGAGCGCTGGTCGAGGTTTTCGTCAGCCGCCAGGAAGGCAATTTCGCACCGACTCCAGCCCACCAACTCGATATCCTGCACCGTATGCGGGTGCCGGTAGCGCCGGCGGAGGCGGTCAATCAGGTGCCCGCCGCCGCCCTCGTGGTCGACGGCATCATCGGCTACAGTCTCGACGGCGCGCCCCGCGGCGGTGCCGGCGATCTCATCCGCTGGGCCAACGCACAGGACGCACCCGTGCTGGCGCTCGACGCGCCATCCGGCATCGACACCACAACGGGCACGGTGTACGACCCCGCAATCCGGGCCACCGCCACCATGACTCTGGCGCTGCCCAAGGAGGGACTGCGCGCCGACGGTGTCACCCAGCTCGTGGGCGAGCTCTACCTGGCGGACATTGGCGTGCCACCGTCGCTCTACTCGGGAGCTGGGCTCGGCCTTGATGTCGGACCCGTGTTCGCAACCAGCGACATCGTGCGGCTGACTTGAGCATTGACGCCGTTCATCACGGCGTCACAACGCATGTGATTCAACATCGAGAGGGTCTCAAACCTTCGGCACCCAACCCCGTACTCATATCGAACGATTCCGCCCTTGCGGTGGATGTATTCTTTTGGTGACGGGGGGGGCTATGCGTCTCAGAACTTGCGGTCCGGTTGTGGTCTGTGTTGTTGCCTTGCTCGGGGCGGCGGGTGCGGTTGTGGCATCGGAGACGGCGCTGTGGCTGCGCTACCCGGCGATCTCGCCCGACGGCGAAACGATCGCCTTCAGTTACCGAGGCGATCTGTGGCGGGTGCCGTCGGCGGGTGGTCAGGGGATTCAGCTGACCGTGCACGAGGCTCACGAGTACATGCCGGTGTGGTCTCCGGATGGGTCGAAGATCGCTTTTGCCTCGGATCGTTACGGCAATTTCGACCTCTTCGTGATGGAGGCTTCGGGCGGCGCGGCCACCCGACTCACCTTCCACTCGGCGAGCGACTACCCGACCAGTTTCACACCCGACGGCCACGCAGTGCTCTTCACCTCGGGGCGGCTCGACGCGGAGGACATGGTCGGTTACCCGAGACGCGGCTCACAACCCGAGCTCTACAAGGTTGTCCTGGCCGGTGGTATGCCGGAGCAGGTTCTCAGCACCCCCGCGATCCACGCGGTCTACGACTCGGCCGGCGAGCGGATCGCCTACTCCGATCGCAAGGGCCTCGAAAACGAGTGGCGCAAGCATGACGACTCGTCCTTCGCCCGCGATGTCTGGATCTATGACCTCGAGACCGGACAGCACACGAAGCTCACCGCCTTCGGCGCCGACGACCGGCAGCCGGTGTGGGCGCCCGGCGAGGACGCACTGTTCTATCTCTCCGAGCGTGACGGCACCTTCAATGTCTGGCAGCTCGCGCTCATCGCCGGGGCGGCACCGGTCCAGATCACCAACTTTGACACCCACCCGGTGCGGTTCCTGAGCATTTCGCGCCGTGGCGATCTTTGCTACACCTGGGACGGCGAGATCTATGTGCAGCCCGCCGGCTCTGCGGCTGGCCACAAGCTCGAAGTCGGGGTCGCGACGGGCAGCCGTCACAACGAGGTGGAGTACATCGACGTGGCGGGCGAGATCACTGATTTCGATGTGTCCCCAGACGGCAAAGAGATCGTCTTCGTCGCCCGCGGCGAGATTTTTGTGACCTCGAGCAGTCATGCCGACACCAAGCGGATCACGAACACCCCCGAGCAGGAACGCTCTGTGACCTTCAGCCCCGACGGCCGCAGCCTGCTCTATGCATCGGAACGCGGGGGGAGTTGGAATCTCTATCGCACGGACCTGACGGACGACGAGGAGCCGAGCTTTTTCAACGCCACGGCCTTTTCCGAAAAGACGGTACTGGTGACCGAGGCCGAAACCTTCCAGCCCGCCTTCTCGCCCGACGGCAAGGAGGTGGCCTACCTCGAGGATCGAGTCACCTTGAAGGTGCTCAACCTCGCCTCGGGTGCGAGTCGGACGATCGTGCCAGCCGACGCGAACTATTCGTACATAGATGGCGACCAGTGGTACGAGTGGTCGCCCGACGGCAAGTGGTTCCTGGTCGAGTTCCTGAGTCCCACGCGCTGGTCGTCCGAGGTCGGTCTGGTGCCGTCGTCGGGTGACGGCGAGCTGGTCAATCTGACAAACAGCGGTTACGAGGACGTGTTGCCACGCTGGGCGATGAAGGGTGAGGCGGTGTTTTGGTTCACAGACCGTCACGGCGAGCGCAACCAGTCGGGTTGGCCGTCTCACTACGATGTCTACGCCGCCTTCCTGACCCGCGACGCCTGGGACCGTTTTCGCCTCACGGAGGCGGAATTCGAGCAGCTCAAAGAAAAGGAGAAAAAAGACGAGGACTCGAACAGCAAGGACGACGAGAAGAAGAAGGGCGCCAAGGACGATGACGAGAAGAAGGACGACGAGATCAAGCTGCCCGACCCGGTGGACATCCAACTCGACGGTCTGAAAGACCGGACCATCCGCCTGACCCAGCACTCGGCCGACATGGACGATGCGCAGATTACCCCCGACGGCGAGAAGATCCTCTATCTGGCAGCCTTCGAGAAGGGATACGACCTGTGGGTCTACGAGCCGCGCAAGAAGGAGGTCAAGCTGCTTGCCAAGCTCAAGGCTGAACGCACTGATGGCATGCAGCTCGATACGGACGGCAAGAAGGCCTATGTCCTCGCCGACCGCCAGCTGAAATCGGTCGAGGTGGAGTCGGGCAAGGTGAAACCAGTCTCGCTCCAGGCCAAGATGGAGCTAGACCCCGCGGCAGAACGAGCCTATTTACTCGAACATGCATGGCGGCAGACCCGGGAGAAATTCTACCTCGAGGACATGGGGGGCGTGGATTGGGATCTTTACCAGGATGCGTACGCGCGCTTCCTTCCCCACATCGACAACAACCGCGACTTCTGCGAGCTGGTCTCCGAGCTCCAGGGTGAGCTCAACGCCTCCCACCTCGGGTGCTACTTTCGGCCGCGCGACCCCTCCGCCGACGCCACCGCGGCGCTTGCCTTCTTTCCCGATTCCGACTATGACGGCGCCGGTATCAAGATCGCCGAGATCATCAACGGCGGGCCGCTGCAGAACGCCGACACCAAGGCTGCCGCCGGAACCATCATCGAGGCTATCGGCGGCCGCACCGTCGCCGCCGGCGAGAACTGGTACCCGTTGCTCAACCACACCGCTGGAACGCTGACCCGGATCTCCCTCTTTGATCCGGCAACCGGCACACGCTGGCAGGAGACGGTCAAACCGATTTCGCAGGGCGCCGAGTCCGAGCTCCTCTACCAGCGCTGGGTGCGGTCACGGCGCGCCGAGGTCGACCGACTCTCCGGCGGCCGGCTCGGCTATGCCCACATCCGCACAATGAACGACAGCCGCTTCCGCGAGATCTTCGAGGATATTTTCGGCAAGGCACTGGACAAGGACGGCATCGTTCTCGACACCCGTTTCAATAATGGCGGCAATCTGGTCGAGGCGCTGACCGTCCTGCTCACCGGCCAGGTCTATGCGCGGGCGTTGCCGCGCGGCCAGAAGATCGGTGTCGAGCCGACGCACCGGTGGAACAGACCGTCGATTGTGGTCATGAACGAGGGCAATTACTCCGACGCCCATTGCTTCCCGGCGGCCTACACCGCGCTCGGAATCGGCAAGATGGTGGGGATGCAGGTGCCCGGAACCTGCACCTCCGTGTGGTGGGAGCGCCTACAAGACCGCAGCATGACCTTTGGAATCCCACAGGTGGGCTACATCGATAACGATGGCGACCTGATGGAGAACAAGCACCTGGATCCGGATTACACGATCGACAACGACCCCGCGCTCGAAGCGGTGGGTCAGGATCAGCAATTGGAGAAGGCGGTCGAGGTTCTGCTGGCGGAGATTGCTACTCGAACTCGAGGGTGATGTCAGGATCGAGTTTGCCGATGCCCTTGGGCTTTGCTGTAGTCTTGGGAGCAGACGTCGTCGCTGGTGTTGGGTCAGGCTCGCGGTTGAGGCTCTCCAGGTAGTTCTGCAGCATTTCCTCACCGTCGTCCGCAAAGCTGAGGAACTTGACGCCGAGACCATCGACGCTTCCCCGATTCGGCGTCGAGTGCCGGACAAGTTCGCCCCAGCCGAGGATGGTGCCAACGGGGTCAGAAAGGTCGATCTTGAAGGTCACTTTCGACCCGAGCTGCGGCTGGTGTCGGGTCTTCACCAACATTCCGGACATGGACAGATTTTCGGTCTGACAGAAGAGCTCGCGCCCGGTACCGCCGAGGACAGATTCCAGGTTGGTAGGCAGCCGAACGGTCGCCCTCGGGGCGACATCGAGCAGGGTAGTCATCTGCTCGCGGATGATCTCCGGAGGATCGCTCACCAGCATGATCCTGTTGACGCCGTGGCTCTTGAGCGCCCGCGCCGCATCCACCTGGTCGGGCTCGGCGAGGATCAAGATGGCTGCGGCGCGGCTCGACGACCCGCGGGCCCGAAGCTCGCGCACTACCTTCTCGAGCGGCCGCTGGCACGGCTCGGCATCCATGATGATGACGTCGTACCGGGATTCATAGGCCATCGACACACCAGCCTCGGGCGTCTCGACCCATTCGACGCTCAATGTGTCGCGTCGCAGCTCGGGTGCGAGCCGCTCGAACGCCTTCCGCTCGAGCCCAGCCGCAAGGACTCTGGGTTGATTGTCGTCCACGCTTCCTCCATCGGCCCGTCCGGTTCCACCGCGGGCGGGCCACGCATGAGATTGACACCAAACCCTCCCACGCGGGATTGGTCCGGGCCGCACTCATCTTCCATTATCACATTACCCGGTGAGATATCTGTGTCAGCGCGCGCTTCGCCACCTCTTTCGCACATCCGGCGAGGACGGATCTCCGGTTCTCAGCGCCAACAGTGGCAGGTAGACCCACGACGGATCCTCCTCGACGCACACGGCGCCCGCCGCCCGACCCGTTACAGAGCTCGACCGCCCGGCCTCGAAGCGGACACGCTCGCGAAAGGCAGAGCCGGCATGTGAGATCACCGGAACAGTGTATGCCCACTCACCCACACACCCGGATACAGGATGCAAGATGCAAGTCCCCTGGCATCTGGTATCCGGTATCCGGTATCCGGAATCTGGCATTTGGGAGCCGGGTGGCTGGGAGGATACAATTAGAGCAGTGACGAACGACCAGACCTCCCGGCTGCGAACCTTCATCCGCTCCACCCTCGGGTGCGGCTGTCCAGACGAGGTTCTGCGGTGGATCGATTGCACCCATACTATGGTCAACTGCGACCAGGACACGAGGCTTTCTCGAATCGACGTCGGCGGGCAGCTCTTGGTTTATGTCCTTCATGCGTCGGGTAATCCACACCAGGTCGCGGCCACCTTGCCGGCGATCGTCGCCGCGGGTCTCGTGGAAAGGGACGGGGCGGGTTTCAACCGGCTGCGGGTCGTGGTTGCGGCGGATGACCCTGCCGCAGTCAGTCCGACGGCGGAGCGGGCCTTCTCCGAGTCAGCCCCGGTGGACGATCGCCTCCACCTGCACGTGGTCAAGGTCGGCGAGCTGCCGTTCGAGTAGGTATTCGGCTACATGTGGGAGGGGATAAACCCCTCCCCTACAAATCTAGAATCGTAGGGGCGGGGTTTATCCCCGCCCGCTTCTAATACAGCGGCTCAGCCGCGATCCAGTGCATGATCGGATCGGCCTCGAGCTGGTGAGCTGCATGATCGTCACAGCAGGTCGTCTGCTGCCCGCACGAGGGGCAGGTGTGAACCTCACCGATCATCGTACGATCGGTCTGCTCGGCCGACCACACCTGGATGGCGTCACAGTAAGTGCAACGGATTGGATCTGGTCTTTGCATGAGACAAAGTCTCCCTCCATAACGTACGCAGAAACGATATCCCATGTGCGCAAATGATTGAAAGTCCCGGCGCGGCAAAAAATACACCGCAGCGCGGCACCGCCACACTGCGAATTAGGAATGAGGAATTAGGAATTACGACCCAACCACCCCCAATGATCGACACGAGGGTGTGGATGGCATTCCTAATTCCTAATTCCTAATCTGTTAAAGCAGCCGTTCATCCGCGTCCTCGCTCAGCGCTATCACCGTTCTGAAGAGGGCTCGGACGATCTCGATGTTGTTGGACAGGAGGTCGAAGAAATCCTCTGCCTCGATGATCAGCACCCGGGTGTCGGTGACAGCGACTGCGTCGCCCAGCCGCGGCCTGCCGCTCAGGATGTCGTGGACCCCGAATCGGCCGCTGGGGCCGATGACGGCGCCCTTCTCGTCGTCGACATCGAGTCCGACCCTGCCTTCAATCACACAGTAGAGGCCGTCGGCGGGATCGCCACGACGGAAGATAACCTCTGATTTCTCATACGTCTGTTCGCTCGCGATCGCCGCCAACCGCAACACCTCTTCGGCGTTGCAGTGGGCGAAGAGATCCACGCCCTGGAGAAAGACCATCATCTCGATCTGTGCCATGGGGGCCATGTCCCTGTCTCCTCCCTTTGCGATCACTCCTCGGGTCCGCAACCCGCCCTCGACTCGCCGGCTGACCCAGGCGGCCGTCTCCCGCACCATCGGGTCCTCCGCCTCCTCCGCCAGGGAACTCACCAGGGGGTACAGAGCGACGATCTCCTCGTTCCACACGTTGTGGAGGGCCGCGAGGATGATGCCGACAGCGCTTGGATCGTTCCTTGGATCGATGCGAATCAGGCGATCGAGAGTCTGTTCAGGCGACTGGAGGCTGATATCGAAGAAGAGCTTTGCTCTCCGCAGCTTGTCCTCCGGAGGCGCGTCATCGATGACCGCAAAAACATCGCGCCGAACAGATCCCGACAACGTGTTGTCGAGGTACTCGAGAGCCCGGGCGCGGAGGTTGGGCTGGCCGCTGAGGAGGCTGCGCTGGGCCGCCCGAACATCCTCGGGATCTTCAAGAAGCTCCAGCAGGCCGAAGATGTTGCTGACCTTCCCCGCCATCCGTTGCGCCAACAGTTGTTGTGGAAGGGTCGGCACCCGTCCGTCCTTCTTCCACACAGCCAGCGGGCCATCGAGGCGCGCCTCGTGAAGCGAGGACACCGCCCACAAATCGGCCAGCAGACGCAGGTACCGGGCGGTCTCGCGACTGAGTTGCTGGACGATCGTGCGCCGCTTGAAACTGATCTCCTCGTTTCGGGTCCTCATGTAGACCAGCGCCTCGATGATCTTCGAGCGCAGCATGGCATCGCTGGAGTCGATGTTTTCGACCAGTGTGTCGGCGCCGCTTTGGATCCCGATAAGAGCGATCGTCTTCGGCATCGCCCGCCGCACCCAAACCTGTTCGTCCGGTGATTTCATAAAGAGCAGCAGTTGCCCGACTGCACTCTCGCCCTGAGCGACAAGAGCATCTCGCGCCTCGTGCTTGAGACGCCGGTTGGCCATCAACGAGATGAGAATCGTTGCGTACAAGGGGTTGGGTCCGCCGCGGTCGAATCGCAATCGCACGGTGCCGATGGCTGCCCGCACCACCGCGAGATCGCAATCGTAGAGAAGCTGAACCACGACGTCGCTGGCCGTCGGGTCAGCCACCTGGCCTAGCGCGCGAGCGGTTTCCGCCCGCACCTCCGGATCGTCGTTGGCGACCAGGTCGGTGAGCACCTCCTCGGCGCGCCGAGCTCCTTCCGCGTCGCCACCGCCAAGGAGGCTTGCCACAGCCGAGGCCCGGATGTGGAGGTCGTCGTCATCAAGATGATCCAGCGCCAATTTCGCCGCGTGCTCGCCGCGCAGCACGGCAAGGGTTCGCATGGCGCCGGTCCGCACCTCGGCATCGACATCGCTCATTGCGCGCTCGACAAGGGGTGCCGCGTCCTCGCGCCCGGTGTCGGCCAAGATTTCGAGGGTCTTTCGGCGGACCTCCGCACTTTCGTGGTGGAGCAGCAGGGGCGGCACGAGGCGCCCTTCTCCGCTGGTCGACAGCAGCTCGAGGCTGTGCAGCACCTTGCGGGCATCCGAGCTGCCGAGCGACTGCACGAGGGTCGTCACGGTGGTCACGTCGCTCGGGTCGATTGCAGCATCCGGCTGGATTGTTCCCGATTTCAGACCCTCGCGGAAAGCAGTGACGTACTCGTTCCGCACCTTGAGAGTCAGCACCATCCAAGATCCCGCCAGGATGAGCGTCAACACGCTGACGAAGTTCGCCGGCAGAAACCTCAGGGTCAAGAGAATAAGGACTGCCGCGGCACCCTTGCCGAAGCGCTGGACAAAAACGTCGATAAATGCCTTGGCCTTGACTCGGAGATCCGCCGCCACCGGCATGAAGAGCAGCTCGCGGGTCACCTGGTCGACCGAGTGGCGGAGGCTGCCCTCACCAACGAAGAGAACCCAGATCAACGGGAAGACCAACGCCGGTACAAATACGATCGCCAGCACCACCCCAAGCTGGGCGATCAGGACCGTGGACGGAAGCACGCGCATGCCCACGCCGACTCCGAGGGCACGGTGGATCCGCCCGGTGAAAATGAGCTGGAAGAAGAACCCCACGACTCCCACCAGGCTCAGGGCGATGCTGAACATCGAGGTGCGTTGATCGAGGGTGTCCGTCGTGATATCCACCCACCAGTTGAACTGCCATTGCACCAGCTGCCCCACCATGACCGTGGCCAACATGAGGAGGGAGATGAGGGCGAGGAGCCGCGAACCACGCAGAGTCCGCCATCCGCCGCGCGCCTCCTCTAATCGCTCGCGGCGACGACGGCGCGGCGCGACGGGCTCGGGCCCCTTCCCTCTTTCAATGAGTACAACCAGCAACGGAACGGCGAGCATCAGGGCCGCGGCGGCGAGCAGGGTGTACCGAGTCCCCGTGACCTGTGTGACCGCGTAGGCCAGCCCGCCTCCGAGGACCGCACCAAGGAGGCCGCCGGCGCCAATGAAGGCGAAAAGCCGCCGCGCCTGGCGCGGGTCGAAAACCTGGTTGGCGTACGTCCAGAACTGAGAAACTGCGATGGCAAAGGCCATGCTCAGCCAGATGTAGTAAGCCACCGCAACCCATTTGCCGCCGATGCCGAAGAGGTAGAAGAACAGAGTCAGCCCAAACACATGGAGCAAGGTGAAGCCGAGAATCAGCATCGGCAGTCGATACCGTCCTGCAAGGCGGGAGTAAACAACCAGCACCGGAAATGAGATCAATGCCACCGCGAGATAGACCCAGGGTAGGTTCTCCGCACCCAGCGCGTCGATGTACGTGGCCTGGCGGACACTCTTGCCCGCAAAGTGAACCGTCGTGAGAATCAGGAACTCGAGGAAGAAGAACCAGGCCAGGGCACCTTCTCCGGGGTGGATGCCGAATGCGGCGAGGCCCAGGGCCCGCCGCGGATTCGTGGCGGGCGGATCGGCAAAAGACGGACTGGGAGCGCTCAGTTTCACGCACCCACACGGTAACCCGGCCCACCAACCGAGGCAATGCCGAAGATGCGCCGGTCCCGCATTCCGTTAGCGGCGGCAGTAGCTCGCCACAGGTCGATCGAAAGATCTTAGTGCAAAAGACTAAGAAACCACTAGTCAAACCGAATGCAGAGATCTGAGTTGAGAAATATAAGAAATCTTCAAAAAGGGGTTGACAGTCACCACGGAAACCGCTATATTCCCTTAGCAGTCTCCCATGGAGAGTGCCAAAACACACACATAACTCGAAAGGAGAGAGACAGATGAAGGTCAAACCACTGGGCGATCGTGTTCTCCTGAAACGCACCGAAATCGAAGAAGAAGTGCGCGGAGGAATCATCATTCCGGACACCGCAAAAGAAAAGCCCCAGGAGGCGGAGGTGGTAGCGGTGGGAGACGGCAAGCTGGACGACAACGGCAAGCGTATCCCGATGACCGTGAAGAAGGGCAATCGGGTACTCATCGGTAAGTACACCGGTCAAGACATCAAGATCAACAACGAGGAGCACACCATCGTCCGCGAGGACGAGATCCTCGCCCTCATTGAGAAGTAGGAGGCGAAAATGGCAGGAAAACAAATCGTTTACTCCGAAGAAGCTCGGAGCAAGCTCGTCGCGGGCGTCAACAAGCTCGCCAACGCCGTCAAGATCACTCTCGGCCCCAAGGGCCGCAACGTGGTGCTCGAGAAGAAGTTCGGCTCGCCGACCATCACCAAGGACGGCGTCACCGTCGCCAAGGAGATCGAGCTCCCCGACCCGCTCGAGAACATGGGCGCACAGATGGTGCGCGAGGTAGCCTCGAAGACTTCGGACGTGGCTGGTGACGGCACCACCACGGCGACCGTTCTCGCGCAGACCATCTATCGCGAGGGGATTAAGAACGTCACCGCCGGCGCCAATCCCATGGACCTCAAGCGCGGCATCGACCAGTCCACGCAAGTGGTGATCGACTCCATCACCAAGCTCTCCAAGCCGGTCGAGGGAGATTCCGTGGCCAATGTCGCCACCATTTCCGCCAACTCCGACACCGAGATCGGCGAGATCATTCGCGAAGCCATGGAGAAGGTCGGAAAGGACGGCGTCATCACCGTCGAAGAGGCCAAGGGCCTCGAGACGACCCTCGAGGTGGTCGAGGGCATGCAGTTCGACCGCGGCTACCTCTCACCCTACTTCGTGACCGATCCCGAGCGCATGGAAGTTGTGCTGGAGAACGCCGCCATCCTCATCTTTGAGAAGAAGATCTCGAACATGAAGGACATGCTGCCGATCCTCGAGCAGACCGCTCAGCAGGCCAAGCCCCTCCTGATCATTGCCGAGGACATCGACGGCGAGGCCCTCGCCACGCTGGTGGTCAACAAGCTGCGCGGCACCCTCAATATCTGTGCGGTGAAGGCCCCCGGTTTCGGCGATCGTCGCAAGGCCATGCTCGAGGACATCGCTATCCTCACCGGCGGCAAGATGATCTCCGAGGATCTCGGCATCAAGCTCGAGAACGTGACCTGGGAGGACCTGGGCAGCGCCAAGAAGATCACTGTCAATAAGGATGACACTACGATCGTCGTCGATGACGATGACGAGTCCAAGCACGAGGCCGTCCTCGGCCGGGTCAGCCAGATCAAGCGGCAGGCCGAGGAGACCACCTCGGACTACGACCGCGAGAAGCTCCAGGAGCGTCTGGCCAAGCTCGTCGGCGGAGTGGCGCAGATCAAGATTGGCGCCGCCACCGAGACCGAGATGAAGGAGAAGAAGGCGCGTGTCGAGGACGCCCTCAACGCCACCAAGGCGGCCGTCGAAGAAGGCATCGTGCCCGGCGGCGGCGTCGCTCTCCTGAATGCAATGGGCGCAGTGGAGAAGCTCGCAAAGGATGCCTCTGGCGATATTCTCACCGGCATGAAGATCATGCTCCGTGCGCTCGAGGAGCCGACCCGTCAGATCATCCTCAACTCCGGCGTCGAAGAGGCCGCGGTGATCGTACGTGAGCTTCGCGAAAAGGGCGGCAACATCGGCTACGATGCCGCCACCGGCAAGATCACCGACATGGTCAAGGCCGGCATCATCGACCCGGCCAAGGTGGCCAAGAATGCCCTCCTCAACGCCTCCTCGATCTCTGGCTTGCTCCTCACCACCGAGGCGATGGTCGCCGAGATCCCCGAGGATAAGAAAGAGGCCGCAATGCCCGGCGGCGACATGGGCGGCATGGGCGGCATGGGCGGTATGGGCG
>Ga0164313_10003059_pt1 | contig 14905 bp, 18 predicted proteins | sample GuaBasSedimGuay4_FD_113735 | JGI IMG/M metagenome (GOLD analysis project Ga0164313, IMG submission 113735) | Subseafloor sediment microbial communities from Guaymas Basin, Gulf of California, Mexico - Guay4, Core 4569-4, 0-3 cm | ecosystem: Environmental > Aquatic > Marine > Hydrothermal vents... | reverse complement strand
CGTACACGGTCTTTGGCATCTACAAAATCGTACCCGTATTTACCCTTTATACACAGTTTTCCTTGAGAAACCACACCGTCTTGATGAGCAAATATCTTTACGATCTTATTATTTTCTACTACACCAGTGATATCACATCCTACACCACAGTAAGTACAAACACTCTCTATCTCTTGTCTTTCAGAATTGATTTTTTTTGTCATACGTTGCCTTTAAATATCTAATAAGACTATTTTTATCCTACTTAGACTTAAAATTAAGTAATTCTTGTTACTATCTAAAAAATTATACCTAAAGGATATACAATGTTTACAATAAATGTAGAAAAAGAATGTAGTTGTTTCAAGAAGAGTGCTTATGACAATAATATGTCTTTTTCATCTAAAAATGATGCTCTCACACAAGCAAGACTAATGGAAAGCCACATGAACCAAAAATTCTGTCAAAAACATCTTTTTTATACTGAAGAGGCTGGTAACACATTTACAATAAGAGTAGAAGAAAAACCAAAAGAATCAAACGATGGATGTTGTGGTGGTGGACACTGTTCATAACACTTCGACAAGCTCAGTGACCGATTACTTTAGTAAACTGAGCCTGTCGAAGCCCATTTAATCAGACGGTAGTCTGCCTTGTCACTACGAACACCCTTGAAAGCAAAGCGATTTGAGAGTAGTGACGCTTTTTTGCTTCGTTTTTTCTAAAAAAATGAAGAGAGAAACAATGCCACAACTAGCATACAAGGAAGTATGCAAAACTAAATAAAAAATTCAGATAACTATTTAAAATTCCCAAAAACAAGCGGCGCTTTCAAGTCTAAAGTCTTAACCTCAGCCATCACAGCCTGAAGATCATCTATTTTCTTCCCAGAAACACGAACCTCATCCCCCTGAATAGAAGGGGTAACCTTCACTTTCATAGCTTTAATCGCTTTAACGATCTCTTTCGCTTCATCTTTATCGATAGTATCAACAATACGGTAGATCACTTTTGTGTTCCCACCAGAGATACCCTCAGTCTTCACCTCTTCAAGTGCTTTTCCTGCAATGCCGCGTTTAATGAGTTTAGAGATAAGTATATCTTTCAAAGCATCTATTTTAGAATCTGAAGAAGAAGAAAGACTCAAAGTCTTAGCTGCCTCATTCAAATTAAAATCTGCCTGCAGTCCCTTAAAATCAAAACGTGTTGAAACCTCTTTCTCAGCCATTATCAACGCATTTTTAAGTTCCATCATATCTAGCTTTGCCGTTATATCAAAATAGTGCTCTTTTGCCATTTTAGTTTTCCTTTTATTTTACTTCTCGCATTTTTTCATTACATCTTTATCAAAACTTATTTTACCATAGCCTTGTAATGTATTCTTTGTACAGATAAGTGCATCTACATAATCTATATTTTTATTTTGCATCAAGTTTAGCGCATCTATACAAATGGCTTTATCATCATTAACTACACCTTCTAGTAGCAAAAGGGTTTTTAATTTTTCTATAACGATATTTTTAGGTATTTTATATACCTTGGTCATCACAAACAAAACTTCCATAAGTACTTCACTCAATATCTCAACTTTTACTACACCTAGTTGTACTTGTTCAAAAATTTCTTTACTCACAATAAAGTGTTCTTCGTTATCTCTTACTAAAAATCGTATGATGATATTGGTATCAATCAGAGAAACCATACTTTTCCATCATAGCTTCCATCATCGCATCTTCTTTGGCTTTTTCTAAATCATCAATCTTTATTCTCGTAAATTGACTAAGACTTCCTGCAAGTTCTTCAACAACATCTGGTTTACTATTATCTATAGGATAAACTACTGCCACTTCTTTATTTTTACGCTTATCTATGATGGTCAACGCTTCAGTAAGATGGGTCAATATCCCCATATTTTTCTGAAGTTCACCTATGCCTATGGTTTGCATAAAGAGTCCTTTTATATAAACTTTATTTTATTATATATAAATATGGGGAGTTTGTCAAATAGTCACTTATAGTGTATATTCAACTATTAACTCTTCAATCCCTGCATGGTGTTCATGCATCATCAAGTATCGCACCATTAAAAGTTTCTATAACTTGATAATTATTCATAAAATATAATTCTGCTTCTAACCCTGTTTCTTGTAATTTTTTAAAACGTGATTTAATGATTGGTTTAAGTGTTGTTTGAAGATTGATATTATCAAGGTTTTCCTGAAGATACATTTTTACAATATCCGCATATTCAGATACAGATTCGCTTCCAAATAGATTATCAATAAAACCCATTCTATTTTTAATCACACTGCCAGTATCAGCAATATTAAGATCAACACAGTAATTGTAGAAATCTGTTTTGGTTGAAAATCCAAACTGGGTGATAAAGGTATTATCAAACTTTGATAATCCATAGCCTATAAGATTTAATATCTCATAGTTTTATGTTTATTACCTTTATTCATAATTAAAACCTTTAAGTTTTACTTCTCGATCCTCATCATAGCGATCTCACCATGTACCACTTCAAGATTACTAAGTGATCTCATCGCATCTTGCATTTTACTCTCTTTACATGTGTGTGTAGTGAATAGTAATTGCGCTCTAGACTCAGCATTTGTTGGTTTTTGTAACATAGCTTCTATAGAAATGCCAAACTCACCCAGTGCTGATGTAATGGTAGCAAGAACACCACTTTTATCATCTACTTCCATTCTAAGATAGTATTGTGTAACAATCTCATCTTTAGAAAGTAGTGTAAGTCCAGACTCTAAGCCTTTTTTATAGCCTAACATAGGCCCTTGGTTTCCACGAACGATATCTACAATGTCAGCTATTACTGCTGAAGCTGTAGCATCCCCACCTGCACCTGGTCCATAATACATCGTCTCACCTACACGGTCACCTATTACAGTCACCGCATTCATCACACCATCAACTTTTGCTATCATGCTATCTGCGGGTATCATAGTTGCATGTACTCTAAGTTCTACACCATTTCCCACTTTTTTAGCGATTCCTAAAGACTTGATCTCATAACCAAATTCTTTTGCAAAATCTACATCAGTTCCAGTAATATTTTCTATACCTTCGATGAGTATATCTTCTGGTTTTGCATCGATACCATACGCAATACTCGCTAAAATGAGAAGTTTATGAGAGGCATCAAATCCACCCACATCAAATGTAGGGTCAGCTTCTGCATAGCCTAATTCTTGAGACTCTTTAAGTATCTCATCATACTTTGCCCCATTATTTATCATGTTGGTAAGCATATAGTTACAAGTTCCATTCATGATACCCTGTATGGATTCTATGTGATTTGCTGAAAGTCCGTTACGTAAAGCCCCGATGATAGGTATACCACCAGCAGTACTTGCTTCATACATCAAAGGAATATCTCCTGCGATCTCTTGAAGTTCATAACGGTGGTAAGCAAGAAGTGCTTTGTTTGCAGTCACAACCGCTTTACCATTTTCAAGTGCTTTTTTAACCAGTGCATAAGGTTCTTCAACCCCACCCATAAGTTCCACAACGATGTCAATATCCGGGTCATCCACTACATCAAGAGGATTATCAGAAAGTTTGATACTTACACCACGATCTTTTGAAAGATTTTTTACTACACCTGATGTTACAACTATTTTTTTACCTGCTCTTGCTTCGATGATGTCAGCATTTTCTTCAAGTATCTTTGCAACACTAGTTCCAACAGTTCCAACACCTAAAATACCAATTCTAACCATTATTTTTTGCCTCTTCAAGTTCTTTAAGGAACTTCTTGATGTTTCGTGCTGCCTGTCTGATACGATTTTCATTTTCTATCAAAGCAATACGTACATATTCATCACCATATTTACCAAAACCTATACCAGGACTCACTGCAACACCTGCTTTAAGAAGCAACTGTTTTGCGAACTCCAATGAACCCATATCTCTAGCCACTTCGGGTATCTTACCCCAGATGAACATAGAAGCATTTGGTTTAGCCAAAGGCCATCCTGCATTTCCAAAGGCTTCTATCATCACGTCACGTCTTACTTCATAGCGAGGGATGATCTCTTTATCTGGGATATAATGATGTTCATCAAGTGCCACTGTTGCAGCCACTTGAATAGGTGTGAACATCCCATAATCCAACCATGATTTAATACTCTGCAGTGCCCCTATAAGTTTTTTATTCCCGACAATGAACCCCACTCTCCAACCTGCCATATTGTATGACTTGGAAAGTGTATAAGACTCAACTGCCACATCTTTAGCACCTTCAACTTCCATAATAGAAGGTGTCTTATAGCCATCAAAAGTGATATCTGCATAAGCGATATCTGAAATGATATAAAAACGCTTCTCTTTTGCAAGCGCTACAAGTCTTTCATAAAATTGAGGTGTAACTGTTGCTGTACTTGGATTGTGCGGAAAATTCACCACTAAAAATTTTGCTTTAGGAATAGAATTATCTAAATGGTCCACGACATCTGCTAAAAACCTATCTTCATCTACTTCAAAAGTATCTTCATTAAATACAAGCTGCATCTTTTCAACATTCGCACCTGCCAAGATAAATGCCTGAGAGTGAATAGGATATGTTGGATCAGGTACGATCGCTACATCTCCAGGGTTAGAGATAGCCTGTACCAGGTGTACATAGCCCTCTTTACTTCCCATAGTTGCCACTATCTCTGTATCTGGATCCAAGATAGCATTGTACTTACGTTTATACCAGTTACTCATGGCAAGACGTAATTTATAGATACCCTTACTCGCAGAATAACCATGTGTTTTTGGTTTTTGTGCTGTTTCACAGAGTTTATCGATGATAGGCTGTGGTGTAGGGGCATCAGGATTTCCCATAGAAAAATCTATAATATCTTCACCCTCACGTCTTAGTCGCATCTTTAACTCATTGATCTCTGCAAAAAGATACTTTGGTAATCTATTTATTTTATCAAATTGTATTTCATCAAACATATTTTTCTCACTTTAAACTTCATGATTCGGCATTTAGTGCCTCACTATACTGAGCTTTAGCTCTTGTCTTCATATTATCAATACTGTTCACAGAATTAAAAGAGATAGTTGCACTTGCTTCACTTTTATTATCTTTCTGTGTATTCATACTTTCAGTAGCAGATGTCACAACATTTTTTTCAATGGTCTTTTCACTTATTTTCAATGCATTAACAGCATTTTCGTCACTGCTCATAGAACTTCCTATCGTTTTCTCGTGCATAAAAGGTATGAGATCATTCAAATTTTTTTTATCAAACTGGGTAAAAAAATACCAGGAACTAACACCAAGCAACAGAAAAATAAAAATAATCAAACCCGTAGGTCTACCCCTGTCCTCATCCATTATAGGTTGACCTATCGGGAATAAATTCGATTCTCTGCTTTGTCCGTAATGTTCCAGTGACTGTGTTTTTACTGCACTGAGGTCGGCGCTATACTCACGTTCAAGAATAGAGATAAACCCTAAGGTCTTAACTTTACTTAAAGCATCAAACTCAGATGCGAAAAGATACTCAAGATTTTCCTCGGATATCATTGTCTTATCACTGATCGCTTTTACACTGTTTTCTTCAAGAATATCATTTAACTGCATAACCCATCCTATGTATTAAAATCGCTGCAGCCGCAGAGACATTGAGTGAATCAAATGCATGTTGCATTTCTATAGAAACACTTTGATTGACTTTTGAAAGTACTTTTTTTGAAAGCCCTTTGCCTTCACTTCCCATCACAAGTACACGTTTTGCTTCAAATGTAACATTTTGTACATTTTCACCATCCATAGAAGCACCATACACAGTGAACCCAAGTTGACCCAACTCATTGAATGAATCTAAAATATTGGGCGCGATCATAAAAGGCATATCAAGCATTGCACCTGAACTACTTCTAATGATTGCCGAAAAATTAAGTTGCTTTACCCCTGTGGCGATAATGGCTTCTGCACCAAGCGCATAGGCTGAACGTACAATGGCACCAATGTTTCCTACATCTGTCAAGCCATCAAGTACCACAATAAAATTATTTTTCTTAATTTCGCTAAAAGAACTTTCTTCAAACTCATCCATCTCTATGAGTAATCCTTGATGATTACCTCCCTTAGACATAGACTGTGCCCATTTCTCTTCTAAAAACTTAATCTTGTCATGAAATTGGTGAAAAAGTGCTTTAGGAAGTGCGCCTTTACTGTTAGCACCCTTTTGGGCAACATATACTGTTTTTATTTTCTCTGCATGATGCTCTAACGCATGCAAACAGACTTGTTTTCCATATATAATCATAAAATAGATTTTATCTAATTTTTACTTTTAGGGGGTTAAGGGAGCCTCATGTAACTACTTTATGAGTTCGTTATACCATTCTTTCACACTCTTGTCACTCAGTTGTGCAAGAAGTTTTGCCTTTGGTTTAGGGGGCAGATCAAGCGATAAAACCTCCGTGAAACTAAGACTTTTTTCTGTACTTTTTTGAGCCGATATCACAACAACCCATTCGCCGCGTATCGTCAATGTTTTAAATGTTTCATTGAGTGATCTTGCAGTACCACGATAATAGTTTTGATATTTTTTAGAGATCTCTTTAGCCAAAAAAAGCTCTCTGTTCTCATCTAAAACAAGAATCTCTTCTAAAAGTTTTTCTAAACGGTGAGGAGATTCATAGAGTACCGTATTGTACCCATTGTTCATCGCTTCTGCCAACGCAGAGCTTCTTTCTTTTCCTTTATGCGGTAAGAAAGCATAAAAAAGAAACTTACCCTCCTCAAACCCTGATGCGGCATAGGCTGTCGTCACCGCTGAAGCGCCAGGCAAGACATCATACTTGATCTTATTTTTCTGTGCATATTCTACCAATAACTGTCCCGGATCTGAAATAACAGGCATCCCTGCATCACTGACATACACTACCTCTTTAGGGGACAGTTCACTTCCAAATTCATCCAGTCTCTCTTGCCCATTATGTTCATTAAACGAATAAAAATCGGCATCAGGATACGTCATATCAAACCGCTCTTCTAAAAGCCGTAAAAGCCGTTTGGTCTGACGTGTATCTTCACATAAAAAGATTTCTGCTTTTTCAAAAAGCTTCATAGCGCGAATTGTAATGTCTTGGGGGTTTCCGATAGGTGTAGGAATGAATGTGATCATAAGGTGCCTTTAGGCAATAGATAAAAAGTGAAGTACCCAACGCGACTAGTCGCGTGAGCATTCTGCTGAAGTAAGTACAGAGAGCTTTGCTCTTTGTACGTTCTAACAATAAATTACGACAATTTATATTTGCTTTTAAACTTCTCAACTCTACCTGCAGCATCAAGAATTTTCTCAGAACCTGTAAAGAATGGGTGACATTCATTACAAATATCGATACTCATTGCTTCTTTATCTGTTCTAATTTCAAAGTTGTTTCCACATGCACATGTTACTGCACATAATTTGTAGTCTGGGTGTATTTCTTTTCTCATGTTGAGACCTTTTTAGTTGATTTTGTGACAGGTAACTAACCTGCTCTAGTCGATGACTCTTCCTTATTCAATGAAAAAGGGTCATTGCAACGCTCTTTGGCGAGACAATAATGGGCAAAATTATATCCAAATAGATTTAAAATATTATAAAATCAGCTTGGAGGCTACTCCACATGCAGCACTCTCACTCTTCAAAACCAACGGTGTATCAAACCCTACGATATTTTCAACCTCAAACAGTGCCACTTCTTCTTCATGAAAGCCACCTTCACACCCTATGACGATCGTTTCTACTTTACTAGTATCAATAAAGTTACTCTCGGAAAAATTTAACATTTTTGCATTTGGGTTATCTTCTAAAAAGGATGCTAGATCTTTTGAGATTCCCAACTTCATCATCTGCGATCTTCCAGACTGTTGTGAAGAGTTTAAAAGTATTTTCTCCAAACGTTTAAAGTCTAATGTAAAACTTTTTTGTGAACGTTTACAGTAGAAGAAGGTGATTTTATCTACACCCATTTCATTCAAGGTAGGCAGTACTTTTTCTACACTTTTAGGGTCTATGATACACCAGCCTATGTGTAGGTTGTTTTTAGCTTTTATCTCAAGTGTTATGCTTTCTTGAAGTTCAAGTATGACGGAACGTTTATCTAAGTAGGTAATGGTGTAACAGTGAAGCAGTCCATCTTCAAGATTACGTAAATGGAGGGCATCATCTATTTTATGTCTGCGTACTTTAAAGATGTAACGATGTTCATCTCCAAGTAGTGTGAGTTGAGGCTTAGCCGCCTCTTTGTGGTAAAGATATAACATCTTAAATGTTTATCATGCCTTTGGCTTTAAAGATCATAAGTACTACCATGGTCACTACCAATAAGATCTGTACAATAGAGATCTTAATAAATGCACCTTTGAGCAGTTTATGATTTTCAGGATTATTAAGGTTAGCCAGTTTGATCACTTTATACTTTTTAATTTCTATATACATCATCACTGCCCAAACAGCCATCATAATAATACTGGTGGCAGACCAACCAAGGTCTCCTGTAAATATGGCTACGATTCCTGCAAAAGCGATCATTGTTGCAATAGCTTGAAAGATCATTGTATAGATAAAACTTGCTTTTCTAAAACCTAATGGTTTTTTTGCTGTCAAGAGGGGGACAAATAGCCCTGCGACCAAAAATCCTAAAAATACTTTAACCAATAGACTGTGCCCTGCTAACATCTGTGCTACTTCCATGCTTAATTCCTTATTTATTTGTTGATTTAAAAGTGGATTATACCCTAATTTGCTATAATCATCTTAAGAAAAAAATAAAGGTCACCTATGGCTAGTTCTATCCTCGAAGCATTAGAAATCATCGCAAAAAAAATCCCCACTGTTGATAAAGAAATCATTCCCATAGAGATGTCTGTAGGACGTATCATTACAGAAGACTATGTCGCAATCTTTGACTTACCAAGATTTAATAACTCTGCCATGGATGGATATGCAGTAAAAGTTGCAGATGCGGGGGGAAAAGTCTCTTCTACTGAGGTTATCTATGCTGGTGACAATCCTAGCATGACATTAGAAGAAAAACATGCTATCAAGATCATGACAGGTGCACCCATACCTCAAGGATGTGAGGCTGTAGTTCCCATAGAAAATGTCTCTATGCAAAATGATACCCTCACTCTTCCCTCAGATATAAAGCATAATGGATTTATACGAATGGCTGGAGAGGACATCAAAAAAGGCACTATGTTTTTAAAAAAAGGTGAAGAGATAAATGCCTATAGTATCGCATGTCTTGCATCTCAGGGTATGACACATGTTACTGTCACACGCATCATCAAAGTAGCCATCTTTGGTACGGGAGATGAACTACGTCCTCACTTTGAAAAAATAGAAGACCATCAACTCTATAATTCAAATTCACCTATGTTTTTAACCCGTTCCCAACAGTTAGGGTGTGATGTACGATTCATACGTACTTCTGCAGATACGATTGAAGCACTCGAAAGTTCTATACGCTCTACACTAGATGCCGATATCATCATCACTTCTGGTGGAGTAAGCGTAGGAGATAAAGACTTTACAAAAAAAGCTTTTACAAATCTTGGTATGCAAGTACTTATAGATAAAATAGATATTAAGCCAGGTCGTCCAACAATAGTAGGTAGCATAAACAATACTGTGATTATAAACCTACCGGGAAACCCTCTGGCTTCTATGGTAAATTATGAACTTTTTATCCGTGCTATCATCCGTAAAATGTCAGGAAGTAAGAATCACCGTCATGGAGTAATTACAACAACAATGAAGAATGATTTTTCTGTACGTGGAGGAAAATATGCTGTTGTGCTTGGAAGTTATAATGGTGAAAATTTTGAAGCCTTAACCTCTCAAATGCCGGGTATGGTATCACCAATGAAAAAAGCTGATGGACTACTACTCATTACGCCTGAAATAAAGATGTTAAGTGCGGGTAAAACAGTACGTATGATACCTATTAAATGGGAACATGCAAGAGATGAAGAAGTTACACTTTTTACAGATTAGATTACAGTACAAGTAACCATCATACTGTTTTTTTCATTTCTAAACTTTTTTGGGATTTACCCTAGGTATTTTTTGTAATAATTTTTCCCAAAGTTTTTCATCACTCCATTCACTTTGTACCTGCTTTGAAAAAATGATATCTTCTAACGCTATTTCACCCATGAGCTTACTGTGTGCATCCTCTTTAAATCCTTGGGCATAGCCTGTTTCAGTCTCATGTACTATGATACTATGCAGTTTGACTTCTCTCTCACCATTTTGCATCTCAGTACAGGCCAGCACACGTTCTACCATAAGATAGATCACACGTGAAAATTGTTCTGCGGAAGGTGAGACAGGAAGTTCCACCCATCTGTTACTATGTTTTTTCATCGCATTGACATAGTCATTGTCATCTTTTGACCACAATGTAATGGCATGATCAAAAGAGTCTATAAGTTCTTTAATGTAACGTTTGGTCAGTCCAAAATCATATACCATCTGTCCGTCATCCAAATAATTCGATTCTAAAAGTACTTCAATTTTATAGGAGTGTCCATGAATATTTTCTGAACAACGCTGTGTTGTACAGTCACGGACGATATGTGCATTTTCAAATTTAAAAAGTTTTCGTATAATCATAAAATGATTTTAGCGTATTAAAATTAACTATACACCTTGTGTAGTATCAAAAACACGTATATGCAGTCTGTCACTGTAACAGAAATTATGTTTCATACAAAATTCAAAAACAGCTTTGTCATTTTTCCAAATGGTGTCTCTACTCTCTCCAACAGGCATACAGTACACATCTAGTTCTGGTAAAATATCTTGTATATCTTGTATTTCATCTCTTGCTGTACTCTCTACAAGTTGTGCATCGATGGTAAACTTTAAAAATGCCTCTTTAGCATAAGTCTGTACATTTTCAAGTGCCTGTGTCACGATACGTTTTTGTGCAGGTTCACCTGAATTAGCCAACTTTAATGAAAGAGCAAAAATACAAGACTTATACGCTGGATACTTTTCAAAATCTATCTCTATTGTACCATTGGTCTCAAAAGTTATTTCTATACCCTCATCTATCAGCCACTTAACTACATCATAAAAGACCATATCACTATGATACATAAGAGGTTCACCACCTGTAATAACTATATGTGGGTTATAGCCTATTGTATTAAATTCTTTTTTAAGTGTTGAGATAAGGACATCACTATTGTCTACTTTTATCCATGCCTTAGCATAGCTGCTGTCAACTGCAAAGTAAGTATCACAGCCTAAACGTATTTCACCATCAACTTCATACTCTGCACCAAAACCCGGGCAATTTAAGTTACATCCACCTGTACGTAAAAAATATGAAGGAACACCTGCATACTTCCCTTCACCTTGAATGGAAAAGAATTGTTCTGTAAGGTAAAACATCAGCCACCAGTTTCGTAAAACGCACGTTTAGAAAGTTCTCTGTCCTCAAATTCGTCTTCACTCCAACGATTCTCTTTTGGTTTATCTTTAAGTACTTCTGCCAACACCTGCGCTGCACCTTCTACATCACCTTTTTTTACTGCTTCTGCAATACTTAGTGCTTCGTCAAAATAGAGACAAGGGATAAGGTTTCCTTCCGCAGTTAGACGAATACGGTTACAGTTTTCACAGAAATCATGTTTATGAGGATCGATAAGTCCAAACTCTGTACCATCATCTAAAACATAGTTAAATGAAGGACTTGCCCCTTCACGTCCCAATGCTTTGATCGTATAACGTTCTTTGACCTTTTCAAGTATCTCTTTACCATGCATGCCTTTAAGTGCCTGATCTGCATGTGCATTTTCCATATATTCTATGAAACGAACTTTGATATCTTTACCTTTACAGTAGTCCAAAACATCCAAGATCTCATCATCATTGACACCTTTTAGAGGCACCATATTGATCTTCACTTTTAAACCGACTTCTAAGGCTTTATCTATACCTGCCAAGACCTCTTTTAAAACATTTTTACCGGCTATTTTAGCAGACACATCCTCTTTAAGGGAATCAAGAGAAATATTTAAACGTTTAAGTCCTGCATCTTTGAGTTTTTGTGCTGCTTGCGGAAGCAGATAAGCATTGGTCGTCAACGCCAGATCAAGACCAGACTTATAGTCATTTATCATCTTGATAAAACTATCCAGGTCTTCACGTAAAAGTGGTTCTCCTCCTGTGATACGTATCTTTGTGACACCACCATCTATAGCTACTTTAACAAACAAAAAAAGTTCTTCAAAAGAGAGTAAGTTCTCTTTTGGTACCCATGAAAAGGGTTTTTCAGGCATACAGTACTGACATCTGAAGTTACAACGTTCCGTAACTGAGATACGTAAATAATTGACTGCACGTCCATGTCCATCTATAAGCATTTAAAATCCATTGTATAATTTTTTAATATATTTTATTAGAGTATCTAAAAATTGATAAAAAATGGATGATGTATATCAAAAAGTATGTATGTTATAAACAAGAAATCATATTTTAATATTATTTTGAATAAAAACAAAGGATAAAGTATTTTGCACGAGTTTGCGTCAGATTTGGCTTGAAGTGTGGTGTGGAATAAAGGAGCTTACATACGAGTATGCCCCCACTTACGCTTTAGCGACAGGGGTATCGACATTTAGTGTCAGAAGTGACTGAATGGTACGCCACGCTTCAAGTCGAAGGTGGCATAAGATCATGTGAAAGAATTAGTGGTGGTCTCTCCACATTGACTTCTTCCATAAGAACGCTAGAATTGTGAAGATAACAAAGAAGCCAATTACCCATGGTCCAAGCTGTTCTCTTGCTTTTTTACTAGGATCTCCTGCTTCAGTAAGGTATGTTTTTACTTTCTCATACCCTTCAGCATTAAGACCTACTCTAGGCATAGAAGTACCAGGAAGTTGTCCTTGTGGGTTTTCCGTGAATGTTTCCAAAAAGTGCTCAGATCTAGCTCTGATCATCATAGAAAGATCAGGTGGTAAGTTACCCATATAAGCTTTTACCATATCTTGCTCTTCTATCACTTTAATTTCGTATGCCAGTTGATCTTTTTTATATTTAAACTTAGGTACATCACCTAGTTGTGTTACTTTTTTATAACGTACCGCGTGACATCTTACACACGCTTCATTGAACGCTTCTTTAGGTGTAACTTCACCCGCTTTTTCCGCTAACATATATGCTACAACATCAGCAATTTGCTGATCTTCTGTCATCATTACTTGTATTCTACCCATTGGATGCTCTATAGTATCTTTATATTTATGATCTACATTCCCTGCCATAGCAGGATCTTTAATAAGAGCAATAAGATAATTTTTATCGTAAATCCCGCCTACGTGATCAAGGTTAGGCGGTATAGCCCCACCCATATTAAAGTTTGAATTATTATGACACCCTAGACATAAAGCAAAAGATGCTTCACCTACAACAACATCACCTTTTATTTTGGAAATTTGTACTACTTTTGACCAAAAAGCTTTTTTCTTAGTCACTAATGCAGCATCACCTTTACGCTCAGCTTCTGCTATATCATCTGTACCATCATAAGTAAAACCATGGCTTTCAATATGAATTTCATTACCCTCTTTATCCACTTTCATGTGCATTTGGTGGTGTGCATAAGGCTCTACTAGGTAGTATGTAAGTAGCGAAAAGAATACAACAACTGCAAATATTTTTAATTCTCTCATGTTATGCTCCTTTCTCTATTTTTTTCTCAAACATTGTAATCACGAAGAGAATTGGTCCCATAAGCAAAAATGCCCATGCAAATATAAACCCTAATGTTGCGAACAATGGATCAGTTGGTGGCAATTTTCCTAAAGCTGTTAGAGCAATCATAATAATCAACAATGTCCAAAACCAATACTTAAATAAACCTCTCTTGTGTGCAGGAGCAACATTTGGACTTCTATCTAGGAACGGCAGGAACATAAATGCTGCTTGAGCGATACCAAAGGCTATAAGCCCCGCATCTTTACCAAAAGGACGTAAAATCTCGTAAGACCATAAAAAATACCACTCTGGATAGATGTGCGCAGGTGTTTTAAGTCCATTTGCCGGGTCAAAGTTTACTGGGTCCATCGCAAAGTTAAAATGGTAGAACACTAAGTAGAAAAAGAGTATGAAGTACACACCCATTACAAAGATATCTTTACTTAAAAATACTGGTGAAAATGGAATCACTTTAGATTCTTTTTTCTTGCCAGCTTTATATAAGGCTGCAGATTCTTCATAGTCTATATCAGCACCTTCCTGGTTGTTTACGTGAGGTATTCTAAGTGTACCAAAGTGTAAAACGATCAGTCCTATGATCACTAAAGGAATAAGGAATACATGTAGCATAAAGAAACGTGTTAAGTATGCATCACCCGGAACGTAATCTCCACGAATCCATTCAACTAAACCATACGCTTCAAGTGAACCACCAGAGAAAAGGTTAGTAATAACCATACCGGCCCAGTAAGACATTTGTCCCCAAGGTAGCATATAGCCTGAAAATGCTTCAGCTGAAAATGCAACAAAAAGTCCCATACCTGAAAGCCAAATCAGCTCACGTCCTCGTTTGTACGAACCATAGTAAATTCCTGCACCCATATGAATATAAATGATAAGAAATACAATAGATGCACCTACACCATGAATGTGTCTCCACAACCAGCCATATCCAACTTCAGACATAATCGTATAGTTTACAGAGTCAAATGCTAAGTTTGTATCTGGCTTATAGTACATAAGTAAGAAAATACCAGAAACCACAAGTATTCCAAATGTTGCAGCCAGTATCATACCCATTGCCCATAAGAAGTTAATATCTTTTGGAATCCAGTATTCAGTATTTAATACACGTTTAAGTGTATTAAGTCCGATACGTTGATCTAACCATTCGTTTAAATTATTTGCTT
>Ga0164313_10003058_pt1 | contig 14908 bp, 15 predicted proteins | sample GuaBasSedimGuay4_FD_113735 | JGI IMG/M metagenome (GOLD analysis project Ga0164313, IMG submission 113735) | Subseafloor sediment microbial communities from Guaymas Basin, Gulf of California, Mexico - Guay4, Core 4569-4, 0-3 cm | ecosystem: Environmental > Aquatic > Marine > Hydrothermal vents... | reverse complement strand
GTCACGTCCGTTGCACGATCAGCCAAAGGACTCAACGCCCTCAAAGATGTCATAGCAGGCGTCGTCGCGTGGCAGGGGACCGTATGACCACGTTCAAGATCGACTACGGCCCTGAAGTCGAAGCAGCGATCAGCCAGCTCGAAACCGTGATCGATAACTCGCCAGCGATCCTCGACGAGTTCGACAGTCGGTGGCTGGCCGTTGCCCTCATCGACGAGGATCATGGTCTCGTTGGTCCGGTCAGCCAACTCGACGGTGGTGACGATGTACTTCGCGTCCGTGACGAACTGGTGATCGAACTCCGCACGGAAATGGGTTCGTCGATCGATACGGCAATCGCCGGAGCTCGATTCCAGGCGGCCAATGACATCGTCAGGGCTGTCACACGGTCGACGGGGGATGGGAAGAGGACCCGTACCGACAAGATCGACGCGATCGTCACGAACAAGTACCTCGGGATTCCGATATTCCTCGCTGCGATGTGGGCCGTATTCAAGATAACTACCGATGTGGCCGGAGCTTTTCTCCGTTGGGTGGATACCGCGATTGCAGGACCGGTCACCCAGCTTGTCGAGGGTCTCGTCGAAGCTGTCGGCCTCGGCGGAACCTGGGTGGAGAGCTTGTTGGTCGACGGAGTGATCGCAGGTGTGGGTGCGATATTGGTCTTCGTCCCTGTCCTGTTCACGCTCTACGTCGCCCTCGCCTTCCTGGAGGACAGCGGCTACATGGCGCGGGCTGCTTTCGTCATGGACAGGGCAATGCGAGGCGTTGGACTCCAGGGAAAGAGCTTCCTGCCGATGCTGGTCGGCTTTGGTTGCAGTGTCCCTGCGATCTATGCGACGCGCACAATCGAGAACGAGCGGGACAGGGTCCTCACCGCTGTGCTCGTACCGTTCATGAGCTGTGCGGCGCGTCTGCCCGTGTACGTGATCATGGCTTCGGTCTTTTTCCCGGAGTACGCGAGCCTTGCTGTGTTCGCCATGTACGTTCTCGGGATCGTGGTCGCGATGCTCGTGGGTTTCGTGCTACGGCGTTCCGTCCTGCCGGTGACGGACCCCCTGCCAGCGATCATGGAAATACCTTCGTACCGTCTTCCCGCGTTCCGTTCGATCTGGTTCCACACGTGGACGAGAACTCGAGCGTTCCTCAGGGAGGCCGGTTCGATCATCTTCGTGACGATGGTGGTCGTGTGGTTGCTGATGTCGATTCCGGTGAGCGGGTCAGGAGGCTTTGCGGACACCGACGTCGACAACTCGGCGTTCGCTGCCGTCGCAGGTGTCGTTGCCCCCGTTCTTGAACCGGCCGGCTTCGGGTCATGGGAAGCGACCGGAGCGCTGATGTCAGGGTTCGTTGCCAAGGAGGTGGTCATTGGAACGATGGCCCAGGTCTATGGTGACGAAGAGGTCAAGGTGGATGACAATCCGTCGATAGCGGAATCCGTTAGCAGTATCGGCATCGGGTTTGTGACAGCGTCGGTCGATGCCATCAAAGCTGTTCCTGGCATGATCGGGATCGATCTTGTCGGCGGCGAGGAGGATGAGGCACCGGGTGGGTTGTCAGCTTCGATCGAAGCCAGCTTCGAGGAGAGCAGCGATGGCCACGGGGCCCTTGCAGCGGTTGCGTTCATGGTGTTCATATTGCTCTATACGCCGTGCATGGCGACCGTCGGAGCGATCCGCCATGAGATCGGCAACAGGTGGATGTGGTTCAGCGTCATCGGCCAGACTTCTCTGGCCTGGGTCATGGCAGTTGCCGTGTTCCAGATCGGAAAGGTGCTGGGATTCTGATGACGGTTCTTGACAGACTTGTCGACGAGCTCCGAGCAGCGCGTGGCCCGATTCGCTCTGGCGACCTTGCCAACCGCATCGGCGTTTCAGAGGATTCCCTCGACATGATGATCGATGTGCTCGTATCAAAGGGCGTGTTGAGCGGCTCGGCAGCTCCCTCACCAGATGAGACCATCGCCTGCTCAGGTGTGGCCTGTGGGACGACATGTGTCGGCCTTGACGAGTGTCCCTTCATCGTGAACGTGCCAGAGACGTACACGCTGGTCATCGATCCAGCTGTGCCGTTATCGAAACCATCACTGCGGTAGATCAGTCTGCATCTCGGGAAACCAGCACTCGTACACCCCCATCGCTCCTCTGATCAGAAACATGAGATTCTCTCTTGACACTGTATGTAACAGTGTGGTTACATACAAACCATGCAGACACTGGCAGCACTGGCTGATCCGATTCGCAGGGAGATCGTTGAGGTTCTTCTCGAGCATCCTCAGGATGCAGGGACGATCGCACGGCGGTTCCCCGTGAGCCGACCTGCGGTCTCAAGGCATCTCCGGGTGCTTCGGGAATCCGGCATCGTCCGGTCCGAAACGATCGCGCAGCGCCGGGTGTACCACATCGAAACGGCTCCGCTTGAGGAGCTTGATGATTGGCTGACCCACTATCGCCAGTTCTGGACCGATCGACTCGACAAACTCGAGGAACATCTCGAGAGAGGGGACTGAACATGTTCGGAGAGACAGGAACACTTGCCAAGGACGGAGACGTCAATGTGATCACATTTCGTCGTTCGCTCGACGCTTCGCCAGAACGCGTTTGGGAAGCACTTACGACAGAGAAGGGGCTGACGTCGTGGCTGGCTGTGTCAGCGAAGGTCGGCGGACGCGAGGGAGGGGACATCGCGATCGAGTTCGACGACGGCCAGGCGGTCAGCGGAACGATCAGTCGTTGGGATCCGACCACCCAGTTCGCTCACACGTGGGTCATCAACGGGGAGATCTCCTCCGACGTGACGTATGCGCTCGCTGCCACGGGCGGCAGAACGGAGTTGACCCTCGTTCACACCGGTCTTCCTGACGAGATGTGCGGAGGGTACACGCCAGGATGGCACGCCTTCCTGGCACGCCTCGCAGCGGATCTCGAAGGCGGCTCTGTTCCTGAGTGGCTCACCGTGTTCGAAGAGGTCGCTCCGGCGTATCAGTAGCCACGGCAGCAGAACGCCCGTACGACGATGCCCCCGGATGTGAGTTCGGGGGCATCGCTTCGTCGATGGTCGCTGCACTGATCGATATCGTTCCCGACTGTTGGGGGTCGCGCTGCACAGCCCGGCCCGATTTGTCCACGGAACCGATCGGGCGTATCGTGGGAGGGTCGCATGAGAGGTTGGCAATGGCCGATGACATGGTCGGATGTGGTCGAGTAGTCGGTTCCGTAGGGGCCGATGAAACGCCTGACGTATCCCCGCAAGCTTCTTCCGTCGCAACCCCACAGGAGGTATCCGTGACCGCACGAGTCGGCCAGAAGGCCCCAGATTTCACCGCACCGTCCTACTACAAGGGAACGTTCACCCCCGTGAAGCTGTCGAACTTCGCCGGCAAGTGGGTGTTGTTGTGCTTCTACCCTGGCGACTTCACCTTCGTCTGAGCGACAGAAGTGTCGGCGGTCGCCGACAAATACGAAGAACTCCAGGAGCTCGGCGTTGAGGTCATCTCGGTCAGCGTTGACAGCCACTTCGTCCACAAGATGTGGAACGACCACGAGCTGACGAAGATGGTCGATGGTGGGATTCCCTTCCACATGGCATCGGACCAGGCTGGCAACATCGGGCGTGCATATGGTGTCTGGGACGAGAACGAGGGCATCGAGTTACGTGGCCGCTTCATCATCGACCCCGATGGTGTGATCCAGGCGATGGAGGTGCTCACGCCCCCCGTCGGCAGGCGAATTGCCGAGACCATCCGCCAGGTGCAGGCCTACCAACTCGTCCGCGAGTCCGGAGGCGCCGAGGCCACCCCGGCAGGCTGGGAACCGGGCGACCTGACACTCAAGCCAGGCCCGGACCTTGTCGGGAAGGTCTGGGAGGTCTGGAACCCGTCCATGGAGCAGTAGAGAGCACTATTCCTGGCCATCGAACGGGCCGCCCATCGTGTCCGTCACGAGTACAAGGCATCTATGAGGTTCAGCGGATAGGGACGCCGGTCCTTAAGTTCACGGTTCACGGTTCACGGTTCACAGTCAGAAACCGGTGCCAGGCCTGATCGATCGAGTGTGGTCGGGAAGCGGAGAACGGGAAACGGAAAGCGACCGCTTCCGATTCGCGCGTCCACTATGTACAGTGGCGCTCCATCCAGGTCCGGGGCATCACTGCGTTCGTCACAGACCCCAGCGGAGCGTCGGCTGGTGGCCTACTCGCCGCCGCCTCCACCGGCCAGACGTGCTCCGAGTTCACGGTCGAGCATCAGGATTGTGTGGCCAGCGTCTCCCGCTCGTCCAAGATCGTCGATGATCTGCTGGACACTTGACTCTTCTTCCACCTGTTCAGCAACGAACCAGTCGAGCAGTGGAAGGCTTGCAAAGTCCTTGAGTTCGACAGCCATGGCGTAGAGGTCGTTGATGGAGGCGGTCACTGCCTGCTCCTGAGCGAGCGACATCCTGAAAACGTCGATCGACGCGTCGAAAGCAGCTTGTGGTGCTTCGATCGGTCCGAGGTCGATACGGCCACCACGGTCGAGGATGAACTGGTAGAACTTTTCGGCATGAGTGAGTTCCTCGGCTGCCTGGGCACGCATCCACTGTGCCATGCCAGGGAGGCCTTCGGCCTCGAACCACGCGCTCATGCCGAAGTAGGCGTATGCCGCACCGTACTCCATCGTGACCTGTGCGTTCAATGCAGCTTCGAGTCGTTCGTCCAGGGCCATACAGGCTCACTTTCGTCGGTTGCTCGTGATGATATCTCTGCTCGTAACCCAGTGAAATTCGCCAGGATCTCTCGTGTCGGGAACAGTCTCTTTGGGTTGGCTTTGAGGGAGGTTCGCAACAGACAACGGTGTCACCCTCTTTCGGGGCTGTGTTGCTGTGCAATCGGTCGAAGGCTCTGTAAAAACGCGTGGATGTATGATGCGACGATTGACCGGGATGATGACCAAACGGGAGTGGCTATGCAAGGGAAGCGGACGGGTGTTGTAACGATCACATCCGAGCAGCAGTGGTTCATGTCGTGGGCGTCGGATGTCCTCGTGTACATCGTGGTGCTGAACCTCTTTGTCGAGTTCGTCGATGCGATCGTTATCGAATCGTTCTGGATCTCGATTCTCACCGCCGTGCTCCTCCAGGCGCTTCTGAGCGTGGTTGTCGGCTTCGAGCACCATGTTGGGGAGCTCTTCGAGCCGATGGGAGGTACCTGGTCGAGAATCGCCGAAGTCACGGCGAAGTTCCTGATCTTGTTCACGTCCAAGCTGCTCATTCTTGAGATCGTCAACTTCGTATTCGGCGACCAGGTCGAACTCGGCCACTTCCTTGACGTTCTGCTTCTCATCATCGCGATGATGGGCACGAGGGCGATCACTCAGAGGATCTATGTGGGTCTTGGAGCGGATGGTCTCCCCAACGTTGCGATCGCTCGGATCTGGAAGGGAGAGGTACCGCTCGACCGATCGGACGAATATCTCGAGCAGATGCGGACGGTAGCGATTCCCGACTACCGCTCGACGGATGGAAATCAGGGTGCGTTTGCGCTTCGGCGTGACCTCGAGGACAGTGCGGAGTTCCTCATGCTGACCTTCTGGGACTCGAGGGAATCCATCCGTGCCTTTGCTGGGGACGACATCAACGTTGCCAAGTACTACGACTTTGACGCTGACGTCCTTCTCGAGATGGTCCCTGAAGTGGAGCACTTCGAGGTGTACGACAACTGATTGCTGGCTCTTCGGAAATGACCGGTGTGTCAGGGTATGACAGCGAGCGGTACGGGGGAGTGCCTGGCAAGGTACGAAGCGGTCCCGCCGAGACCACTGAACTGTCCTTGACCGCGAGTGCCGATCACGATCAGGTCTGCCCGACCGTCCTGCGCGTTCTCGACAAGCGCGACGCGAGGGTCGCAATGGGCGATCACGATGCTGTACTCCACGCCGAGATCGCGGAACGGTTGTAAGGCGCGTTCCACATTGGATCTGGCTCGATCGTCGATCTGGTCGACGTGCCCTGGAGGCCGCTCACATCCCGGGGATGAACAGCGAACGATGGCAGCTGGTGCTCCCACTTCTGAACAGAACCTCGCAGCCCACAACAGAACCCTCTCGGCGATTTCCGAGCGGTCCACGCCGACGAGGACTCTGGTCACCTCTGGTGGGTTGAGGGACCACGTGCGAGGGACCACAACGAGGGGTCGTCGCGTTGAGAACATCAGTCGCCTGCTGATGGAACCGAGCAGGAGTCCTGATAACGCCCCGAGCCCTCTGGTGCCCACGACGAGCATCGATGCATCGAAGTCATCGACGGCTTCGAGTAGGGTGTCGGTGATTGGCCCCCGAATGGCGGTGACCCGTACACCATCGACTCCTGCCTCGTGGAGCGTTGTGGTGGCGAGATCCTCCATGTCGCTGTTGCGATGAAGGGCCGGATCACCGCCACCATCCATGAACGATGTCGGGGGTTCGTTCCAAGCTGCAACAGCGATCACGGGTGCCCCCGTGCGGAACCCCAGGTTTGCAGCCCATGCCGCTGCGATACTGGAACTCGTGGATCCGTCGATACCTACGAGAATCAGATGTGTCATGTGGTCCTCCTGTCAGGAACGGTGAGGAGCTCCGGCAGGCGTGTGATCGCATTGACTGATGCGAACTGCATGCACGAGCAACTCATGAGATGGCCTTTTGTCGGATCACCCGCCGTGACCAGATCTCTTCTCCGATTACGGTGACGCCGAGGGCAACAGCAACGAGGCCGAGGACCATCCCGTCAAGCGGGACGAGCCCGAGCATCGTGCGCAACCCAGGGACGGTGATGGTGAGAAGCTGGAGGGCGACGCTTGCAACGATGATGATGTTGAGCGTCTTGTTCGGAAGGGAGGCGCGGGTGATCCGGCGAGCAGGGTAGACGAAAGCCAGTTGGGCGAGAGACTCATAGAGGAACACGGCGGTCTGTGTCGTACCGCCTGAAAAGCCGAGGGCCGGGAGTGAGAAGAACAGCAGGATTCCCACCCCAGCCTTGAGGAGTCCCGTGGTCAGAACGAACCGAACACCGTCCCGCGTGAGGAGTGGGGCCGATGGTGGGCGAGGACGTTGGGCCATCGTTCCCGGATTGCGATCCATCCCGAGGGCAAGGGCTGGGGGCCCGTCAGCGATGATGTTGATCCACAACAATTGGACAGCGATGAGCGGAACAAGGAGGTTCCCCTCATCGTCGTGCAGACCGAATACGGCAGCACCCATGACACCAACAGCGATGAGCAGCACGAGCGCAACGTTCGTGGAGAACAGGAACCGGATGAACTTCAAGATGTTGGTGTAGATGCTGCGACCCTCTTCGATCGCTGCGGTGATGGTGGCGAAGTTGTCGTCGAGAAGGACGAGGTCAGCGACCTCCCTGGTGACATCGCTGCCCCTCTCGCCCATGGCGATACCGATATCTGCTCGCTTCAGAGCCGGGGCATCGTTGACACCGTCTCCCGTCATCGCCACGATCTCGCCATCTGCCTTGAGGGCCTCAACGAGCGCGAGTTTGTGCTCCGGGCTCACACGGGCGAAGACGTCGACGTCGCGCACGCTCGATGCCAGTTCCTCCTCGTCCATACGATCAAGCTGATCGCCGGTCATCACCGTATCTGCCGGGATGCCAACCTCACTGGCGATTGCCCCGGCCGTGGCAGGATGATCACCGGTGATCATCAGGACGCGGATGCCTGCCCGCTGGGTTGCCGCGATGGCTCCTGGCACCTCTGCTCTTGGGGGATCCCACAGAGAAACCGTGCCGAGCCATTCGACATCGTCCTCGGAAGTGCCGCGCGTCCATGCAAGTGCAAGCACTCGATGACCGCTGGCAGCCGAGTGTTCAATCTTCTCTGCCCATATCGCACGTTCGTCGGGTGTGAGCCTGCTGCGCTCCAGAAGCACCTCTGGCGCACCCTTGAGATACGACACCAGCTTGTCCTGCTCGAGGACGGTTACCCGCATGTACTTCCACGCTGAGTCGAAGGGACGGACTGACTGGCGCGGATATTCGATACGGATGGTGATGGGGTCCACACCCTGATCCGCCGCGTATCTATAGAGACCAACCTCGAGAGGATCGCCAGACCCCCCATCAGGCTCTGCGTCCGCAGCCAGCACCATTGCGAGCAATGCCCTGTCCTCGTCCGGCGAATCCAGAGACTGGACCGTCATCGTGTTCTCCGTGAGCGTCCCCGTCTTGTCAGTCGCGACAACGGTCACGGAACCGAGTGTTTCCACAGCAGCAAGACGTCGAACGACTGCTTTGCGCGATGCCATGCGCTCTGTGCCAAGGGCGAGAGTCAGGGTGAGGACTGCGGGAAGCCCCTCTGGAACCGCCGCAACAGCCACGGCGACCGCAAACAGCAGTGCTTCATCGATTCGATCGATCCCCTCGATACCCACACCGGCCACCACCAACACGACAGCGAGGGCTGCTACCCAGCGTGCGATGTGATGTCCAAGTTGTGTCAGGCGCCGCTCGAGCGGGGTGTCCTCGTCCTCGACGTCAGCGAGCATGCCGGCGATCCTGCCCATGGCCGACTTTGGCCCGGTTCTGTTCACCACGAGCCAACCAACACCACGCACCACCAACGTTCCTGAGAAGAGCTCATCTCGAGTGGCTCGTTCGATCGGAACTGATTCACCGGTCAACATGGACTCGTCCACCATCAGGCCTTGTTCGCTGCTGAGGGCACCATCGGCAGGTACGCGGTCCCCGGCCTCAACTCGAACCAGGTCTCCAGGCACCAGCAAGGCGGCAGGGATGTGCGTCAGGCTCCCGTCACGGCGAACGCATACGTTTGGTGCGGCCAGTTCCTTCAGACGGGCCAGCGCATCCTCGGCTCGGTACTCCTGCCACACTCCCATGATGGTGTTGAACGCGAGAATCACCAGGATGGCGATCGATTCGATCGGCCATTCATGCATACCCTCGATCACCCAGACGACGACATCGAACGCGAGCGCGAACAACAGGATGTAGATGATCGGGTTCTGTAGCTGGCTCAACGCTCGCCGCCACAGCGGAGTTGGCCTCGCCTCAGGCAGCACATTTGCGCCAACCGTTGCGAGTCGCTCAGCCGCCACCTCCGACGTGATCCCTACATCAGGTTCCTGGATGAACGCCGCCGCTGACCTTGTCGGCACGGAAGAATCCGTGGGGGTTGTAGTGGCTATGACCGACCCTTGCCACTCTTCTTTGACCGCTTCGGTTTCTTGACAGGAGTGACGAAGCCCTCCGGTTTCACGGCAAGCACAGAGCAGCGAACCGACCGCAGGATGGTCTCAGCAGTATTGCCCATGATCAGGCCTCTCAACCCCGTTCGGCCCACAGTGCCCATCACAATGAGCCCGATGTCGAGTTGATCTGCCAGGCGTGGCAGTGCATCGCCCGGTTCCCCCGATACAAGGTGTATCGAGGAGTCGGATTCGGTCGTGTGTCGACTCGTCAACGTCTCCAACTCCCGGCGCCTGGCGATCTCGGTCTCGTGGACCATTACGTCCACCATCGACCCTGGGAGTCCGACGTAAGACGACGAACGAAGGGTCGCCTCGCCAGCCATGCTCCACGCATGCCCGATGTGTAGTTCACCCTGTTCGCGCATGGCCAGCGAGGTCGCCAATTCCATGACCAGGTCGTTCAGGCCGTTGCGGATCGGATCGCCGGGGTCGGGGTCGACCAGTGCAAGGATCCTGCACTTCCGATTCGCAGAAGGGCGCATCACCCAGACTGGACTCGGGCACTTGCGCAGGAGGTGCATCACGCCGCTACTGATCTGTGGAACACCGGGGTTCTCCACTGCTGGTTCGCCCACCATGACCAGGTCATGTCCATCTCGTACGACCTTACGAATCACCTCGATGAACGGTTCGCCCACGGTTACGGTCACCTCGACGTCCACTCTGTCGCCGGTGTTCTGGAGCATGCGAGCGAGACGCTCCTCGCGTTCCCGCACCATGGCGGCCTCGACATCGATCACGCGACCTTCTACGTTGACCGTCCTCCTCCATCCGGGAAGTGGCATGACGACGTCTGATACGGTGAGACGTGCGCCGTTCGCATCCGCAAGTTCGACAGCGGCACGCAGCGTCAACGGCTCCAGATGCCCCGGGGCCGCAGCAACCAGAATGCTCTTGAACCTATCCATTATTCACGCCTTTCTCGACGATGGTCTGTGACATGTCCTTGGGGGTTGGTTGAGGCGCGGTCGCTCGACACACGGATACGTTGAGGGCCGGTCGACGAAGGGGAGAGGTCGATGTCGGCTGACAGGTGCCAGTGCGGAGCGGGCGGTAGGTGCAACCATCGTGGCCTCCGGAGGCTCTGAGAGAACGCTTCACTTCTACGTGAAGGTCTCTCCCGCCCGAGAGGCCCAGCGTGCCGGGCCCGGTGGCCGTACTGACGACTCGCTGATTTGGGGATACTCCCCTTCAGTGCTATATATATCATGAAACTAATGTCATGTCCAGATGATTCGCGCGGATCTGACACGAAACGCTGATGGACATTGAGAAGTAGGGGATGTGGATCGATGAGCGACTCGCAGCGGCGACCGTGGACGTTCCTGACCAGCCACGCGCGTGTGCTGATACTGATCTCACAGAATCCCGATATCCGTGTTCGGGACGTTGCTGAGATGGCAGGGATCACCGAGCGTTCTGCCCAACGGATCATCGTTGAACTCGAGGATGACGGCTATCTGACCCACGAGAAGATCGGCCGTCGGAACCGCTACATGTTGAGCACTGATGCAACCCTTCGCCACCCCCTCGAAAAGGCCGTGGAAATCCGCTTCCTGCTTGACGTGTTCAGGGTGAATGGCGATCATGGGTCAACGACCGAGCACTAGCCGAGACCGTTCTGTACCGTGCTCATTCTGGTGCGAGGGCACCTGGGTTGGATCATCGCCTTCGTTCGCGAGATCCAGCCTATGGAAGGCTTCAGAGCGGTTCTTCGGGAATGAGCGGGGTGTGCGTTGGAAACGTATCACGAAGTGCGTAGCACGTAGAGGACGCGCGGATAGGGATGGCCTTTTCCCCCTCCGCCTCGCAAGCTCGGCACCTCCCCCCTCCGCCTCGCAAGCTCGGCACCTCCCCCGTCCAAAGAGCCGAGGGAGGAGTCAGAAGGAATCTCTCCCCTGGTTCCTCCGGGGGAGATGGGCCGAGGGGACGGCGCCAGAGGGGGTGCTGAGAACAGCCATCAACAGAAGTCCGTTCACCTATCCGCTGATCCTCATCGGACAGATCAGGATCAACCTGGCTACTCAGCGCTCGGCCGTGGTGAGAGCCGCTCGATCAGGCGGCGGCGTGCGGCCTGATCGCCGAAGACCGTGAGGGCGTCTCCCGAGCGTAGTTCGAGACCTCCCGAGGCAACCAGGAGGTCGTTCCCGCGGTGTACCGACACGACAATGCATCCCTCTGGCCAGGGTACTTCGCGGATCTTGCGGTGGTCGGCCGCGGATCCTGGAGGAATCTCGAAGTCGAGGTATCTTGTTGACGGCGAAGTGCGTGTCCCCACCCGCTGTCGCAGGTGGTCCGATCTGGCTGCTGTTCCGAGCGCCAGGTGATAGGCGGCGATGGCGTCCTCTCTGCGGAACATTGCTTCGATCCGCTCAGGATGGTTCCGATGGACAACCGGCAGCCGGCCAACACCGAGTACAGCCATCCGTTCGAGAGCCTCCGACACGCGAAGATCCACGGATACGGTCACAGGATCTCGCGTCATGGCATCGGTGGCGGTGAGTTGATCTGAGGCGCCACCGAGGCGGGTTATGTCTGAATCTGACACGATGCCAACGAGTCGGTCCTCGCTGTTCACGACTGCCGCACCGTTGAGGCGGTTCCTTCGCAGCACGCCCTGGACCGTTGCAAGCGTATCTGACGGGGCAACGGTGATCGGTGGCTGGAGTTCGAGGTCGCGGATCGTCACTGTGGCCAGTAGGTCGACCTGGTCACTCGGTACGGTGTGGATGCCCATGCGGAGCAGTGGAGAGGTATAGGCGCTCTCGGGATGGAGCCGGCTGGTGAGCACCGTTGCAATAGCGACTGCCAGCATTAGAGGCAGAACGAGGGCGTAGTCGCCCGTTATCTCGAAGACGATGAGGATCGAAGTGAACGATGCCCGTGAGACACCCGAGAACACGGCAGCCATCCCGACCAGCGCAAATGCACCAGGGTCGAGGCGAGACGATGTCCAGAGCGGATCGATGACGATGGCGAACGCCGACCCTGCCATCGCGCCGATGAACAGGCTCGGCATGAATATCCCACCCGAACCTCTGCCGCCGAGCGTGACCGATGTGGCGATCAGCTTTGCAAGAGCGAGCAGTCCAAACAGCCACCATGCCTTGGATATCTCCTGGCTCAGTACCGCACCGATGAACCGCTGACCGGTCCCGAGCACCTCAGGAGCGAAGAACCCGATCGTCGCAACGCCGAGACCCATGATCAACGGCCTGATCCATGGGATCAGTCGATCGGGTACGACCGTGAACCAATCGAGAGCCTCAATGAAGAAGATCGCGAGTCCCACTGCGATGAGTCCGAGGACAGCGTAGAGCAACAACTGTGCTGGATCCTCAAGTGCATACGGCGCAACATCGAAGGCCAGCTCGTCACCGATGAGTGTGTGTGACACGACCGCGCCAGCCACAGAGGCGACAGCGATCGTGTGGAGGTGCCTGATCGAAACGTCGCGTAGGATTACCTCCATGGCGAAGAACATTCCAGCGATGGGAGCGTTGAACGTTGCAGCGATACCCGCGCCAGCACCTGCGGCGACCAACGCCCTTGTCTCTGATTCGTCCAACCTGGTCATCTTGCTTATGAATGACCCGATACCGGCGCCGATCTGAGCGATCGACCCCTCGCGTCCAGCGGAGCCGCCGACGCCGATCGTGAGCGCTGTCGCCACGGTCTTGACAATCGGAACTCGCAGGGGAATCCGCCCACCCGCGAGTGTCAACGCAGCAAGTATTTGGGGCACGCCGTGTCCGACCGCCTCTGGAGCCCACTTCGCAGCGATCGCCCAGGCGAGCCAGATGCCAGCCGGAATGAACAGGAACAGCCAAGCCCTTCCGAGAGATGGCCCCTGTTCGGCCACCCGAAGCACGGAGCTCGATACAAAACGCAGAGCAGACACGAGGACCGCCGCACCGATACCAGCGCCGACCCCCACTACCAGCGCCAGTGCCATCAGCAATGGCTTGCCCGAAGGGCGAGCCCATCTCATGCGACTCGGAGTTTTCACCTCTTTAGGCTACATTGTGACGCGAGGCGACCCATCTACTCCCGTGCCTGTCCCACGTAATCAGGAATGGTACGTTGTCGAAACTCACGCATACAGCTCGCGTGAAGTGCTTGCCGGTGAGTTGCGTCCCGGGAGCGTTTCAGTCGATGACGCTGCTGATCTGTTGGTAATCATCGAGTACATCGCCGCACGTCTGCGACACTGGAACGCGAGGACTCACGAGCTCCGATCCATGTCGAGTACGAGGTCGACCTCTGCCTGCAAGCGCGCGAGCAGTGCGTAGGCATCAGAGAAGCTCCCTACTTGTTGACTCCTCGGAGGGCATTCAAAGAAGGCATCCTCGGCGATGTCGAACCAGTCCTTCACGGTGTCGTCGACGGCCAGGTCGGGTGTTGGCGACAACTCCGGTCGAGTATCGCGGAGGAATGCCAAGGTTTCGTCGCAAAGCTCTCTGGGCGGATTCTCGCCAGTTACCGACTCTGTCGGAATGCCTGTCACCACGCGGTCCCATGATGGCTGCCACTCCTCGACGGTTGGCCGACTGGTGGAACACGACGCAAGGGCGATGGCGAAGACAGCTATGGCGACGACGATATTTCTCGGTCCCAGGAACGGTTTGGATCGTGCTGGCATGTCACGAAAGTTTACCCGTCGCCAGGTGTCTGGCGTAGGTATGATCGACATATCGGCCGTATCTACGCCAAACTCCTGAAGATGATCTGGAAGAAGAAGGGCAAGTACGTTGAGTGGAAACTTACCGGTGAGGTCGCGGGCGGATTCGGAGCAGTCGTCTACCTTTCTGCGGCGCCGATGATCACGGTGCACGAGATAGCGGACGATCATCGAACGTACGAGGATGTTGCTGGTGCAGTGGAACAGTGGGTTTCGTCGGTACCGCAGCAGTACAGGCTCAATGAAGAGTTCGAGAAGTTCAAGGAACTTGCCAGAGAACTCGACGTTGATGACGGGGGAGCCGACGGTGAAGGCCCCTTTGGGCGGTTCAACCGTTGACCGGCGACCGCCGGTGTTATACGATTGAAGGTGGAACTCTGAATCGGCGTAGCCCGACAAGAGGGTTGCGTCGTGCGTCCGAATGGGCATCGGAGTACGAAAGGGTGAGGGAGTATGCGCAGGCTCCTTGTTCTGGTTCTCGTCCTATTGATGTTCGCTGTTCTCGCTCCGGCTATGGCCAGCGCTCCCGATTTTCCTGACTTCACACCAATGGATGTCGGCCCCGAAGGTGTGGCGGTCGACAACGTCGGCAATGTCTACGTGAGCGCAGGTGACGAAGAAGGTCAGACTGAGTTGTGGAAGTTCGATCCAGCGGGCGTTGGGACGCTCCTGACCGTCCTTCCTGGCCCCGCTCCGGCAGGCCTTGCAGTGGATGCCAACGGGAAGCATGTCTATGCAGCACAGCAGTTCGTTGGTGTGTTCAAAGTCGATATGGACGGTGGCTTTGCATTGGTTCCCGGAACCGATGCGATCGCGATTCCCAATTCTCTGGCATTCGACAAGAAGGGCAATCTCTACATTACGGAAACGTACTCGTTCGATGTCGATGATGGCCTCGACTACTACCCGTTCTGTGACTTCACCGGTGTGCCTGACGGCCCGCCATTCGATGGCTGGTTCGGGCGTGGCGGGATCTGGGTCGTACCCAAAGGCGG
>Ga0164313_10003057_pt1 | contig 14913 bp, 10 predicted proteins | sample GuaBasSedimGuay4_FD_113735 | JGI IMG/M metagenome (GOLD analysis project Ga0164313, IMG submission 113735) | Subseafloor sediment microbial communities from Guaymas Basin, Gulf of California, Mexico - Guay4, Core 4569-4, 0-3 cm | ecosystem: Environmental > Aquatic > Marine > Hydrothermal vents... | reverse complement strand
CCAGAATCTGGATTGTTGATTTTGAAATTGTAAATCTTTTTTCTTCAGTCAGGTCAGTTCTGAAAAAATATTTTGTCGAGATCTGATTGATAATTATCACAATTATGATTCCGATAAATAGCCCAAGAAAAGCGCCGATTTTTTTACTCCCGATATTTACCATTTTCTGCTTCCAATTTTAAGTCTTGTCAATAAAAGGAAGAGAGTAATTACACTAAGGAAATATACAACATTCCGGGAGTCGATCAATCCTCTGCTCATTGCATTGTAGTGGTATATGATTCCTAGCTTATCGATAGCGTTTGAATAACTGTCCCATATGTCAATGGATGCTATCGATCTCAATCCTGAATAGATAAGAAAACTTATAAAAACTGCTACAATGAAAGCTACAACCTGGTTTTCACTGAGTGAAGAAGCGAAGATTCCGATGGCTGTAAATACGGAACCGAGGAGTATCAAACCTATATATGAGCCGAATGTGCCTGCGGTATCGATATTTCCCATAGGATTTCCGATATACCTCACTGTAAAATAATAGATCAGAGTGGGTGCCAAAGTAAATAATACGATGGTCAGTCCTGCAAAATATTTTCCGAGAATAATTGCAATATCGCTTAAAGGTTTTGTGAAAAGAAGTTCAAGTGTCCCCAATTTTTTTTCTTCTGCAAACATACGCATTGTAATGGCCGGTATTATAAACATAAAAATATATGGTGCCAGGGAAAAAAGAGAGCCCATATCGGCATAGCCGTATTCCAGGATGCTCGACTCAGGGAATACCCAAAGTATCAATCCCATTACCGTTAGAAAGACCGATATTATGATATAGGCAATCAACGAATTCAGGAATGAATGAATTTCTTTTTTAAAAACCTGGATCATAGGGTATTGTTGACTAAAATGGTTTTACTTTGATTTTTTATTACTTGTTAATTCCCGGAATACATCTTCCATTGAGTTGTCCAACTGGTTTAGCCGAATCAGGGTCAGACCATGATTGGTCGCAAATAAGAATAGCTCAGGGCGTACATCAGTTTCACTTTCTGAACTGATCAGATATTCAAAATCTCTAACCCGTTGTACATCGAGTACACCTTTTATTTTCTTTAGTGCTTTCACACTGGCTTTTTCTTTAAATTCGACAATTATTTTAATGACTGCTATTTCGGATATTTTCAATTTTTCGGGCATGTCATCTGCAACAATCCGGCCTTTATTGATGATAACAACTTTGTTGCACAGTGCCTGGGCTTCCTGCATGATATGAGTCGAAAAAATAACTGTTTTTTCTTTGCTGATATTTTTTATTAATTCCCGGATTTCAATGATCTGGTTTGGATCCAGGCCTGTAGTAGGTTCGTCAAGAATCAGAACAGGAGGATCGTGCAACAAGGCTTGTGCCAGGCCTACACGCTGCCTGTATCCCTTGGACAATTCTCCGATTTTTTTGTTTTGCTCGCGGGTTAACCCACATAATTCCACCATTTCCATGATGGCAATATTCAATTTCTTTTTTGATGAAATATATATGGATCCTGCAAAGTGCAAAAATTCATGTACATACATATCGGGGTACAAGGGATTGTTTTCAGGAAGATATCCGATTTTTTTCTTAACCTGGAGGGTTTGATTTTGTACATCCAGACCACAAACTTTTACTTCTCCGGAGGTGGGAGGGAGATAGCCGGTGATGATTTTCATGGTTGTTGATTTCCCGGCACCGTTTGGCCCGAGAAAACCCATTATGTCTCCGGGTTTGGCATTGAAGGAAATGCGGCCTACAGCCACCTGCTCCCCGAATAACCTGGTCAAGTCTCTTACCTCAACAGACATATTCTGATTTTATCATTCTTTCTTGAATAGAAAACTGGCCGAAATTAATCATTCATGTGAAATAAAACGACCTGTTTTAACAATTTTTAGAAAGTAAAACAAAATTAAGAGACCTTGGGTGGATATCAACTATTATAATAGTCAAAGAAAGGCTTGTATTAGCATTATTACATCTTTCACTATGATAAGTGGGAATGGAAGGTTTAGTCAGCTGTCAGGATTGTGTTCTGTTTATAGATCACTAAGGAAAATTCCGGGAGATGGGTGGTTGATCAGTTTTGAGTTTGCTCAGTTTTTTTCACCAATTTTTTTGTTTTTTTATAGGTTTTGTTTGCCATAGACACTGAATATGTGGAAAGTTTTTTATATGTTTTTTCAGGATGGGGATTTTCATGTCTGGTCGCTTTTCTTTCCAATCGGTTGATCTTGGCTGCTTCCTTTGCTTCAATTGCATCCCAGGTCTTTCTGACTTTTGGCATTAGCTCTTTATAATTTCTTTCCACATTATCAGCCAGTTGCTGACAAACCCAATAGGCATGCTCTGACGATGTATCATAAATCCTTTTGGGTGGGTTGAATTGATAAAGAATGGCTGAATCCGATGGATAAGATCGGTATATATTTGGTGTTTTCTCTATATTCACATACCATGGCACATAAACTTGTACATCCGGTCTTAGGATTGAAATCCATATACGAGCACGTATTTCTACAGGCATCCAGTTTCGCAATTGAGCTACTATGCTGTACTGGGTTGCCTTTGAACAAATGGTGGCTTTGTTTAAAACATATGGACTACCCAGAGAATAATTTTTTGAGTGATCAAGTTTAGTCCCTTCATAATGATCACGTAATATGTTCATTATTTGATTGTAGCTTATTTTATCCTGCCTTTTAAATGAAAAAGGAAAGTCATTTTCTATACTATACTGTTTTCCTGATGCCAAATTCACTCCCCGCCAAATTCTGTGTACATTTCCAGGGTGTTGTCTGGATTCAGGTTTGGCGTATGCTTTAGAAAAATTAAATTTTCCGTCTTTTCCCGGGTTGTACCAACCCTGTTTAATGGCATAGCTAATTATATCTGGTGATCCCATAAAATTGATTGTATCTGACAAATCAATTTCTCCTATTGTATAATAATTGGGAATGATCGCTATTTCATTATCTGGTATTCGGGCTGCAACCCAATGCTTACCATATACGGCAGCTAAAACCCATCCTTCATTAGAATCAGCGATCATATATGAACGGCCTGAATCAGCATATCCAAACCTGTCTATAAGCTTTCCTGCAATCCGGACTGCTTCACGGCTGCTTTTTGCTCTATCAGCCATTATTCTTCTTAACATGTAAAGAATCCCACCTTCTGTCAAATCTGGATTCTTCTCACGGGAGGGACATCCGTCAGATAAAACCACGACACCATATTCATTAATATAGCTATCACATACGGTGGCGTTTGGTATATTGATCCATAGAAAGGCATTAGTTTGGGTGACTTGTTCGAGCTTCCCTCCGTTTATAAAAGTGATTTTATCCCCATTGTTGTGATTTGTTCGTGGAACCTTAAAGTAATTGATTACCCGGTCACCACCCGTATCTTCATTGTGAGCTATAATTACAGATCCGTCTTGGGTTGCGTCTTTACCGGCAATGATGGAAAAACAATCCAGCTTCTGGAAATATTCCTGAGCGTGGATTACTCCTGGATAAGACAAGAATAATAATACTCCGGCACTGAAAAATATGGATTTTATAGATTTCTTCATAAGAAGGAAATGAATAATTAATATGTATGTTCGAAGCAAAATTCAGAAAGGAATTATCGCAAAAACCAGTAAAGAGATAGGGATAAAAAAAACCTTTCAAGCGCCAATTGGCGCTTGAAAGGTTAATCATAATATTTATGACGAAAGATTAATTTCCCTCACCAATGGTTGGGTTATTCAAGTCCCACCAAAGACGCTGGGAATTCAAAGTTTCAGGTGTTTCATCAAGTTCAGATAAGCCTTGTTCCTGGTTAGCCGCATTCCAGTTAGCTCTATTTAAGTCGCCTGGATCGGGTGTCGGCATGCGGCGAGGGAATTTCAAATCAGGGCTATCAACATAACCTCTGGCCAGGATAGTTGATCCGAATTTCGGATATCCTGTCCGTAGTGATAGTATCCAGCCTTCATCGGGTGTCCTATAGAGATTGATATGTTGTTGAACATAAACTTTTTCGAGGTCATTAGCTCCGTCAAACTGAATGTCAGGTTTGGTAAGATATGCATCTGTTTCAGCAGGGCTGAGCGGTAAATAGGGATAGGATACACCGGAAATTTTGAAATCCAGCATTCCTTTTTCACCTATAAAATTAAACGTTCTTATTGAGGCGCGAATGCCATTGTTGTACCATTCCTCAGCATCTTCTCCAGTGATATAGCCTTTGAGAATAAATTCTGCTATCATGAAGTCTACTTCAGCCTCTGAAATAAATACATCTACAAAAGCTCCAAGACCTGTTCCGTCACCATAATTCTTACTTACATTCAATAAAAGTCGTTGGTTAAATTTGGAGATCTGTGTTGCATTGGCTCCAACAGCACTTGGATTTTCAATATATGCGTAATCATTTTTATCGGGATCATTTCTGTCGACAGGTGCTCCGATAAAGCGGTATCCAAGGATATCTTCACCATCAGCAGTTGTGTAAAGAACCTGATTGTCATTTATTGTATCAATAACTGGTGGAATATCCGCAATGGGATCGGCATTAATTGCATCAATGGTTGCCCTATGATAACCATTAGGTTCATAAAATATCCTCAATCTCGGGTCTATATTCTTTTTCATGAAATCGACCATAGGTTTGGATGCCCACAAACGGCCTTTCCAGTCCATGCTTGCTCCTGTAGTTCCTCTCCAGTTATCTGAAATGTGATAAGTAAACTCATCATCCATGCTTTCAAAAAGCCTTCCGTCTGCTACGACTTCATTAATAATGCTTTTTGTCAAATCCAAATTTTGATTTTCAAGTCGTAGTGCAATTCGCAGTTTTATAGCATTGGCACATTTGACCCATTTATCCCAATCTCCATTATAGATGAAGTCAGCTTCACTCATATCAATGGATGCTTCCTGATTCTCATCAAGTATGGAAATGGCGCTTTTTAATTCGCTAAGCCAGGTATTAATAAGGTTGGTTTGCGTGTCATATACAGGGTCCAGTTTCCCTTCCCGACGGCCAAGAGCCGCTTCGTCATAGGGGATTGAACCATATAAGTCGGAAACTCTCACGCCTTGATAAACCTGTAGGATATAAGTTAGTGCAATGAGCTTTTTGTAGTATACACGGTCATTGTCAGGTAACATATCAATTTGCTTTCTTATTTCTACAAGGTGAGATAAAATATCCGTGTAATATACACTGTATTTTCCTCCACGAGGTTGAAGGTTATTGATATCGTTGGCATTGCCGTCATCTCCTGAAACGTATTGTGCCCAGAGCATGAACTGGTGATTATCCCAGTACCATTCAGAGCCTTTGTAATCACCCAATCTTTTCTCCACATAAGTGAAAACAGCTTCGAGAGGCGGATTATTTATAACGTTGGGGTCCGTGTTGATTTCATCATAGTTGCTGTCACAACCGACAAAAACCATTAGACCTAATAATATAATTATTGATTTTTTCATGATGTCCAAATTGAAGGTTTAAAATGTAAACTTTAATCCAAAAGTTATTGATCTTATAAATGGAGCAGATCCGTATTGTTGCGCATTTCCAGCATAGTTGTTAGTAATAGCCGGATTAATATGATCTGGAAGTGAATTGTAGATAAAACCTAAATCTCTTCCGACTAATGATAGACTTGCTGAATTGATAAATGTATTATTCAGTAAGCTGCTTGGGAAGTCATATGAAAGAGAAAGTTCTCTCAGAACTACCCAACTGCTTTCATGCCAGCCCATTATAGGTGTTCCTGTACTTGCTGAAGTCCAGCGGTACATATATCCGGAATAATGAGTCGGTTCGACCAGACCGTTATCATAAGCTTGCTGGTAAGACATGCCTCCAACATCATTTTGTTTAAGGGTATTACCATCACGGTCTTTAAAAGATATTACTGTTCCGTCAGGAAAGACACCTCCTGGTATATAACCATCCTGATATTCCTTGCCCAAATAATTATTTCCCATTCCTTCGCTTACCCAAACAATGCCACCACTTTTCTCGTCGCGGTTTTCTACAGAACCCTGAAGTACTCCCTGGTGCAGGCCGTACCTGTAATCTCCAGATGAAATATCTCCTCCAAAAGACATATCGAATAAAGCTTGAAGTCTAAAGCCTTTGAACCTTAATGCCGTATTGATTGAGCCGTACCAGTCGGGTTGCATATTACCTCCTCTTACCAGAGAATCCATGTTTTGTCGGCCATTCATGTATGCTACAGACCAATTGTTTCTCTGAGATAATACCGGGAGATCGTGATTGTTCGTGTTAGTGCCTTCATAATACTTATATCCTTCATAAGTAGAAAGCACACCATAGTCTCCGCCAACATAAGCATATGTTGCTGTTCCTGCTCCGGCATCGCTCGGGTTTCCGTACAGGATAACTTCTGTTACACCCGGGTATAGATCAATGATCTTGTCTCTGTTGTGTGTAAAAGCAAATCCCAGGTCCCATGCAAAGTTTGTTGTCTGTACAGGTGTGCCGTCAATCATTATTTCTATGCCCTGGTTTTGCAGATTACCTGCATTGATCAATTGCCTGGATATACCGCTTTCACTGGGTACTGATAAAGGAATGATCTGATCAATTGTGTTATCCAAATAATATGAAAGGTCTATTCCGGCCCTCCCATTCATGAATCGAACATTGAATCCTGTTTCGAATGAGCGTTTAATTTCAGGACGGAGATTTGGGCTGACTGCTGTAGAATTTTCAAACTTATATAAAGCCATTGTGGGCTCTTCATTAAAGTTTTGTGTTACAAATCCAGTTGACAGGTTATAAGGATCTGTATCGTTGCCTACCATCGCATAGGAAAGTCGCAGTTTTGCAAAAATCGATTCTGGTAAATTTATAGATTCATTTACCACCCATGATAAACTGGCAGAAGGATAAAAATAGGAGTTATTACCTGTTCCATCGGGGTAAACCAATGCAGATGACCAGTCATTTCTACCTGTTACCGAAAGGAAAAGGGTATTCCAAAATTTAAAATTCAAGTATGAATAAACAGAATTGATGACTTTATTTCCTCCATATCCGCCGTAGGTGTTAGGGCTCTCAAATGAATTTTTCAGATTATACCATTGTCTGACTTTAAAGCCGCGTCTGGTAGAGGCATTGTTATATGAAGATTCCGTGGTCCATGTTTCCGCGCCTAAGAGTACATTAAAACTAAATTTATCACTGATATCGTTTTCATACGTGAGGTGACCACTAAAAGTCGTCTGAAATCGTTGACCGTGACCCAAATAATAAGAAGCGTTGGACAACCTGTCAAGCGATGTTGCATCTCTTTTGTTTTCTTGCCTCCAACTATACTGGTTAACATTGGCTTTGATGTTTGCTTTTAATCCTTTGGCAATGTTGAAATCCATAAAAGCATTTACAAGTAAAGTGTTTTCTATGCGATCTTCCCAATTCTCATAAACCTGGAACCAGGTAGCACTTTTCTTTGTGTACATATATTTGCTGCTTCCGGTTGGATAAGGAACACCACCATCGACATCCTTATAATTGTTTCTCCACTTGTCTAGATTATAACTTCTTGGAAAACCATCGTGGAACCATTCTCCTCTCATAGCCCAGGAAGGAGGATTTGACATTTGAGCATTTGTATACAACATACTGGCTCCAACTGTAGCAACATTTTTTACGAGTTCGTTGGTTCCTTTTACACTGATTGAATTTTTGTAAAAATCATTCCGTGGGTTCACGCCTTTATCCATAAAGTTTGAGTAGGAAACTCTGAATGTACTCCTTTCACCACCTCCGTCAACGGCAACATTGAAATTGTTGATATTACCTGTTTCAAACATGTCTACATAGTTGTTAGGTTGAGGATCCCAGGTAGCCATTGAACCGTCGTAATCAATATAGTCCTGACCGAGTAGCCGGGGGCCCCAACTGGCTGCGTTTTCCTCACTCATATTATGTTGTAAGGATGGCACCCATTGTCCACCTACTTGTTCATAATATGCGAATTGTTGATTATCGTGTTTGTCTCCGTCCGGGCGTCCGTTGGTTACATCATTTGAAAACATACCGGCCACAGGTCCATATCCGAATTCATTTTGGAAATCAGGTCCCCGATATACCTTGCGTACACCGAAAGTTTCACTGACGGTAACGCCAAGCCCTTTTCCCTCTTTGCCTGATTTGGTAGTGATTAAAACTACTCCGTGCAGGGCGCGGGATCCGTATAAAGCAGTTGCAGCTGCACCTTTTAAAATAGAAACGGTTTCAAAGTCATCGGGATTAAGGTTTTTAATCTGATTGCCCCAGCCTCCTGCGATATCATTTTCCATTATAACTCCGTCAATGATAAATATAGGTTGGGTATTTTTTCCAAAGGTTGCGTTACCGCGTAAAGTAATTCGTGAAGCGCCAAATGTACCACCGGAGGTAGTATTAATTTGCACTCCGGGTGCTTTCCCCTGTAAAGCATCAATTGGATTTGTCACGGTGGCACGGGCAACCTCATCTCCATCAACTTCAGAGACGGCATATCCGATTTCCCGTTCTTGTCTTTTAATTCCTAAAGCTGTTACAACGATTTCATCCAGTGCCGTAATATCTTCTTGCAGAATGACATCCACAATAGAGTTATTGCTGACATTGATTACTTGATTTACATATCCAATTGAGCTAAACATTAGCCTTGCTCCTTCAACAGGAACTTCAATTATATAATTTCCATCCAGGTCGGTAACTGATCCTGTGGATGTCCCTTCCAGAATAACGTTTACACCTGGAATTGACTGACCATTTGCATCAAGAACCGTCCCAGTGACTTTTCTTGTCTGGAAATTGATAATCTCTTCAATGAAATGTTCTGTATCTTTTGTCTTCTTACTGACTTGTATCCGATTGTTAACTCTCCGGAAAGAAAGGTTTGCATCCTTGGAAAGGTTCAATAAAACTTCTTTAAGAGATGAGTTATTTGCTGTGATGCTAACTCTCTTATTAAGTGGAGTCTTTGAATTGATATATGCAAATGTCAATCCAGTTTCATTGTGGATCAAATCAAATGCTTCTTTCAAAGGGATGTTTTGTTTCTCTAGTGAAATTGTTATTTCATCAAGGGACATGTGTGTATTGGATTCATTTTGCCCCTTTGCGATATCGCTGCTCATTAATACCCCACAAAATGCAATGTGCACTATAAATAATTGAGAAGTAAAAATAGTCATCAGCAATAATCTTTTTAGTAAACGATTATTTTTCATAAATTTATACTGTTTAAAGGTGAAAACTTTTGAACACGTTTTTAGCTGTTACAGAGTTCGCCAAAATTCAGTTAAGCTAAAAACAAAGCACATAAGAGACGCTTATTGCAAGCGTCTCTTATTTTTAAGTAGGTGTTAGCGGTTTCATATTATTGGTTTTTAGTTATTAATACTTAATTTTTAGGACAACCGGAGCCTGAAAGTTCGATTTTTCTGCCTTCCATTGTATAATCTATGCCTGCAACATTGCGCAAAGACTCCAATACTAGCTGGAGGGATTCGTTTTCATAAATACCGGTAAAAATACAATTCTTGATGTCATTGTTTCTATAAGTAAATTCAACATCATACCATTTTTCCAGTTTCTTTACGACCAAAGAGATAGGTTCTTCCCTGAATATCAATTGTTTTTTGGTCCATGCAATATACGGATCCACATCTACCTCTTTCACCAGAATGGAATTGTCAGTTTTGTCGTAAATAAATTGTTGATTAGGATTCAACAGGCCCAGTTTTGGCGTATTTAAAATAGGATTTGTATTTTGTATGTAAACTTTCCCTGATTCCAGTGTTATAGTTATTTTTTCGTAATAAGTATTAATGTTAAATGATGTCCCAAGCACTTTGATGTCAAGTATACCAGTATGAACAATAAATGGCGTTTTCGGATCGTGATTAACTTCAAAATAAGCCTCGCCATCCAAATAAACTTCTCTTTTATTACCGGTAAATTTTTTAGGATATCTTATTCTCGAATCAGAATTAATATAAATTACAGTCCCGTCTATCAGGTGCAACACGGATTTTTGTCCCCGGGTGATGTTTCTCTCTACCAGTACTTCAGTTTTTTCATTATCTTTAACCGGCTTTTCATTTGAAATTTTAGTAAAAATATAAATTGACGAAAGTATAATTATGAGAGTTGCCGCAGAACGGTACCACCACTTTAAAGAATCATTTTGCTTTTTTGCTGGCGGATTGATTTTTTCGGTGATTTTTGAATATAAAAGATTTTCAATTTCTTTTCGATTTCCGTTTAATTCCTCATCCCATTCCTTGTCATTATTTTGATAAGAATTAAGGAAGGCATCAATAATGTTCTCTTCTTCAGGAGTACTGTTGCTCTCGTAATACCGATTGATCAAATCATCTATCTCTTTTATAGTCATTTTTGGCAATAGATTTTTTTTCTATATATATATGTAACATAAAAAGACTCGGGGTACTATTGCCGAAATCATTTTTTTAAAAAAAGTCAAAAATTATTATACGGATTCTTGAAGTTTCTTCCTTAGAACCCGCAGAGCCGTGCTGATTTGATTTTTTACCGTTTGTATGGAAATATTCAATTTGTCAGCAATTTCTTTATTGGAAAGATTATGCATTCTGCTCAGTTCAAAAATCTCCCGGCATCTGTCAGGTAATTTTTTTATGGTCTTTATCAGAAGGTCATCCATTTCTCCGAAAATGATTTCATCTTCCAGGTTTTGCACTGAAAAGAGGGTTTTCAAGTGATCCAGATGCCTATTATGTATGCAATTATTTCTAATTTGATTTAAAACCTGATATTTTACCGCCCCATATAAATACGCTTTTGGATTACGTATGTCTTTTGTACTCACACTTTGCCAAAAATCTACAAAGACATTTTGAATGATGTCCTCACAGGATTCTTTCGATTTTAAAATATTATAGGCATACAAATAAAGCTCAGTCCAATGTTTTTTAAAAAAATGATCGAATGCAGATCTATCACCTAGCTTGATTTGATTCAACAATAATAAATCTGATTTTTCAATATTTTTTATATCCTTTTTCATTGTAAGGAACTAATGCTGATCATAACTTTATTCAATGATTGCTATTTTGCCATGTAAATAAACATTTTTTTATGACAAGTATCAATTTTTTTCTGTATTCCTTATATTTAATTAAAAACAAGAATTTGGTTTAAGACCTTGTGAAAGGGTAAATCAGGTTTTTATAAAAAAAACATTTTAATATATTGCAATTTTTTAATACCGTTTATCTTTTTGGCTTAATATTTTATTATTCCCTTAGAACGTTACAATGTTTTTTCTTTCCATTATTCCACTATTCTATTATTCCTTGATTATATTTATGGTGCCGAATAGGTGCAATTCCAGGCCACATTCTTAGATGGTTGATTATTTACATATTTGCCTGTTATTAATTAATTTGAGAGAAATTGTTTTTAAACTTAAGTTTAGCTCTATGAAGATTATATTTTTTTTGACATGTATGATCAGTATGATTTTCCCGTTACCGGTTCTTATTGCCCAGGATTGGAACCCGGTAAAAACCGATGAGGGTATTTTGGTTCTTGAAGGTCGTGACAGCGTTTTATTTTACCAGTCGAAAGTTAAATCAAAAGATGGCCAGTTTCCCCGGGCAGACTATATTCATCCGTTGTGGGGAGTTGATGGTGGTGTACTCACGGAAGACTTTCCTAAAGACCACTTACATCACAGGGGAATATTTTGGACATGGCATCAAATCAACGTGGGAGGGAAGGAAATTGCCGATGCCTGGATAAGTAAAGATTTTGAGTGGAATGTAAAAAGGCTGGATATAGTTGACCAAAATGATAAATCACTCACCCTTCAGGCTATAGTATTGTGGGAATCGCCGAACCTGACAAATAAAAAGGGAAAGAAGATACCATTTGTTCAGGAGGTTACTACTGTTAGGATATTCCGAAAACAAAAATATTTCAGAGTTATCGATTTTGAAATACGGTTAGCCGCCCTGGAGAAAGATGTAGCTATTGGTGGGTCAGATAATGAAAAAGGCTATGGTGGATTTTGTGTGCGTATGCCCATGCCCGATGATTTGAGATTTGTGTCATCCAATGGGGAAGTTGTGCCTCAGACTTTACAGGTTGAGGCAGGCCCATGGATGGATATTGCAGGATCTGTCGGGAAAAATAACAGTAAGGCAGGAATACTCATTATGGTGCATGAGGACAATCCTTCTCCTGTCGATAAATGGATCCTCCGAAAAAAGGGAAGTATGCAGAATCCTGTCTTTCCTGGACAGGACCTTTACCAGTTGTCAAAGGACGATCTGGTATTGAAATATAGGTTGTTGGTTCACGAAGGCGGTTTGAATGCTGCCCAGATTAAGGATTTCTATAAAATTTATATATCCAGATAGCCTGATAAAAAGTACAAGAACTAGTGCTAAATGTGCCTTTCACACCAGGGGTAAATTATCTACTTTTACTCCCGATCACTTTTGTTTAAAATTTTTAATATGATCAAGATAGATAAAGGATTGAAACCACTGGAACTTAAGGGTCTTTTAGATCGCTTTTGGAAAAGGTCAGGAGAAAAGATTCTTTCTATTGAAAACCATTATGATTCTAGAGCCGGCTCTCCTGTTTTTACTATTAATGGTAAATACACAACGAGGGGCTGGACTGAATGGACCCAGGGTTTTCAGTATGGCTCAGCACTTCTTCAATTTGATGCGACAGGAGAAAAGAGTTTTCTGGAAACTGCCAGAATTCAAGTGCTTCAAAAAATGGCACCACATATCAGTCATACAGGGGTCCACGATCATGGGTTTAATAACCTCAGCACCTATGGAAACTTATTGGGACTGATGCATGAAGGCCGTATCGAAAAGAACGATTGGGAGCGAAATTTTTATGAAATGGCAATAAAAATTTCTGGTGCAGTGCAGGCAAGCCGGTGGACAAATACTCAGGAAGGTGGTTACATTTATTCATTTAACGGGCCACATTCTCTATTTGTTGATACCATTCGATCATGCAGGATCCTGATGGTGAGCCATAGCCTGGGTCACCAACTAATGGGAGAAAATGATAAAAATGTCAATTTGTTAGAGCGTGCATTGAATCATATTCGTTCAACAGCAAAATACTCTGTGTATTACGGAGATGGGAGGGATCAATATGATGAGTGGGGCCGAACTGCCCATGAAAGTATATTTAATGTAAATGATGGTAATTACAGGTCGCCTAATGCCCAACAGGGATTTTCCGGATTCACTACATGGACCAGAGGGTTGGCCTGGGCCATGTTGGGTTTTACTGAAGAGTTGGAATTTTTAAATTCTCTGTCGGATGATGAGTTATCAGAATTTGGTAGCCGTAATGATATAGAAGCTGTAATGCTGAAAGCAGCCCGGGCAACTTGCGATTTTTACATAGAACATACACCCTCTGATGGCATACCGTACTGGGATACAGGAGCACCCCTTTTATATAAAATGGGAGATTATCTCAATCGCCCTTCGGATCCGTACAACCAGTATGAACCTGTAGACAGTTCAGCGGCTGCTATTGGGGCTCAGGGATTGCTTCGCCTGGGTAAATATCTTGAGTCGAAAGACCGGGAAGATGAGGCGAAAATATATATCGGGGCGGGACTTACAGTATTGAAAAGCTTGCTTCAGGAGCCATATATCAGTACAGATCCCAGTCATCAGGGATTGATCTTACATTCAATATACCATAGGCCAAATGGTTGGGATCATATTCCGGAAGGGCAAAAAATACCTATGGGCGAATCGAGTATGTGGGGTGATTACCATGCCAGGGAATTGGCACTCTATGTGCAGAGGTTGGCAAATGATGAACCGTATTATACTTTTTTTAATTGCGTAAAATAATGAAGGCAAAACCATTTAAAGATTTTTCAAGGTTGTGTGTGCATACAATTACAACCAAACCCTGGAGAATTGATGAGGCTGTAAGGCATTTTTCAAAAGCCGGTGTCAATGGTATTTCCGTATGGCGCGATACACTTGAGGATCGTGATGTTGTTCAAACCGGTAATATGATCCGGGATAATGGTCTGGATATTGTATCGCTTGTAAGAGGCGGTTTTTTCCCATCAATTTCAAGGCGAAAACAATTGGAAGCAATTGATGAGAACAAGCGGGCTATTGATGAAGCTGCTGAATTGGGAAGTCCAATGGTGGTATTGGTTTGTGGGGCAGATTCGGGACAACCTCTCCAGGTCTCCAGAGACCAGATTAAGGAAGGCATTGCATCTATTTTGCCTTATGCTGCAGAGCGAAATGTAAAACTGGCGGTAGAACCTTTGCATCCGATGTATGCTGACACCCGTTCGGCCATTAATACCCTTTCACAAGCTAATGATCTTGTCGAGGCATTAAACGATCAGGGTATTGGTGTGGCCATAGATGTTTATCATTTGTGGTGGGACCAAACGCTGGAAAAGGAAATTGCCCGTTGCGGTGCACATGACAACATCTTTGCATTTCATATTTGTGACTGGCTGAATCCAACCAAAGATATGTTGACCGATAGAGGATTGATGGGTGAAGGATGTATTCCCGTGAGGGAAATAAGAGGGTGGATTGAAAAGGCCGGCTTTACAGGCTATGTAGAAGTAGAAATATTTTCTGACAGATGGTGGGCGGAGGATCAACAGTATTTCCTTGAGGAGATAAAAAAAGCATACTTGGAATGTTCGTAGTCAATGATAAAATGATAAAATGATAGAATGATAAAATGATGGAATGATAAAATGATGGAATGATAAAATGATAGAATGATAAAATGATAGAATGATAGAATGATAGAATGATAGAATGATAGAATGATAGAATGAT
>Ga0164313_10003055_pt1 | contig 14916 bp, 14 predicted proteins | sample GuaBasSedimGuay4_FD_113735 | JGI IMG/M metagenome (GOLD analysis project Ga0164313, IMG submission 113735) | Subseafloor sediment microbial communities from Guaymas Basin, Gulf of California, Mexico - Guay4, Core 4569-4, 0-3 cm | ecosystem: Environmental > Aquatic > Marine > Hydrothermal vents... | reverse complement strand
GAATTGGTGAAACCTTCATAGAGCGCGCGATCATGATGATCAGCGGCCCGAATATGACCACCGTGGTCACATTGTCCAGTAGTAATGAGAGTACTGTTACCGCCGAGCCCAGCAGGAATAAAAGTAGAAATTGGCGGCCTTTGCTAATCATGGCCATATAGTTGGCCATCACTTCGAACCCACCGGTCGGTATCATAACCGACACAATGGCCATCATGCAGCCCAACAGGAATACCACATTCCAATCCACTGCGCGAACGGCCAGGGAAGGGTCATAGAAGCCATAATACTGGCCTGCAATGATCATACTGATCGCACCCAGCATGGCAAACTTTGCACGGTGAAAACCGTGCAAAGTTTCAGTAAATATACCGATAAAAGTGGCCGCTAGAATAATGCCTGAAACCAGCATTTCATCATTTACCACCAATGTCTCAGTCACCATGTTTCACTCCTTAAGGCCAGAGAGGCAGATCCCGACAACAGTGCAGCAAACTAACAAAGACAATATGGTGCCTGTCACTTTCACAGGCTGTGAGAGCGCTTTTCATGCACATCCTTGAGTTGTGTAGAGGCGATACGCCGGGTGATTCTGTAGATGCCATCAAGGATTTCAACAATTTCCATTTCACGCGCATAGGTATTGAGTCGGTTGGGCTCATCGGCCGTGAGGCGGTGAAGTGCATGTTCAGTGATGTTACGGGATTGTTCAGTCATTTCATATCTTCCCTGCTGCACCTGTTTTGCCAGCTTGGGTTTCTGCTTTGCGACCGCTTTGAGCGCACTGTCCAGTGCCGACGATACACGACTGTGATAGTCTGTCAGCACGGCAGCTGTTTGCTCTGACACCCTGACACCTTCATCAATGCGCTTCATGGCTGATCTCACCATGCTAGTGGCAATTTTGTCTCCCACGTGCTCCAGGTCGTTGGCAGTTTCCACCAATGCCATCAATTCTCTGGACTGACGTTTACTCAGCCGGGAAAGGCTGATTTCACCCAGGTATTCAATGATGGCCAGATGCAGTGCATCAACAACCTTATCCATTTCACGAACCTTTTCCAGTGCATCATGGCTGCCGTTGATGGCTACCGGCATAATGGCCGAGAACATCCTGCGCACCCGCTTACCCAGTCGGCGAATTTCCATGCGGGCAGCCTCAAGAGCGATGGGTGGTGTTGACAGAATGGAACGGTCCAGGAACTTGGGCAACATAGCTTCATCGGGCCGGATGGGCCGGTCCGGGATCATCCTTTCCACCAGGCGTGCAAGCTGGGTAGTGAATGGAATGAACAGGACAACATTAACAACATTGAAAAATGTATGGATATTGGCAATCTGGCGGGGTGTTTCGGCCGCCAGGCGTTGTACTCCGGACAAATGTTCCTGTGCCGGAGATATCAGTTGCGCAAGTTCGGCCAGTTGAGGAACAAACCCAATCCAGACCAGTACACCAATTACATTGAAAAGCGTGTGTGCCGTCGCCGCACGTATAGCCTCACGGGGTTTGCCTATTGCGGCAAGACCAGCGGTGATACAGGTACCAATATTGGCACCCAGTGCCAGGGCAATGGCAGGTTCCAGCCCAATTAAACCCTGCGAGGCCATCACAATGAGAATACCCGTGGTGGCGGAAGATGACTGGACAACAGCTGTGAAGAGCATCCCCATCCCTGCCGCCAGCAGTGGATTGTGCAGGGAGGTCATAAACTGGATAAACGGATCGTAGGAGCGTAATGGGTACATGGCACCACTCATAACACTCATACCATAAAAAACCATACCCAGACCAAGGATGATCATTCCATACTGCTTCCAGCTATTTCGCGTGGCAGTGAATGCAATGGTAAATCCAATGGCTATGATTGGCAGAGCCAGCTTGGTCACCTTGAAAGCCAGAATCTGGGCAGTTATCGTCGTACCGATATTGGCACCCAAAATGACAGCAACGCTTTGTGACATCGACATTAGTCCGGCGGAAATAAAACCGACAAGAATCACCGTGGTAACAGAAGAGGACTGGATAATAGCCGTTACCATGGCACCTATTCCAACACCAACGAAGCGATTCCGTGTCAATTTTCCAAGGATGTCCTTCATGTAGTCGCCGGCGGCTCTCTTTAGAGCCTGGGTCATAATATCCATGCCAAACAGGAACAAGGCCAGGCCGCCAAATAAACCTGCCCACAGATCAAACTCTGCGAACGGATTAGTCACTTCTTTTACGCCGGGTATCTGCTTTAACGACCACCACCGGTATGGTTGAGAGTTCTACTACACGCTCTGCCACCGAACCGAGCAGCAAGTGGGGGAGCCCGGTGAGACCACGGTTGCCGATAACGATTATCCCTGCATCCAGCATACCCGCCATCTCGATGATCCGGCTGGGTGGGAGACCGCTGATAAATTCAATCCGGGCCGTTTGAACTGCAGGCATGTCAGGGTTTGCATTTTTTATTGAGGCCAGGAATTCCCTCATCATTTCCTCGGCAACCTGCTGCATGGGCAGTAGTTCTCCCTTATGCCGCTGGTGATAAAACCCAGGATAAGAAGCCGACTCATGTACCACGTGAAGCAAAATCAGGGGTACGCCAATCTGCCCGGCATATTTTGCTGCCCAAATCAGAGCTGCTCGGGAATCATCGGAAAAATCGATGGCAACGAGAACCGGGTTTGTCTTATTAATGGCATCCGTCATTGACCGAACCTCATATGGAAGTAACGATAATATTGAAGCTGCTTTACCGGGTTTTTACAAGTATTGATACGCTCAATATTCTAAACCCATCATAATGCACGGCTTTATGATTCCCGTACGCAGTATCCGATACCACGAACGGTCTTAATGAAACCGGAAGTGAGCTTTTTGCGCAAATTGTGAATATGTACCTCTATGGAATTACTGGCCAGTTCTTCACCCCAGCCATATAAACTGGTTTCCAGATTGTCGCGTGAAAGCACGCGCCCTGGTTTTTCCATCAGCGCTTTGAGCAACATGAATTCACGTCGCGTCAGCTCTTTTTGATCACCCTCAACCCGGACTTCAAAGGTGACAGTATCCAGTGTCACGGGCCCGATGCTGATATGGGTGGCCTGATGCAGGGCGGTGCGGCGCTCAAGTGCTCTGAGCCGAGCGAGCAACTCCGTCATCTCGAAGGGTTTCGCAAGGTAGTCATCGGCCCCCAGATTTAAGCCGCTGACTTTATCCCCGGTGGTGTTTCGAGCTGTCAGTACCAATTTGAGTAGCGGTTTTTTACCTTTGTGCAATCGCTTCAGTACGTCCAGACCATCCATGTCCGGCAGGCCGAGATCGAGAATAACCAGTTCCGGTGGTTCTGTTTCAGCTGCCAAAAGTGCCGACTTACCGCTTGCTACATGGTTAACCGTGAAACCCTCACGCCTCAGTGCAGTTGTCAGGCCTTCAGCCAATGGCAGGTCATCTTCAACCAGTAGAATTTGCATCTTGTGTCCTCAAACCTGCTTAAAACTCATACTCAAGAAGTAATCTCAAGCTTGTATTTGGGCTATCACTATCAAGCCCGAAAATCGCACCAAACTCCCAGACATCTTGATTGGCTTCCTTTTCCAGTTCAAACAGCACTCCCCAGTCCGCCCAGAACTCACCCTGCTCGGTTAATTGCCATTTGGCCTCAAGTTCGTAGGCCTCAATTTCAAAACTCTGAACTGCGGACTTTTCACCAACCAGGTAGAGCTCTGCAAACCAGTGATCGTTCAGCGAGCGTCCATACGCAAGCTGGTAGAGCCATAAGTCATCGGGGGTAGAGATTTGCTCATCCTGATAAATGGTTCTCCATTCAAGCTCTTGCTCCAACGGTTGAACATAAGGGTGATAGATCTTGTCAATAACAAATCCATCAGCGAGAATTTGCCCTGACCAGGGCAATAGACTGCTCAGCATCAGCAATGTCACTAACGGGTGCAATGAGGTTTGTGTCTTGCCGACTATCATTCAGGAGGGATCCTGGTTGGTTACTTTGTGACTGAGATTAGAATATTGACCAACTGCTGCCGCAACCAGCACCAGGAACATTCCTCCAATGTAGGCGGCCAACTGTGAGGCGGAAGGTGTGGCTTCGTAACCGATGAGCGCATACAGCGACCGGCCGGAAACTGAACTTTCAGATATCCATTCTGATGTGTCCCAGATTGCCCTGCCAGAGGGGATCAGATCGGCCTGTGTGAGTTGCAGAGCCGCTTGCGACAGCATATTTCCAGCAAACAGCGCCATAAGAATTACCGGGGCGTATTGTCGCCATTTGCCCGGTAGGTTCAAAAGACCGAAGTAAATCAGAATACCGATGCTCAGTCCTATACCGAAACCGATTGAGCTACCGGCCACGATAGTCTGGACGTATTCTTCTTGCTGCAGAAACCCGACCAGGTAGACCAAAACCTCAGACCCTTCCCTGGTGATGGTCAGGGCAACGGCACTTGCTGCACAAACAATAAATATTGTTATGAACCGATTGTCTTGTTGTTCCCGGGAAAGGCTGAATGGTCGGGTCACGAACAAGGCCCAGGTACAGGCTGCGATCAGAAGTGCGGTCAGAGTCTGCAACGAAGCATTGACGATTTCCTGTCCGACATAGTCGAACCATTCAGAAATCTCGACAATGTAGTTGGCATAAGTGGCTGAAAGAATTACGCCTCCGCCTATACCAAACCACGACCAGGCAAGCCTGTTCCATTGTTGTCTGCTGATGGCCAGCAAGACACTGACCAGAAGGGCTGCCTCCAGAGTCTCCTGCAGCACAAGAATGACGGAGCCTAGTAACATGGAAGTTCCATACTATTTAACCAACACTTTGCCCTGGGCAGTCTTGGGGTAGAACTCACCAAAGAAGGGATACTCTCCCGGGGGAAGCGGGCCAATGAATATGACAGCTTTCCTGCCGCCATTTATGACCTTTTCACGGTTTAGTTCGTAGCTTTCAAACTCCTCGGCTGTGGAATCGAGATTATTAATAACGAGCTTCACCTTGGTATCAGCCGGAATCACGATCTCAGATGGGTCAAATAAATGATCTTTGATATCAATTTCTATGACGGGTGTTTTGGCCATTACAGGGTGACTATGCAGGCCTGCGATCAATCCCAGCAGCGGTAGAACAGATTTTAGTATTTTCCCGGCCATCAGTTTATCTTTGCCTGGGGGAAATCTACCTGGAAAGCGGTTCCCGTCTCAAACCCGGAGTGCGAGATAGAGATAGAAGCATCATGAGATTCAACGATGTACCGCACGATCGCCAGGCCCAGACCACAACCCGCTTCGCCTGACTGGTGCTGGTCTCCGCCAACCCGGTAGAAACGTTCGAAAACCGCTTCATATTGCTGCTCGGCAATTCCACAGCCGGAATCCTCAACAGTGAGAAACACACGCCCTTCGCTTTCCCTGGTGGACACATTAACCTGCCCACCACCTGGCGTATATTTGTTCGCATTACTCAATAGATTGAGCAGCAATGTGGTGATGGCAAACCGGTCTCCGTGTATGCAGCAGTTTTCCCCGTGAAACTCCAAAGATTGATTTTTAAAGTCAAAGCGCGGGTATTCCCGGGCGAGAATTTCCCGTGCCAGGTCATCGAGGTTAATTGTCGTCAGAGTAGCATTGAACTGATCAGGTGAACTACGGTAAAGATCAAGAATTTGTTCGACGATGTGCCCAAGGCGCTCTGTTGTTTCGGTTAGCTTTAGAACGTTATTGTCAGACTCTGGAAGCTCCTTGCTGATGTTATGCAATTGCACCTTGAGAACGCTGATAGGGGTTCGCAATTCATGCGCAGCATCTGATGCAAACTGTTTCTCACGCAGCAGGGATGTTTCCAGGCGCTTGAGTAGTTGATTGGATGAGAGCACGATGCGTTTCAGTTCCAGGCTGGAGGATTCATATTCCAGAGGCCCCAGGTCTGTGGGCTGCTTGCTTCCCAGTTCATCGGCAAGTTTGTGCAGGGGCCTGAGTCCTTGACCAACAATGAACCAGATCAACAAGCCAACCAGCGGCAGGCCGAGCAGGACCGGAAAAATGGATTCCATGACCACATTCTCTGCCAGCGTATAGCGCAGGTCTGTCCTTTCGGCTGCCACCACCCAATATTCATTTGCAGGATCAAAGGTCGCGACCGTTCTCCATCGATAGCCAGCAAAATTACTATAGTCAAATCCACTGATCAGGGTGGTGATGAATTCGGTAGATGCATTGTCTGATGATGCAAGCAGTATGTCCTGTTGCCATATCTGAAAAGCAAAGGTGCTGTTATAGCCAGACTGGCTGCTAGTGTCGCCTGAATATACCAGGGCGATCAGCTTGGCGGTATCCAACAGTTGTTTGTCAAATAACCTGTCCGCTTCATCCATGCTCGATTGGTAGCCCCTGAGGGCTGCCACAAAGTTAAATAATGTTATGACGGCCAGAATGACCGTGACCAGGAAAACCCTTATGGATCTCAAGGCCATCCCCACCGATTTAAATCAGGTTCATCTTTGACCAACAATAGCCACATCTAATGGTTTCCCTGGCATTATTTTCCCAGTTCTTTTCGTACATCTAATAAAGCCAGTGTAATCTCTTCTTGTCTCCCTGCATCTGCCAGTGGACGGTCTTGTCGAGCAGGTGCAGCTTGTGCTTTGAGGAAATAAGATTCCGCTTCCAGGTAGCGTTTCTCATTTTTCAGATAGTCGCCATAAAAATAATTACTGTCAATCCCATCCGGGTAAATAGAAAGGGCCTTTAACAATAGCTTTTCGGCTTTTTTATCATCGCCAAATCCAACCGGCCAGCCCGGCACATTGAAATAAAGCGTACCGAGGCTGGTATATGCAGAGCCGTGCATGGCTTCAGGGTCAATTTTCATGGCATTTTCCAGGTCAGATTTAGATGCCTTGGCAAATTTCAGTGCACCAAGACCACCTTTTGCACCGGCATATGTAGATTTAATTATACCGCTCCAGATCCATGCCGGTGCATCCTTGGGGTATTGTGCGGTCACCTTTGTTGCATCATCTATCAAGGTCTCGAAAGCGGTAATCTGCGCCTTTCCTTCAAGTTGATAGTTTACCTCTGCCCAGCGTTGCTGGAGCATAAGCACATCTGAATCCAGGTCGGCCAGGGCAGGACTGGTATTGAGGAGGATCAGGCAGGTTAGTGAAACCCATATGGCAATTGTTAGTCTATTCATATTCTTACTTTCCTGAGGTTACTGACCGGCATGATGCCGGATGATGGGTAGTTTCTTGACCAGGGCGTTGTGGACCACACCCGGGAACAGGCTGTTTAACCGCACAAACAGGTTTTCTGGCCAGCCCATAAATCTTTGCTTACGTTTACCGGACAGAATCGCCATCAATTCTTTGGCGACTTGTTGAGGCGCATCCGTGGCATTTCCCAAAGCTTCATTGAGTGCGGTCACAGCACTGGAATTCAGGTCGGTGCGGGTTGCCCGGGGTGCCAGGTAGGCAACCTTGACGTTGGTATCGGCTAACTCTCGTTGAAGCGCCTCTGTGAACCCGCGTAAGCCGAATTTACTCGCACAATAGGCTGTGAAACCCGGGTGGCCAATGCTACCGAATATTGAGCCTATGTTAATAATGGCGGCCTGCGGCTGTTTTAAAAGCAGTGGCAGCAACTGCTGACAAAGCAACATGGGTGAAACCAGGTTGGTTGCCATCATTTGTTCAATACAGGCGCTGTCCTGCTTTTCATAAAACTGGAAATCCATCACGCCAACGGCGCTGATATACACGTCCAGGCCCTCTTTTTGGCAAGCACCAACCACGGCCGCACGACCGTCAGCCGAATTAAGGTCCGCAACGACATACTGATGGTCACCATTGAGAGAATGCTGCAGTTGTTGCAATTTTTCTTCATTGCGTCCCACCAGCAATAGCCTGGCAGACTGCTCATTCAACTCTGTCGCTATCGCCTGGCCGATTCCACCCGATGCGCCGCTGAGAAGAACCCGTTTATTTTCAAGTTGCATGTTGTGCTCCAGGCGAGGGCTATGCAGCCAGTTCAATGCCTTGACCGGGGCTCAGTGAGCGAAAAATATCACCATATAGTTTGTAAAAGACACGGGCGGAATGAATGATCTGCGCCTGGTCCCGTTGATCGTCCAGGAGGTTCATCAGGTCTTCAAAAAACTTCACATGCTCAATATCCAAAGAGCCGTGAGAGTAGAGATAGGAAAAGGCCTTTTGGGGTAAAGACAGGGTTTCGCGAATGGTATTTGCGGCATTGTCGGCAAGGGCAATACTGGTACCTTCCAAAACGAATACCATGCCAAAAAAGCCCATCGGATTAACCCGCGCAATCGTATCGTAGGCATAGCTCACCATCAGCTCTGTTGCCTGACTGGGCAACCCGGCGCAAACAACTTCCTTATCAAAGCCGCAGGCCGCAATATCATTGAGAATCCATTCCTGATGGCCAATTTCTTCAGTAATATACTCAGCGACTGCTTCCCTCAGCCATTCATATTCGTCAGGCAGCCGGGACCCAACGGCCATTAGCAGGGGAACCGTATGCTTGACGTGATGATAAGCCTGGGTCAAAAACGCGACATACTCGTTTAACGTGGTATTCCCACGCAGCGCTTCGACAATAATGGGCGCAGCAAACAAGTCGATGCGTTCCTGCGCTGTCTCTTTTTTGAGGGTTTCAAAGAATTTCATTGGTTTTCCGTTATATGGTGTGGATACAAAGATTCAATAAGTTGTGCGTAGCGGGCCGCAATCGCTTCACGTTTCGGACGGCCGTTGTCGGTCATGAGATCGCCCTGGCTGCGGAGCGTTCCGGGTAAGCGCTGCCATCTTCTGACCCGGGCATAGTCAGGTAGCTGTGCATTGGTCTGATCAATGCTGTGCTGCAGGGAATCCCGGCTTTCATCCGGGTTACGCGGTGATACCAGTGCGATGCAATATGGCTTTGCTTCACCGAACACGACGCATTCCGCAATGGTGGGTTGAGCCAGTAACTCGCTCTCAACCCACTCAGGATTAATATTTCGTCCATAGCTGGATATAAGGAGATTTTTTTTGCGACCAGATATCTGCAGATACCCATCGGCATCGATCGAGCCAAGGTCACCTGTGAATATGCGGTTCTTACCCCAACTGGTGGGCTCGCCGACATAACCCAGCATGACATTTCCGGAAATAACTATCTCTCCATCTTCAATCTCAATGGTGAGATGAGAAAGCGGTTTGCCACAGCTGCCATCCCTGTGAAACCTGTCAGAATTCAGGCAAACAACCGACGCACACTCAGACAAGCCATAACCTTCATATGCCGGAATTCCCAGTTGGTGAGACTGTACCAGTACTTTTCGGGAAACCTTGCCCCCGCCAACTGCGACAAACTTTAATGATGAAGGAGGTTGCCAACCGGACCCGGCGGCTGAAACCAATACGGTGAGTAGCTGCGGCGTGAGGATAATACTGTCGGGCCGGTTGCTTGTGATGATGTCAACGAAGGCCTGTGGGTTGAGAGAGGAACTGCCCTCGAACCCTATCTCAGACAGACTCGGAAGAATGATCTCACCACCCGCCAGTAACGGTGCATAAATACCGCCAACATTTTCCAGTAGCGTACTCAAAGGAAGCAAGCACAGGTGACGTGGTTGCTTAAGGCCAACTGCTTCGGCGAGCGCCTGTGCCTGTTTGATGAGTTGCTGATTACTGAGGCAGACGCCTTTGGGGCGGCCGGTTGAACCGGACGTAAATGTAATTTTGCCCGTGTTCTCAGGCAGACTGATGTCTTGTTCTGCAGCATCCAGCAATAAAAGAGAATAACGGCCAACGGATGTGTTGGTGTTCTTCCAGTCTCTGCCAGCCAGCATCGGAATGAAGAAATCAGGCTGTTCGCTCATAACAGCGTCAACCGGAACGGTCGTAAAAACGTGAGCTATTTGTTCTGTTGAAAAGAACGTCGGCACCGGTATCAGGCAAACCCCGGCTATTTGACAGGCGAGATCAATGATCATCCAGTTGATGCTGTTATCACCATGAAGTGCCAGCACCTTGATGTTCTGCGCACTTAACTCCCTTGCCAGTTTTGTACAACTGGCACTCAGCATATCTGCTGTCAGGGACTGACTGGAATCCCTGGCAACAACTTTATGCGAGGAGTTAAGTGACTCAAGCAGCGTGTGAACGGCGACCATCATAAAAGCAGGCTTGCCTGGCGGCCAAGGCCAGGGCATCAATGCGGGTTTGATAACGCGAAATGAGGTGGGTGTAGATACTACGATCTGCCATTACCGGCATAGCCTCTGCCAGGTTTCCTGCTACCACCCGGGGTTGGCTTTCATAGTAGGAACCCCAGTCATTCAAGCTGCCGGTATCCAATGCTGAAGGATCGGCATCCGCCAGTGTATAAAGCCCGAGTCCCAAGCGTTTGATGGATTTTTGTACCTGGGGCGTTGCTGTCATTACGAGCCACTTAAAGCCAGCCCGCTTAAGTATCATGGCCATTATCAGGTATAACAACTGACTGGAGCCAGCCGTGGTAGCAACCAGGTTGCCGACTTCCACTATTTCTCCCCGGTTCTCCGGGTGACCTGAAAGTTCACCCAGTTCATGCTCCACTGGTGCCGGCAAATATTGTTCAAGAAACAAATCATGTCCACTGGCGGGACGAATACCCAATGCAGAGGTGAATGTATCATGACAACTCAAGGTAAATATGAGCGGCATGAAATCACGTATAGTCGCACCATGATTTGCCTGGAACCGATTAAATACATATTGCTCCACCTGGCCACGTTGTGCAGATGATGCGGGGTGCAAGACCAAATCAGGTGTGGATGGAAGCAGCCGTGCTAACCCCCTCGTAACCCTGGCGCGTTGCTCCTCTTTATGTGGCATGCAGATGGCTGGCATAGATATAGTCCATTACGTGAAATGATGGATGGCATTTTAGTAAAGAAATCTTAAGGCAGTCTTAAGAAACGCGTGGCGTCAGCAGAAAAATACCCGGTGGCTATCCATGCATGAGTATTTATGACCAACCATGATCCTAATTCTTAATTTTGTCTTAATTTTGTCTTAATTTAATCATCTTATACTCTGCCGATGGCTCGCCATGCTTGTTACGCAATGCCGAAACAAGGGGCTAAGCAGTTACACCTCAAGGATAAATACACCACAGAAGATCTAAAGGAATTTGATGACTAAAGCATTCGAGCCATTATCAACAAAAGAAACAGAACAGAACGATAAAACACAACAGGAGGCGCAATATTTTGAGACCGTGATCATCGGCACAGGATTCTCAGGATTGTTGGCGGCTATACGTTTACAAAAAAAGAATTTTAATGATTTTGTCCTGTTGGAAAGAAACTCTGAGTTAGGCGGAACCTGGCAAGTCAATTCGTACCCCGGAGCCGAGGTAGATATTCCAACCAGCCTGTATTCGGTCTCCTTTATTCCCTACCCGTTTAAGAAAACCTTTTCCCCGCAAAGCGAATTACTCGAATATACGAACTACATCATAGATAAGTTTGATATAAGAAAATATACAAAAACAGACCAGAGCGTCACAAAGCTAAGGTATAACGAAGAGAGTTGTTTGTGGCATGTTGAGACCGGGTCGGGTGAGCGCTATTTCGCACGCTTTATTGTCGACACCAGCGGTGTATTAGCAAACCCACATATACCTGATATTCAAGGAGCGGAGACATTTAGAGGGGCAAAATTCCACGCCGGACATTGGGATCACAGCGTCTCTTATGAAGGAAAACGTGTCGGGGTTATTGGCTCGGGATGCTCAGGAGCCCAGATCGTTCCAGCCATTGCAAGGAAGGTTGATCAATTAACATTGTTCATGGGCAAGGCGCAGTGGATTCTTCCACGTTTAGACCGGGATTACAGTGCTGTAGAGCGGTTCATTCGAACTCTACCGGGAATACGGCACCTCATCCGTTTGCTCATTTTTAGTTATTATGACATGAGGTTTGTTGCGTTTCGTCGATATCCAGGAACCTCAAAAATCAGTCAGCTCATGAAAAGTCATTACAGGAGAAGGCTGAATAAACATCTCAAAAAATATATTAAAGACGACAGGTTGCGTCAGCATATGATGCCCGATTACGAATTGGGCTGCCGGCGTGTCATACCGACAAACAGCTACCTCCCTGCCCTGTCCCGTGAAAATGTCGATGTGGATATCAGCGGGATTGATTGCATCACACCTACCGGGATTAAAACAAAAGAAGGTAAAGAGATAGATTTGGATATCATCGTCTACGCCACGGGATATTTTGCTTATTCGAATATGAAAAAGGCGCTGACGTTTCAAGTGTTTGGTTTGGGTGGTCGGAACCTTAACAGTGAATGGGAAACAGAGGCCGTCTCTTACAAGGGTATTACTGTTTCAGGTTACCCTAACTATTTTAAAGTAAACGGCCCAAACACCGGCACGGGCCATAGCTCACAAATGTCTTATATGGAGACAGCGACCGATTATATCGTTCAAGCTATTTATGCCGTAAAACGAGATAAAGACATCAAAGCCATCGACCCTAAATGCGATCTTCAGGAAGAATATATCGTCAAAATGAGAGAAAAGATGCAAAAGACTGTTTGGCAAAATGCCACTTGTACCGCTTTCTACAGAAAGAACATGACAGAAGAAGTTACCAGTCTCTCCCCAGAGCCGGTTACCGGCTTTATCTTTTCACGTAAATGGTTTCGCTTGAGTGATTATAATTTGTTAAAGTGAAATTATTATTCACTTTTTCTTAAGACTCCCTTAAGCATGGCCGCCTAAACTACGCGCTTTTGGTCAACCCTTTTCCGCGGGGGCGCATGGATGTTTAGTTCACCGAACGCAATTCAAACCCTTGACAGACAATTCTGGATCTATCATTTATGGTTACCGTTGTTGTTTGTGTTACCTATGCTTTACCTGTTTGAACAAACCACTCTTGACATTGCATTGGCAGATTTCTGGTTTCAGTTGGAAGGTGGAGATTGGGCACTTCGCAAACACTGGTTCACCTATGAACTCATGCACCATTGGGGGAAACGATTAGTCATTACACTTGGCCTTTCCATGTTGGTGCTATATATCGCCAGTTGGAAGGTAGACCGATTGCGGCCATGGCGCTGGTCATTTATTTTTTCCTTCCTTGGGATGGTATTCCTGCCATCTTTGATTACATCCCTAAAGCATTTGAGTAGCACGCCATGCCCCTGGGACACCATCCGGTTCGGGGGAGGTCTGGCTTATACGCATAATCTCCATTTCGCAAGTATTGCCAATGCCGGTCATTGCTTCCCTGCGGCCCATGCAAGTGGTGGTTTTGGACTTTTCGCATTGTATTTTGCGTTCTATCCCTTTGTTACTAAATACCGTTACCGGCTATTACTGCCGGGGCTTGTGCTGGGGATTTCGTTTGGATTCGCACAGCAGCTAAGAGGGGCTCATTTTGTTTCACATGACCTTTGGTCGCTGGCCATCTGCTGGTTTGGAGCATTGCTACTATTCAAAATCGTCTGGAGGTTCAAAAGCCCCGGAATCAGAACCGAATCAGGGGAAGCAGCACCATGAGTTCCATGAAATCACTCATGATCCCCCTGCGTGTTCTGGGCCTGCTGCTGCTGGTGCTAACCTTGTCCCGTCTGCTGCTGATGGCTTGGTATTGGGGTCGTGTAGCACCCACCGGGGGTACATGGTTTATCCTGCTGCAAGGACTGCGCTTTGATATTGTCCTGATGGGAATATTGCTCGGCCCGGCCTTTCTTGCTGCGCCGTGGCTATCCGGGCGTAATCCCGGCGGCGCGTTGCTGAGAATTTACCTGGTGTTGATGACTTTGTTCGTTGTTTTCGTGGAACTGGGTACAATCCCCTTTATTGATCAGTATGATGCCCGCCCCAACTACCTCTACGTTGAATACCTGAAGTATCCACGTGAAGTCTTCGCTACGCTGATGGCTTCGTATGGCGCGTTGCTGGTAATCGTTGCCCTGGCAGCACTGGCATTCGCCTGGCTGGTTTGGCGTCTGTCCCGGGATATCTCGAAAGAACGGTCCCAAAACCGTCGTTCGCGAGCTTTGCTAATAACACCGTTTTTATTGGTTCTCATCCTGATGATGGTCCGTTCGACACTTGACCACAGACCGGTTAATCCCAGTACCGTCGCTTTTTCTACTGATTCCATGGTCAACCAGCTACCGTTAAATTCGCCTTATTCACTTTTGTATGCCATTTACGAACAGCATCGCGATTCCGCTGGTGGTGCCACAAACTATGGCAGGCTGGATGATACGGAAGTGTTGCGAATCGTAGTAGAGGATGCAGGATTGACCGGGTCGGTGGAGTTACAAAGTGATGCGCCCACCATGCATATGCAAACTGCAACACATCATACGAAACGGCCATTAAACCTGGTGATTATCCTGGAAGAGAGCCTGGGTGCAGAGTTTGTTGGTAGTCTTGGTGGTAAAAACCTGACTCCTGAGTTGGACAAACTGGCTGATGAAGGAATCTGGTTTGAACAACTTTATGCGACCGGTACGCGTTCAGTGCGAGGTATAGAAGCGGTTATTTCCGGTTTTCCGCCAACCTCAAAGCGAAGTGTCGTCAAACTGGCCGAAACCCAGGAGCACTTTTTTACCATCGCCGACCTTTTGCAGGATCATGGCTATCAGACCAGTTTCATCTATGGTGGTGTGGCCCACTTTGACAATATGAGACGGTTTTTCCTTAATAATGGTTTCCAGACCATCATTGATGAAAACGATTTTGAAAACCCGCAGTTTCTTGCCTCGTGGGGTGTGTCTGATGAAGACCTGTTTCAAAGGGCACACCAGTATTTCAAACATCAGGGTGATCAGCCGTTTTTCAGCCTGGTATTTACTTCCAGCAATCACGAGCCCTTTGATATTCCGGCAGATAAG
>Ga0164313_10003054_pt1 | contig 14917 bp, 19 predicted proteins | sample GuaBasSedimGuay4_FD_113735 | JGI IMG/M metagenome (GOLD analysis project Ga0164313, IMG submission 113735) | Subseafloor sediment microbial communities from Guaymas Basin, Gulf of California, Mexico - Guay4, Core 4569-4, 0-3 cm | ecosystem: Environmental > Aquatic > Marine > Hydrothermal vents... | reverse complement strand
GGGTCCTCGTGGATGAGGCTGACGACCTGGGTGATAGCGAACACGTAGACAAGGTCGAAGAACAACTCGAGCGTGGACGCATTACGTCCTTCCCCACCCAACACATGCAGATTCTCCGTCATCGCGAGAACACAGCAGTCAGCACGGTCGGGAGCAACTGGATGACGTCTCGCTCTGGCTTTTCGGTGGGTCGGCTAGTGGCCAGCATCGGTTGGAAGTTGTTGGCCGAAGGTGGCCATAGCGTCGAGGACGGCTTCGAGCTGGCGACCCAGCGGTGTGAGTTCGTACTCGGTCTTGGGTGGAACAGTGGGAAACACGGTTCGGGTCAACAACTCGCGTCGTTCGAGTAGTCGTAGACGGGCTGTGAGCACCTTTGGACTGATCCCGGTGAGCGCCTTCTGGATCTCTGAGAACCGTTTCTTGCCCGGTAGCAACTCGCGTATCACAAGCGTCGTCCAGCGACCCTCGATCACATCTGCAGTTTTCTTTATCGGACACTCATCGTCACAGACCTCTGCCTGTGTAATCGTTACCGCCATAGCTCTTACTTTCCAAAAGGAAACCACTTCACATAGGGAAGCTTTGTGTGTACATTACCCCTCCATTCATCATAGTCAAGGAGACAACAACGATGAGAAACCTGAGAATCCTGTTGAGAGTGGTCGGAGGGATCCAGATCGCCCTGGGTCTGTTCTACCTGTTCGCACCCGCCTTCTTCCTCGACGCAATAGGGCACTCGGTACCTGAGGATGACATCTTCTACCCCCTTGCCATGCTCGGTGCCCGGTTCCTCGTCTACGGTGTCGTGTTCATCTACATCGCACGGGACCCAGAACCCAACGTCCTGTGGATCACCTCGATGATCTTCATCCAACTCATCGACCTCACAGCCGGCATCTTCTACACCGCAACAGGCGTCGTTGCACTTTCAGACTCTCTGTTCCCAATGTTCAATGCCACCTGGATCGCCGGTTTGCTCTACCTGTGGCGGCCCCGCCCGGAATCAGCTACCTGATGCCGGGGCAACCCAGCCGCACACGAGGCACCATGGAGGTGGAGACCATGCTGGCGAACGACCAACCACAGTTCTTCGCCACCATGGGTGAACTCGACTGGTACTCGCACAGCCACCGCCGCTGGATCGACGAACTCGGTCTCAGCGGCGGCGACGCCGTTCTCGAGATCGGTTGCGCCACAGGCGCCCTGACCTCCTACCTCGCCAACAGTGGCTACCAGGTCACCGGCCTCGACCGCTCCAGCACCATGATCGACCGCGCAAGAGTTGATCACCCTCACCTGGACCTACGCGTTGGTGATGCCACGATGCTTCCCTACAACGACGATGCCTTCGAGGCTGTTGTTGCAGCATCGGTTATCAACGCCGTTCCCGACCCGGAACAGGTGATATCTGAGATGCACCGGGTCTGTGCACCCGGGGGCACCGTCAGCGTCCTCGTCCCCTCGACCGACTTCACAAACGAAGACCTCGATGCCCTCATCGAGACGCTGGGACTCACAGGGTTCTCCCAAGCCGCCCTCACGAAATGGCACCAAGGCCCCACCAAGAAGAGCAGAACACAACTCGACGCTCTGTTCGCAAGCGTCGACCTCGAACCGGTTGTCACCCACACCTACCTCGAAGGGATGCTCATCGCCACAACAGCAACCGCTTGAACAGACCGATCAGCTGTCGAACCGTCATGGGCTTCCGTTGACCCGATCGACCCAGGTACAGAGGAAGTGATCAGGAACGGAGGTCTGTTGTCGATGTATGATCCACATGACCTGCTCGAACCGCTCTCTGTAGCCACAGCCTGACCGACTTCTGACAACCACATCAGATCTCATGGACACAGACCTGATCCCCGGAATCGCCATATCCGCCCTCGAGAGAGTGCTTGCCGAGATGGCTGATGGACAGGTTCGCATCGTCGATGCTGTCGCGCACTTGGCGCAAGTTCACGCGCCACACCGTGGAGGATCGACGTTGACGTTGAAGGCAAGCGGGACGTCTACCTATTGCGGTTCGGCGAGTCAGCCAGCAGCAGGGAGGAGGCAGCACTGCGAGCGATGAGCGATCATCCGCTCCCCTCACCTCGCGTGCTCTTCTGGGACGAGTCGGACGCCTCGCTCGGCACTCTCCTCTTTGTGAGCGAGTTCATCAACGGGACATCCCCGCTTCCGTCGATGATCGCCGGCAATGCATGGGCCATCGACGTCTACATCGACACAACGTGCGAGATGCAAGCCATCAACGCCAAGGACTTACCCCCGCGTTCGTTGAACAACTTAGGACTGCAGAGCCCGCCCGAGATGTGGTCGATGCCGCGTATCGCAGGTTCTCCGAACCGACTCCCGAACACGAGGCCGCGTATCGGAAGTTGGTCGAGGTCGGTGTGACCATGTCCCGGGAGTACCAGGGCCTTGGCTCGGCAACCGAGGCGATGCGGTCCGTCGTGTCCTGGCTCTTCTCGGAGTTTCGTCTCCATCGCGTGTTCGCTCATGTGGACGCGAGGAACCTGCCAGCTTGCGCAGTCTTGACCGGGCCCCGATTTCGTGAGGAGGCGGTACTGCGGGAGGCCGACTGGTTCAAAAGCGAGTGGACCACCCTTTGCGTCTATGCAGTCCTCACCGAGGAGTGGTCACGGGAATCCACTGGCCAGCCGTCCACGGTGGCGCGCGCACTCTGTAGTAGCTGAAACAATCTTCAGGCCGGGTGTCCTCATCCGCTTCTCCCGTTCGTAAGTAGGGTGAGTGCGGGGAAAGTCCGCACCGGAACGAGGAGAGACTCATGAGCCAGTACCTACTGTCGACGTATGCCATCGAGGGCGAGGTCCACAAACCGATGACACCTGAAGAGATGCAGAAATCCATGGAGACGATGATGGCCCTCGAAGACGACATGAGGCAGAGTGGTGCTTTCGCCTTCAGCGCCAGGCTCCATGATGCTGACACGTCAACCGTGGTCCGTCCCGGTGATGGCACCCTGATCACGACCGACGGACCGTTCGCCGAGTCGAAGGAGCACATTGCGGGTTTCTACATCATCAATGCGGACGATCTCGATGCGGCACTGGCATGGGCTGGGAAGGTCGTAGACGCGATTGGACGCCCTATCGAGGTCCGTCCGTTCTTCGATATGCACAGCGGCTGATGTAGTGGCCGGTGTCGCCGCCGATCATGATGCGACCGCTGTCGAGGCTGTGTTCCGTGAGGTGTACGGTCAGGCGGTGGCGACACTGGTCCGCGTGTTCGGCGACATCACGCTCGCCGAGGATGCCGTCCAGGAGGCGTTCGTCGTGGCCACAACGACATGGTCCGACAGAGGTACCCCACCCAACCCGGCAGGGTGGATCGTCACAACCGCACGCAACCGCGCCATCGATGATCGCCGCCGCACAGCCAGGGGCAAGGACCTCTACGAAGAGGTGGCGTGGATCCAGAACACATCGTATGACCCGATGGGCGACGACCGGGAAGACGATGGACCGGTGAAAGACGACCAACTACGGCTCATCTTCACCTGTTGCCACCCTGCTCTTCGCACTGAGCACCAAGTTGCACTAACGCTCCGACTCCTTGGAGGGCTCAGCGTGGACGAGGTCGCCCGATCGTTCCTTGTGAGCGAGTCGACGATGGCGAAGCGTCTGGTCAGGGCGAAGCACAAGATCAAGGCTGCCAAGATCCCATACCGTGTTCCAGAAGACGCCGACCTCCCTGATCGCTTGAGGTCCGTTCTGCTTGTGATCTACCTGATCTACAACACCGGAGCAGACGATCCAGAACGCGCCCCCCTGCGCAACGAAGCGATCCGGATGTCCAGGGCAGTCACATCGTTGATGCCGGATGAGCCAGAAGCGGCTGGTCTCCTCGCACTGATGCTGCTCAGCGAATCGCGGATGTCAGCACGGACATCCAACGGGAGCATCGTGTTGCTACGCGATCAGGACCGCTCGAAGTGGAATCGCACAATGATCGAGGAGGGACACGCGATCGTACGGGCGTGTCTCCGACGTGACCAGCCTGGCCCGTTCCAGCTCCAGGCGTCGATACAGGCCGTCCATTGCGACGCCAGCTCGTTCGAGGAAACAGATTGGCACCAGATCGTTGGGCTGTACGACCATCTCTATTCCGTGATGCCCACTCCTGTGGTCGCGCTCAATCGAGCGATCGCTGTCGGCGAGGCCGAAGGACCCGACGCTGCGATCACGGCGCTCGACACGATCGGGCCCGGCCTCGACGACTACCACCTGATGCACGCCACCCGGGGCACACTGCTGCGTCAACTCGGGCAACCTCGGGCGGCGAAAGCCGCATTCGAACGGGCAGCGAAGCTCGCGACTGCGGAGGCGGACCGACAGTTCCTTGCACTCCAGATCGATGGGCTGGTATTCGACGACACGTGACGTCCACAAGACCGCCCTAGCTGGAGTTGTTGCCGTCCGTGAGACGGACGGCATCGTGCACGTGTGGCTGACGGTGTGAGACCTTCCGGGACCTCAACAGCGAGACCCCGGAAGGCTCCCCTTACGAACCCAATGCGTCGCAGAAGTCCTCTGTCCAGCCTTCATCGAGCTTGGGACCTGCGACCTTGATGATGCCACCATCCCATGCAAAGGTGATGAGTCCGGACTCGTTGAGTACCACGCCGCCTCCGGAACCAAGCGCATGGGTATTCCACACATTGCCCATGAGGGTTGTCGTCTCATCAACGAAGTCCTCAGTGACATGGAATGCATACCGATCAATGAAGACCGGGCCGCCCTCCTTGTAGTCCAAAGTCGTACCGTTGATGTGTACCTCAATCCTTACCAGGTCGTCGTGACGGTCAAAGAATCCCTTAACGACCACGGTCTCGTGGCCCGAGCCGTACACGTCGAAGCCGCAGTCCGCGGTCAAATACGGATTGAGCTCGTGAGTCCACTCGTAGACCTCATCTTCGAAGATCACGGGTGCACCTGCAGTGGCAGGTACCGCAAAGACCGCTAATAGCGAAATAGTTGCCATGAGAACGAGTATTCGGCGCATAGCCGACCTCCAGTGTTCCCCGACCCACCCGACCAAGACGACCCCACGCCGCCTCCTATCCAGATTGTCTCCCTCAACGCCCCGTCCGTCAAGACCCGACGTATCGGGTCACTCATCGAACCCGAGGAAACCGGAATCCCTCGTCGCGCGGAACCGAGCATGATACGATTTTGGTGACGTCTAAGGAGGAAATAGTGAGACGTACGTTCGTCCTCATGACCCTTGTCGGTCTATTCATCGCTGTGACTCCCGTCGCAGCTGGCGCCGGAGCTCCGGCGGCGACTCTGTTCGTAGGCTCAGACGCATCGTGGGTCTCGACCGGGGTTTTCGTGGAGGTTGGTGACGACCTTTCTATCCGGGCTCATGGTCAGGCAATCACCGGACCCTTAAACGAGTTTCCCGGTGCTCACAGTGGGCCCGACGGACAACTCTACGACTGCCCTAATCCGGGTGGCCCTACGGCGGCATGCAACCTCGACGCTGCTCCGTACGGAGCCCTTGTCGCCAACATCGGGGGAACAGTCTTCGTTGTCGGCGGCTCCTACGTCGGGACTGCGTCTGCCTCAGGTGAGATCCTGCTGGCCGTGAACGACAACCTGGGTTTCCACTTCGACAACAAGGCTGGCTTCGCGACGCAGATACGTACCGGCTGAACCCGAAGCGGTCGTCAGCTGCGCGAGGTTGAGTCCCAACACGCCTCACTCTGGAGGCGCCCCTATCGGCTGTCGCTATTTCCAGTCGTCGTTCGGCGCTGTCTGATCGCTTGGGGAAGCATCACCCGTATTCACCACACCAGCGGGTTCCAACAGGAGAACCTCGCACTCGGCATCCGCTACGGGGCGGTGCTCCACACCCTTTGGGACTATGAAGAATTCGTCGGGTCCGAGCACCACGTCAGAACGATCCCTCATCTGGATGGTCATCTTGCCGGAACGAACGAGGAAGAACTCGTCGGTATCACTGTGGGAATGCCAGACGAACTCACCCTCGATCTTGACAGCCTTGACGTACATGTCGTTGATCTGCCCGACGATCTTCGGCTGCCAGTGATCGCTGATCTCGGCGAACTTCTCGTCCAGCCTGACGACGGTCGCGGGTGCTGCCATGTCACTCCTCGTTGGGTTGACAACAATCTAGGGCACCCACAACTGGACGTATGGACCGGCGGCAGTTCGAGAGAGCACATGCCACGTGCTCGAGGCTGGTACAGCACCGTGAGGTCCTACACGACCACCCGCCCATATTGCCGGATATGGGCGGGTGGCTTCGGCTAAGACGGTCGATGGTGGCTATTGTTGTGTTGTCCTACCGAGGAGACCATGACAGTGTCCGAAACGAACCCTTCCCCAGTGATGCATGATGCTGAGCACTACATACTTGAGGTACAGCACCGGGAACAGTGGGCTGCCGAAGATCGGGAGATTGACTCACGCCTTGAGTCGCTCCGCGCTGAGCATGGGACACCGCCCAACATCATCCACATCATGTGGGACGACACCGCGTTTGGCGACATCGGCATCCCCGCGCTTGCAGCAATCCGTGGCTTCGAGACTCCGAATCTAGATCGCATGCGTGACGAGGGCATTATGTTTACGCGGTTGTACTCGGAGGCTGCGTGCACGCCGAGTCGGGCAGCGGTGATCACGGGCCGCCATCCCGTTCGCACTGGCATGGGTGTCGTTGACTGGCCGCTTGGATTTGGGGGTTTGAGTGGCGATGAGGTCACCACCGCTGAAGTGCTCTCAGAAGAAGGCTACGCGACCGCCTTCTATTCGAAGTGGCATCTTGGTGATATCGAGGAGAGCTGGCCCCACTTCCACGGGTTCGACGAAGCGCTTTTCCTACCGTACAACCAGGTGAGCAGCATTTGGAACCCGATGGGTGACGTCGCCGACATCGCTCCGGGGTCGGCGCATATGCGCAAGGACAACGTGAATGAGCTTGACGAACATGGACTGAGGCCCGATGGCATGGTCATGGCCATCGACGGCAAGAAGGGTGAGTACAGCCGCGAGTGGGGTGCCCCTGACGTCGAGACCTATAGCAAGGTTGACGCTGAATCCGAGCAGCGACTCATGGCCTTCGTCGACAAGAACGCTGCTGACAGGAAGCCGTTCTTCATCTCCTATTGGCCGAACCTTCTCGGATTCGTCCCGTCCCAGGAACCGAAGTCGACGCTCAATGCGGGCGGCCTCGCCGAAGGGCTGAAGCGGCTCGACGGCTTCATCGGCGAATTGATGGATAAGCTCGTTGATCTCGGCATCGCCGAGAACACACTGCTGGTGTGCATGGCAGACAATGGGCCAATGATCCACAACCCGCCAAGCCTCCTTGGGATGACCGACACTATCTTCCGTGGTGGGAAGGGTGACTTTCTTGAGGGTGGCGTCAGAGTGCCCGGATTCGCTTGGTGGCCCGGCACTATCGAGCCGGGTCAGTTCGTGAACGACATTGTCCACGAGGTCGACCTCTTCACTACGTTCGCCCGGATCGGTGGTGGTATGAGGAATATTCCTACCGACCGCGTGATCGATGGTGTCGATCAAACATCAATGCTCCTCAACGGTGATGGCTTCAGTCGACGTGATTACGTCTTCATCTATAGCGGCGATGAGCTCGGTGCAACGGTGAAGGGCCGCTACAAGAGGCACTGGATCACTGAGGAAGCCGATACCGGAACAGCGTCCGTGTTCTTCGACCTCATCACGGACTCCCGAGAGTCGATGCCGCAGCTGGTGCCACTGATCTGGTCGAGTGGGCAATTCGACAGAATGCTGGCCCGACACCTTCTATGGAAGAAGCGGTACCCGGACCATGAGAAGGGCCGAGGTATCCCGTTCACTGGGATCGAGAACGCGAGACCGGAAACCAAGGCGATCGGCGACACGCTTGAGCAGCTGAAAGAGGAACTGCCTTTCGACCCGATGGAGTTCCTCGACTTCACATTGCCTGCTGAGTACCGAGCAACCCTGCGAACCGACGGATTGGACTAATCGCGATCACCGGCGAGTCGTAAGCGCGATCATAACCGCCGTTGCTCAGTCAGCAGCATCTAACTGACACGCAGTCGCAGAAGGTGAGCAATCTGAGCCACCGAGACCGCCCATATCGGCACATATGCACGGGCGGAGATTCGATAGCGCATAGGGACACTCCACCATTGTATGAAATTGCTCGCTGAGAGCGATCATCGTCCATATTTCCGGTTCTGCGTGCGTAGACCGGAGGGGTAGGCGCAGCTGTGCCTACTTCGGGTCACACGGTCCCGGTGGTAGCGCATTGAGGTCGGGGGCGTAATACCGCACGATGAAGTAGTAGGGCTCGCCGGCGATTACAGGCATCCAGTAGGTCTCGTTGTTGGGGTCATTGGCGCTGAATGTGACAGTGACGTTCCCACCGTCATCAGGGACTGTGTTGTAGGCGTTGAACATGTCGTTGAGCCCCGGCAACGTGTTTCTCGTGAGCAGGCTGTATCGAGTCACCGACCAGAACTCCCGGACATTGTCTGGCTCGTATGGGAACGAGAACACCTCGGGCTGATCACCCACGAGCATGTCTCCGCTGCAATTCACAAAGAACGGGAGATAGATGGCGTGTTGGGCAGGTAGGCCAAGGTGGCCGATAATCGCTGCGGCCCGGATCTCGGGATCGTCACTGCCCGGCTCGGAGCTGTCGATAGGACCGAAGGCACCGATGTTGCTCCGGATTGTTTGGACCCGCACATTCACGAAGGCTGCGACTCGCCGATGGTCCTCGTCGCTGTAATCAAGCACGGATGCCAGGAGCCCTTCGTTCTGTGGGTACACGTCATGGGTATCAAGAACGAATTGAATGGGGTTCTCGAAGTCGAGATCTCTGCTTTGGCCGGCAAGAGAGATCTGGTCCTGAATCGCCATGGCGTTTGGTTTGTCCTCGTTGCTCTTGAGTTGCACCCGGATAAACAGGTGCGGGTAGTCCTCAGGACACTCAATAACGGTCGCATTCGATGGAACCCGCATCCCACGACCGGTACGGACAAACGCGAATATACCACTCGGACGAACCTCGTCGAAGATGGTGTAGTGCTCCTCGTCCGTGACATGGATCGAGAAGTACCGGTCCCGACCAACCATCGGCAGTTCAAGGTGAACAGGACCAGCGGTGAGGTCGATCACTGCCTTGCTGTACAGGTGATCGAGCGCAGGTGTAACTACCGGATCGGTGCCCTCGGTTGGCAATGTGGTGGTATGGATCAGCCGGTTGGTTCCTCCGGCTTCTCGCGCTGTCACACGGAGGTACTCAGCATGATGAACAGCCTTGTAAGCGTGGAGTTCGGCATCGGTAGGTCGTGCGATCTGGTCCGTCATGTCCTGTCCTTCCAAAGGCAATCCGAACATACCAATTCGCGGATTCCTAAGCCAAAACGCTCGCAAGAACGGCGCTCGTCCACCCACATATCCTCACATATGCTCGCCCGATCTGGCCGGATATATGGTCGGATATGGATAACTCTGGTGATGGTTGATGACGACGCTGTGGGCGCTCTAGAAGACTTCTGCGAGTCGAGATGGGTGTACCTGGGCGCCGAGTCCGTAGAACTCGAGGAAGTTCATGATCAATGGTCGCCACTTGTTTGGATCAATGTGGTGGCGCTGTCCGGGCGCGAGGATCGATTCGTGGACATGGGTGCTTACGACACGGACTTCGATCGCGACAGTGCGTTCGTCGCGAGGGCCGATGTTGGTGATGCCAATGACTTTGCTTTCGAGTTGGATTGGGCATTCGGTGACTCTGGGCGGCGAGACCACTTCCGATTCGGTCTTGGTGAGCCCGGCCCTTTTGAACTTGTCCGGGACGTGGCGGAAGTTCATCGCCGCTTTGTAATCGGGAACCGGGTTGCTTCCCGTCGTGAGTGCCAGCCGATCGACTTCAGTGACGAGGTCAACCGATGGAACATTCAGGACACACTCGCCCTCGCGGCGGAGGTTCGCAACGGTGTGGGAACGGCTACCCATACCAATTACACCCGTCTTACCGAGCCACCAGACCGATGAAATCGGCGCGAGATTGGTTGAGCCGTCGGCATTGCGTGTGCTGACAAGTACGACCGGCGTTCCCAAGTACAAGATTGACGGGTCGATGGTGCGTTGACTGATCGCCGACTGTTCCGAGAATGTGGGTGCTAATTGCGTCAGTGACATCAGGCCCGTCCTTTGATAGTTGCTCGCCGACCATTCGGCCGTCAGGCTTGTCTAACCATAAGAACCTCGCGCCCAGCCGATCGGTTGCATCCATCTTGTCGATGCTGTTTCACGAGCGACGCAGACGACCTCGAAACCTCCCAGAAAGGAAGGCCCTTCGATGCCCGCCCGTAATGGCACATATGCACGGGCAGAGATTCGGTAGTGCAACAGCTATCCTCAGCCGTTGTATATAGCCGATCGTCGAGAACGATCATTGTCCATATTGCCGAATATGGCCGGTTGAACCCAATGGGGTTCGTTTGCTGAGACGTGTGCCGTGTCGCTATTCCAAGAGGGTGTTTCTCAAGCTACTGATCACCGAAGCGTCGAGGCCAAGCATCTCGTCGGCATATCGATCGAACGAGCCGAACTGGATGATGATCTCATCTCGGGAAGCGTCGATGTAACTGCCATCTTGGTTCATGAACGCCTCAGCATTGGTCATATCGACCTCGTCGACAGGAACGCCCTGGCTGTTGGCAGCGAGGGCGCGAAGTCGGCCCAACCGATGATGCACCTCCACCGACCGATACGTATTTGACAGGAGATAGTCCTCCCGCACTGTTTCCCACGGGACGCCGAGAAGTGTCAGCAGTATGGCTGCGCCGGTACCGGTTCGATGCACGCCGTGCGAGCAGTGGAACACCAATGCCCGGCGCTGAGGGTCTGCTGCGATCTCCACAAGCGTGGAATAGCTGTCCATACCGTCGTGCACCAACAGGCGATGGATCTCGGGGTTCAAAGTCGGTGGGATCGCCGCAAAATCGCCCGAGCGAAGCGCAGCGCTCGCAGTGTTGGCCAACTCGGTTGCAGCAGGGCTGTCGATCGGCAGCGATACCGAACCCGCGCCCTCGGGCAGTCGATCCTCGCCGTAGATCTCCCGGTCGTCGTCGGTCAGGAGATTCACGACCGTCCGCACATCAAGCGCTGCAAGGTTGGACACGTCTGCATCGGACAGCTTCACCAGTCTTCCCGAGCGATACACCTGTCCATAACGCACAGTGCGCCCATCTACGGTCGCATACCCGCCTAGATCGCGGAAGTTCGACTGACCATCAAGAGGAACGTGTCGATCGGGACTCACAATTGGACCTTCCAGAACTCGCTGCTGCAGGAACCTACCAACAATATCCATTGAATGCCGGCACCATATGCCGCCCATAACGGCACATATGCGCACCTGGAGTTCCCCCGTGAGCCGGACATATTGCGGGTTATGCGTGGGCCGCACCGTCTTCGCTGAACCATTCTCGGACGAATCGTTCCAAAGTTTCGATCCATTCGGCGGGTGAGTTGCGAATGCCGATCGGAGCTGTAGCTGGGTTGGCCACCCATCGTCTCAGGGCCATGACTCTCGTATCTATCAGCGAGTCGATAGACGCATCGTCAAGGGTTCGATCAGAAGACCGTGAGTACCCGGCAACAAATGCTGACCTGAACACCCGGAAGGTCGCCATTGAACCGTCCTTGGCCCACGAGTCGAAGCCAACCATGTAGATCGAGTTCGCCACATCGAACTCGATCGGACCGTAGCCGCAGTCATCAAAGTCGAAGATACGAATGCCTGAACCTGTGAGGATCACATTCGATATGCCGAAATCCCCGTGCAGCAGCTGGTCTGAGTCCGCTGACAACCCCAGATGACTCGCATCGGCCCTCAAGGCAGCAACACGGGGGATGTCCACGGCCGGAATCTCTCTCATTGAGCGATGCAACCCGGCCAACGACTCGCCAAGTATTTCACTATGGGCAGCATCGGACTCTTCAAGTCGGTCGCCGTCAATGAGGCTTGTGGCCGTCATCAGCCACTCTCTGAACGGGTACACAAGACTTCCGCAAACGGGGACAGGAGGTACGACCGAAGTGTCCAGGCGGGCCACAGCATCCACCAACGCCGTCTTCTGCTCCAGTACTTGCCGGTCAACTAGATGAGCCTGTGTGAGCTTGACCGCCAACGATCCAGCAGCACCCTCGGCAGCAAAGACCCGGGATTGCCAACCTCCGCCGAGCTCAGTCACGCCGTGGAACCCGAGAGCAACCCATTCCTCTTCGGTCGGCACGCTCGGAACATCACTATTCATCCGGCCAGTATCACAACCATCACGCCCATAACGCCACATGTCGCAATCTCCTGTTGTATCTGTGCGAGGTTGTCGGGGATCGGGTTGGCTCGGCTTGTTGCGATGTGAGACACTGGTTCCATGGTTACCATTCCGGTCACCAGTTTGGAGGACTCGGATGGCAAACAAAGACAAGGGTGGCAAGAGTTCAAAGAAGGTCGCTGGGAAGACCCTCAAAGAGAAACGTCTCGCCAAGAAGGCAAAGAAGGGGTAGCACACCAACGCGTCTTTCGACAACACGTTGGCCACTGAGCACGATCACCACCAGGCGCATCTGGTTCACTCGCTGTAATCGACACGAATCCCAAGCGGGTTCCGCGCGCCCAGATCGGCACATACGCACGGTCAAGATTCGGGTGTAGCCTGCCCCTGTTGGCCGTTAGACGCCGCCTACGAGGTTGTCAGGCCAACGGTATTCGGGGGAACTGAAATCGCACCGTCCCACGCAGCGTGACGGAGGTAGCCAGGGTCGGTGTTGCCCTCAGAGTTGATGAGGAGAATCGCGGCGTTTGGCCCGAGCCCGAGGGACTCCCTCAACTCGCTGTGCTGAGGGAACTCGGTCGGGAGCATCAACGATCCAAGGGTGAGCACACGTGACTCTCCGGGGACGATAAACGGGTCACCTGTAAGCAGGATCGTATACACACGTATACCCTTGGCTGCTACGCAGTCAAGAGAAGAAGCCGACGCATCGGTGATCAGCGAACTGAGAACCATGCTCTTGGAGTTGCGCCCACAAACACGCCTTCCAACGAACCACATCCGGTTCCACCGCCTTCATCGAACTGTTTGCCAGCCGGTGTCCCTGCTGGCCTGTGGCTCGACATGGGTGGCTGGCCCATTGTTGACCGCTGTTCGGAACTGTGAGATGGTGGGCATTCAGAAACTCAAGGAGTGGCCAGTGGCGGCACCAGGTGACGGCAACGTACCAGGGAATCGATTGCGTTCCTACCGCATGTCGATGCTGTCCCACGGTTTCGTCGATCAGCCGGACAGTACCGAGTTCATGCTCGATGAATCCGACCCGATGAGCTATAGCGTTGTACGAATTCGAGGTGGTCACGTCGGAGCGGTGTGGCTATCGGGTGCGATCTTCCTGGTCGTTGGGGTGGTCATGACCGTGGTCTTCCTCGGCTAACCCACTCCCGTGGCCAGCCACATCGCGACCGCACAGATACCTGACTGACACGTGGACCAGCTGGCCACCGGTACCTGGTGAGCCAGTTGGTCCAAACCGGGAAGGCATTGATTCGCTTGGCGCGTCGGTGTCAGGATGGGGATGTGAGGTGCTAGCCGCATTGCGGCTGTGCAAGCAGCCACGCCATTGCTTCGGCTTCGCCGCCTGACTCGTTGGGGACGAGGCCGCCAAGGGGTCCGTAGGGTTGTCCGGTACGGTCGGCGAACTGGCTGACCGTTAGACCAATGACTGCCCCGTCGCTCAGTGTGAACCCCTCGATGCCCGTCGGGGTTCCCCGTGTTGGATCACCGAATGTCTGCGTGTTGGGACGCCCCTGAAATGCGACAGCGACGGCCTCACCCGAACTCGCTACTTGCGGTCCCAGGAGTACTGCAACAGGGATTTCCGGGTCCACAAGCTGATACGGAGCATCAGCAACGGTGTTCGGTTCGCTGCCTTCGTAGGCAACGCCGTCGATGTACCGCCACGCGACCTCGCCTCCATCGCGATCGATAAAGAAACCCACGACGCTCGCGTCTGTTCCGTACTCTGCACTTGCGGATTCGCCCAACAAAGGACCTATTCCAGCGAGCATCGGCCACATATTGCCACCACTGTTTTCCCTGAGGTCAAGAATCCAGCCACAAGCACCCGCTTGGTCGATCTGAGCGATACCGGAGTGCAAGGCTGCTGCATACTCGTCGGTACCGAAGAACCCGGAGAACGGGTACATCCCGATGTAGCCGATACCGCCCTCTCGCTGTTCGATGTCAGGTGTGCGATTCTGATGGCCGTCACCGAGTCTCGTCTCCGCCTCGTCTGGGTTCAGGACGTAGCTGTGCCGGTCACCGAGGTCATAGAGACGCAACTGGATGAAGGAGTGCAGGTCGCTGGGCCGGTCTGCGTAGTTGGATGCGAAGTCCTGCGCCCTCTCCCGCTGTTCTTGCCAATCAACAGAGGCAACCAAGAGGGCATTCGCCTCCATGACTTCGAGCGCCTCAAGGAGATACGCCGCAGCGTCGGGAATCTCGGGGGAGAACGTGGTCGGAGTCAGGCCAGACGTTGAAGGCACCGAACTCGACGGTGTGATCTCGGACTGAGCGGAGGAAGATGTGGCCGTGCCACCACTGGTGACCGCGGTACATGCCGACACGACAATCAAGAACGCGACGATCAGAATCAACAAGTAGCGCATGTGAAGCCTGGGCGTTGAATCCACGATTCAACGCTACATCGGGCGCATACATAGCGGCACGTATGGGTTCCCTGGTTGTTCGTTGCATGTGGACGGAGAAGGATGGATTCGGTCAGAGTGGCTTGACCATCCGGTAGGCGCGGGTATCGGGAACAAGGAGGATCGACGGCGATAT
>Ga0164313_10003053_pt1 | contig 14923 bp, 13 predicted proteins | sample GuaBasSedimGuay4_FD_113735 | JGI IMG/M metagenome (GOLD analysis project Ga0164313, IMG submission 113735) | Subseafloor sediment microbial communities from Guaymas Basin, Gulf of California, Mexico - Guay4, Core 4569-4, 0-3 cm | ecosystem: Environmental > Aquatic > Marine > Hydrothermal vents... | reverse complement strand
TAACCAGCCTGTAACAGGAAGTGGTGCAGTGGTAAGTGGTCTTCCGGCCGGTGAGTACAGGGTGTGGGCTTATGATCAGGTAAGTTGTTATAACCTGAATCAGGCAAATACAACAAACCTCCTAAGCGAACCCGATACCATCTCCATTAATCGCTTGTATGCACAATACCATCACGATACGGTGGATGTCAGCTGTTTTGGTGCGGATGATGGGTTTATTGATATTGAAGTGTTCGGAGGACATACAGCCGACTATGAAAATACATTTACATGGACCGGAGCAGATCCTGACCTGGTCATAGGCGACAGCATCCAGGGGACCATTGGAAGCGGACTCCTAAGCGGAGGCACCTATAATGTTCATATCGAAGATTACTGGGGCTGTGAGCAATGGGCCGGATTTACTCTCTTTGAACCCACACAGATCGTTCTGGATGTAGATTCCATCAGGGAGTTGAACGGCTGGAACATCACCTGTTTTGGAGACAATGATGGCTTTATTGAGATCTCCTCCTCAGGTGGAGTAGTAGAGCTGGAACATAGCTATCAGTGGAGTCCGGGTATGATGACCCTTCCCGATCCGTCCCAGCAGGATATCTACGATCTTGTGGCGGACACTTTCCATCTGACTATAACTGATGATATCGGCTGTACCTTCGATACAGTCTTCGATATAATTCAGCCCAATGCACTCGGACTGGATACCATTATTCCCCGAATCAATGAATGGGAGATTGCCTGCGCAGGAGACTCTACGGGTGAGATCACACTGATCCCGCTGGGAGGTGCCGATTCGATGCAGAATACTTATTTATGGTCCACGGACATCGGGTATCTTGGTGATGTAAACTCCATGAACCAGACAGGTCTCCGTGAAGGAAACTATACGGTCCTTGTAAGCGATATCAACGCATGCACATTTATGGAGACCTATGAACTTCTCAATCCTGAGCCTATTGCGATAGATACTTTCCTTGTAGATAGTGCATTCTGTGCCGGGTCTGCCACCGGGGCAATTGATATGCTTATGGTTGACGGTGGGGGTGTCCTTCCTTATAACTTCTCATGGAGCAATGGTGAGCTTACTGAAGACATCGGCAGCCTTTACTCTGGGGTTTATACCATTGTGATAATAGATGATAATGGCTGTATCCTGATCGATAGTGCAGAGGTCTTTGAAGCAGATCATTTTGGTGTGGATCTTCTTATTGCCAGTGATTACAACGGGGCAGTGATTTCTTGTACGAATGCTTCCGACGGAATGATTCATGTTGATACCCTGGGAGGATCACCACCCTACAACTATGAATGGAGCACCGGGGCCACCACGAGGAATCTTGAGAATGTACCTGCAGGATCTTATAGATTGGTGGTGATTGACAGGCATGGATGTGTCGACTCGGCCGATGTGGCCCTGGATGAACCTTCACCCATTGATTATTCCATGCAAATTCAGGATCCATTCTGTAATGGAGATTCCACCGGACAGATTGATCTGCTGGTCACGGGCGGAACCGTATATTCCATAGATGATTATGAAGTGTGGGTGGATGAGCTGGCCACCGGACCTTATGTAAGGGACCTGCCGGCAGGTGATTATCAAATCAGGATAGAAGATCTGAACGATTGTTTTACGGAGACCAGTGCTGAGTTAATAGATCCTCTATTACTGGAACTCAGTTTTGATACGGAGGATGCTTTCTGCCCGGACAAGTCCGATGGAGAGATGAGTCTGTACATTACTGGCGGTTCTGGAGGGTATTGGACCACATGGAGTGGAGGCTTGCCCGATGATGAGAATTATTTCAATGAGCTTTATTCAGGCGAGTATGTAGCCACTGTGACTGATGCGAACCAGTGTGTAACAAGCGATACAGTTCAGGTGGGCTTTACCCATGAATCCTGCCTGGTAATTCCGAATGCATTCTCACCCAATGGTGATGGATTCAATGATATGTGGCTGATCGAGGGGATTGAACTATATCCCGAAGTTGATATGAGGATCTTTGACCGTTGGGGCAGCAGGGTTTTCTATACGCCCAATGCTGCAGGGGAGCAGTGGGATGGTACTTTTGATGGCAGGCACCTGCCCATCGATTCTTATCACTATGTCATTAATCTGAATAATGATGAACCAGCCATCACGGGGAATGTAACCATTGTAAGATAGAAGCGTAACAGAGAGTAATGAAAAGGGGAATTGTATATATCATTGTGCTTCTTATTCTGAGCCTTACAGCTCAGGTAAAGGGGCAGGAATTGCCCCTTTATTCACAGTATGTTCTCAACGCATTTATGGTCAACCCGGCCGTAGCGGGCCATGATGGCTATACCAGCTTTAACACCACTGCCCGGCAGCAGTGGCTGGGATTCAGCCAGGCACCCCGAACCTATTCAGCATCCTGGCAAACACGAATTCTGAAGAGGTCATATAAAATCGTCAACCGGCCTGTTAAAAGTGATAACCGGCTCAAACCCAGCACCCATGGACGTGTAGGACTGGGAGCTTACCTGGTCAATGATGTCAATGCAAATGTGGCCCGAACAGGTTTTTCTTTTACCTATGCCTACCATATTTTTCTGGGTCGACAGCAACTCTCTTTTGGCTTGGCTGGCAAGGCATTTCAGTACCGGATTGATAAAGATCAGCTCACCTTTGGAGAAGCTGGCGATCCGGTGGTGAATAGCAATTTCAAGACCGTGGCTTATAGTCCTGATGCCGATTTTGGGATCTATTTTCAGGACCCCAACTACTTTGTTGGACTTTCGGTAAGTAATCTGCTTCAGACCTCGGTAAAGATAGGGTCCAACGATATTGCAGATTTCAAGACCTACAGACACTACTGGTTTATGGGCGCTTACCGTTTCCGTTTATCTGATATGTTTGAACTGGAACCCGGTGCCTTGCTGAAGTCCCCGGAGAACTGGAACCCACAGGGTGATTTTACGCTGAAGCTGTATGTCGCGGAGCAATTCTGGGGTGGACTATCCTACCGGACAAACAAAAGTATGATTCTCCTTGTGGGAGTTAAGATCGATGGACTCCATTTCGGGTACTCATTTGACTGGGCATTTTCGGAAATCGGGCATTTTAATTACGGATCGCACGAGATTGTCCTTGCCTATAAAATTGGGGACAATGCCCGCCGCTATAAGTGGCTGAACCGCTATTAGACTTTCCTGACTACAAAGTAGATATTTGATGGTGCAATTCGGTGGCGCTTCTTCACGCTGTGGTACCGGACATTAGCTTTTAAGAGCGAAGAGAGCAGGCGGTCGGCTCGAATATACCATCCATAAGAATAGAGCGGTTTTTTCAGGATTCCGTCAAAGATTTTTTGAAACTGGTAGGTCAGGGTAAAACAATGAACCCTGGCAATCACCTCCACATTTAGATTACTGAAAATCTTGTCAAAACAGGAAAGCGGAATTCCTCTTTCATTGCTTGTTAATCCAGGTCTGGGCCGGGTCCAGTCCCCCATGGAATTGATGGGTTCTCTAAGGAGCAATACACCGTCTGGCTTAAGTACCCGGACGAGCTCACTCAGGACAAAACTAACATTGGGAATATGGTGGAGGACTCCCAGAGAAGTGGCCAGGTCAAAGGTGTTATCAGGAAAATCCAGTACGCCTTCCTTCTGCGGTTTTACATAGACCGGTTGCACCGGTCCGATTTGCTCACTCCTTAGATTTTCAGAAGGCTCGATGATGGTCAGCTTCTCAATTTTATGAATCAAGGGTTCAAATTCATGTCCCCATGCAGCACCAAAACCCAGGACATGGGCTAATCGAAGCTCTTTTGCAACATGCCTGAAACCATGAATGCGGTTCAGAGTATGATAGTGGTACGAATAGCTGGAAAGATCTTTACTTCCCAGGTCGGCATAGCCCTCCGATTCCTCTTGAAACCACTGTTCAATTTCCTCAGGTGAAAAATCATCTCCGTAAAGCTTCTTGCCTGAAAAACAGGCTTCTATTTCCCCCTTTTTGCTTGGATTCATGAGCAGCCAAGTTAATATTATTTGCTTTATTTGCATCATGAAGATTCTTCTCGTAGGCAAATCCACACACACTGGTGGAGCAGCCATCGCCTCATACCGATTGATGGAAATCCTGAGGGAGAGCGGGGTGGATGTGAAAATGCTGGTACAGGAGGGAGGAGAGGATGATGAAGCGGTATTCTCCACCACCCGGTCTAAGTCAAAAAAATGGATCAATTTTCTGCGATTTGCCATGGAACGCCTGCTGTTCCTGAGGCACGAAAAAAACAAAGAAGTCCGTTTCCTCTTCTCCATGGCTAACACCGGGGAGCGACTGATCCGAAGCAAACTTATCAAAGAAGCAGACATTATTCATTTGCATTGGGTGAATGCCGGATTCCTTTCTCTTAGCTCTCTGAAAGAGCTGTTGGATCTGGGAAAGCCGGTGGTATGGACCTTTCATGATATGTGGGCCATTACCGGAGGTTGTCATCATGCTCTTACCTGTGAGAGGTATAAGCAGAGCTGCGGGGACTGTCTTTACCTGAAGAAACCAGGAAAGAACGATCTGTCCCACCGTTTATGGCTTAAAAAGAGCAAAATTTTCAAGGGCAGGGACATTACGGTGATTACGCCCAGTCAGTGGTTGCGTGCATGTGTCAGGGAAAGCTCCCTGTTCGGACATGCAGATGTTCATGCCATTCACAACCCGGTGGACCAGACGCAATTTAAACCCATTGACAGGGAGACAGCATGCAGGAAGCTGGGGCTGGATCCTTCGAAGAAATATATCCTGTTCGGAGCTGCGTCGGTGAAGAACCTGTACAAGGGTTTCAGCTATTTTCTGGATGCCATAAAGCAGATGAGCCAGGATCCGGAGGCCGTAGAAGGAGTGGAAATCATATTGTTTGGTAAAACCGGGGAAGATGTAACGCAGATGTTCCCTCTGCCTACCCATAACATAGAATATATTAGTTCGACACAGACCATGGTGAAATTATATTCTTTGGCTCAGCTGTATGCCATCTCCTCCCTGCAGGATAATTTTCCCAGTACAATCATTGAATCCATGCTTTGCGGAACCCCGGTGGTGGGCTTTCGGACCGGGGGCATACCTGAGATGATCGGCCATTTCGAAGACGGTTACCTGGCCGAACACCTTTCGCCCACCGACCTGGCTGAAGGCATGAAATGGGTCCTGTCTTACGATCAATACCAGGCACTTTCCGACAAAGCACGGAGTGCAGCCGTCAGAAGGTTCTCCAGAGAGCGTTCGGCTGCTTTGCATGTGGAACTTTACAGGAAGGTCTTAAACAAATTCCACTCATGAGGACCTCTCCAAAAATATCAATCATAACAGTGGTTTTCAATGGGGAGAAGCACATTGGGAGGACCATTGAAAGTGTGCTTGGACAGACCTACAAGGAGCTGGAATACATCATTATTGATGGGAAGTCCACCGATAGAACCCTGGAGCTTATCGGAGGTTTCGAAGGGATTCATCAGTTGGTCAGTGAACCAGACAAGGGCCTCTACGACGCCATGAACAAGGGATTGAAAGCTGCCAGCGGTGATTATGTCTGGTTCCTGAATTCGGGCGATCAGATCTACAATTCAACTACCGTTGAAACTTTGGTGGCGGGACTGAACGGGATGCCGGATATTATTTACGGCGGGACCATGATTATCGATGAAGCGCAGAATGAGGTGGGAGACAGAAGGTTAAAACCGCCGCCTCAACTTAGTTGGAAGTCCTTCCGGCAGGGCATGGTGGTTTGTCACCAATCCATCCTGGTCAGGAGGGAAGTGGCTCCTATATATAATCTGGAATATCGCTTATCGGCAGATATTGACTGGGCCATCCGGGCCGCAAAGGATGCCTCTCAGATCCACAATTCAAACCAGGTTCTCTCCAGGTTCCTGGAGGGTGGCCTTACCGAACACAATATCAAAGCAGGATTAAAAGAACGGTTTAGAATTATGCGTCATTTTTATGGCTTGTTCCCCACCATTCTCCGGCATTTTGTGTTTGGGATCAGGCTTACGAATTTTTATCTTAAGCACCGTCGGATTTAAATAAATTGATTGTCTGTTGACCAGTAAGTGAGATAAAACCCGATTTCATGATCTCATTTAGCAGGCAACGGTAAAGGTTGTTGATACCGGGAGACCATTCTTCATCCAGGCGGCAATTGTGCCATAACAACGAAAAAACTCCATTAAACCGGATCACCTCATCCAGTAGAGGTTGCATGGTTTCTGGGATCGAGGCTGGTGGGATTTTAAGGTATTCCATAAAGGTGGCCTCCATCACGTTCAAAGGCAGCTGCCAGATATCCATAGGTTTGCGGTTTTCAAAATCGTACAGCCTGAAAGGGTATGCATAAGAATTTCTGAAACCGATCTGCTCTGCAAATCCCAGGGTGGCATCATATTCAAGGCCGGCATTTACCTGGATCCTTGATGTAGCAGGATTGCCAAACTTTAAAAAGTGTTGCCTGATTCCCGTAACCGGGCTCTTACAGACTGCATTTAAGCCATGAATGCCTCCGTTCATGGCATGCTGATCTTCACTACTTTCATGGGTGCCATGAATTCCGATCTCATGACCTAAGTCGGTAAGGTATGAGATTAGATCACGGATTTGTAGATTTCTGAAATGATACCTGGAGTTATTCATTTTCGTTTTTTCCAGGAAATACCAGGTGGAGGAGATCTTGAGCTCATTTTCAAGAGTGACCATCTCCTGAAAATTCCAGTAAGGATCTTTTCGGAAAGACAGAATCCCTTTTGTGTAATCTCCGATCATCTTTAATTGATCGGTTGAACCTAAGGAACCGGGTTTGATCCCAAGCAGTTGAAATACAGAAATGCCCAGGTTTCGTAAAGTGTACTTTTTGATTCTGTCCACGTCATGAGACAGGAAAAGGGTCGGAGCGTCTCTTGTTTTCCTTTTAAACTCTAGTCCGTTCAACTGACTGAACCTTTCAAATGCATCAAGGATCAGTTCAAAATAATAATTCACCACAGGTTTTTGCGTAATCCCCAGGCTGTATTGAATGGAGGACTTCCATGGGAATCTCCCATAAAGGTCCGGCTCACAGAAGTGATACTCCTGGTACCCGGACAGGAGATAAAATGCCGATTTGAGTATATCGTGGTGAAATAATATCCGGTTCCCATCTTCAGAGTACCACTTTTGCTTGTCCGAGCAAGGAAAAAGTACAGGGATTTCATCTATGGTTATCACCCTTTCTGGGTCAAAGGGTTTATCCGAAAGGGGTACAAACAGATTTTCCTGATTATTCAGGGAGAGATATTGCCTTAAGGAGGTGCCGGAATATAAAGCATCCAGATGATCCAGCAGGTATTGGATCTCACTATCAGATATCCTGTGATTCATCATCATCTGCCAAATCTTTGCAGATTACTTGAATTAGCATTAATTTTGTGACTGTGTATTCCAGCTTTCTAAAAATCACCTCCTTTTACAAGGAATTTCTGAACAATTATTATCGTTCAAACCCCCACATCATAGAGAAGGATTATTCAGAACAAAATAGTCATTTAATGGCTGAAGGGTATGGTTACTCCGATTTTTTTCCGAAGTATATTCAAAAGAACTACTCCATAAGGTCTAGGGAGATCATTCATAATGCATGGCATTTGCAGCAAGCCTGGGCCTGGGAAAACAGCAGCAGATCGGTTGGAGATGAATTGTTACTGGAGCAGATCAAGTCCATGCAGCCCGAAGTCGTATTTATACAGGACAGCAGCAATTTCGATGCTGGATACATTGACAGGATCAGGAGTGAGGTGAAGTCGGTCAGGTTATTGATTGGCCATTGCTGTGCGCCATACAACGACAGGAACATGGAGGCATTCAGCCGGTACAACCTGATGTTGGCATGTTCCGAAAAGTTCTTCGGGGAACTAAGAAAACAAAAAATCAACTGTTATTTGTTTCCCCATGCATTTGAAGCATCGCTTGTTCCGGAAAATCGTTCTCAAACGCCTCCTGAAAACGACATCATCTTCATCGGCTCCATGTTGTACAGAAGAGAGTTCCATCAGAGAAGGATCGCTTATGTAGAGGAGATATTGAAACACCGGCTGCCCCTGCAAATGTTCGGGATCATCGAAGAAGACTCCTGGCATCTGCTGAAAATAAAACAGCTAGCCTACCTGCTTATAAAGGCTTTGGAAATTGCCGGTATAAAAGGATTCCAAGGCAACCGGTCGCTTCGGAAGATTGCGCAACTTAAAGATATGCCAGTCAAAACCCGGTATACAGCACTGATCAAGGAAAACCTGAAGGGAGACGTGTTATTTGGAAAGCAAATGCTCAATGAAATTTCCCGGCATTCAGTAGGGTTTAATATACATGGAGATCTGGCGGGGGATTATGCTGCCAATGTCCGGATGTTTGAGGTGGCCGGTGCTGGTGCTCTTCTGGTTACCGATCACAAGAAAAACATTCGTGATTTGTATGAGCCGGATGTGGAAATTTTGACCTATTCAAGCATTGAAGAGTGCATCGAAAAACTGAAGTGGGCCATTGGTCATCCAGTTGAGGCGGGTAGAATAGCAGCAGCAGGACAAAAGAGAACTCTGATAGACCATTCTGTGGAAAGAAGGGTAGATCTGCTTTACGAAATTATGAAGAAAGAGTATTCCGGGTCTCAATAAATGCTGAATTTCTCTTTCTTTGATGAACATTTTGTTTCTTTGCGTAAGACATGGGGATAGTTATCAGGCAAAGTATAAAGGGCTCCATTGTTAGCTACGCAGGAGCATTCATTGGAATGGTCTCCACTATTTTTATCTATCCCTTTTTTCTGACTCCAGAGTTAATTGGCTTGAATCGAATTTTAATTGATTCTGCCTTCCTGTTTGCTTTTGTTGCCCAGATTGGGATTCCCAACGCAATTATAAAGTTCAGCCCACAACTCAAACAAAAGGGGTTGATCAGAGAGGCTTACAAATATGCCCTGCTTCTACCTCTTATCAGTTTCATATTTTTGGGCACACTAATTTTTCTGGGGAAGGATTTTCTCCAGGGGTTCTTTGCTGTAAACGCTCCACTTTACAGCAGATTATTTCTATTGGTCATTCCATTTGGGCTGGTTTGCGTGTATATGGGGATCATTGAAAGCTTTGCAGTGGCTTATTACCGGATTACCATACCGAAACTAATAAGGGAAATAAGTCTCAGATTTCTCCTTATAGGTTCAGCCATGCTGTTTTTCTTTTTGCAGTTTTCAGTTGATATTTACGTATTGCTAGTTATAAGCTCCTACACACTGGCAGTGCTGATTTTGTTCTCCTATTTCAAGCGCCTTCAGCGCCTAAAAACACCACGAGAAACTAGAAAAGGCATACCAAAAGAGATTGTGCGCAAGATTTTTCCCTACATGGGATTCATGCTGATTGCTGGTATTGGGTCTAGCGTTGTCTCGAAAGTAGATGCCTTTATGATTTCATCGATGATTGGCCTTGGTAGCACTGGTATTTATACCATTAGTTTTTTTATGACCTCCATCTTAGAAATTCCCTCGCGGGCAACTTTACAAATAAGTGCCCCGTTTGTATCGGAAAGTCTTGAAAACAATGACATACCCAGGCTAAAGGATTTATATATCCGGTATTCTTCGAATCAGGCTATAATAGGGGGACTCCTTCTGGTCCTACTCTGGGCGAATATTAACAGCATATTTGGATTGATGCCAAACGGAGAAGTCTATGCCGCCGGTAAATTCGTTGTACTGTTTGTCGGTCTTGGAAAGCTAATCGATGTAACTACGGGTATTAATAATCTTATTCTGATTTATTCAAAGTATCATCGATACATGATACTTTTTGCTATGACTCTTGGTATCATTACTGTGACAGGGAACTATATCCTAATACCCATCCTTGGAATTACAGGAGCCGCTATTGCATCGCTCTTTTCCTACTTTTTCATCAATACAGCGGTTATTTTGTTTATTTATAACAAATTGGGGATCCAACCATTCACAGCCAAAACCCTTAAAATTTTCCTGCTGATCTCTATGGCCTTTTTAATAAACTTCCTGCTTCCAACCCTTGATAGCTGGTTTCTTGATTCATTATACAGGAGTGTGATCGTGGCTGGACTTTTTATTTTAGTTACCTATTATTACAAGCTTTCAGAAGACCTCAATTCTGTTGTTAGGAGCGTATTTAATTTATTGGGAATTGGCCGGGGAAGCAGATGATGGAATTGAACAACAGAAAATGATGATAATAATGAATAGACTGCTGCTGTTTATAAAAAGAGTACTGTATAAAATAGGCATTGACATTAGTTTTGTGAGGAAGGAAGAGCTTCGTACGGCTCTAGAATGGAATGAAGCTGATGCGATGAACAAAGCCTGGTCAGATCAAAAATTAATTCTGGCTTTCACGTCTAAGTCTGTCCTGGAAAGGCACCTGGGAACACTGTCCATTCTGGAGGATCACGCCATAGATCTGTCAGGAAAATCTGTAATTGATGTTGGTTGTGGAACCGGAATGCTCCTTAAAACCCTTTCTGAAAAGTTCAATATTTCATCTCAAACAGGAATGGAATATGCAGAATCGGCCATTGATCTAGCAACGAAATCACATCCGGCCTCCAAGTATATTGTTCATGATATAAATCTTCCGCATCCATTGAAATACGATGCGGTTTTTTGCACGGAGGTCCTTGAACATATTCTCTATCCAGTGAACGCATATAAAAATCTGCTTCAGATGGTTCAAGATGGGGGTATACTATTTATCACAGTCCCTAACGGGCGACATGATACCTTTTTCGGACATATTAATTTCTGGAGCCCAGAAAGCTGGGATACCTTTATCAAGGAAAATTCCTTTGGTTTAAGGTATACCACTGAAGAAGTTAGAAAGAATCTCTTATATGCGATTATTTATAAATAGGGATACCATTATATCATGAGAAAGATACTTAGCTTACTAAAAAGCATATGGTTTTTTAATTTTCTCAGACGGCTATATTTTGCATCAAGATATTTCAATAAGAAATACCTTGAAATTTTTAAATGGGGCCTAACTTCAAAAGAGGATACGAATTTTACATATCATTTGACGCAGGATAATATAGCTTATTTAGCCCATACAATAGCTGTAGTGACAAAATTGAACTATTCTCAAATAATTGAATACATTGAGGAGGTTCATTCAGATGATACCTTAAGGGGAACCATTCTATCCGCTATTGAAAATTCAAGAGAGAAAAGATTTGCAGATAAGAAATTCCTTTTAAGCATTGGTATCCTGGAGCAGGAATTGGGATATCATTTAAAGAAAATGAACAGGAATCAAAGTAGAACCTGAAAAGGCCATAACATATTGACAATTAGTGATATAATATTGATTGATACCACAGTGCAGGAGAAGAACATTGAGAAATGCAGGGATATTGCAAAACAAGAAAGTGTTATATTGCGTCAGAGTTATAAGCGTACATTGAAGCGGCTGATGATTGATCAGCGTTTTCGTGAGCATCCCAAGAGGCGTAAGAGGGCCAATGCAGCAGCCAGGAGGATCAAGACAGAAACTATTGTTTTGTGTCGATATGTACATGGAACCTTTGTACACTACCCAAATATTAAAATCTGGAGCCAAGAAAACCAATGGGTTTTTCAGACTTAACTAATTAACCAACAATGCGTAAATCCCGTATTTTCTTAATTTTAAATGTGAACCAATGAATAATATCAATAAAATATTGATCCTCGCTCCACATACGGATGATGGCGAATTTGGATGTGGAGCTAGTATTGCTAAGTTCATCAAAGAAGGCAAGGAGGTATACTATGCAGCCTTCTCTCTTGCGGAGGAATCTGTCCCGCCCCAGTATCCCAAGAACATTCTTGAAGATGAAGTAATAGAAGCAACAAAGGCACTTGGGATTCTGGAAGAACGGTTAATTATATTCAGATATAAAGTCAGGCACTTTGCTTATCATCGCCAGGAAATTCTTGAGGATCTGGTTAAACTGAGCAGGGATTTGGATCCTGATTTGGTTTTCATGCCGACGCTCAAGGATATTCATCAGGATCATACAACTATAGCCATAGAAGGTTTACGCGCATTTAAGAAAACGACTATTTTATGTTATGAGCTGCCATGGAATAATCTGACTTTCACTACCTCATGCTTTATAAATGTAGAAGAGGAGCATTTGCAGGTGAAATTAAACGCACTGGATTGTTACAACTCCCAAAAAGGTCGCTCCTACGCATCAGAAAGTTTTATAAGGAGTCTGGCCATTACACGCGGGACCCAGATTGGAGTGGGGCTAGCTGAGGCATTTGAAGTATTGCGTTGGGTAATAAGATAAACAGCTATGGAACTTTTCGAAGACAAGGACAAAAACATCAGGATCAGTGCCAGATCAATAAATATTGGTCATGAAGTGAGTTTTGGGAACAATATATCCATTTCAGTTAAAGGAGATTTCTCTATTGGTGACCATAGCCGCTTGGGGAACAATGTTTCGATTCGTGGCAACAATATAAGATTTGGGAAACACCTGTTTCATTCACAGGGACTGCAGATAGGTGGTGGAGGAAGGCAACATCCTAATTCGGATTTCGAAATAGGAGATCGTTGTACCATCCATAACAATTTTATAAATGTTTGCGAGCCAATTAAGATAGGGAATGATGTTGGGCTGTCACAGGATGTAGCCATCATTACACACGGTTACTGGTTATCTGCCCTGGAAGGATACCCTGCAGTTTTTTCGGGGGTGACTATTGGGGATGGTGTTATAATTGGTTACAGGACAACTATTCTTATGGGTGTCGAGATAGGTGAAAACTGCGTGGTCGGCGCCAATTCAACTGTAACCAGAAGTATTTTGCAAAAGGGGATTTATGGCGGCACTCCAGCTAAATTTATTAAAGAAATTACACCATTAAATGAAGCAGACCAGATAAAAAAGACAGAGGAGATTATAGACAACTACAGAAAAATTGCTGAGTATCATGATTTGAAACCGGAGATAGAAATCAATTTTCCGGTGGTACGAATAGATGATTTCGAGGTGAATTTCCTTACTATGGAATATTCTGGAGAGGAAACAATAGTCACAGATGATTTCAGAGATTACGTTAGAAAATGGGGAATTCGGATATATACCCGGAGACCATTCATCAGTAATTTTACTTTTGATTAATAATTTGTTTAGATAGAATGAAGCAATTTGTAAGGCAGGTAAAAATAATCGGAACTGGTTCATATACGCCAGAAACCGTTTATTCAAATGAGTACATGGAGTCAATTGTTGATACTAAAGCTAAGTGGATTGAAGAGAAGTTAGGTATCAAAGAACGTCATATTGCTGCGCCAGATCAATCGACCAGTGATCTTGCAGGGAATGCTGCTGAAAGAGCAATTGAAAATGCTGGCCTGACAAAAGATGAGATTGATCTGCTTATTGTGGCAACAGCAACCCCAGATCGTCTTGCTCCATCAACAGCCACAATTGTTCAGGATAAAATCCAGGCGTATAATGCTGTGGCATTTGATATTGCTGCTGTATGCTCCGGGTTTTTGTATGCCATGTCAGTAGCTTCTCAGTACATAGCCAGTGGCGTATACGATAATGTACTGGTTATAGGAGCCGATACCTTTTCCAGAATCACCGACTGGTCCAGCAGAAATTCCATATTCTTTGGAGACGGAGCCGGCGCTGCAGTACTCACCCATGGAAATGGCGATGAGGGATTCATTGCTTTCCGCTTATATTCAGATGGTAGGGGAAGAAATAATTTCACCGTTCCTGCTGGTGGATCTGAACATCCTGCCACTGAAGAGACTATAAAAGAGGGCATGCATTACTTCCAGATGAACGGACGTGCGGTTTATGATACAGGGACAGAGGTGCTCCCAATTGCCATTAACCAGGTGCTATCTGATACAAATCTCTCCATTTCGGATATTGATCTTATGATCCCACATCAGCCAAGTATTGCTATTTTGCAAAAAACGGCTGAAATCATTGGTTTGCCATTTGAAAAGGTTATGACCAACATGAGTAAATATGCAAATACTGCCGGAGGTACGATTCCTATTTTGCTGGATGAAACTAACCGTGCTGGGAAATTGAAAAAAGGAACTACAATATTATTTGCAGCTGTAGGGAGTGGATGGACATATGGAGCTTCAATTATGAAATGGTAAGGGAAGGACTATGAAAATAATTACTGGTGTTTCAGGGAGTATTGGGAGATTACTATTTGACCATTATAGTAGATCAGATAATTCTACCATTGGTACATATAATAAGAACAAACCAGAGGTTGATAGGGATGATAGAGTCTTCCAGGTCGATATTTCTGATTACAGGCAAGTATCAGATTTTATTGAAAGACTAAAAACTGATCTGAAAGAGATTTGCCTGATTAATTGCGCTTCAATTGTATATGATTCCTTTGCTCATAAATCCAATCCGGAGCAATGGAAGGAAGTGATTGACACCAATCTTACAGGCACATTTTTCATGATCCGCGGTCTCTTACCCTTTATGCGTGATCAGGAATATGGAAGAATTGTCAATCTTTCCTCTGTTGTAGCACAAACCGGGGCTATTGGAACCACTGCATATGCAGCTTCAAAAGCTGGTTTATGGGGACTTTCAAAATCTATGGCTATTGAAAATGCCAACAAAAACATTCTTATTAATTCATTGAACCTGGGTTATATGGATACTGGAATGACAGACCGTATACCAGAGGAATTGCGATTAAATATTCGTAACAAGATCCCACTTAAGAAGTTTGGCTCACACGAGGAAATCATTCATGCAATTGACTATTTACTAGCTTCAAGTTATGTAACGGGAACATCCATCGATATTAATGGAGGCCTTTTCTGATCTATATTTCATGGAGCTTATTCTGTGCTCTCCC
>Ga0164313_10003052_pt1 | contig 14925 bp, 14 predicted proteins | sample GuaBasSedimGuay4_FD_113735 | JGI IMG/M metagenome (GOLD analysis project Ga0164313, IMG submission 113735) | Subseafloor sediment microbial communities from Guaymas Basin, Gulf of California, Mexico - Guay4, Core 4569-4, 0-3 cm | ecosystem: Environmental > Aquatic > Marine > Hydrothermal vents... | reverse complement strand
TGGTATTGAAGGAGCACTTTATCAAGAAAAGGCTGTAATGACAAATGGTTTTGTCTTAAATATCTTTGTTGAGATAAATGCCTTTCCTGATAAGACTATAAAAAAAGCTTTCGAAAAAGCCCTAGACGATTTAGTGAAAGGCAAATTACAACTTGGAGGTAATGTTGGCAAGGGGCACGGAGCTTTTACTGGTAGTTATGAACTAATTAATGCTGAATAATTATGGAAAAAAGATATAAAAAAATTGATATAGAAAATATTCCTTCAGGAAACTATCAAGGTTATTATTGGAAATCGAATATGACGAAACCTAAAGTGCAATTATCAGGCGATATTGACAAAGCAGTTTTTGAACAATTGCCTTTTGTTTTAGAAGCTAATTTTTACGATTCTGATACAGAGACAAGTATTCAGATAAAAAATGTTGATGGAAAATACCTTGCAGCAGAAATAAATGTTAAAGATTGCGAAACAAAAGAGTATATCGGACACGATATTGGAAAGAACTTTTTGCTTGTGGAAGCATGGGGAAATTCGCAAGATGAAACATATTTTGATGATGATGGAAACGAAGTATCATTTTTGGAAGGAATGACTACAAAAGCTCCTATTTGGAGTGCATTTAAGGGATTTGTTGAACCTAAAAACAAAAAAAATGACTAAAATAAAAGCACCATATAATTTTGTTCCTCTTTCTACTAAAGTAGTATATCCAACATGGGAAAAAGCGGTTAATCATGATGTACCTTTTGCCGACGGCGAATCAGGTACTATAAATATAAAAATTCATACGCACAGCCCAATTTTTGTAAGAAATGGAGGGGAAGTAAATGACGGACAACCCAGCGAGTTCTTTAAGGTTAATGGCAACTATTATATACCAGGTTCATCTTTAAAAGGAATGTTGCGTTCTGTTGTTGAGGTTATGTCATATTCTAAGATGCAGCAAACCAATGATGATAAATATTCTGTTAGAGATTTTCAGAATAATGATATTTATCCAATTCTTGATTTGTCTAAAGAAGTAAAAGCTGCATGGATGTGGAAAGATGGAGATAAATTCTATATGAAAGATTGTGGTGCCCCAGGTCGTATTCCTCACCATTGGATAGATGAAGCTTTTGAAACTAAATTCCGCTCATTTTATAAAGTAGGTGGAGGGTTTAAAGGAAACAACGAAGAGCATAAGTCAGCCAAATTTAAATATGAAAAATTTAAAAACAACCTAGAAGACATTAGAACTACTGGATTTATAGAAGCTACTTACGGTAAAGACAACTCTGTGGATGTGCGAAAATTTTATAAAATAGATCCTTATTCCAAAAAAATGGGAACTCTAGTTTTTACAGGGCAAGCAGGTCCAAGAAAAGAAGTTCCGGAAGGAGGATCGGGCAAACCAAGTGGTAAAATACATGAATTTATCTTTTTTGAAACTAATAATAAACCTATTGAAGTCAGAAACGATATTATAAATAATTTTTTCTTCGCTTATTTCGATCAGGATAAAAACAGACAATCTATTGATTGGAAATATTGGAAAAAGAAATTAGACAATAAGGAGAAAATACCGGTTTTTTTTAGATATGATAATAAAAATCAAATAAAGGATATTGGTCTTTCGTATTTGTATAAAATTATTTATGAAAAATCTGTTTTAGATTCTATTCCTGAGGCTCATAAAGAAAATAAACATGATTTTAGTGAAACATTGTTTGGATATATTGATGAAAAACAATCGCTAAAAGGACGTGTGTACATTGGCCATGCTAAAGCTATAAATTCCGGGAAATCGTTGGGAGTCGAAACATCTGTTTTATCTGGACCAAAAGCTTCATATTATCCAAACTACATACGGCAGAGTGGAAAAAATGGAATTACTAAAAAGTATAATACTTTTATGGATGATAAGGCAGTAATTGCAGGCTGGAAACGTTATCCGGTTCATAAAAATGGCATAACATCAAATCCTGGATCAACTGATAATAAAAAGGTAGAAACAAGTTTTATTCCATTAAAAGAAGGAGTTGAATTTCAATTCAAAATTAGTGTACATAACCTACGGAAAATCGAACTTGGTGCTCTTTTTAGTGCAATAACTTTTCATAATACACCCGGTACTTTTCATTCAATCGGAATGGCAAAACCTTTAGGCTATGGAAAATCATCACTTGAAATAACTTCCATTGAGGGTTTCGAAAATAATAAAGAAGAGTACATGAAAGCTTTTGAAGCATATATGAATTATGCATTAGGAAATAAGCAAACAAAATGGAATGATTCAGAACAGATCATTGAATTACTAACCATGGTTTCGGGACATGATAATAGAGGTGAATCGGAATTAGCTTATATGAAGATGAACCCAATAAAGAGAGAGAATGACTTTGTTGATGCAAAAAATAGAAAAACCGGTGGTGGAGAGTATTTGGATAAGTACTCCAATCTTGTAGGCAAAGAAATTCATGCAAAAAGCTTAATCACAGAAGGCGATATTTCTAAAACTAGTATAAATGAAGAAAAATTAAATAAATCCTTCCAAAATATTGACTTTTTAAAAGCAAAAGAAAATAAGTTGGCTGAAATGAAAAATATTGTTTTAGATGAAATTGGAAGTCAAAAAGATAGTATATTATCGGATTTAGAAAGGTACGCAAACGAGATTGATCCTTTGATATCGTCGGTTAACAAACAAATAAAAATATTAACAGCTCATAAAGGATTAGAGAATTTTTGTGAAATGAAGAATAATACTGAAATTAATAAATTCAAGGATTTTGAAAATGTTGTGAGACAGTATCTACAAAACGCAAAAGACTTGACAGGTTCAGACAAATTATTTATTGAAAAAATTATCACAAATATTTATCAATCAGCAACAAAATATGAGCAAAAACAGTTTACAAAGAAGTACAAAAAAACAATTGAAAGATGGCTTAATAAACAAAAGGCTAATCAATGGTTTAATGAATTAATAAATTCATAAGCTGCTGAATATGAGCACCCTTTCAAAAGAAACTCTTGCAAAAAAAGAAAAACAAAGAATCCTGGATGGCTTCTCAGATATTTCTTATACCGTTAATAAATCAAATATCGAAGAATTAAAACATCTTATAGATAATCAGTATGAAATAACTGAAGTAAAAGAAGATAAGTATACCCTGCATAAAAAGTTTTCGAATGCAAAGACATTCAGGATATCTCTTACCGAAAGTTGTAATTATGAATGTTTTTTTTGCCATGAAGAAGGGCTCGATATGCAAAAAAAATGGGACAGTAAATCGCTGAATGATATTTACAACCTTTGTGTTAGGGCAATAAATCACGGTTATAACGATATCACTTTTACAGGTGGCGAACCCCTTATTAAATGGAAGTACATTGTTGAAATTTTAAGTCGGTTAAATGCTGTTGGGCTTTCGCCTGATATTTCCATTGTTACAAATGCTCAGTTGATCAATGATGAACTGATTGATGCATTGACCAATTATAAAGGCAAAACCAAGGTCAACGTTTCAATGCACCACACAGATGAACATAAATATTTGAAGATTACAAACCCAAAAAGGATATCAGATCAACATTTTAAAGTTGTTACCGACAACATTAAAAAGCTGACAGATCGGAACATCTATACTAAACTTAATTTTGTTGTTTTAAAAGACATTAATACCTCAGAAGATGATTTAGATCACATCATTAAGCTTGCTACAGATTTAAAAGTAAGGCGTGTGAAATTTCTGGAGTTATTAATAACTGATAAACTTATAGGATACTATAAATACCATTATACCCTTGATGCTTTAATTCAAACATACAGACACAAACTTGTCCCTGTTTCTCGAAATATAAGGACGCAAATATTCAAAGTGAAGGATTTCAACCTTAAAGTTGAATTCTCAATGTGTCCGTGTTCAATCGGCTGCTACAGTTGCACGCTATCGAGTGGACTGATCGTTACATCCGAACTAAAATACCATCCATGTTATTACCATTCCGACAAAGGGCTAAATATGGATACTGATGAAGACTTTACTAAAAACATTATTAAGGGTTTAAATATCAGGGAAAATTATGGTAATAAATATGGTAATAAAACCCCCTTTGTAATTAATGAACGGGATCAGCTTATTTTTAAAAATGAATATCAGTATATTATCTACAATACCGATATTTATTCTGTTTCAAAGTTAATTATGGAAAACAAATTTGATCTGGTCAGGTATCGAAAATTTAATGAAATTAATTTTTCGATTGAAAAAAACAATGCCTTTCTCAAGTTGTATAAAAACACCTATGAAAAAAATTATTATGAAGTTATTAAAAAAATAAAAATTACCGATATAAACCTGGTAAAAACCCGCTTTATCTCGGATCATAAAACCGAAGTTCCCGATTATGATAAATACATAGAAAAAATGAATTTATTGGGTATTGAGTCTCAATATCAAGTCGATTGGGAAGTTCATACCTATCGTAAAAATGATTTTTATATCTCAATAAGCAAAAACTCAATAACCAATGATTGTATCGTTCTTTCTACTAAAAAAATCAGTGGACAAGTAAAAGGATTCAATCCTAAACCACTCGATGTTCCGGTTGAACAATACATTTTGAATAATTTTTAAAATGGCAAAAAGAATAATCGTAAGTATCGTAAGCAGCCAAACCGTTCCAAATTATCTGTTTATTAAGGAGTTTATGGATGAAGCTGATATTTTCCTGTTTATTAGCACTCGCCAAATGGAAGATCTGCATAAAACAGACATAATTTATAAAACAGCCGGAATTAGTAAGAAACAAGTTAGAAAAATATTGATTGACGAAAATGAATTATACCTAGCCAAAGAAAAGCTGGATAAACTCGGTTGGAAAAATGCCAACCATAATTTTTTTGTAAATATTACAGGTGGAACCAAACTAATGTCGAATGCTGTTTATGAATACTTTAAAAAATTGAACAGCAGGTTTTTTTATATTCCTTTTGGGCCAAATAATTACAAAGAAATTTTTGAAGAAAAACCGGCGTTGAGCTATGAGTTTGAATTTGAGATAACTGTTGATGAGTACCTTAAAATACATGGAATCAGACACGAGTATATGCCGCCGATTATGTCAAGGTTTCAGGCAAATGAAATTTATAGAGATGCTCGGTCAACCCGATTTTCTATCGAAGAATTTCCGAAGAGAAAATTGAATAAATTTTATGATGGAAAAGTGGATCTACACCTCATGACCAAATGGTATGAAGAATATATCTATTACCGGATTAAAGAAGTTTTGAAACTCAATGATCAACAAATAGCAACTGGTGTTAAACTCTTTGATGTTGAATTAGAAAAAGAGACACCATTCTACTCAAATGACAATGAAATTGACATCTTGTTTATTAATAAAAACAATGCCTACATTGTTGAAGTAAAATATAGTATTGGAAAATCAAGGGTAAATACAACTGCACTTAACAGCTACATTTTTAAGCTGGCAGCCATAAACAAACGCTTTGGCATTAAAGCAAGAAGTGCTATTTTTACCCATGCCGACTTCTCAACACTTAATAATAATGCTATTAAAAATATCCGACGACGATGTCAAATTGCCGAGGTTGAATTCCCTTTTGACCGTACGGTAATTGATAATGAAAATGAATTTCAAAATAGTTTAGCTCACTTTATTAATTAAATATGGAACGGAAATTTTTGGTAAGCTTAGTCAGTGATCAAACCATTCCAAATGTCGAGCTTATCAAAGAGTTTGATGATATTTCAAAATATCTCTTTATTTACACGCCTCAGAAAACCAGACAATTAAAATGGATTATTGAAGCAACTAATTTATCGGAAGATATTATTGACAAAATCGAGGTAAATGCATTTGATATTGCTGATATTGAAAAAAAGTTAAATGCTTTTAATTTTGATGAAGCTGAATATATTGTAAATATAACCGGTGGAACAAAATTAATGATCCTGGTGGTACAGGAGTTCTTTAAAAATATAGGTGCTAAGATATTTTATATTACAGGTCAAAATAAGGAGTTTATCAAAGTGTTTCCTTCTATTGGGAAAAGAAAATATGCATTAAAGTCTTCACTAACACTTAGGGAATATCTGACATCTTATGGTTTTGAATATAAAAATACTTCTCCTTCTAAGGATAAAGCACAATCGAAAAGATTATTTGATTTTTTTATAGATGCGAAAAAGGAGGAGTTAATTAAGTTGATTGAACCTATACGATTAATGCGTGGTAGAAATTTTCCAATTGATAACCAAAACCTGAACGATTTCCTAGAAGAAATCAATTATCAAGTAGAGAATAACACACTTAATAAAAAAGACACGAAGTATTTATCGGGCGACTGGTTTGAAGAGTTTATTTACTATAAGATTAAGAATGAGTTGAATTTATCTGATGATGAAATTGCAACCGGTATTCAAATAAAAAAAGAAAATACACCAAACGAAATTGACGTAATTTTTGTTTTCAATCATCAACTGTATATAATTGAATGCAAGACTTCGATTATAGAGCGTAGAAAAATAACTGTAATAAGAAATGGTGTTAAACAAGAAGAAGAAAAAGACATTAAATTTTTACCGGGGATTTTAAATAAATCGGATGCGTTGCGGAATAAGTTTGGACTTTATGCAAAAACCTCAATTATTACCCTTGAAACCATAAAAGATAATGATAACAAGCCTCTACCGGGATATGAAAGCCACCTTGAAAGAGCAAAACTTTGGCGAATTCAGGTTATTTCCCGCAATGACTTAAAATCCACCTTATCTATTTTAAAACAGTTAAATATCAGATAAAAATAAAATGCTAATCAATCTCTCGAACCACCCCTCAAATAAATGGATGCCGGAGCAAATAAAAACCGCAGAGAAATTATACGGTAAGGTAACCGACATTCCTTTTCCTTTTGTAGATCCTAAAGCTTCGTCGGATGATATCGCCCGTTTTGGCAAAGTGTATTTCGACAAAATATTTGAAATTTCAAGCGGATTTGAAGATTTTACAGTTCATATACAAGGTGAATTTACATTGGCATTCGAACTGGTTACATTACTTAAAAACAATGGTATTAAATGCATTGCCTCAACGGCTAAGCGTAACGTTATTGAAAAGGGTAACGGCGAGAAAATCATTAAATTCGAATTTGTTCAATTTCGCGAATATTAAACGCAACCATGAGAATAAATCCCCATAATTACTACTCTTTTCGACTTACTGATGAACAAGAGGAGTTGACCGGGCGTTTGCTCGATTTTTTTGATTCCTATGATGAGGATATTTTTATTATCAAGGGCTATGCCGGTACCGGTAAAACATCAATTGTAAAGGGGTTTGTTAAATACCTGGGCGAAAATTCCCGTCCGTTCGAACTACTGGCCTCCACAGGTAGGGCTGCTAAGGTTTTGGCAGAAAAAACAAATTTTCCTGCTGCAACAATACATTCCACTATTTACAAAATGGAATTGGTGGAAACAGGCAAGGATAATTATCGCATATACTTTAAATTAAAAGAGCCTAATACAAATCCGAAGATGATTTATTTTATCGACGAAAGCTCTATGTTGACCAACCATATTCAAGGCGATGGTAATATTGCTTTCGGGACCGGACGGCTACTCGATGATCTGTTCAGATTTACCGGAGAGGGGAAAGTGGTTTTTATCGGAGACCCTGCACAGCTTCCCCCGGTAAACTCAAAGTTTTCGGCTGCCTTAAACAAAAATTACCTGGAACAAACTTTCAAAAAGATGGTTTCCGTTTTCGAACTCAGGCAAATAATGCGGTATTCCGGTGATTCGGGCATTTCATTTAATGCCAAAAAATTGCGTGAGCAAATTAATTCGGGCTTTTTTCCACCCCTTTCAATTAAAGCGCACGATTTTAATGATATCGAAGTTTCTTTTCAAGATAACGATCTGGTAAAAAAATATTACGAAACCATAAAAAGAACAGGCGTTGAATCGGCTGTTTATATTACACTTTCTAATAAACAAGCTGCACTGGTTAATCAAAAAGTAAGAAGTTTTCTATGGGGATATAATAATCTTTCTCAGATCAGAACAGGCGAAGCCCTGATGGTAGTTAGAAACAATTACCTGCATAACCTCAGTAATGGTGACCTTGTAATAGCTGGTGATATCGAAGGGTCAACAAAAAAAGTAGCCGGCCTTACATTTCGGAATATCCAAATTACAGTAACAGACCCCGATCCTAAAAAGGGATTAGTAATAAAAAATGTACTTATTATCGATGACCTTTTATCATCCCCTACCCGTGATCTGGGTATGGAACAGGAGAAAATCCTTTTAAAAGATTTTTTTATCCGGATGACCACTGCCGCCGGAGAAATTTTTGAATTGATGACAAGAGGTCAACCTGAAGCCTTGATAAAGGAAGTATTACGTAGAAACAATATTAAGAATAGCCCGGAGTCAATTAACAAATTCAATTCCAAATCGGCCCTTGCCCGTTTTATTATTCGCGAAAATATGCCAAGCGATCCTTATCTTAATGCACTTAGGGTAAAATATGGATATGCTGTTACTTGTCATAAAGCCCAAGGCAGCGAATGGCAGCATGTTTTTATACACCTCGAACGATCGATGTTTTATCTCGACAAGGAAAACCAACTCCGATGGACATACACCGCTTTGAGCCGGGCAGAGAAAAAACTTTATATTTTAAACAATTATTGTTTGTACTAAAGAAATTTATTATAAACAATAATTCTTTCAATCGTAATTCCCCACCGCTTCTTCCAATAGTTGTTTTATTTCTGTAGCCAGCGTCCCGGGCTTTTCAACTACTACATCCTTTCCGAAACTAAGAATAAGCGCATTTAATTCGTTGTTAGGTTTTAACCGGAAACCAAACCATATATAGTCTTTGGCTTCTTTTATAACATGTTGGCTTATATGAATGGGCTTGGTTATTAAATAATTGGCCCGTTCGCGATCGACCCGCAACTCAATGTCCTCTATATCTTTATTATCAAAATTAGTAACCCCAATAATATCTTTAAAATAATTAATAATCCGTGGCTTTCCGTCTTTACGCAGTGCTCTATATTTTTTACCTGTTTGCTCCAAAAGTTTAATCCTGTCGAGCCCATAAACCCCTTCCCCTTTATATTCATTGGTATAGGCATAAACAAACCAACGGTTATTGTATTCTTTTAACAGGTAAGGATGTATATGTCGAGGGGTTTCTGCTTCTTCGTAAAAAGCCTTATAGGTCATCTTTAAAACAGTTCTTTCCTTGATGGCCTTTTTTATTGTTTCGATAAAACTCAATCCCCGGTAATCGGGCAATACATCAAATTGAACTTCGATAAAGTCCGAACGGTTTATTTTTTCTTCAATATTATAAATCAGCCCTTCAACTCCTTCAAAATACCTAAACCCTTTGAATTGATGCAATAACTCGACCACATCTTCCAGGGCTTTAACTCCTGCCGGACTAATCGGTTTTTCGCTAATTTTGAAATCCATTTCAGAATAGCGATATCCAATTCCCCATTCGTTTTCGATGGGTGCATAATAAGCCAGATCCGGACTCTCACGCATCCGGGCTATATCTTCTTTTAAGGTTCGTTCACCTATATTCTGGTCTGCTTTGTTGCTTATCGCATCCAGCAAATCATCAACAGACCAATAGCCCCGAAATTTCGAATCTGGAGAAGTAGAAGGTTGATGCAAACGGTATTGAAAACATTCATCAAGTATTCGATACCTTCCTAATTGCGTAATCGTTACAGCCATAACTAACTTTTTTTTTAAAGGTAATATAAAATGAAGCTACTCTGCATTGAAATTCGGTTTATTTGTCGATATAAACTTAAAACCAACGATATGTACTACGAAGATGACCATTATTTTGAAGAAAGATTTGATTTTGAAATTGAATTTGCAGAAGAAGAATTTTATTATGATGATGCTGCCGATATTGCTATGGATCGCTATGCTGAAGAAGATTACGAACGCGAAGCATTTTATGCCCTTACAAACGGTGATTTCGGAGACTTTGAAGATTATGATGTTCACGGGCAGGAACAGCTCTTTGACGGATTGGGATATTAAGAATTAAATGATTTTTTGATTATGAACGATGAATTATTAAATATAGCAACCACCAACATCAAAAGTCTTTAAGCCGATGAGCTTAATACCTTAGATATTACTTATACGCTCGACCTTTTATCGAACACTGAAAACCAATTTCACGAACTCGTAATACTGCTTTCGATGGTAATTGTAATGAATGAAAAAATGATGAAATCCTATAAAACAGTCTGTAATGTCGAAAACAACGATGATACACCTGATATTATTTTCATGCTTGGAGGAATCTATGAACGAATCAATAAAAATATTTATTTCATCGTTAAAAACAATTAGATCTTAATTATCGAATTATGCAATTGGTACTCAATAAATACGGCATTTCACTAAAAATAGAAAACGGCATGTTTAAGGTAAAACACGAAGATGAAACAATTTCGATACCCGTGGGCAAAGTAAAATCAGTTTTGTTAAATAAATCGGTGCAACTGAGCTCCGATGTGCTAATGATTGCCATCGAAAATCAGATAGAAGTGATATTGACCGAGCGTAACGGAAAACCGGTTGGTAGGGTATGGAGCCATAAATACGGTAGCATTTCGAAAATAAGGAAAAACCAACTCGAGTTTACAAAATCGCCAATAGCTGTTGCCTGGACGAAAGGGTTATTGATACAAAAACTCGAAAACCAACAATCCGTTTTACTGAGTGTTGCAAGTACAGATTTTTTAAATGGTGATGAAATAGAAAAACCTATAGCTGGCATTGGAAAACAAATCGACAAACTAAAAAATTTGCCGATTGCCGGAATGGAAACAACAGCGCCAAAATTCAGGAGTATCGAAGCCCGTGCTGCCCTTATTTACTTTCAAACGCTATCGAAACACCTGCCCGAACAGTATAAATTTCAATCGCGAAGCCAACATCCTGCTTACGATAGTTTTAATGCCTTGCTTAACTACGCCTATGGTATGTTGTATATTAAAATAGAATCGGCCCTAATTAAAGCCGGAATCGACCCTTACCTGGGAATTATGCACCGCGACGAATATAACCGCCCGGTTTTGGTTTACGACTGCATCGAAATATTTAGGGCATGGGCCGATTTTGTAGTTACAGATTTGTGTATGCAGCAAGTTATATTTCCCGAATTTTTTGAAATAGAAAATGGGGTTTTTTGGTTAAACGATAGCGCAAAACGCATTTTGATAACCACATTTAATGAATACATGGATGAGGTAATCAATTGGAATCATTTTAACCGAAGCCGCAATGCGCATATCGATATCTGGTCGCAGAAACTCGCCACGGAGTTTAAAAAATTTAAACCCGAAACAACTAAACCATTTTAAAAGCAATAAAGGCAATGGAACACACCACGATTACATCATTAAGAAAAGCCGGAAGGTTGGTTGATGCCTGGCATTTGGCCCATCAGAAACTAATGGAAAACAGCGACGACAGAACCTATAATCTGAATATGGCCTGGGTGTATTACGATTTTCTTAAAATGGCCATCGGTAAAAACAAACCCGGCGATGTAACTAAAATTGTTGATAAAATAAAGAGCTTAAATATACCCGAAAACGATCATATGTTTTTCGACAGCTGCTCGTGGCAATTAGGTAAATGGGTGTTTGCACTTGCAAGGCAACCCGAAAAAAACATGCATCGCGCCTACCAGTTGTTTGAAGCTATAATGCAATTCAATTTTACAAAGCCCGAAAAGGGATATTCCTTTTTACTTAAAGCGTTTTTAAAAATTTTTAAAGCACATTATAATTTTTTAGCGTTTGCTGATTGGTGGGGGTTTGAAAACCTGACAGACGAAGATAAAAAACCCGGAAGCTTTAACAATAAAAAAACAATGTCGCTTGCCGAAAACTGCTACCTTAATTATGCTAAAGTGCTGTCTGCACGTTTTGCAATAAAAACCGAAAATACAGGGGATGAGATGCCAATAAAACCAGAAAAGATAAAAGGATTTGTTGAGGTGCTCGAGACTCAGATACAAAATTACCCGGGGTTTTTAAACTATTACCTTGCACGGATCTATATTGGTTTACAAGAAAAAAAAGCAGCATTGCGTGTCATATTGCCATTTGTTTTACAAAAACAAAACCAGTTTTGGGTCTGGGAACTGATGGCTGATATTTTTATAGATGATCCAATAAAACAAATGAATTGTTTGTGTACGGCGTTAAGCTGTAAAACCAAACCCGAATTTTTGGTTAATACAAGACAAAAGTTTATCCGCTTACTGGTATCCGAAAAAAAATATGCTGAAGCTAAAACAGAGGTCGATCAACTGGTTAAAACAAGGGGTGCAAACGGATGGAAGATACCGGATGAAATCGTTAATTGCAGGAATCAGGATTGGTATAGCAGGGCAAAACACAACGGCAATAACAAAGCCTTTTACAACGCATTTTCTAATCCTTCGGTTATTCTTTTTCCGGGTCAAAAACCCATTAAAGCGGTTGTTGAATGGGTCGATAATAAAACGGGGAGACTGGGCTTTATCGTAAGTAAACAATTTCACGGAATTTTGTCGTTTAAAAACCAGATAAAACATGTTTTACCCGGCCGGGTTATCGAAGTGCATTTTACCGGTATTTCACAAATCATTCAACAAGTAAAACGCAACTACAACAGCGGGTACGATAAACAAAAATTAAAGTGTACAGCAGTGCAAATCAGGCTATCGGATAACCAAAAAAATACTAGTTTTTTAAAGCCGATCAATGGTCGATTTAAATCGCTTCAAGGCAAATCGTTTGGTTTTGTGAATGGGGTATTTGTCGATTCCCGATTATTAAAAATGGGCGCGATTATTAACAATAAACCCGTTACAGGCCTTTCGGTTTTGAGCTATAATAAAAAACGAAATGCCTGGGGGTTTAAAGCTGTACAATTGTTCCCCGAAGAAAAAGTAACCCGCACATCAATTTCAATAAATGCAACAGGACTGCATAAACCGGCATTATCTTTACAGTAAAATAAGGTTATGATATACTTCGGAAACAATATTACACGCAACGAACCCCTGAGAAAAACAAATTTTGATGAAATAAACACTTTGCTGACCGATAGGGCGATAGCTTCGTTGGTTGCGAGGCTACGCAGATTAAAAAAAATAGATATTAAAGGGTACCAGCAACAGAAAAAAATACTGCCTTTTGTAATTGGGGCGGAATTTGAACATGATATTAGAAAGAGCGAAAACCTGAAAGCGGTTTATTATCTTATTTTGGATATTGACCACATTGGCACCAGCAAAGAATTGCAGGGTATTAAGCAAAAATTGATGGGCGATACCCGTGTAAAAATAATGTTTGAATCGCCCGGAGAGGATGGCCTGAAAGTATTTATGGAGCTGGCATCGCCAATTGAAAACGCTAAAACATACTCCGATTTTTATAAATCGTTTTCATCGCGCTTTGCGCAACAGTATAATCTCGAAAAATACCTCGATTTTAAAACCCACGATGCAACAAGGGTTTGTTTTATCAGTAACGATAATACGGCATATTACAACCCTAAACCGGACCCGGTTCCCTGGCAAAAATTTATTCAATCGTCCGATCTGTTTCAACAAGCCGAAGCCCTTTCGAAACAGCAACCCAAAGAAACCAAAGAGGAAAAAGGTCCTGAACCCGGTATATATAAGGAAATTCTAAAAAAACTAAACCCGAAAAGTCCCCGGCCAAAAAAAGATGTTTTTGTTCCTCCGATACTAAATGGAATAACCGGCCCGATCGAAAGCGCGCTAAAAGAGTATCATTTCAGCCTTAAAAAAATTACCGATATCCAATATGGCAAGAAACTAAACATCGGATATAAAAACCAATTGGCCGAGATAAATGTTTTTTTTGGTAATCGGGGATTCACTGTAATAATGGTAAACAAACGGGGGACTAACCCCAAACTTGCAGAAGTAAGCAAACGAATTGTTGAGCATGTGTTGTTCGAAAAAATAACCACTAAAACAATGATACCAACGTATGAAGAAAAAGAAACTAAGTTTTCGGGAGAAAATACAAAAGATTTATCAGGCGGGCCTTTTAAGCTCAGGACCGTTAATGATTAAACAAACCGGTGTAGAGTTAATTCCGTTGGCCGAGCGTGTTGACTGGATTATAGAAATATTTAAAAAGAGCAAAAAAAGATACGACCGCATGTTTTTCTTTGTAATGTACGATATCGAAAACAATAAAATCAGAACACAAATCAGCAAGTATTTGTTGCGTGAAGGATGTAACCGGGTACAAAAAAGTGTATTTTTTGCAGATTTACCCCGGAATAAATACTTAAAAATAGCTGAAACGCTTAGCGAAATAAACGATATGTACGAAAACAACGATTCTATATTTTTTATCCCTATCGGCGAAGATGTTCTGAATAAAACCAAAGTAATTGGCCAGAATATCGATTTTGAATTAATGACCGAAATAAAATCTACGATGTTTATTTAACCGGATACGATTCGTATATTTATGTAAAAAAAGCGAGGGCTAAATGTATTTAGGGCATAAAAAAGTTAAATACTCCTGTAAAACCAGGAATCAATAAAAACCGTAATTTTGCAGCCCCTTAAAAAAGGCATGAAAACCAGTTCATTGACACTTGAAAACAGAAAACATACCGCAATTAAGGTTTTTAACATACATATATACAGGCGGTTAAATAATTACAGTCTCACAACCCAACTTCCATTAAAACAAGGATTAAGACAAAAAGGAGAGGACCGTTAAGTCCCCTCCAATTGTCTCACAACCCAACTTCCATTAAAACAAGGATTAAGACTATTGTCGAGGAGTCTGACTCTTCAACGCTTCTACCTCTC
>Ga0164313_10003051_pt1 | contig 14927 bp, 10 predicted proteins | sample GuaBasSedimGuay4_FD_113735 | JGI IMG/M metagenome (GOLD analysis project Ga0164313, IMG submission 113735) | Subseafloor sediment microbial communities from Guaymas Basin, Gulf of California, Mexico - Guay4, Core 4569-4, 0-3 cm | ecosystem: Environmental > Aquatic > Marine > Hydrothermal vents... | reverse complement strand
GCTGCGATCGCCTCGGCGAACGCGGCATCCGCTTCCCCCTCGGGGATGGTCTCGGCATCCGGCGACAGCCCGAGTTCGAAGGCGAATTCGCGGACCAGTCGGCCGCAGACGCTGTCCACCGTGCCCACCAGCCCGAGCTCGATGGTCTGGGCCGCGTCGTAGTGCCCATCCTCGATGAGCCTACGCCGGACACGTTCGCCCAGCTCCGCCGCAGCCTTGCGTGTGAAGGTGACCGCGATGACACCATCCGGGCGGATGGCGCCGGCCTCGCCCGGATCGGCACCGAGCGCGGTGGAGAGGTTCTCCGTCAACGCGTAGGTCTTGCCACTGCCGGCACTCGCCGAGATCAACTCTGTGTGTTTCATGACGCACCATCCAGCCCGATGCCGCAGATCCCCCCGAAGTCGCAGAAGGTGCACGGTGGCTCGAGCGCCAACGGCTGCCCTTCCCTCCCCTCCGCCAAGAGCGGCTCCTGGTCCAGCAGCGGCGGCACGATCAGCTCACCAGCGTCCAGCTCATTTCGAACCTCGGCATACGTGTCTTTCGCCGCTGAGATCGTGGCCTCCATCGACGGCCCCTCTACCACCACCGCGGGGTCGAAGAGCCCGTGGTGGAGGGTGAGAAAACGAGCCTCCGACAGCACGAAGAACGCGGTCGGTGGCAGCGCTCGTCCGTTCTTCCGAACGGCATTCGCATACAGCGCGAGCTGCAGCGCATGACCATCCTTGAGTTGTTTTTCGCGATATGTCCAACCACCCCACTTGAGATCCACCACCACCTCGCCGTGCTGCGGGTGGCTCAGCAACAGATCGATGAACCCGGAAAACCCCGTATCCGCAAACCGAGCATCCGAAACCTCCACCTCGCACCCTTCCACCTGGAAGCCGCCACCGCGGATTGCACCGACCAGCACCTCCCCGGCCCGGGCGATCTGGTACCGCACCCTCTGCAGCGTCTCGGCCTGATCCGGCTGGAGCAGTGTTGCGGCCTCGCCCTCCACCCCGTCGTCGAACCGTTCTTCGAACATCGCTCTCGCAGCCGCGGGCTCGGGCAGCGAGTCACTATGCTCGATCAGGAACTCCTCGATCAAGGTGTGCGCAAGGCTTCCAAACAGCAGGTTGTCGGCCGGAAGGTCGCCGATGGCCCCCGGACGGAGCTTTGCCCGGTATTTCAGCCCCCACCGCAACGGACAACCGAGCAGTGACTCCAACGACGAGGCCGACTCCTTCGACCGCGGCGGCAGCAGCGATTCATCCACCGCCCACACCGCTTGCCCGGCCACGGCAGGCACGACCTCCCGGGCTTGTTCCGGCAGCTTGATGTGCGCCGACCCGCCACCAGATGACAACGCGTCGCGCCAGTCAACGGACACCTTGGCCAGATCGCTGTCCGACATCTTGAGGTGGCCGCAAATCTCGTCCCACACCGGGTGCGGTGACTCGACCTCGCCGTTCAGGGTTTCGATAGACACCAACAGCAACCGCTCCCGTGCGGCGAGCAGTGGTCGCATCCAGGCCGCCGACCGCCCCCGCTGCAAGGCGGATGGCTCGTCCAATTCGACGCCGACCGCGGCCAACGCCCGCCGCTCGGCCGCACGCCACACCGGCCGCCTGGCCGCCCCCGCCGAGCTCGCCACAAAGCCCCACCACACCACCGCGTCGGCCTCGCCGGGTCCACAGTTCTCACCGGGTTTCGTCGCGAGGCCGGCGAGGTGCGGCGCCCAGCGTCGTTTTCGATTGGAGGGGCGCGGAGACGTACTTGACGGTCCGTTGAGCACCCCGATATGAGAAGACGGCGCTGGGTGCTGTGCATCGCCGGCCGCAGCAGACAGCTGGTGAGAATTGTGGGCCAACACCGCCCCCGGGTGCGAGAAGCACGGCACCGAACCGCTGAGTCCGTTGGAAACGCGCCGCGCCGAACCCGAGCGGGTTACGTCCTGCAGCAACTGGTCGAGCTGCGTCCTTTCGAGTCGCTCATTGCCCCGACCATCCAGGATTCCCGAGAGCTGCCGCGCCTGCGCCGCCGCGGTCGCCAGAGTTTCCGCCTCGGCCTCGTCTCCGTCCTCGTTCATGGAGGAGGCCCGGTTGCGAGCCCAGTCAGCCACACGGTCCGCGATCTCTCGCACCACACCAACAGGAACGCCCGCCGACGGCTCGAAGACAGGCCTCTCCAGCCACTCCTTCACCTGGCACTCGACATCCCCGGGGGCCTCGGAATTCGCCGCCACCCCTTGCCAGGCTTCGTCCCACGCCGCCCCCCCGATTCCCGGCGCCCGGTTCAGCGCCTTCAGAAGAGCCGTCCGCAAACGCCGCGAGAGAGGCGACACCGGCAGGCTGAGAAGTTCCAGCGCCCTCTGCGGATTTCGCGGCGCCCAAAGCATCGACAGAGCCAAAGGCAGAACCTGCAACGCGGGCCGCCAAGGCGATGATGACGACGCACCCAGGGTGGGCACGCCAAACCGCGCCAGCGCCTCGTCCAACACCACCGGCGCCGCTCCGCGGACCACGACAGGCTGGAGCGGCCAGGCCCCGAGTTCGAGCTGCCGCAGCCAGGCGGCAAACCCTTCGCCCGCTTCCGACGGCGATCGGCCGGAGACCAGCAACAGGCTCCCGTCGCCCTGGACAAGGCCTTTCGGCAGTGTCGTCCCCTCAACCAGCGCCCGCTGCAGCAAACCGAGATCGGTCCCAGGATCGGCCACCGGCTCAGGGGCACAAGGCTCGATGATCCTGGTTCCAGATCTCCCCAAAGCTCCGATCACGCGTTGCCAGACACACGGAAGATCACCACGGGGCTCGATCAGGTGGACCTCCTCGATCCCAGTATCCCGGCCAGTGTCGAGCGCCATATCAACGCGACGCAGTCTGTCCGCAAAGCCGTCCGGAAGCACCACATCACACTGAGCCTCCACGGCTGCCAACGCCTCCAGCCGAAGCCCCCCATCGGCAACAGCCGAGCCATCCCAGCCGGCCATCACCAGCCCATCCCGCCAACTCAGCAGTTCGCGAGCAACCCCCCAGGGATCGATCTCCCAGGACCGGAAGTAGAACGCGTCGCCTTCCACACACCGCTCGATCCGCCGTGCGTATGCATCAACGCGCTCCGGCTCTGCGCCTTGGGATCCGTCGACACCAAACCCGGCCTCGAGCCTCTCCAACAGACCCCGTGGTCCAACCCACGCCTCTGCCATGACCGCTTTGCCCAAGGGAAGGTGCGGAATGTAACCGTCGAGCCACTGGCTGAAATGTATTTTCATGGTGTCCTCACAGAATCTCGATCATCAGTCCATCCATCAGCGATGGTCCGGTTCGATCGCCCGGTACTTCGTCCCGCGCTTTTCCCCGATCCGCTCTATCTGCCCTACGTCCAGCAGTGTGCGGATCACCCAGAGGTGCACATAGCCGGAACCGAGATCAAACTACCCCCAGCTCGTTCCTCGCTCATCACCGACCACACCACCGTATAGCAACTGAATAGCGAAGTCTCGATGCCAAACCGATCTGATGACGCAAAGGGTTCTTCGGTGCTCGATCGTCTGACTCCCGGGCTTCACAACCCATCAATGCGAAGGGTCGCACCGATCTAATAGCCAACAGGAGGTCCCCCAGCTTTGCCGGGGGGGTCTACATGGTTTGGCATCTACAAAATCGGAGCATTTGCTATGAGCAGCCCGCCGCCGCACAATGGATCTGCGCAAAAGAAGGGTGCCATGGGGTTCTTCGGGAAGTTGTTGGGGCTTAGCGGCGGAGATAATGGAGTAGCTACACCAGCCAGATTGGATCTCAGAAGCCCACCAGGTCTCATCCTGAAGAAAGGCGAGGAATGCTACAGCGCGGCTGAAGGCGCACTCATGGAGGACAAGGTAACCCGAACCAAGGTGAGGGGCGGCTCGGTAGGCATGAGTGCTCGCGTGACCCGGGGAATCACCCTACGTGCTTCCCGGTTCAGCGCAGACGCTGTCCCCGAGACCAAGCTAGTGCCAGTGAGCATAGGGATGTTCTTTGTCACGAACATGAGGGTCATCTTTCGAGGCAACGCGAAGTCCTTCACAGTCTTCCTCGACAAGATTCTCAACATCGAGATGTTCGCAGACGCGACACGAATTACGACTGACTCCGGCGGTAAACCTCGTATAGTGAAGTTCATCGACGATTCCTCGGTTCAGCAGGTTCGAGACGTACTTGCGGCCCTTTTCAGTGCAGACTCAGAAGAGTAGGAGATGTGTGATGCCCCTCCTTGTGACTCCTCTCAACGATCTTCAAGACAAAATTGGGCCGGGCATCTCAGCAGAGTGATCGGCCCGCTCGGACCAGTTCGACCATCTGTCGTCGAGATTCGGCCCGCTAATGACAGGATGACCACAAGCCCTAAAAGCAACTCGACCATCTGCGGGCTGAGCGCTACCACCCTAGCCCCAAAGACGCTAGTCAGGCCTTCAGCTATGGCACCCCTACAGACGGCGGTGAACCCCTTGTTTGCACGGTTTTCATAATTTGGATCGAACTGCCGGTCTTATCCCATTCAATTCTCTTAATCTGAATCCTCCGCCCCATGGTGGCACTGATGGTTCAACGCGAAGAACCATCGAGAACGCTTCGTTCGCGTTTCATCTTTCGCAGCTCGGCTAGTCGCGGATTGAAATGCGCTTGAAGGATGGTCTCGACCACGTGAACGGCATCAAACTGGTTTTCGCCAGAAAACCTCCTGGCAGCTTCGAGGATCCTCTCTTTGTCCCTCTTCAAGGCGGCGATCGACCGGTTGAGTTCAATCACCTCGGCTTGAGAATTCGCCATGAGCTCTCGATGCTGGTCTTCGAGGGCGGATTTGATCGCTTGGTTGGCTCGCTGAATTTCATTGGCCCTAACCAGGTGGACGATTTCCACCCCGAGTCGGGTCAGATCTTGTGCGTTTGTCATTCTGACCTGGGCGCTTACCGTCGCTCGAGGGCTGACTGGACGAGTCCCTGCAGTTGATTGATCAGGTCACGCTCGGCAGACTCACCAAGATCACTCTCATTCAGAATCCGACCGACAGAGTCCAGAATCGCCACCACGGCACCCCCTCGCTCTCTCGTTTCCTTTCCTTCAGCCTCGAGGCGATCGATTTCCTCTCGGATTGTTGCCACGACCTTACGAGTCTCGGCATCCATGCGATCAACGTCCGCAGTCGCCGATACACGGATCCGGCGTATCTCGACCAGTCCCTTTGCGATCTCCATGCCTCCGCCAACAACCGGTGCAATCGACTCCGCGAAACGAACCTTCTGCTCTGCGCTAAGCTTATCGCTACCGGTGCGGGCAAGGTCGGTTGTCGTTTTTCGAGTCAACTCAGACCGCTTTGAACTCGTACTGAGCGGAAGGTCTTTCTTGTCGTTTTGATCAGTCATCTGTTCTCTCCTCCGTTAGGTCTGCTCGAATTGAATCAATCGATTTTCTTAGTCCTCTTACGAGGTCAAGCCTATCGTCCTTTTCGGGCGACTCCCGACTCGCGAGTAAGCCCTCGTATTCGTCCACTTGATCGGAAAAGATCTCGTGAATACTACTGGTGTTAGCCTCCTCGATCTGAGGCAGATCACTGACGGCCATTGTTTCATCTACATCCTGTTGCCACGTATCGAGGATGCCAGCCATCTGTTTCTTCATCTTTTCTTGCCATGTCTTGGCCTCCCAAACGAAAAGACTACCCTCGACAGCGATGGTGACCAAGGCATTGATTTTCCCCAGCATCCGCTTCGAGAAAACCCGCCCGATTTGGTCGTACACCGGCCGGCTGAACTCCTTCCCGAACAGGTGTCCACCTTTGCTCAAGGCCATTTTCGCGAGATTTCCTGCACCTGCTGCCGCCCCCCCTACACCGCCAAGTCCTTTGAGAAACGATGAGGCCGCACTGCTAGTCAGTCGCCTGGCTACAACGATCCCGAGACTGGCTGTAAACTCGTGTACTGCGGTCGATTCAACCTCGACAGAGCCTCGGGTTCGTGGAACAACGGTGTTCGCGATCTCGTCAAGTTGTCGATCGAGGTCTTCAAGAGTTGCCTTGATCAGGAAGCCGATTTCTCGTGCTGCTCGTCGCTCTTCGAACGGGAGAGCGTGATGCTGAAGAAACGCGAGGCATTCATCCTTGTCAAACCACTTGTCAGCTCGATCAACAACCGTGCCAACGGTTTTGACCATACGATCCCGCTCGAGCCGAATAGTTTTTGGAACGATCGATTCCAGATGCGATATCGTCTTCCCCACCGCACGAATCGATTCGTTCTCTGCCTGTTTTAGTCTGCCAACAACGTCGCGAAGAGAGCCCAACTCTTCTTCAGTGGCACCCAGAGTCAGTTCCTCGAGGCTGATTCGCGTGGACAGCTCATCAGCGAGTTCCAGAAGAAGCACCTGCAGGTTTTCCCGAATCCGGGAGAGTCGGTCCTCAGATGAGATCGCTCCGGCCACGTGATTCCAGACTTCACTGGCCCCACTTGGCTCCAACAACGAGGTTCGGTAATCCGCACCGGCACAGGACTTCACAAGCAGGCACTTGACGTCGCAGCGGAGTTGATCTTCGGAGTACTGCGAGATCTCACGAATTCGGCGATCCGAGTCATTGACTGACTCAGGGACTCGATTCACCACTAACAGCACCGGCAGTTCTCCGGACTCTTCAGTTGATGATGTAAGCGCGAGTCGGACCAGATCGAGGAGAGAATGATCTGCTTGAGTGAAACCAACCCTGTAGTCCACAACGTAGACAACCATGTCGCTCTCGCGGAGAAACCCGCCAACGATGTCGTCATGGTCGAGTACCATCGAGTTGTAACCTGGGGTGTCGAACAGATTTAGCCCATTGAATTCGTCGCCGGCCCGCGATGTTCTTACTTGGAGCTTCATTAGATTCTCATCAGGCTCGAGAGCGAGAGCTGCAAATGGCTCACGACCGATTGGTTCTCGAGTGCCGTCGAAGTTGATCGCGTAGAACTCGTCGTCACCACCGTCGCGACAGACCATGTGGGTGAGTGTGGCCGTCGTCGGGCCTGCACCGACTGGGAGCAACTCGTGCCTTACCAGGCTATTCACGAGAGAGGTCTTTCCGCTGCTCGTCTCGCCAGCGACACATACCCAAGACTCGGCCGTGGCGGCCCTTTGAACGAGGATTCGCCCACGACCTAGAAGCTTGTCGTCTCCAAAGCTATCCAGAGCACTGACCAGCCTCTGGGCAGTTGTCGCCATTGAAATCTGCTGCTGATCAATCATCCCCTTCTCCGATCTTCCGGAGTGACTCCACTAATGTCGATTGAGCGTCTCGTAGCAAAGTGACTGCTGCAGTCCTGTCGTCAAGACTGTTGGCCAAATCAGAGAGACGAATGTCACGTTGGGTTTCATACCGGACACGTTGAGCGTCCATCCACTGTCGCAGTTGTTCAGCCTGCCGATTCGCGGAGTCAGCAGTTTGTCGGTCGAGTACCTTTCGGGTCTCCTCGACGAACTGCCCAACAGATTTTTTGATCGATTCTGCTGCCTGATCGGCCCGTAGTCTAACAATCCCTTTCTTGGATTCTATGCCAATCCAGGCACCGAGAAAACCGCCTGCGACACACCCAACAACTGCACCAGCTGGCCCGCCACTAAACCCTACGGCAGTCCCAATCTTCACTCCGGCCCAGAAACCCGCCGCGGAACCCGCCAAGGAACCCGCTACCCCACCCACCGGTTCTAGCAACACCTCGATTTTTCTCTTGTGGGGAATACCTATGGCTTTTTGACCAGCCTCCACCGAGAATTGCCAGCGCCCGGTCGTGGAATACAGTTCCCTAAGCTCATCGTCCAGATCACAAGAGAGAACCTGCAGCTCCTCGACTATGCTGTTGCCAGCCTCCCGTTCCCGATCGTGAAGGGCCGAGTCGAGATTGGCCCCATCGACACCGCCGATCATGATCTGCCTAATCTCGGAGCGAAGCCGAGGTGGTGTTTCCTCTGCCCAGGTGCGCACGGCACGCCCAGAGTTCCGTTTGTATTCGTCAATTCGGTCACTCGCGGTGGAAAATCGATCATCCAAATCTGCAAAATACGATCTGAAGCGCCTGTCCTCGGCATTGATCTGAGATCTCGCTGTCTCCTGATCTACTTCCATCGATCCCAAGCGCGCATTGACTGCCTCGATTCCATCTCTGACAACGTTGATGGCCCGACCACGCCGATCGGCGAGTACACGCTCTCGCCAACCGTCAGAAACGGCGGCAAGATCTACACCCAGCCCGTTGAGATCAGCCGGGTCGTCCGAACTGGCGATCTGGTCCATCGAACCGTGGACATTCAGGACCCTGATCGGTATCGACTCCCCGACCGGAATTCGAGCGTCGTGAGCTACGCTCTGGAGGACCATTTCGTTGTGTTCTTGACCGGCCTCGACCTCACAGTCGCTTTCATCAGACCACCGGTTCTGCGCGAACAACACGGTTGGAATAGTGTTCCACGCAAACCTCAGAAAGATCGATTCGCTTCGTGTGATGGGGGGGACCGATCGCAAGAGGTATAGAAGGCCCACGGCCTTCTGGAGATACTCCTCTGTGGTTTGTTGGTTTGCGGAGGTCATGCTCCCGACGCCCGGAAGATCGACCAGGACGAGCCCTTCCTTCAGGATCTCGGCAGGCGACTGGAGCACGATACGGCGAACTCCTTTTTGGTTCCCGGGGTTTTGGGCGTTGTCGATCCATGCTCGGAGTTCCTCTTCGGTTTGCTCAACCGAAACAGAGTCCCCGGAGAAGAGTTCGACCTGTGCCTCGTTTCCTTCCCCGAACGCAATTTCACATGGCACACAGGTCGTCTCGTCAGCCTCCACTGGTAGAACGATGTCTCTGAACAACAAGGAGTTGAGGAGCAGGCTCTTGCCGCATCCCTGAACGCCTGTGACCGGCACCACGAATCGATCTGCCCGAAGGTCGGCTGCCCACGCGTGGAAGAGCATGCCCCAATCGGTGCCGGGTTTTTCTTGGTCCTCGCGATTTGGGAGAGCCTCTGCGAGAGCTTCTGCAAGCCGATCGTCTTCTAACAGGAGTGCCAGCCGTCCCCGACCGTCATCCTCCTTCGAAGTTCTCATCTGAACACCTTCCTGTACCAGGGTGTTGTCACCCTATCTTTGATCGCTGTGACATCACGGCTCGTTGAAATCGCCTGTTCATTCAGCGCTCGTTGACCCGCCCGAAGCTTTTCGAGGACCTTGTACGAAACGCGCAGCTCTGCCTCGGTTTCCTCTGCCTGCCGATCCATTTTCGATTCAATCTGGGTTAGTTCTTCGCTGGTCTTGCTGCGGATGCGTTTCTCGAGTACCAGAAGAGCATCGTCAAACCAGCTGGGCTTTTTCTCTGCTGCCGTGGATACTTTTTCGATCGCCGCAATAACTCGTTCAGCCCCATCTATCACTTTTTCTTCGAGGTCATGCAACTGCGCATCGATGTCTGCGATTCGATCTGAGATCAGAGTCAATTCCGGAGAAACGACCTCCTTGAGGGAGCTCGTGGCCCCGTGTGTAAGGGCCTCCCGAAATTCTCCTGGGATCTCCTCCCGAACCCGGGATACTGATGCTCTCAGTTCCTCGAGCGCATCCGAAATCGCCTCGCTAAGCTCTTGCATCAGAGCAGCTTTCGTGTCGTCGATGGAGATCTTTATCGGTTCAATCAAGGCCAGTTCCTTCCAACTCGCGAAAATATCGAACGACCCGAGCAAGATCCCACACTGTCGAACCAAGAGATGTCCGAAGTGCGTCCAGTTCAGAGATCATTCTCGCCTCGTTCTTCAAACCCGCCACGGCTCCAGATTCGTTCAGCACCAACTCGCAGAAAAGCGCAGTCAAGGCTGGATCTTCGTGATCCACAAGGATCCCCTGGCGTTCAATAGCCGCAGCATCAACCATCGACCGAAACGAAAAGGCGGCATCGGCAATGGCAGCCTCACCGCTTGAGATCACCTCAACGATGTGCTGAAGCACCCACACTATTGGTTGCTCCGGCACAAGATTCTTGAAGAAATGGGAATCGAAGGCTGAGTTCTGGCTCGAGCCGGGTTGACCGATATCGAACAGGAAGAAAACCGGGCATCGTCGCTCCTGTAGAAATGACACCCCGGCCTCGTATTCAGCCCCGGACTTGTCACCAGGTTCGACAGCGAGCATGAAATCCCCAAATGTGGAGCTGAGGATCATCGAAGTCGGCGCGCCGCTACATTCTCCGGACAACTTGTCCGGCCAGTATTCGCGGACGAACTCATTGATGTCGTCCCAACTTCTACCAACGATTGCGATCGCATCGCTGCTTGAGCGGCCCGAAGCCTGCTCAAGGACCGCATCTCTCAGCGCGATGCGTATTGAGCGACAGAACTGCCCCGCCACCCGGTGGATGACGTCAAGAATCGGATTCAGACCTGCTTCAGTCCACGAGTCAAGAGTGAGTGGTTGTGGTCGAAATCGACGCGGTTTGACCTCGGATTCTTCGAGCTTAGTCTGAAGACCTTCAGCCTCTCTGAGTACATCTTCCAATCGGCCCGAGACTTCCCGGATGGCGTCTCGCCGATTTTGCGCCTTTTTGCCTCTCAATTCCGTTGCTCGCTTCTGCTTAATCTCCTGCCTGAGCTTAGCCACGATTCGCGCAGAGTCTTCACAAACGAACGCGAGGTATGACTCCATCCAGCGTTGCTGTTGCGACAGCCAATCCTGAAGAAAACGAGCGGTTTCGTTTCGATCGACGACATCGATGTCCCTGGGCTCGTTCTCATAGATCAGTGTCTTCCAGCCAAGCAATTGGCCCAGCCAGCGAGAGAGCCCATTACGTTTATCGCCGGGGCTCCTCTCCTTCGTCTTTATGACTTGTGGCAGGGCTTTCGGCAAGATGGCGGTCTGAGCGGTGCTCTGCATGTCCAAACCGGAAATATTGAGAGCCTCACAAAGAGAACGTATCTGTCTTGAGTGATTGGCAAAGGCTTCGAGAAGGCTTTCTTGGAGAACCTTGGAGTGACTTCGAGATCGTTCAACAATATCGCGAATCGAGTAAATGTCAGTGTTTCGTGTACGGAGCACCTCAGCGCAGGAATCCCAGCCGTTTTTCTGATGAAGCTTCAGTTTGGCCCAGAGCGAATCAAGGTGTTTCTCATAGTCTGCCTCAATCGTTTTGAGCTTGGTTTTGGCCGTTGAGACGTCAAGGCCATCAGCAGGCATTGAGGCCTTGCGGCCTTTCTCAATACCCCCTTCAGCCCCTCTCTCGACCAGTGCTCGTATCTGCCGAACAACTTGCTGGAGGAGGCCAGAAACCAGCCGGGGCTCGAGCTGCCCCAGAGACTCTTCGATTACGTTTGCCGCCGATTTCAGCCGAGATTCTCGCCCTCCGCTATGGCCTTCTGAGAGAGACAATCGAGCCGATAGCTGGACGATTGGAGCGTTGCCGACATCCGCATTTCCGGTGCCTTTCAAAAGCCTTCGAAGCCGCCTACGATGATCCTGCAAGACTTTTTCTTTGGTCTTCAGAATCTGACCGGACCCCCCGATCTTCGGTTGAACAGCGTCTACCTTGTTCTGGATAGCAACCAGAGGCTTCTTTCGTTTGCAGATTTCCCCGAGGGCACAGGAGTTCTGGTGATCGGAACTTGCCTTTGTTGTCGCAACCAAGACAACGAGATCTGCGGTGGGAAGGAAGAGCTTCATGCTCAGTTCTTCATGGCGCTCGAGGGAATACGCATCCAGTCCGGGGGTGTCAATGAGCAGCACATCGTCCTCGAACATGCAGTCCGGGTGCTGGACATGGATTTCTTTCACATTGAGTTTATTCTTCGGGTTCCCCGATTCGTCTGCGAGTTGCGCAAGCCTCTCCTTCACGCCGTCCGTGATTGTCTCTTTCGGCCTACCATCAAAATATACTGAAGCCTGAAGGCGGCTTCCCTTGCTGCAAACCATCAGACAATTGGAGGTCGGACGGACAGCCTCCGGTAGAATCTCATCGCCGAGAAATGCGTTCACGAGAGCTGATTTCCCCACGCTGGTCACACCGACAAGCCCGACCCGCCACTGATGAGTACTCCATGTTCGGCGTCGCTTCTCGAACCATCCGATGTCGTGTTTGAGTACATTTTTCGTGCCAGGGACAGAACTCAGTATTTCAATCACCCTGTCAGCAATCGCAACCAGATCCGACATCCTGGCGCCGCCATCGGAGCTCAGATATCGCTTCGATTGTTCGATCTCCTCTACGGTATCCGCCAGCGGGCCCGCTCGCAGGCTCCGGACCAGAGGATCAGTAGACATAAGATCCGATCAGCCGTTCTTCCCCTACTCGAACCGCTGCTTGATGAACTCGTGCGTTTGGCTCGCCGAGAGCTCGGTCGTCGCAGCACCCGTCCGGACATAGAATTTTTCGGCGTTCCCGTCGCGCACAAAAACAGGTGACCGCGCGGCCGTGCACTGAACCACGAGAATCCGATGGCTATTCAGGTCCTCGAAGTGTGGGTGGATGTACATCATGTGTTGCGGGCCGATGCGATCACGAAGGAGGTTGACGAGGTGCAGATGCATCTTGTCCTCGCTCGGGAATCTATCCGGCTCGAGGCCAACCGGCGAGCCATCATCGGCGACTCCGACAAAGAGCGTTCCGCCTCTCTGGTTAACGAATCCTGCGATCGTCTTGAGGATCGCCAACTCCATCCTCTTGTCGAAGTCGTTCGTGTGGAGATTGGTTCGGAGCGTGGCTTTGAGCTCGACCGTGATTGTTTCCCCGCCGCCGATGAGTTGTTCGAGTGGGATCTCTTCGTCCTGCGACGCCACGTCTTCAGATGCTCGGAGAGACTCGAATCCATCCCGGATTACCTTCGCGATGAGTTCTCGACGGCGACCTACGAATTCTTGGTATTCCATTCCTTCCCACCCATCGGGGAGAGCATGCCAGTAGGACATTCGCCGGAGGTCTTCGGGACCGAACCGGGCGGCGAGTTCTGGCAGATACTCCGCTGGAGACTGGGCCCCTATCCGGATGTTGTCCCCCCATTCGGTCAACGCGAAGTTCGCGATTTGATTGACATCCCGGTATTCGGTAATCTCGAGCGATTTCAGGTGGGCTTTGGGGAACAGGTGGTGCCTCTCGGCCGGCGACTTGGTTCCATGAACCGATGGATCCAGAAGATCGACGATTTTCTGGTCGGAGAACAGGGCCTGGGCGTCCTGCAAGACGAGCGCCGCGTAATACGAGAAGAGCGAAGGACTCACCGCTGCCGAGGTTGCGAGATCGTTTGGGAGGGTAATCGACCAAAAATCCCCGGTAAGGGTGGCGTTACACGTCGTATCTAACACCCTCGCGAATTCATCCGCGCTATTGACGGAGCGAAAGCGAGCCAAATCAAACTCGACCGCCGACTCGGGGGACCCGGTATACCTACCGGTAAGGCTCGACATGAAGAACCACCGAGCGATCGAGCGTCGCAGCCGATGTTCGTCCACGCCGTACTCGGTCCTCCCGAGAAGATAGAACAAGTAAGTGTAGAGAAGGTTGTTCTTCGAACTGATCAGCCGCCCACCCGCGTAACCGGCAAGTCGAATCGCTTTGAAGAAGTCGTGCCAGTAGGTCAGATTCAGCGCGTGTTGTTGAGCACCTTCCAGCACTCCGAACTGTTCCTCACGCCGTTCAGGGCTGAACTCCTCGGTTTCCAGGTCCTTTCCACGGAGAATCGAGTAGACGTTCTTCAATCTCCCTCGTTTGAAGCCCAAACCAACCGCCACGCGAAGAAGCTGATCCGGATCCGGCTGGATGTAGTGGTTGAATGGCGAAGGTTCCCCTGTAGTCGGTTGCCTAGCTGCTTGGCAAAACGCTTCCAGTTTGGCTCGCTCCTGGTCGCGAAAGACAGACATGAGTGTCAAGATGAAGTCGGCCTGATTGAGTGGCGTGCCCTTACTGTTGATGCGGACGAAGACATCAGCTACCTGTTCCTCGTCGATTTCGCTAGAAAGCTCGAGCGCCGTGAATGGGAAGGTCGTCAAGTTGGTCAGCCGGGCAATGCTCTTCCTGATCTTTTTGCGATCTTCGGACGTCAGCTCCCTGGATTCGCTCAGCCGCTCGAGGTACTCATCCGCCACTTCGAAGATGTCGGTGTCTTTCGCCCAGACGACCGAGATGTTCGGGATAAAGGCTTTGTCTTTTCTGATCGCGGCGTCAGCAACCTCGAATTTTTCCAGGAGAGGGTTGAAAGCGATCTCGATCTTCTCCTGGCGATATCCCTCTCGAACGACGGGGATGCCTTTCACCACTGCATAAAGAGATGTCAGGCGCTGCTGTCCATCGACGATGAGCAGCTTGGGTGTCTTCTGTTTCGTTTCGACACCGATACCCCGCGAATCATCGGCGTAGGCGTTTTGCCAAAACAGAAGGTAGCCCACTGGGTAGCCGTGGTACATCGAGTCGAAGAGGTCACGGACCTTCGCGTTTTTCCAGACGAATGGTCGCTGGATATCCGGGAGTCCGATGTCGCCAATTTCGATGAACTTGGTCAGTGAATTGAGATCGAGATGAACTTCCTTGAAGTATGTGTCAGCCACCGGTGCCCTCCGATGTGTAGTCAGTTGTCGCACCGCTGGATCGGACCTTGGCCGCGGTCCAGCAGTTCGATCGATGTGTTAAACGCAAGATTGATGCCACAGATGGGAACATGATTCCGCGCGGATCTGTATCGAATCGAAACAACCCTCAACGAGACCATAGTTTCTGCGTTACACCTCGCGTGTTCCAATCGGCTCCCGCCACAAAAAAAGGGGGCTTCAGGGTTTCGTGTGGAAATAGGATGTGGCCGATCATTTTGTGGAGATATGCCTCAGACGATTTCCCTGCGCGTCTTCTGACGATCACTTTTTGACTGGCCAGTTGGCTGCGGAGTTGTGGAAAACGGGGCCCCTACCCCGTTTCCCACAGCCTCAGCAGCCTC
>Ga0164313_10003050_pt1 | contig 14927 bp, 13 predicted proteins | sample GuaBasSedimGuay4_FD_113735 | JGI IMG/M metagenome (GOLD analysis project Ga0164313, IMG submission 113735) | Subseafloor sediment microbial communities from Guaymas Basin, Gulf of California, Mexico - Guay4, Core 4569-4, 0-3 cm | ecosystem: Environmental > Aquatic > Marine > Hydrothermal vents... | reverse complement strand
TGAATCGCTGGACGACGACCTCAACATGCCGGTCGCGCTCGCCAAGTTGGCCGATTTTCTCAAGGCGGTAAACGAGCTTTGTGACCAGGCGATGAAAAAGAAGGGCAAGGCGGCCCGAAGCGCGGTGGAGCAAGCCCATGCGGGATTCCGCGCACTCGAAGCGGAGCTCGGGGTCGGTGCCGAACCTGCCGACGTGATTCTGTTGCGGATCCGTGACCGAGGGGCCAAGGCACGAGGCTTGGATGCCGCGACCATCGAGCAGCGAATTGCGGACCGCACCGAGGCCAGAAAATCCAAGGACTTCGCCGAAGCCGACCGCGTTCGGGACGAGCTCGCGGCGCAGGGTGTCGAGTTGCTAGATGGCCCCGAAGGGACCGGCTGGACGATCGCCGACTGATGAAAATATCAGGTGGGCTCCCGTGGGCGGTCCCAAATTCTGCGTTTTCCAGCACTTAGCCGCGACCCAAATCTGACACTGGCCTGCTCCCTGTGGCACCCTGATAGTTCCTTGGAGCATCGAGCTTTGACATCGTCTGTCCCAAAGCCATTGGCCGAAGGCACCTTGAGTGCGACGCCATTCGGCCATGTACTGCTGTCGATCCAGAAGAAGGGTCTCTCGGGGACCCTTGCGATCTGGCCTGACGACGACCGACCCGGACAAGATCGCATTCTGTTTCGAGCGGGCGGCCCGGCAGCCGGTCGATTCCTCGACCCTGCTGCGGACCTAGAGCGTGGCATCCTCAACATCTTCCATCGGGACCAGGGTCCGTACGCGTTCTACGAAGCGGACTTGATCGGCGATGGCGGCGGCGTGCTCCGCGGACAGGTCGACATCCTCGCGCTGATCGCGACCGCCCTTCGCGGCGACGTCCCGAAGGATGCGATGGTGCGGGTCATTGGAAAGCTCGGACTCGAGCGTCAGCGCGTCAAGAAGGGAGCCCCCTTAGCGAGGCTCGCACTTCAATCGAACGAGATGGCGTTCGTCGAGCTGATGCGCGCAGAGCCGGCAACCGCCGCGATTCTCATCGAGCAGTTCGGCGACTCAAAGGTCGCGCAGCGCATGCTCTACCTGCTCGCGATCACGGAATGCCTGGAACCATACCGCCCGGTCTCACAACAAAAGCTCAGAGCGGTGTCCTCGTCTTCGCATCCCCCACCACGAGCATCGTCTCCGCCCGGGGCGCGCAAGTCGGTGAGCTCCTCGGGAAGCATGTTGCCCCCGCGGGATCGAGTGTCGAGTCCGCCGGGAGGGGATTCGGTTCTGCCGGCGTCCCTCAGCAACCTCCCACCAGCCAAAACGCTTTCGGGCGAGATCGTCGCGCCGCGCTCCCTGCCGGGCGAGCCTCCGGGGGAGCTGAGCCCGGAGCACCAAGCTCGGTGGGAAGAGGTCGGGCGCGTCATCGGGATGATGGACCGCCAGAACTACTTCGAGATGCTCGGCGTAAAGGAATCGGCGGACAGTAACGAGATCAGCAAGAAGTACATGACGCTGGCGAAGAAATGGCACCCCGACCGCATGCCGCAGGAGCTTTCCGAGGTGCGGCCCTGGGTCGAGGAGATCTTCCACTTGTTCACGGTGGCGAGCGACACCCTCGGCGACACGACAAAGCGAGTCGAATATCAGAAAACCGTGATGCATGGCGGCGGAACGCCCGAATCGGAGCGCAAGCTCCACGTGATGGTCGAGGCGGCGATCAACTTTCAAAAGGTCGACGTGCTTGTGAAGCGGCGGCGATACGATGACGCCATGGAGCTCTGCGATGCGGCGATGTCGGTGGTTCGCAAGGAAGCCGACTACCCGGCCATGAAGGCATGGATCCTTCTTCTGCGAGACGGTACCGGCGACGAAGAAGTCGCCGACGAAATCCGCGTCCTGCTTCGCAAGACTTTTTCGATCAACTCAGACCACGTGCACGGTCACTTCGTACGCGCAACCTTCCTGAAGAGGCAGGGCGACCACGACAAAGCGCTAAAGCACTTCAAGAAAGTCGCCAAACTCGACCCGAGGAACCTGGAAGCGCTCCGCGAAGTCCGCATAGGTAACATGCGCCAATCAAGAGGCCGAAGCAGCGCCCCACCCCCACGCGGCGACAGCAAACGACCAAGCCTCTTCAGCAAGTTCTTCAAAAAGTAAGAACCGCGACGCGGACCGCGACGCGGGCCGGGGTACCGAAACTAGGCCACCGGAGAACGGCGCGCGACGGCCGTGCTCGCGATCGGGGCCCGCTCGGCCGTCCCTACAAGTCGACACACGGCTAGCCTCCCGCCCAATCGCTGTGCTGGCCATCGCGAGCCGCTCTCCTCTGTAGAAGTCGACGTACGGACGGGAGCTGTGTGTGACGTGCGCAGAGTTAACCCTTTGGAAAAGGGGACTGCCCCCTTTTTCGTGGATGTTGACGTATGGAGGGGGGCGGCGGAGCGGGATGTGGGGGTTCGGCGGCGTGTGAGTGACAATCGCCAAGACAGCAACCACCGGCGATTGGCGCGAGCTCCGAGGGGCGCCTTGCGTGGCCCCTGCTCCCCAGTCCTTCCGGCCACCTTTGCGAGGCGCCCCGTCCGCTGAACGCCCGCGTCGCGTTCCGCCGTGCCCCGTGCCGCCCGATCGCGAGCACGTGCGTCGCGTGCCGTTCTCCGGTGACTCAGTTGTGTCTAGCTTTGGGTCGCTCAGAACGCCGCGATGGTTGCGTGAACGCGTGCGTCGTGCGCTGGGACGATTGTCAGATCTGGGTTTGCGCGTTGCAGTTGGTGCAGCAGAACCAGCTGCTCACGCACTCCGGCCGCGTCGAAGTCGACCATGCGGCGCGCGAGCCACGGTTTCTCCGCGGGCCAGTCAACACCTTCTTTGGTCCATGAAGTGTCGCCGATGATCAGGAAGCGTTTTCCGGATGGCAGATTCACGAAGACGGCGACCGAGCCGGGGGTGTGGCCCGGCATCGGGACGATCACCACGCTGCCGTCTCCGAAGAAATCGTGGCTCGCGGCAAACGGGCCGTACGCGTCATCGATGAAGGCGAGGTCGTGCAACTGGAACGGGTCTTCAGCCTCGAGCTGACGATACAGCTTTCCGCCCTCGTCCTCCGACCGCGCGTGCGCGAGCTCTTCGGCGGTGATCCAAACCGGCACGTCACGAAGATCCGCAAGGCCGCTGACGTGATCCCAATGGGAGTGCGTCAAGACGATGGCTCGAAGGTCACCAGGCCCGAGCCCCCGCGCGGCAAGGGCGTCGATCGTCGGTTGTTTTACCGCGAGGCTGGCTAGGGTCCGCAGCAGCAAGGGCGTGGTCTCCAGGTGCTGTCGAACCTCTCGAGCCACTCCGGCGTCGATCAACAACCGCCCTTGAGGATGCTCGATCATGAACGCCGCGAGGCCGCTTATGAAGGACTTCGTTAAGGAGCCGCCTCGAACGCTAAAGCCCTGCTGGCTCTTCATGTCGGCGCCGGCGATCACCGAAAAGGACACGCCGTCAACAAGAGCAGCCGCGGGCAGCGCGGGTCCCATCGTCTTCGGGACAGACAACGGACGCTTGACGAAGGTCCAAGCGAGGGCGGCAAGGAGGACTGCCACGAGCGGTAGGGCGATCTTGGTCTTCATATGCAGAGGAAGATAGTGCCCTGGCCAGCCGCTGTCTCGGTCGTTGGCACTGGCACTGGCACTGGCACTGGCACTGGCACTGGCACTGGCACTGGCACTGGCAAAATTAACCCTTTCAAAAAGGGGACTGTCCCCTTTTATGGTGGCGGGCGCTGGCGGAGGGGTGGGTGCGCCGGGTGGGCGGAGTGCAAGGTACTGGAATTGGTGGGCAGGGGGTCGGCATGAGGTGTGCATCTCGTGGGATCGATGGATCGCCCACGCGAACGCGTCGCCCGCCTCGGCGCGGCAGCCCTCGCTGACCCCGAGGTCCTTGCGTTGATCCTCGGCACCGGGCAGGCGGGCGAGGACGTTGGCTCATTGTCGATTCGCATCCTGAAAGACGCGGGCGGGCTCTGGGCGCTTGCGCGAATGAGCGTTGCCGAGCTCGAGCGAATTCCCGGTATCGGTCCCGCGAAAGCCGCACGCTTGGCCGCTGCGTTCGAGGCCGGGTCACGTGGACTGATGTCGCCGGACATTGCCACCGCCCCACTCTCGAGCAGCGAAATGGTATTCCTCCGGTACGGCCGCCGACTCATGAGCAGTCCGATCGAGCGCTTCTTCGTGATTTCGGTCGACGCAAAGAACCGCGTGCGGGCCGAGCGGGAGATTGCACGTGGTGGGCGGACGACCTGCCAGGTGGACCCCGCCGAAGTTTTCCGGCTTTTGGTGACCGAATCGGCCTCCGGCGCGATCTTCGTCCACAACCACCCGAGCGGCGATCCCGAGCCGAGTCCGCAGGACCTCGAGCTCACCGACCGACTGGTCTCGGCGGGGTCTCTGCTCGACATCCGCATCCTCGATCACGTCATCGTCGGGAGCGGAAGATACACCAGCCTCCGCGACGCTGGCCTTTGGCCAAGTACCCCTGTAAAATCAACCCGTTCGGTGGGTTCCACGGGCTGATTCGGGCGACTTGACACCCCCACGGCCCCGTGCTTTCTTCCCGCACTCTTATTTCTCGGGAGCATTGCAGTGAAGCGGACCTATCAACCACATCGTAAGCGCCGTCTTCGGACACACGGGTTCCGCGCGCGTATGAAGACCAGAGGCGGACGGAGCATCATCAACGCTCGCCGTCGCAAGGGGCGGACGCGCCTCACCGTGTCCTGCTACAAGAAGTAGCCAGAAATGGTGCAAGGATGCCTCGCGCATCGGGAACGACAGGGGCTCCAAGCGACCAACCGCAGCGGTTTCGACGCGGCGACCGGCTGAAGAAGCGCTACGAATTCAAGCAAGCACAACTCAGCGGGCGACGAATTCACACTCCCCACTTTCTCATCGTCGTCCAACCAAATGCACTACAAAACACGCGACTTGGGATCACCGTGACGAAGAAAGTGGGCACCGCAGTCCAGAGAAACCGCATCAAGCGGGTGGTACGCGAGGTGTTTCGGCGGAATCGACAGCTGTTTCCGCTCTCCCACGACCTCGTGTTTATCGCGAAGCGCGGCGCCACGGACATCGACTACGGTTCGCTCTTGAGCGAGGTGCAACGCGCGGCGAAGAAGCTACGCCCAGAGGCGAGGCGATGATCCGGGCAGCGCTTCTGTTCTTGATCCGTCTGTATCAAATGACGCTATCGCGTCTGCTCGGCCCTTCCTGCCGATTCGAACCATCGTGCTCGCACTACACGGCCACCTGCATCGAACGCTTCGGCGCGCTGCGTGGGTCGTGGCTCGGGATCAAGCGCATCGGTCGGTGCCATCCGTGGAACCCTGGCGGCTACGACCCAGCGCCGCGTCCGGAGCACCCTCACTGCCATGAGGCGCACCATGGATGATCGAAAGAAACTACCCATCACCCTTCTGGTGCTGCCGCTGGCGGCACTCGGCGCGATGCTGGCCGTTCAATATTTCTCGCCCCCCAAGGCGCAGACCGAGGAGCCCGCCACAGAACAAACGGCGGAGCAGGCCCCCGAGGACTCCATAGGAACCGCCGGCCAAGCGCTCCCGGCACAACTTGCGCCCGTCGACTTGCGTTCGCGGATGGAATCGCAGCGGGTCTACAAGCTCGAAAACGACCGGTTCGTCGCGTCGTTTACGAACTTGAACACCGCCATGGTGAGCCTGCAAGTGAAGGGGAAGCGATACCTCGACAAAGAGGGCAATCCGTTCGAGCTGGTAACCACCGACAAGGAAGCGTACCTGCCGCTCACACCCGTGCTATCGGGCGTGACGGTTCCGCCGGATGCGCATTGGGAGGTCCTCGAAGCGTCGAATGAACGGCTTCGCTTTCAGTGGGTGGGCGACGGTGTGTCGCTTACTCGCACCTGGGAGCTCGCCGAGCCTCCATACCAACTTCATTCCTCGATCGAAGTCCGCAACGACGATCCACGGGCACGATCGATCGGGCTGAGTCTCACGTCTGCGCACTACGTCCGCCGCGAAGACGAAAAAGGCGGATTCATTGGAAGGCCGTCTCCTGCGCTGAGTCACGGGATCTGCCAACACGGCGACGAAACGATTCGTGAGGATCGCGACGGCCTGCTGAGTGAAGACGAGTTGCGGCCGATGCAGCCGCACAGCTACGGGCCCGGGGTCGAGTACGTCGCGCTGAGCAGCGTGTACTTTGCCATCATCGCCGCGCCCGAAGGCCAAGCCGCCGAGCGCTGCGACCTGTTGGCGACCGAACGCGGAGGCACGCTGCAGGACCCCGACGGGAGTCTTTTCGAAGCCAAGCTTGTCTACGCCCCTCAGGAGATCGGCTCCGGAGAGACGGTCACCTTCCGCACCGCCGTGTACGCCGGCCCGAAAGACTACGACGCGCTTCAGGAGTTTGGGCACCTCGCCTCCAACGTCATCGACCTCGGTTGGTTCAGCTTCATCGCCCGGGGAATGAGCTGGCTTCTGCGCACGATTTACGGCTTTATCGGCAACTGGGGCGTGGCGATCATCTTGCTCACGCTTCTCGTCCGAGTGCTGCTCCTGCCGTTCGTCATCCCGCAGTTCCGCAACATGGCGAAACAGCGCGCGCTCAAGCCGGAGATCGACAAGATCAACGAGCTCTTCAAAGACGATCGCGAGAAAAAGGGCGCCGCGATGATGGAGCTCTGGCGCAAGCACAAGGTCAACCCGCTCGGCGGTTGCCTCCCTGTGCTGTTACAGATGCCGATCTTCTTCGCCCTCTACCAGACGCTGTCGACGAGCATCGAGCTGTACCACGCGCCATTTGTCTGGTGGTGGTCCGACCTCTCATCCCCCGATCCCTTCTACGTGCTGCCAATCATCCTCGGCGCGCTGATGTTCATCCAGCAGAAGCTCACGCCAGTCCAAATGGACGCGACGCAAGCCAAGGTCATGCTCTACGCAATGCCGCTGATGATGACGTTCTTCATGCTGATGCTACCGACCGGCTTGTGCTTGTACATGGTGACCAGCTCCGCCATCGGCATCACGCAGCAGCGATACATGTACTGGAAAATGGACCAAGAGACGGCGGCGTCGGCGACCACTTCGGACGACGACGACGACGACAAGGACAACGACGATCAAGCGGCTGCAGATTCGGAAGTCGCCGGAACCAAGCGGGCCAAGCCCCGCAGAAAGAAGAGGACTCGCCGTGGACGAGCTTAAGAGTAAACCACGTGACGGAGCGCTGATTCTCGATCAGCCTGCGCAGGAAGACCCCTCCCGTTACGCGGGAGACGGCAAGGCCGAGGAGGCTGCGGAGATTCTCGAGGAGCTCGTCAACTTGATGGACCTCGATGTTCAGGTGGACATTCGGTCCGATGGCGAGCGAATCGAGCTCGATGTGACCGGAGAGGACTCCGGCCGCGTCATCGGCAAGAAGGGCGCCGCGCTCGACGCCCTCCAGTTCCTGATCAACAAGATGGTCAACCGGTTTCCGGAAGGGCGACGTCATGTCATCGTCGATTCCGGCGACTACCGCGACCGCCACGACGACGGTCTCATCTCCATGGCCAAGCGCCAGGCGCACCGTGCCGTGGACGAGGGCCAGACAGTGACCCTCCAGCCAATGAATGCCCGTGACCGCCGCGTCATTCACATGTCACTCGCGAAGTTCGAGGGAGTGAGCACGATGTCGCAGGGCGAGGGGACTCGTCGGCGTATTCAGATTGTACCGGCGCGACGGCGCCGGTAGGCTCGGGCCCTGGGCCCGGGATCTGAAGCGGGCGGTCAGCGTCGGTATGCCAGGATCGATCTGGGGGCACCGCTGGACGGCACTTCGTAGTCGAGCCGGCGGTGTAGCGCTAGATGCGCTGGGGCTTCCGCATCCGTTCCGGCGGTCAGCGCCCACACCTCACCCGCCAACTGCGCGCCGATCGGCAACCACTCGTCGGGCGCAAACGTAGCTCGTGAAAGCGCGACGCCGAACGGCGCGCCTGCAACGACCGGCCTTGCCGGGTCGATCTTCTGCTCGAGCATCGTCGCGCGTTCCGAAATTCCGACCGTGCCCGCGGCGCTCCGCAAGAACGCCGTCCGAATCCTCCTCGGCTCGACGAGGGTCCCGCGCAGCGTCGCGTCTGAGAGCAGGATCGGGATCGTCGGCGCACCAACCCCCGCACCGATGTCGACGAGCGAAGCAGAGGACTCCACCCAACCCGCCCGAATCACGTGGGCTGCATCGAGAAACAAGATTTCGGCAAGCTCGATGTCGGTGCGGGCCGATGTGAGATCGGTTTTTGCGTCCCAGGCTTGCACGACGTCGAAGTATGCACCCCACCCGTCCGGCTCGGATATGCCCACCGCTGCACACACGGCCCGAATCGCGTCCGCCGCGCTCATGCGTGCCGCGCCTGCTGCCACGCTGTTTTCAGGTCGGCCATTTCGGCGTACCGATCGTCTTTGTGGCGGCACATCGCTCGCTCGACCACCCTCGCGATCGCGGCGGTAACATCTGCGACGGCCTTGATCGGAAGACAGTCACCCGCGTCGATTTTCATCATGAGGCGGCCGATGTGCTTGTCGTGAAAAGGCTGTTTCGCGCTCAGCGCCTCGTAGAGGACTACGCCGAGTCCATAGACATCGATGCGCTGATCGACGTCGGCCTTCCCGGTCAGCACCTCTGGCGCCATGTAGGCCGGAGTCCCGCTGACCTCGCCCGTCGCAGTCAATCGATCGAGGCCGAGAATCTTCGACGCACCGAAATCCACGAGACGGGGACCCCCGTCCGCGGGCCAGATGACATTCGCGGGCTTGAGGTCCCCATGGAGGACGCCGTGATGGTGAACGGCCCCCAAACCGTCACAAAGTGCGTCGACCAACACGTCGGCCTCTCCGAGTCCGAGCGGGCCTTTCAACAGGCGCTCCGCGAGCGTTTCGCCCTCGACGTACTCAGTCACGAGAAAGACCACCCCCGCATCGTCGACCCCAAGCTCGAGCAGTCGGACGATCGCCGGATGGTCGAGGGCCTTCAGGACTGCCCCTTCCCGGCGAAACCTCCTGCGCATCGACTCATCGGCGAGGTACTCGGCGCGCAACACCTTGACTGCTGCTTTGGCTCCCTCGACGCGATCGAACGCTTCGAACACATCACCCATCGCTCCACGGGCTACTTCCGCGACCAGCTCGTAGCGGCCGGCCAAGATGGTTCCGACGCCAATGGCTTCCAGGTCCGTCATCACTCGGGACGGAAGATACCTCTCTTCGCAAACTCGCCCAACTGACGTACGCTCCGCCCGCGAATGACGCAGCCTAGCCTCAATCAAGCCCTCCGGGAGCTGTACGGCGAGCCCCTGCCCTCGACAGAGGTCATCAAGCTGCGAGGAGATGCTTCGACGAGAAGCTACTTTCGCGTGCGTGTCACAGCAGCGCCCGCCGGCCGTCCAGCAAGTGTCATCGCCATGCAGCTTCCCGAAGACGCGTTCCAAAGCGATGAGGGGGGCCGACAGCCCGACACTCAACGGCTTCCGTTTCTCGAAGTCGCCGAGCTTCTCGAGTCGAAGGGCCTGCCCGTCCCTTCGATCTATGTAGAAGACCTCGCGAACGGGCTCATTCTTCTCGAGGACCTCGGCGACATCACCTTCGAGCACCAACTGCGTCATGCCCCGCGCGCGGATTGGCCACGACTTTACGCAAACGCGATCGATCTGCTTGTCGACCTCCACGAACGGTGCGCCGACCTACCCGAAGGCTCGATAGTCTCGCAGCGCCGCTTCGATCGTGAGCTGCTCGACTGGGAGCTGGAGCACTTTCGTCAGTGGGGCCTCGAGGCGCCCTTTGGTCCGCTCGATGCCGCTCAGAGCCCAGCGCTTGCGGAGACGTTTGCCGCAATCGTGGGCGAGATCGAAGCGATGCCCTATGGCTTCGTTCACCGCGACTACCAATCGAAGAACCTCATGGTCGGGCCCGGCGGTGCCCTCGCGCTGATCGATTTTCAAGACGCGCTTCTCGGCCCTCGCGCATATGACCTCGTGGCGCTTCTGTGCGACTCGTATGTATCGCTCGACCTGGAGCTGCAGGAATCGATGATCGACCGATATGCCGCACTGCGTCGAATCGACCCGACAGCGCTGCGTCGGGAATTTTGGCTCATCACACTCCACCGCAAGCTCAAAGACGCCGGCCGCTTCATCTATATCGACCGCATTCGCAAGAACCCCGATTTCCTGCAGTGGTACCCGCAGAGCCTGATCTACGTGGGACGGGCAATGGCCCAAACCCCCGGCTTTGACCGACTCGAACGCCTCTTGAGGACGACGATCCCAGGGTTTCCCAACGAGATCGCAGAACCTCCATCCTCGATGGAATAGACCCACGGAACGCGGCGTTGACCCACTGAGCAACGGGGGGTGAAACCGACCACCAATCTGTACGCTCTCTTCTCCCACTATCCGACATCTCGCACCCCGGTTTCACCCCCTGCTGCCATCCTTCGTGGTCCCACCGGTTGGAGATCTCTGTGGAGATCTCTTGCCGGCACGCCTCGTAGCGGTAGACTTTGATTTCGCCTTCATGAGAACCCTCCTCCAGGCACTGGCCGTCGCCTCGATACTGTTGCTCGATGCGGCGTCCGCGAACGCAGCCGATTGCATGTGCGATCGGCTTTCTGCGGAGGGTTGTGGCGATAGCGCCCAGATACGCGAGGTACCCGCCGCACCGCTTTGGTGCGAGCGAACGGATGACCCACGCTGCATGCCCGCAAGCACGCAAGGCACTTCGGTCAATACGCTCGTGCCGGTTGCCATGAGTTGGGCTCAACCCCTTCGATGGAACGCACCTCCCCGCACGGGCATCCGATCGGATGTCTGGGTCGACGGAGATCCGCGGACCGAACATTCACGCAGAGTGGAACGACCACCCCGCTAGCGCCGGCCGTCCTTCTTGGGCGGTCGTCCCGGCATTTGGTTTGTTCATTCGAACATTGAGTTGGTTTCAAGCTCGCTGCTGATTCGCGGCGGGAGGATAGATATATGAGTAAAGGTTCATCAATTTTGCTAGCCATCGTGATGGCTATCGGCGGGTTCGCGCTCGGACACGTCGTGGGTTCGAGGTCCGCCACGGACGGAGGCGCTGAAGGTGGCTCCGCAGAGGAGGCGCAGGCTGCGGACGTCGAAGTCGCAGGCGACATCGAGCGGTACAAGGTCGCGGTGACCGACGCGCAGCCCTCGAAGGGTCCCAAAGACGCGCTCATCACCATCGTCGAATTCAGTGAGTTCCAGTGCCCCTTCTGCGCTCGAGTCTTGCCGACGACGAAGGAAATCGTCGACACGTATGGCGACAAGGTTCGCATCGTGTGGCGCAACAACCCCTTGGGGTTCCACAACAACGCCGGACCCGCGGCTGCAGTGGCCATGGAAGCCTATGCGCAGGGCGGCAACGACAAATTCTGGGAGGTGCACGACCTGCTCTTCGCAAACCAGAAGGCGCTGGGCCGTGCTGAGCTCGAGGGCTATGCCGAGAAGGCGGGCCTCGACGCGGCGAAGGTCAAGAAGGCACTCGACGAGGGAACGCACAAGAAGGCCATCGACGCGGACGCGGCCCTCGCTGCTTCACTCGGTGCGCGCGGCACGCCGTACTTTTTCGTCAACGGGCGGCAGCTACGGGGGGCGCAGCCTTTCGCGGCGTTCAAGACCGTCATCGACGCAGAGCTGGCAATCGCCGACACCCTTCTCAAGCAGGGCGTGAAGAAGGAGCAGATGTACGCCACGCTGACGAAGAATGGCCTCACCAAGGCTGCAGCTCCAAAGAAGCCGGCGGCCAAACCGGGACAGCCCGATCCGAAGGCGGTTTACAAGGTTCCGCTCAAGGGTAACGAGCCGCAAAAGGGGCCGGACGACGCCCTCGTGACCATCGTCGAGGTCAGTGACTTCGAGTGCCCGTTCTGCGGCCGCGTGGAACCCACCATCAAGCAAGTCGTAGACAAGTATGGCAAAGACGTGCGCGTCGTTTGGCTGAACAACCCGCTCCCGTTCCATAAGCACGCGAAGCCCGCGGCAAACGCCGCTCTCGAAGCCCAAGCGCAAAAGGGCGACAAGGGCTTCTGGGCGATGCACGAGAAGATGTTCGCAAACCAGAAGGCTCTGACGAACGACAACCTCGAGAAGTGGGCCAAAGAGCTGGGGCTCAACATGTCCAAGTTCAAAAAGGCACTCACCGACGATAAGTACGCCAAAACGATCACGGAGCAGCAAGCGCTGGCCAGCAGCCTGGGCGCGCGTGGAACCCCGGCGTTCTTCATCAACGGCCGCAACCTTCGGGGCGCCCAGCCACTGCCAGCTTTCACGGCGCTGATCGATGAGGAGCTTGCCAAGGCCAAGGCTCTCGTCGCCAAGGGCACGCCAAGGAACAAGGTTTACGAGACGATCATCGCCACGGGCGAGACCGGACCGAAGACCGCGCCGGCTGCCGCCGCTCCGGACGCCAACAAGGTCTACGCCATCCCGGTTCCGAAGAAGGCTCCCACCAAGGGCGCCAAGAACGCGAAGGTCGTGATCCAGGAGTTCAGCGACTTCCAGTGCCCGTTCTGCAGCCGGGTCAACCCGACCGTCGCCCAGGTCATGAAGGAGTACGGCGACAAGGTCCAGATCGTGTGGCGCGACTACCCGCTTCCCTTCCACAAGGATGCGCAACCAGCAGCGCAAGCCGGGCGTGAGGTGTTTGCTCAGAAGGGCAACAAGGCGTTCTGGGCGTACCACGACCTCCTTTTCCAGAACCAGAAGGCGCTTTCGCGAGAAAATCTCGAGAAATTCGCTGAGCAAGTGGGCGGGATCGACATGAAGGCATTCAAGGCCGCGCTCGATTCCGGCAAGCACAAGGCTGCGGTCGAGGCCGACATGGCAGCCGTGAGCAAAGCGGGTGCGCGAATCGGCACGCCCTCGTTCTTCATCAACGGCAAGCTGCTTCAGGGCGCGCAGCCCTACCCGGCGTTCAAGGCCGCGATCGACGCAGCGCTCAAGTAGTCGATCGAGCTAGAGAGATTGGAAGGGGCAGGTCCGCGTGTTGGGCCTGCCCCTGTCCTTTTGACACGACGGGATCGACACACTACATTCCGCCTCGTTCTAAAAACCAAAGTATTTTCAAGGTGTTGACGCATGGTCCGAGCGAAAGCTGTTGCCGCAAAACGACCCCAAAAAAAGCCGACCGTCGAAGAGCTCTATTTCCGGAGCGACAGCGCTTACCTTTGCCTCGTGCTGAACCGTCGAACGCGCTTCATTCGCGTCGTCGACTTTCGGGCGGGCGCGCTCCCGGCGAAGCGACTCTACATTCAATCAGTCGCTACCCAAGAGAACGTCGAGAAGGTGATCACCCTCGTCGAGAAGGACGAGGTTTCGTCGTGGACGCGCGTCGGTTTCGTGCGCGAAGGGACGATCCCTGGCTTCTACAAACGCAGTGACGGGCATCTGTGTGGATGCGTGATCGGCGACAAGACCGCGTCGATCGAAGTCACCGACGCGTCGGCCAAGCTCACCGAGCGGACGATTAACGCAGCCAAGAAGGCCGCCCCAGACATCCCCGACAAGATCAAGGGTGTCTCGGTTCGACCGGCAACCGAAAAGGATGCCCTCTCCGCGCGCGATGCCGCATGGCGAAAGAATCCAGCCTTTGGTTCCTTCGACATGTTCGGACGCGACGCGCAGCGCATCTACTACGACACGAGCCTTCGTCGCAGCAAGACCAACTACATCTCGGCCGAGTTCCAAGACTGCTTTGGGCACGCCCTCATCGAGGTGCTGCGACTGCCCACGACCGAGAACGAGATGCTCGCCATAATCGCGGGCCTGCGTACGCTCTCGGAAAACCTCCAGGAGCGAGGGATCGTGGCTACGTTCGCGTTCGCGCCCAACGACAATGTCGAGATTTCAACTGCATTCGTGGCCGCTGGCTACCGTAAGACGGGTCTCCTCGCACAGGGGATTCTCGACACCGACGGCGGCCGAAAAGACGCGATTCTGTGGACTCACAAGTTTGTCGACCCGCTTGCCGCGGAATACGAGTAAGCCAGCCGCGATGCCCACCTACGATTACCGTTGCGACAACTGCGGCCACGAGTTTGAGCGCCAGCAGCGCATCACCGAAAACCCGCTCAAGAAGTGCCCAAAGTGCAGCAAGGACAAGGCGCGCCGCATGATCGGTGGTGGCGGCTTCATCCTCAAGGGCGGTGGTTGGGAGTCGGATTTGTATTCCGGGCCGTCGAACCGATCAGAGAGTCCCGCCAAGAAGAGTGATGACTCGAGCTCGTCGGACTCCTCGACGACCAAGTCGGATAACAGCACGACCAAGTCGGATAACGGCACGACCAAGTCCGACTCGACGAGCAAGTCCGACTCCTGAACACTGACACTGACACTGACACTGTCGCTGTCGCTGACACTGTCGCTGACACTGTCGCTGTCGCTGTCGCTGACACTGTCGCTGTCGCTGTCGCTGTCGCTGTCGCTGTCGCTGTCGCTGTCGCTGTCGGCGGCTCTACGCCGGCTCCAAGTACGACGCGATGATCTTGCGCGTGCCCCAGCCGGGGAAGTGTACTGAAACCCGTGGCGGGGATCCTTGCATCACCTCGGTCACCTCGCCGACTCCGAACTTTGGGTGCCGCACTTGCACGCCACGCCGTAGGCCCTCGAGGTCGGACAGGTCGGAACCTTCGCTGTAGTCTACGTAGCTGTCTGTCGGGTCGCGGCTGGGCTCTAAGGGGGCTGTGGGGCGTGACGCGGAGCTCGATCTAGCGCCGATCCATTCGATGTCTTCACCCGGCAACTCGGTCAGGAACCGTGAAGGTATGCCGACGCGTTGCTGACCGAAGATTCTCCGAATCGCGGCAAAGCTGAGGACTAGCCGCTGCTTGGCGCGGGTGAATGCCACGTACGCGAGCCGCCGCTCCTCTTCGAGCTCCTCGGG
>Ga0164313_10003049_pt1 | contig 14932 bp, 11 predicted proteins | sample GuaBasSedimGuay4_FD_113735 | JGI IMG/M metagenome (GOLD analysis project Ga0164313, IMG submission 113735) | Subseafloor sediment microbial communities from Guaymas Basin, Gulf of California, Mexico - Guay4, Core 4569-4, 0-3 cm | ecosystem: Environmental > Aquatic > Marine > Hydrothermal vents... | reverse complement strand
GTGAATAGGTCAGGCTAGGAACGTCGCAGAACAACCAGGATGCGGACAGTCTGTACGATCGCCACGGCGGTCTGGCTGATGGCAATGACAAGCAAGGCCGCAAAGGAAGACTGGACAGCCAAGCACACGCTGACCGCCAAGTACCACTGCGCCTCCTCGAAGAGGAAAAACCTCAGGTTTCGAGAGACAAAGTCCGGCTTCGACAGGACCGACCACGGGCCGATCCTCAGCTCTGATGACGCAAGCAACTTGAGGTACGGCAGATAGCCGACCAGCAGAACAGAGGAAAGGCCCAGGACGACCGAGGTGAGAGACGGGTCGCGATGAAAGGCGTCGATGGTCAGCGCCAAGAGGATCGCCGGAAACTTGACGTAGTCGCTCCACTTGTCAGCAAAGGCGCCGAACCGTGAGGTGACCTTGCGGTAGCGGGCAAGTTGCCCGTCCATGCAATCCAGCACGTAGGAGATCTGGATGGCCGCTGCCGCCGTGATGAGGTTTGCCGCTTCGCCCATTGTGATCAAGAAGCACGCAACCAGCGCCGTCGCAAGTGAAGCGAGCGTCAAGCGGTTGGGGCTGATCAACCGCCAGTCCGCGACGAGGAGCAGAACGCCGAAGGCCATGGGAGTCGCAAACACACGGGACCACCACTCCTCCCGTGGCCTGGACGTCTCGCGCAGGCGTCGATGTCGTTGCTGAAACGTCATGCCACGAACTCGACTACTTCTCCATGGGCTTCCAGAGATCTGCCTGCTGGTTCAGGTGGATCTGACGTCCTCTCTGCCAACTGCGAGCGAAGCCGAAGTAGACCTGGCTCGAAGCGAACAGCCACAGCATGGGTACGAGCTGACCGGTGAGCAGCGCAGCCGACAGCAGGAAGACAAAGACAGTTTCGTTGAACAACAGGAATTTGCGTTGCTCCCTCAGAAGCCAGACGAGGTTCACCTTCCAGCCGGATCCGAGCCCCGCCCTTTGGCTCTCGCCGGCTCTGGCGGAAACGGCCCGCTCAGACGATTTCTCAAGATAGTCGCGATCGTGTCGGACCTGGATGAAGATCGTGACGTACTTGACGTAGACTCGCAGCGAGTAGAAGGACACGCCGACGAAAGCCAAGAAGACGGGCGTAACGCTCTGCGTCTGCAGGTAGGCAGCGTAAGCCAGCGCAGAGAACCATACGAACACCTGAAACTGGTCCGTGACCTTGTCGAAGTAGTCGCCGAAGCGCGAGGACGCGCCGCGGTACTTCGCCATCTGACCGTCCATGCAATCGAGTACGTGACTGAGTTGGATCAGACCGGCAGCACACAGGAAATTCGTGGAACCGCCGACGACGATCAACACCGAGGCAGTGATGGCAGTGACCAGCGAGAAAAGCGTGATCAGGTTGGGGGAGAGCCAACGCCATTCGACGACGACCCAGTTGATCAGGATCGCTGCCGGGGACGTGACGAATGACGACCACCACTCATCATCGGGGTTCTTGGTTGCCCATAGTCGCTCGAGTTTGCTGCTACCGGCCATGGGCTATTCCGAGTCAGGGCGAGGAATGCGCGGAGCCCGTGACGATGCCTCTTTCTCTGCTGTCCAGCGCAGTTGCAGGCCGGCCATCAAACCAGTCGACAAGGCGTGCATAGTCGCGAGCGTGGTCTACCTCTGTCCATAATGCGCCTCTCACATCGGCGCACTTGATGTCAACGTCCGGGTCTTCGTCCAGGAACGAATACAGGGCCGATTCCCACCAATCCGAGAAACAGCCCAACTCGATCATGGACTCGAGCCTCTGCCGGAACACCTCGATGAAGCTGCGGTCCAAGCGAACGATGCCGACATACTCGCAGCTGGTGTCTTGATCGCTGATGTGCTTGCCGGCCTCGACGATGCGATCGCCTCTCGTTCTGAAGCGGAAGTCAGCCGTCTCGATCCGCCGACAATCGGAGAGCATGGCGACGGGCTGATCTTGGACGAGAGCGATGTCCAAGACCTCCGGCTCGAAGCAGAGATCGGCGTTCATCAGCAGCGTGTCTTCGGTGAGTCGCTCCCGAGCCAACCACAAGGACGCAATGCTGTTTGTCACGCTGTAGAAGGCATTGTGAAGAGAGCGAACGCCCACGGGGAGCTCTCTTTCAATATACCCGGCGTTGTAGCCCGTGATGACACAGATGTCGTCGATCCCACGGTGTTGCAGCTGGCCGATCATGCGCCCTAGCAAGGTCTGCTCTCCCGCTCGAATCAGACACTTCGGCTTCCCTCCCGAGATGCCCCGAAGCCGTGAGCCGATTCCTGCCGCCATGATGATCGCACGCACTAGGAAACTCCTCCAGTCGCCGCCTTCTCAGGACGAGACAGTCTTGCCGTGATGTCCGCCAGGGCTCTGATCAGTGATGTTGAATCCTCAGGGCTGTGTTCGCCCATGTGGCTCACGCGGAAGACCCGGTGCTTCAGAGCGCCGCTGTTCGGAGCGACCTCGATTCCGAAGTCGGTTCGTAGAGCCTGCACGACTTCATATGCGTCGAAGTCTCCACAGGTCACTGCTGTGATGGCGTTCGATGGCCGCGTGGGAAGCGTATCGATGGGCAGGGCCCTCAGCGCTTCGCGAAAGTCGTGGGCCTTCTCCTGATGCTGCCCGATCAGGCGCTCAAGGGTCATGTCCGTGATGTCGAGGAGTCGCTGGTGCAACTGCAGGAACAGGCCGGTCGCCGGGGTGAACGGAACTTGCCCTCGTTTCTGGTCGTTCAAGTACTCCCGAACATTGAAGTAAAGGGTACGGGGCTGCACATTCTCCAAGCGATCGAGAGCTCGGTCACCCATCGCGACGAATGCGAGGCCGGGAGGCAGCGCCAGCCCCTTCTGGGAACTCAGCACCGCAACATCGATATTCCATTCGTCCATCAGGAAGTGGTCAGCGCACACCGTGCTGATGGCATCGACGACGAACAGGATTCCGAGCCGGCGGGTCAGTCGACCGATGGCCTCGAGGTCGAACAACTCACCGGTGGACGTTTCGTGGGCGGTTGCAAATAGGATGCTGACGTTGTTCGAGAGAGCCGTGGCCAGGCTGTCCAGGTCCAGGTCTTCGCCTGCTTCGAGCCGAAGAGACTCATGGGAGAGGCCGTGCACCGTGCAGAGATCACACCAACGCTGGCCAAAGGTCCCGGCGTTCAGGACGAGCGCATTGTCGTCGTCTTCCAGGAAATTCAGCACCACCGTTTCCATGGCGGCCGTTCCCGAGCCCGTCAGGAGCATGACGGGCCCAGCTGTTTGGAAAATGTACCCGAGTCCCTCGAGAATCGAGTAGGTCAGTTGCGAGAACTCGCGCGTGCGGCTGTACGGAGGCTGCTGATTGCCTAAGGCGAGCAAGTGCCTGGGTATGGGCACGGGACCAGGCGTGAACAACGTGGCGTGTGCTTCGGATGGATCGGAGTCTTGAATGGTCAGTCCTTCGGTCCGGGGTGCAAGAGAGCCGGCTCTCCGCCCCGGAAGCGCCCCGCAAAGTGCAATAGGGGAGCCGACAAGTCCAACCTAATATCCCTCCGTGCCAACGCGCCTGAGACAGTCAGCGCCACGAGTTCAAGGTGCCCGTGGGAGTGCACACCTTCTCATGGCCCTGAGCTAGGGGTCCGCGCCCGCGGGGACGATCAGGCCCAGGTCGAGGCCGCGCGCCAGCAGGGCGCCGGCCGCCGAGCGGTGCTGCTCGCCTAGCAGGGCCAGGGCCGCGTCGGTGCCGTCGGCGGCCGCGGTCTGCAACACACGCGCGGCGTCGGCGCCGATCTCCACCAGCCGGTGCTCCGCGCCCAGGAAGGCCACGGCGCCTGGTCGACGGGGCAGCGGCGCGGCGGAGGCGTCCACGGGGCTGGAGCTGGCGGCCACCCCGCCCAGCGGCGTCGGGTCGGACCAGGCGCGCTCGATGCGGTCGAGGGCCTCGCCGTAGGGGAACGGCAGCGGGGTGAGCGAGGCGTCCGCGGCCAGATCGACCTGGGCCGGCAACTCCGCGCTGGAGAGCACCCGTGCCGGCCGCTCGCCGCGCAGCGCCGGGGAGTGCTCCACGCGGAACACGTCGCGACCGAATCGACACAGGTACAGGAAGATGTGGCTCTTGTAGCGGTAGTACGTGAAGTTGTCGCCGCGCAGGGCGGGCAGCGCGTCGGACGCCGCGCCCAGGATGGACACGAACGCCGCGCGCACCTCGTCGCGGGTCATGCCGCTCTGGCTCTCGTGCTCCAGGTAGCGCGCCAGGTCCTGCGCGGGGCGTTGGCCCGGCGGCAGCTCGCGCGGGTCGTCGACGACCCGCGCGATGCCGAAGCGCGCCGGCTCGCGATACATGGGCGAGACCATGTCGAGGTTGAACATCTGCAGGCTGATCTCGCCGATGTGGTCGGCGTTGCGCACGATGAACGCCCGCGTCAGGTCGGCTTCCGCGCGCGTCTCCGTGGGCAGGCCCACCATGGTGTAGAGCGTGGCGCTGATGCCGGCCTCGTGCGCGTGGCGCACGACGCGCTCGGCCTCCGACAGGTCGGTGCCCTTCTCCACCAGATCGAGCAGGCGCTGGCTGCCCGCCTCGAACCCGAACATGAGCTTGCGGCAGCCGGCCTCGTACAGCGCCGCCAGGCTTTCGGGGTGGAAGATGCGCTCCTCCATGCGCGCGTCGCACCACCAGCGTACGTCCAGGCCGGCGGCCTGGAACGCCGGCGGGATGCGCTTGGCCATGAGCGGCGGCAGGTCGTCCATGATGAAGTAGAAGTAGCGCGTGTCGTGGCGCCGCTGCAGCGTGGTCAGGTCCTCGACCAGCTTGTCGACGCTGCGCTCACGGAAGGTCGGGCCGATGGCGGTGTAGAGCGTGCAGAAGCCGCACTTCTCGTAGTAGCAGCCGCGCGCCGGCGCGATGGGGAGCACGAGTTCGCCCGAGAAGTACTGGGCCAGGGGCAGGTCCGAGAAGTCGGGGGTGGGCAGCTCGTCGATGGGCAGGGGCGCGAGTTCGCCGTTGGTGACGGCCTGCCCGTCGGGCCCGCGATAGGCCAGGTTGCTCACGCCCGAGAGGTCGGGCGGGGAGAGCGCATGACCCCGCGACCGGGAGCCGGCCTGGGCTGCCGCCTGGGACGCAGGAGCTGCGTCGGCGTTGGCGTTGGCGTTGGCGTTGGCGTTGGCGTTGGCGTTGGCGTTGGCGTTGGCGTCGCGCTCTGCGCGTGACACCCCGCCCGCCGCGGCCACGGCCCGGCACAGCTCCAGCAGCGGGCGCTCGCCCTCGTACACGATGATGGAGTCGCAGCGCTCGAACAGCGGCGCCGCGTGGGCCAGGCGCTGACCGACGTAGGCCAGCATGCCGCCACCGAGCGTGATATGGATGCCGGGCCAGCGCCGCTTGACCTCCGACGCCAGGCTCAACGCGGGCAGCATCTGGCTGCCGTAGGTGACGCTGATGCCCAGCACGTCGGGCAGCTGCCGCTCAATGCGGGGCAGCGCGTGCTCCAGGTAGAACTCCCGGAACATGTTCTCGCTGGGCGAGTCGACCCCGGCGAACAGATCCTCGGTGGAGTCGATCGACGTGCTCTGGGTGTAGTTGTGCGCGCTCAGCAGCGATGGATGGCACTCCGTCGAGGCCAGCTTGAGCCCGGCCTCGAAGGTGCGCATGGCCCACAGGTAGCGCGCCCGGTCATAGAACTGCGTCGAATCGCGGATGGCGTCCTTGGCCTCGTCCACGTGGGCGGCCACATACGGCCCTGTGGCGAGGGCGTCGGCCAGCAGGCGATAGCGCGCGATGTCTTGCCCTTGCAGCGACCCGGCCGCCAGCAGGCCCGAGGCGGCGGCGCGCTCGCGGATGCGCTCCAGGGACAGGCGCAGCCGCTCGCCGCTCACCAGGTGATCATAGGCCTCCAGGTTGAGGTCCCAGACCGTGCAGTCGCTGTAGCCGTGCTGCGCCAGCCAGGCCTTGAGCGACGGCAGCGCCAGGTAGGGCTGGGTCGGGTGGCCCTGCGGTGGAAACACCAACAGGACGCGCAGGTCGTCGGGGGACAGAGCGCTCGGCATGGGTGCTGCTAGTCTGGTCTATTCATGAAGGTCGTCGCGAGAGCGTGGCTGTCCACGGAGGCCCAGCCGCGCTCGCAGCAGGTGTTCATGAATAGACCAGGCTAGCCGTCGGCTTCGATCTCCGCGGCCAGGGCCTCGAAGGCGGCGTCGGCGTTGTCCTGGTCGATGGCCTCGGCGGCCGCGGCGTCGGCCGCGTCCTGGCTGGGGATGTCGGCGGCGTCGATCTCGGCCAGCGCGGTCTCGGCGTCCTGCTCCGAGTCGTCGACCGCACGCTCGGCAGCGGCGTCAGCCAGGGCTTCGAGCGCGGGGGCGCTGGCCTCGTGGGCGACACCCGGCACGGGTGAGGCTGGGCTCGAGCCCACCTGGCCGCCGCCATCACAGGCCGCCGGCAGCAGGCCCAGCACCACGATCAGAACAGACGGGGTCCAACGGGCGAGGCGCATGGTCGGTCTCCAGGGGGCGCTGCCGTCGAGGCGAGACGCGAGGCGATGATCCACGGCTGGAGCGGTCGAGCCAACTCCCGATTCAGCGCTTGAGCGTGCCATCGCGCCCGCCGCCGTCACGGGCCGGCTGCTTTTTGTTCTTCTTGACGCGCATGCCGCTGCGGCTGGCGCGGGATCTGCTGGGCTTGTCGGCCTTGCGACCCTGCTTGGGGGCTCCGCGCTTGGACCCAGCGCGCTTGGCGCCGGCTCCCGTCCGGGAGCGGGTGGGCTCGGCGGCCTGCTTGTTGCGCTTGACCTCGCGCTTGGCCTCGCCGGCGGCGGCTGGCTGGCCCCCCTTGCGCGCGCGCATGGCGCGGGCACGGTCCGGGTTGCGGAGGGCCCACTCAGTCAGGGCCCCCTGGCTGTCGGCAGTGGAGCGGGCACGCCGCTCGCGGCCCTGCTTCAGCCGGCCCTCGACGCCCGCAAAGTCACGACCTCCGAGTTGCTCCCGCAGGGCCAGCGTGCGGCGGGCATGCCGGGTGGTTTCGCTGGACTCGAGCGCGTCAATCTGCTTCAGCCGCTCGCTCTGACCGCTCTCGGAGGCCAGCTGCCGCAGGCGCTTGATGCGGCCCATGCGGTCGCGATGGGTGGTCTCGCCCTCGGCGGCGGTGCGGGCGGCGGCTGCGCGAGCGCCCCTGCGCTCGGTCGCGCCGCGCTGACTGCTGGCGGCGCTGCGTTGGCCGGCTGCGGCACCGGGTTGGCTGGCCGCGGCACCGGGCCTGGCCTGGGCGGCGCGGGTGGCGCTGGCCTCAGGGCTGGCGGGCTCGCGCTGCTCCGAGCGCTGGGCGCTGGTGGCGGCGCCGAGGGCCAGCACGGCGGCGGCGAGGGTCAGGCTGCGGGTGAGGGAGCGCATGATCGGTCCTCCGGAGCGTTGATCGTGGTGGGATCGTGGTGTGTCTGAGCCGCATTCAACCGGAGATCGACGTCTCTGATGCGGTCGTTACGCGCCAAGAACCCAGAATACGCTCCCCATGGCGCGAATGGTTGTATCCATGGCGGCAGCGGGGCGGGTTCGGGCACCGACCTCGCTGTAGGGCCTATGCTGGGCTGCCCGAGTTGCCCCTCAGGAAGATCCCATGCTGACCAAGGACGACCTGCTCCAGTCGCTGCTGGCGGAGTGCGATATCGCCGTGCATCTGTTCGGCAAGCTGCCGGCCGGGGCCATGGACTACCGGCCGTCGGAGAATCAACGCACGACGCGCGAGCTGCTGCAGTACCTCGGCTTCTGCGGCATTGGCGCCCTGTCCGCCATGACGGACGGCAACTGGGACGGGTACCAGGCCTGGGCCGAGCGCCTCGGCAAGCGCTCCGTGGATGACTTCGTGTCCACCATGGAGGAGCAGAAGGCCGCTCTCACCGAGGCCTTCGCGCAGCTGACCGAGGACGACATGCTGCGCGACGCGACCCTGCCTGTGGGCACCGTGGTGTCCCTTGAGCGCGCGCTCATGGAGACGGCGCTCAAGTGGCTGGTGGGCTATCGCATGCAGCTCTTCCTCTACGCCAAGGCCGCGGGCAACGACGAGATCTGGACGCCCGACTGCTGGGTCGGCGTGAGCATGCCGCGCGACGCCGCGCCCGCCGAGTGAGGCAGCGCCCGCAGGTGGCGCTGGCGCCTGCAGGTGGAGCTGGCGCCTGCGGCTGCAGCTGCCGCCCGCAGGTTGAGCTGGCGCCCTGGGCTGGAGCTGGCAAGCCAGACCGGGACGTCGTGCGCTGTCCCGGCCTGGCGCGTCCGGCTGCTACGGCTGCATGAACGTCACGGCGATGGCGTTGGTTGCGTCCACGGCCGGCGGTCCGCCGAACGGGACGAACACGATCTGCGCGTAGGCCTCCGCGCCGATGGGCAGCGACCCGGGCACCGGCGCGGGTAGCGCCACGCAGCTCCCGGCCAGGGGCCCCAGGTTGGAGATGCTGCCAGGCGGCGTGGGGTCGACCCACAGCTTGGTGCCGGCGCCTCCCACCGACGGACACAGATAGCCTGGGCCGGGCACGTTGTAGTTGAGGATCAGCCAGGCGTTGGCGCCGGTCGGTGCGCCGTAGACCTCGAGGCCGAAGGTCGGACCGGGCGTGCTGGCCTGCCCGTAGCTGTCCAAGCGCGCGAAGATGCGCGGGTTGCCGTAGCCGAAGCTGTGCTGGGTCAGCGCCAGCCCGTTCAGGAAGGCGGGGGTGGGGAAGCACGCGTTGGGCGCGCCAAAGGTGGGCGCGGCGGGCGCGCCGGTGATGTCGACTCGCCCCATGGAGAGGCCGTCGGTGAGCCACAGCGCGGGCAGGGCCGGGGGCGTGGGCGGGGCGGGCGTCGTGCCGCCGTCGTAGGCGATGCCGGTCAGCCCGGGCGTGAGACCGCAGGCCGCCAGGGCGCTGAAGCTCGACAGCACGGTGCAGGGCGTGGGCAGGATGTTGTGCACCATGCCGAAGGCGTCACACACCCAGAGCGTGCCCGTGGTGGGGTCCCAGCTGATGTCGGTCATGCGGCCCCCGCCGGGGATCAAGGGGACGCAAGGGCCGAAGACCAGCGTGTAGGCGCAGCTCCCGGGCGGCCCGGGCGCGATGGCCGCGATGTTCATGCCGTCCGTGAGCCACAGCAGCGGCGTGCCGGAGGGGGCAACCACTCCGCCGCTGTTGTCGAAGCCCATGCCCGAGAGCGGGCCCATGAAGGAGGGCGCCAAGAAGGCGTTCAGCGGCGCGCAGGCCAGCGGCGTGGCGCAAGGCGCGTCCAGCGTGTACTGCTCGATGATGAAGCCATCGGTCAGATAGAAGCTGTCCGTGATGGGGTCGTCGGCGATGTCACCCAGGAACGTGCCGGGCTGTGCGAAGGACGGGCCTGGGGTGCCGCAGAAGGGCAGGTTGTAGGCGCAGTTGGCCAGCAGCGGCGTGGGCTGAGGGCAGGGGTTGGCCTGAGCGGGCGTGAACTCCCAGGCCGACATGCTGCTGCCGTCGCTGCCGAGCAGGGTCTGCCCGAGCGAGGGGGACGTCAGGCCGGACAGCCCCAGCAGGGCCAGAGCGAGCGGCCGGAATGCGATGCGCATGAGGAACGACTCCTGATAAGAGCGCGGACCGCCCGCCGGCTCAGTGCCGGCACCCCGTTCCGCGCGGTAGCCGCTGCAGTATGGAGGCTGCCGGCAACTCGCGGAATCACCAACTACCCCGGAAACGAGAGTCCGTTTACGCCCCGCCCTCGCGGTGAGCTGTGCGTTCGGCGCCAGGCGCCGCGCGTGTGCCGCCGGCGTCAGCGCCTGGTCGTGTGCGTGAGTTGCTCCAGCAGCCTGCGCGCTTGCTCTCGCGTGCTTGGCGAGAGCTCGGGGCGGCGCCCGGCCAGGTCGCTGTCGCTGGAGCACTCGAACACGTCGGCCAGCAGCGCGCTGAGGCCGTGGGCCCGCACGGCGTCGCCACGCCGCACGAACAGGACCGCGCGCGGGCGGGGCGGCGAGGCGTCCGGCGGCCAGGCGTTCGCGTCCATGCTGCGTACCAGCGGCACGGGGTCGCGCGGCAGGCGCAGCAGCTGCGTGCGCTCGGTCTCGAACAGGGCGCGCTCGTAGCTCACCAGCGCGTTCACCTGCTCGTCGTCGTGAGCGCGCGCCCAGGCCGCGGCCAGGCGTACGCCCGCCGCGCGGTCCAGAACGCGCGGCTCGACGAAGGGCTCGCCGTGTTGCCTGCGCTCGTCGGCCAGCAGCGGCGCCATGCACGCAGCCTGCGCGTCCGAGGCGCGCGGCTGGACGTGCTGACTCGGAGAGCTGCTCGCGTCTGGCCGCGTCTGCAGGCTGGGCGCTGTCGCTTGGCGCCAGGCTGGCACCAGGAAGCTCAGCAGCGTGCTCAGCAGGGTCTCGCCGCGCGCATGGGCCAGGGCGCGCAGGCTGCGCGGCAGCACCTCCAGCAGCAGGTGCGCGTTGCGCGTGAGCAGGTGCAGGGCCTCGGGCTCGGCCCAGGGCTGTGCAAACACGCGGAAGGCCACAAACAGCTCGGGGTCGTCGGCGATCATCTGCGCCTGCTCGGGCGGCACCTGGCCGGGTGTCAGGTCGTGCCCTCGCACCAGATCGGCGTGCACGCCGGGCCGCAGCACGAGGGACTCGCCCAGGGCGCCGGCCTGCCCGTTGCCCGGCAGCACATTGAACCAGTGCAGCGACAGGGAGACGCCGTCGATCACCGCCAGCTGCGCCATGAGCGTGAGGTTGGCCTCGACGTCCGCCGCGCTCTCGCCGGGCACGCCGGCCATGACGCCCACGATGGACGCCATGCCCACGCGCGAGGCCATGGCCAGGCGGCCGCGCACGTCCAGCGTGGCCGCGCGGCCGCCCTTGTTCACCAGCTCGAGCACGCGCGGGCTGTCGCTCTCCACGCCGTAGAGGATGCGCCGGCAGTCGGCGTGCGCCAGGGCGGTCAGCAGCTGCTCGTCCACCAGGTCGAGGCGCGTGCGGCACTCCCACGCGAGCGTGTTGCCGCGCGCGCGCTTCTCGGCGCAGATGGCCAGGACATTGGTGCGGTCCGCGGTGAACAGGTCGTGGGTGACGTAGGCGCAGTCGATGCCCTCCAACGCGGCCAGGCGATCGAACTCGTCGGCGGCGCGGGCGGGTGAGAGCTGGCGCGCCTGCCGTCCCCAGAAGATGGGCGTGGTGCAGAAGCTGCAGACGAAGGTGCAGCCGCGCCCGAGATCGATGGGGAAGAGCGCCTCGCCGCCGCCCGCGGCCGCGGCGTAGGCGGCGGGGCTCTCGGCCAGGTCCCAGGCGGGGGAGTCCACGCGGTTCAGGTCGGCGAGCGGCGGACGCGCTGGGGTGCGGAGGGGTTCGCAGCCTCGACGCAGCACCAGGCCCGGCACGCTGGCCGGGTCGCCGCCGCGTTGCAGCACGTCGAGCCAGTCGCTGAAGCTCTCGTCGGCCTCGCCCACGGCCACGGCGTCCACGGCGGGATGCCGCGCCAGCACCAGATGTTCGATCTGCTCGGGGCCCTGGCCGCCCAGGATCAGCGGCACGTCCGGCGCCCGCCGCCGCACGCAGGCCGCCAGGTGCAGCGCCGCCGGCAGCGAGCTCACCATCGACGTGATGCCGACGGCCTGGGGCCGCGCCTGCAGCACGCGCTCGGCGCAGCGTGGCATCAGCTCGGGGTCGGTGGCGCAGAGTTCGCCGCGACGCAGCAGCAGGGCCAGGTCGAGGAACAGGGGCTCGTGCCCGCGCCGTCGCGCCGTGGCGGCCAGGTGCAGCGGCCCCAGCGGCGGCATGGAGTAGCCGAAGGTGTCGCGATGGGGCGGCTGAACGAGCAGGACGCGCACGGCAGCCTTAGCGGATGTAGCCCAGGGCGCGCAGCTGTTGCAGCACGGCGTCGCCCACGTCGGATGCCCCGGCCTCCACGGCGCGCGCGCGCAGCTCGGCCTCCACGTCGGCGAGTCGCGCCTGCCACTTGCTGAGCTCGGCGTCGCGGGCAGGCGCGCTCGCGTTCGAGGCGGGGCCAGCTGCGGCTGCTGTTGCGTCGGCTGCGGCGTCGGTTGCGGCTGCGTCACCGGCTGCGTCACCGGCTGCGGCGTCGTGCGGCTCGCCAGGCCGCGCGCTGCCTGCCAGCAGCTCCCGCAGCTCCTGGGGGTCGCTGGCCAGCTCGAACAGCTCCCAGTCCGACGCGGGGAAGCGCACCTGCCCCTCGTCGCCGCGGATGAGCTTGTGCGCTCCGATGCGCAGGGACGTGCGCCGGGCGTTGAGCGTGCGCACGTGACCCACCAACAACGGAGGCGGCAGCCGCGCGGACTCGCCGCGCAGCAGGGGCGAGAGGTCGCGGCCGTCCACGGCGCCGTCGGGCAGGGGCGGCAGGCCCAGCAGGCTCAGCAGCGTGGGCAGCAGGTCGGTGAGCGACACGGGCTGCTCGAGCCGTCGCCCGCCCGGCACGTCCGGCGCGCTCAGCAGCAGCGGCACGTGCAGCATCTCCTGGTACAGCGTGGTGGAGTGGCGCAGGCCGCCGTGCTCTCCGAACTCCTCACCGTGGTCGGAGGTGATCACCACCACCGTCTCGTCCAGCAGGCCGCGTGCGTCCAGGGCGTCGAGGAACGCGCCCAGCTCGCGGTCGGTGAAGCGCAGGGTGGCGTCGTACAGGTCGGACAGCCGGCGCGCCCGCGCCGGGTCGAGGCCCTGCTGCGGCCAGCCGTCGGGCGCCAGGTAGCTCTGCACCTCGCGCCAGTCCCGGCCCCAGGTGTCGTCGGGCGCGGAGTCGAACAGCGCGCGGTCGGCCTCCGGGGGCAGGTAGTCGTGGGCCGCGTAGGTGTGCACGAACGCGAACCAGGGCTGCTCGCGCTGCTCCTCGATCCAGTCGATTACGTGGGACAGCTGAGCGCGCTCCTCGATCTGCTCGAGGTAGGGCGGCACGTCGCGGGCGTAGCGGTGGCGCGCGTAGTCGGAGCCGCGGTGCACGATGGGGTCGACGATGCCGAAGCGATCGAAGCCCGCGGCAAAGCCGTAGTCTGCCGACAGGAAGCCGCCGCCGGTGAAAGCCGCGGTGCTCCAGCCGGAGCGGGCCAACAGCTGGGGCAGCCAGGGCATGGCGGCGGCGTTGACGCGGTCGGCGCCTGAGTCGACGACGTTGTGCCGCAGGGGCAGCAGCCCGCTGAGCATGCTGGCGTGGGTGGGCAGGGTGTAGGGCCCCACGCTGGAGCAGTCCTCGAACAGCACGGCGCGCGCGGCGAAGCGCTCCAGGAACGGTGTGGTCGGCCGCTCGTAGCCGTAGACCGAGAGGCGGTCGGCGCGCACGGTATCGAGCGACACGAACAGCAGGTTGGGACGCCGGGCACGCGCGGGGCCGCTGATCATGGGTTGCCCGAAGGCCACGGCGTCGTCGCCCTGCACGCTCAGGCGCAGCGAGACAGGGCCGCAGCTCCAATCGTCGGGCCAGGGCAGCGTGACGTCGCGCCACAGCAGCGGGCCGCCGGTGGGGTGCGCGATGTCGCCCGCGCCGAGGGGGGCCGGCCGGGGAGTGTGCGCTGAGCTGCCGGCGTCGGAGCCATGGGTCGCGCCGCCGGTCGCCGGCGCGGGTTGCGCAGGCTTCGGGGCGCTCCCGAAGCCGGAGGCTGGCGGGCCGAGCGTGAGGCTGCCGCCATCGCCGGCGGCCTGGTCTTCTTCGAGCAGCTCCACGCGCCAAGCGGCCCGGGCGCCGGGCTCGCTGCCGGGGCGCAGGGCCAGTCCGAAGGTCAGCCGCGCCGCGCCCGCCGGGACGTGGGCCGTCAGGGTGGCCGTGCGGCCGGGCGGCACCACCAGCGCGTTGCGCCGCTCTCCATGGATGCGTAACGAGAGGGCCAGGGGGCCGTCCGCCAGGGCCTCGGGGTCGAGCACCTCGCCCGCCTCGCCGCCGGCGTGCAGCCGGGCCACGGCCGCCCGCGGGCGCAGGGACACCGACGCAAAGCGCGCGCCCGCACGCGGGGCTCCCAGCATGATGGCGCGCAGGCTGGGGCTGTCGCGCTTCGATTGCAGGGCCCGCGCCTGGGCCAGGCCCGCGGCGTCGGGCAGGGACGACCAGTCGGCCTCCTGCACCGCCGGCGCCTCGCGCATGAGTCGCAGGACGCGCTGCGCCAGGGCGTCGTGTGCCGGGGCCTGCCCGTCCGCGCCGCCGCTCAGCAGGGCCGCGTCGCCCGGCTGCTCGCTCTCGGTCAGCAGCGCCAGGGTGAGCGGCTGGCACAGCGCGCCCACGCGGGGCTCGGCGCCCGTGTCCAGGCGCGCCTCCAGCACCACGGTCTCGCCGGCGGGCACCTTCACGAAGCGCACCAGGATGGTGTCGGCCCGGGCCAGCGTGACGCCGCCGTCGTCGCTCCGCAGTGCCGGGTTGTCCGCGGCCCCGCTGAGCGTGCCGGCCAGCGTGTCGAACAGCCACCAGGGGCCCAGGTCCGACAGATCATCGTCGAGCAGCGCCGCGGGCCCGGACGTATCGGGCAGGGCCAGCAGCCGCACCGGGAAGGCCGCTGCAGCGTGGTGCCCGCGGCCGGCGGAGCCCTCCCCACAGGCCAGGGGCAGCCACAGGGCCAGGACCAGCAGGGTGGGAGGCAGGAGACGGCGGCGTGGCATGGTCCGGTGGCGGCGGCCCGACGGGCGACGAGGTGTCTCCAGAGTGCCACGCGCCGCGCCACGGCGCACGGGGCCGGGAGGGTCGGGCGCTGAGATGGCGGGGCCGGCTCGCCCCCTTGCCCCGGCCGGGAGGCGTCCTTATCATCCGCCCTCCCGTCTTGAGGCTCTGCCTTGAGACTGCGGGGGTGTAGCTCAGCTGGTTAGAGCGCTAGCCTGTCACGCTAGAGGCCGAGGGTTCGAGTCCCTTCACCCTCGCCATTCTTCGCTCGCTTCTCCGGTGGGAACTGAGGGGCTGGAGCGGCGGAATGCGCAGCTCCCGGGATGACGGCCGATTGAGTGAGACGGTACAGCCGCGCTTGCCGTGCTGAACTCGAGGCTGGGTCCCCGAATCGGCTCACATCGGGGGCAAGT
>Ga0164313_10003047_pt1 | contig 14934 bp, 24 predicted proteins | sample GuaBasSedimGuay4_FD_113735 | JGI IMG/M metagenome (GOLD analysis project Ga0164313, IMG submission 113735) | Subseafloor sediment microbial communities from Guaymas Basin, Gulf of California, Mexico - Guay4, Core 4569-4, 0-3 cm | ecosystem: Environmental > Aquatic > Marine > Hydrothermal vents... | reverse complement strand
ATAATGTATAAGTTCCAGCATATTCTTTAACTGTATAAGCCATTCCCCAAGAAGCGTCATAATCTACAGCTATTAATTTAATCCAAGTTGTAGAAGAATTAGCAGCAGTAACCGATAATATTTCTACAGTACCATCACCAACTGAAGGATCTGTTAATATCGTGAATGGGCTTGCATCTGAAGCGTCCCATAATAATCTAAATTCTTGTCCTAATTGATTAGTGCTAAATGCTATTGATCCATCAGCATTATTAATTTTTGGATATGCTTCAGATAGATCATTATAAATAAAATCTCCATTTTCTATTAAAGATCCTCCAGTACTTGCATCTCTAGTAGATGAATCAATACCAACGTAAGAATTATAAAAATCTGAATCTATTGTTGTTGTATTTTCGTATAAATTTGTAAATTGTTTTTTAACAATAAGATTATCAAAAACTCCAGTAACAAATTGTGCTTGTGCTCCAGAAACGTTTCCAGTAGTAGATAATGGAGATAATAATATCCCAGCACTTCCATCATAAAAAATATCGATTTCTCGTTGTACAGCGTTGAACGAATTTGTCCAAAATTTCGGCAATTCGGGAATATACGTATCTAGGTATATAGGGTTCCAATTAATCATATTATTCTAATTTTATTTATATATTCATATATAACATAAACACATCTGTGCCGGAAGATATATACTTATATATTATAAAATTTTTACACACTTAAACTAAAATAAGTATGAATACTCAAGAAGAGTTAACGATTGAATTTGATTCATTTGACTGGGATAGTGAATATGTTGGAGGAAATCGTTTAGTTGAAAATAAAAGAATAAAAGGTTCTGGAGGGAAAATAAAAGTATTTTCATTTGAAAAATATGCCCAAGAATTGTTCGACCTTTATGAAAACGGAGAATTTCCGCAAAATATCAGAAAAGATTTGGAAAAGGGAGATGTTATCAATATCACAAATATAAAAGGGGTTCGAGACAATGTTTTAATTGTAGAATTAGAAAGTGGTATCAATGTAGACATATCTTTAAATAAAGAGAAAAAATTCTTAGAACGCTTTGGATATTATAGTGTTGCTGAATTTATTGAAGCCCTAAAAGATCCAGAAATAATTGAAGATCTATTAGCAACTAAATTACAAGTTTATATTACTGAAACTGAGCCAGTTCAAAAGGCATCTCTTTGGAGAGCATATATCAAACAAATACAATTAGAATTTTTAGAGGAAATAAAGAATCCTACTCAAGCTTATGTAGCAAAAGTTAAAGAAGCGAATAAAGGTGGATATTTTGTTGAAGTCGTTGGAGTAGAAGCATTCATGCCAGGATCTTTATCTGCAGCTAATAAATTAGCAAACTTTGAAGATTTAATAGGTCAAGATGTTATTGTAATGATTGAAGATTATATCAAAGATATGAAATCATTTATAGTATCTCATAAAAAATATATTGAATATGTTTTACCATCTAAACTCAAAGAACTTGATTTAACCCAACAATTTGAAGGTACAATCACAGGTACATCTAAATATGGTATCTTTATAGAATTTGGTGAAATATTTACAGGGCTTCTACATATATCTAAAATGGATGAAATGACAGTTATTGATTTTAAAGCTAGATCATTCAAATCAGGAGATCCTATCAAATTTTATATTAACGAAATTACTAAAGATAATAGATTAATATTAACTGAAAAAGACCCAGTTGAAAAGGCTAGAAAAATGGAAGAATTTATTTTTGATAACAAAGATACTATTATTAATTCTTCAGTTGCAGCTATTATGAATTTTGGTATCATTGTTGCAATTGGAGAACATTCAGGTCTTATCCCAAATAAAGAATTCAGAAAGAAAAGATTACAAACAAGTGATTATTCTGTTAAAGATCCTATTGATGTTTTATTCGAAAGTTATAGTGAAGGCAAAATAACTTTTAAATTACCTGATTAATTTTTTGGGTAATATATAAATCATGAAAGCCCGATTTATACACGAAACATTAGATTTCATAGAAGACCAAGATCCCTATAAAGCATTAGGTGTCGGGCGTCGATATAATGTGAAGGTTGGAGATAAAATTAAAATTTTAGGAGATCCAAATAGTATTAAAGCTAAAGCTATGTGGCCTAAACCTAATATGATAATCATTATCACAAAAGTGGAAGATAATCGTAATCTTGAATATCAAATGGTGCCATATGATAATAATACATTTTATTTGTCTAGAGATTGGTTACCAGATCATGAATGGGAGTTTGTTTCTATAAATGAATCATTAAGTTTTGAAGAAGACATGGATCCATATGATGCATTAAATGTTGGTTCAATCGTTAAAAATGAAACAGTATTAAACGTAATTACTACATATAAATATCCAGATGTATGGTATATAAAAAAATATGATGGTGATATGAATCATTATTATATGTCTAATACAATGGGTCAATTTCCAGAAGGAATGGTACAACATATAGGAGAATCAAAAAAACGAATATGGTATAATGATCTAAACGATTGGTTACATGGAAGAGGACAATTAAAACCAGGATATTTTGATGAGGCTTCTTACTTAACTGTGTCTGGAGAACATAAAAATGGAGTACCGTTTTATATATCTAAATATAACGAGAATTCAAGTGTGTTAATAGATTTAATAAAAACAGTGCCAGCTAATGCTATTAATGTAAAATATGCGTTTAAGTATTTAGATTATAGTAGAGAAAGAACAAAAGATATAGAACCTGAAATTATAGAACAGTTTAAACGATTAATAAAATGAAAATTATAGGATTTGATTTCTCAATTGAGAAACCAGCGTGTTGCATTTATGATGGTAACACATACGAATTTAGATCTTGGGCATGGAATCTTAGCCCAAGATTAAAAGCAATTTATCTTAATGCGGGTGTAAATGTTTATGAACGCAATGAAACCAAATTAAAAAATCTTGAATCTTCTGAAAAAATGCAACACGACGTTAAACGTGGTATATTGCTTGCTGAAATGATTGCAAATAGTTTTACAGAAGAAGAATTAACTAATGATCCTGATACATGGATTGTATGGGAAGGTTTATCATTTGGATCATCTGGAAATGTTGTTGTACAATTAGGCGGATTTAAATATCTAGTTATGGATAGATTAAATTCTAAAGTAGAAATAGAACATCAAATAACATATGCTCCAACTACTATAAAGAAAACTGCTGGATGTTCAAAAAAGATTACAGATCCAATTACTGGAAAAAAGAAATCTCAAGGTAAACCAGAAATGATTCAAGCTTTTATTGATACTAAAGTTGATATACCTTTACGTCATGCGATGGAATTATCAAGAGATGATTTTAGAAAGAAAGGTGATAAGAATTGGATAGATCATTTGGATGATTTAGTGGATTCTTACTGGCTGGTACAAACTTTTATTGAAAAAGAATTTGATCCATTGTTTGGAAATTAAGCCTTAACTCTAAAATTTATTTATTTAGGGGCTAAAGATCTTTAGTTATATGATTTGAATGGGTTAAGTTTTGTTAAAAAAGTTAAAAATTTGTTAAAATTTAATCACTTTTATTTTTTATTCACATAGTTTTAGATTATATTTGTAACATATATTAAATTTAAATTAAATAACAAAAACATGTCAACATTATTCGGATTTATGATGGGATTATTAAAGAATTTCATTTTTGTGGGGTTTAGTGCAGTAGAAGCATTTGTATTTAGAATTGTATGGAATTATTTAGTAATTGCAATTAATGCATTTGTTTTATTACAATTTGATTATGTTACCCATTTTAGTACAATATCGTATTATCAATCTTGGGCTTTTTTTATATTAATACATTTTATTGGACAATTCATATCTAAAGTAAGTCCATTCAGTGTATCAGTTAAATCTAAATCAGAAAACAACGAAAAAGAAAAATGATAAAATCACCAGAACAAATTAGATTTGAAGAACAAGTTAATTCTATAGTTGATCCTTTACGAAAAGAGATTAAAGAATTAACAGCTACAATTGAGGTTATGAAAAAAGACTTAATAAAAGTCCAAAATAGACGAATGTCACCATACGCTGGAAGACTAATTTAAAATTAAAATAATTAGTAATATATAAAATAAACTAATTAGTATGTTTAATTTAAAACCTTTAAATTTATCTAAAATTAATGCAGTAGATTTTCCTGCAAATAAATATTTTAGAGAAGTGCATGATAAAAAACAAGCTGTATTACATCATACAGTAAGTGGCCCAGGTATAAGAGGAGATCTAAAAACTTGGTTGGCTAACAAATATAGAGTCTCAACTTGCATAATTATAGATAGAGATGGAACTCCAAATCAAATGTTTTCCTCTAAATATTGGGCATATCACACTGGTAAAGGCAAAAGATTAGATAAAGCATCAATAGGTATTGAATTAGATAATTGGGGACCATTGATTAAAGGCGATGGTGATATATTTAATTTTGGGACTAAAAGTAAACCTAAGAATAAAGTAACACAAGAAGGAGAATTTTATGCTGTATATGGGAATAGAGTTACTGTTCCAGTGACACATTATCCAGATAATTTTAGAGGATATAATTATTATGAATCTTATACGACTGAACAATTAAATACTGTCGGTGAATTATTATTACTCTGGGAACAACGATATGGCATACCATTAGATTATAATGAAGACATGTGGAAAGTCTCGCAGAGAGCTTTAAAAGGTACACCAGGTGTATGGTCACATACTTCATATAGACCAGCTCCAGAGAAAACTGATTGTCATCCACAACCTGAATTGATAGAAATGTTAAAATCATTAAAATCATGAGAGCAAAAACAATCAATTTTGAAGAGGATATGGATCCATATAAAGCAATTGATATTGGAGCCAATAGAAAGGCCGTTAAAGATGATTGTAAAAAGGTAGCAGATCGAGCATATAGTTTTGCATATGATTGGTGTAGCAATAATGATATAGATATTGATTTTGATTCATCGAATGTTAAAGAAACAATATATGAGTATATATTAGACGAAGAATGGGAAACCATATGTCCTGATTCTAATATAATAATTACAGATAATATAACTGATGCAGTAGAATCTTATGTAGATGATAGAGATGTAGAAGATTATAAAACACAACAAAGAATATCAACATGGTAACTGATAAAATTATCAATTTTGAAGAGGATATGGATCCATATGACCATTTAAACATAGGTTCTCATAGAACACCTGTAGTTGGAGATAAAATTTATATGAAACCAAATGCATTAGAATTATATGAGAACCGTATGAATAATATTCCAATTGGTGATTCTCGTAATGTTCAATTATGGCGTCTTATCGTTGCATCATTTAATCCAAGTAAATCAACTATTATTAAACAAATAGATAATACTAATATTGAACTTGACACACATCTAGGAATGATTGTTATTGAAAGATATATGGTTTCATTCCTGCCTAATGATAAAAAACATAGTTTAGAACTATTATAGAAATATATAAAAAATATGGAAAATAATTTTATTTCTATTAATACATTTATTAATGAATCGGATTCTATAGATCCTAAATATGGATGTGTTATGTTATTTGCTGATGTTCCGGATTGGAACAAATTAGTTCGTAAATTAGTTAGAGAAGAAGATTTATATACAGATCCGTCTGATCCGAAATCTGATGATTGGGATGATTATGGATTTGAAGAAAAGCCTCACATAACCCTTTTATGGGGAATACATGATGATAGAATTATTGACAAAGGAATTATTTATAATAAAATTGCTGAGATTCCAGAAATGAAATTTACGGTTAAAGAAGTTAATATCTTCTCGAATGATGATAGTCCATATGATGTAGTAAAATTTGATATTACACCTACTAAGAAATTATTGTCATTAAGAGAAGAATTTGAAGAAGATTTACCAAACACTCAAACGTTTCCAGATTTTAAACCACATATGACTATCGCATATGTTAAGAAGGGATTGGGTAATAAATACAGAAGAATTTTTAAAAAAGGATTAAAATTTACATTTAACAAAGGGGTTTATTCAACTCCAGATTATAGAAAAGTATATATTGATTTAAAATCAACTACATACAAAAAATAATGAAAATAAATGAGTGTAAAAGTCAAAAAAAATGATCGTAACTTTGATTTAATGTATATTGAATTAATAGACGTCCAGAAAAATTTGGAGGAGTCTTCAAAAAATGCAAAGCGCGAAACAAACAAAATGACAAAAATATTTACAGAATTAAGACACATTTTAAACATAAAACATGCAAGCTACAGTAAAACCCTGGATCTTTGAAACAATTGACGGATTAAGAGATTTAACACCACAAGAAGTAATCATCACTTATAAATGGGTTGAAGAAAATATTCTACCATTATTAAATCTTACAAAAAACGATGCTATACCTGTAGGTTCTTATGGGAAAAAAACCAACGCAGAAATATCTAGTGATATTGATGTAGCAATATCTATTGATGCACTTACAAAAAATAATTTAGACATGGGTCCATATCATTTAAATGGTATTGATGCAATCTTACAATGTCATGGATATGTAACCAAGCAAATTCCAGGATTCAACCAAATTTCTTTTGCGGCGCCATTACAATCATTTGGTAGATGGGGTTTTGTACAAGTAGATTTTATGCTATCTGAAAATCTTGAGTGGTCTAAATTCATATATCATTCTCCAGATTTTACTATTAATGAATCTAAGTATAAAGGAGTTGTTAGAACACTTCTATTGATGGCTATCTTATCAGAGTCTACACGCAATATCATATCTAAAGATGATAACGGCAATACAATATTGATTGAATCTAAGGTCATTAGACTGCCTAAGGGTATTTATTCAACAACCCGTACATTTATGGGTAAAAAAGGATTGATTAAAAAAGCTAAGTTATTGAAAGAACATGATAAGTTAATTACTAATGATCCTTTAGAAGCAACAAAACTTATTGTGGGAAAACAATATATACCTAAAGATCTTAGTTCTTTTGAATCAATTTGGAAAATTTTAAATTCACATACATTTATTCATAAAGAACACTTAGGATTAATTTTAGATAAATTCAAATTAGGATTAATAATTAATAAACTTCAAGTTCCAATAGAATCTATTAAAGATTATCCCCAAATATTTATATGATTAATAATGAAGAATCTCTTTGGAGAACAACAGATCAAAAATGGCTAATTATATTATTAGCTAAAGGATCAATATCACCATTATATAACTCTACGTTTATATCTTTAAGTTTTAATATTGATAGTGGAGGCCAAGATAGTTTTGGTAATGCTGAAATTAGAATAGAATTTGATAAAGAAAAAATATTTAATCAAGGTGCTGAAGAAATTTGGTATGATTCAGATTGGTTCTATGAACGTGAAAAAGAATCAATGTATGTATTAGGTTATAATAGCGAACAAGATTATTATGATAATCACGATTATGATAACGCTGAAGAAGCTAATGAACAATTAGAGTTAACATGGGAGGATCATATTTCTGATTTCGAACATGAAGCTGAAATTTTAATGAATAGAATGAGTTATGAATCAGATTTAATAACTCATGTGAATATTTTCAAAAATCCTACATTTAGCACAAAAAATCTCATTAAACTATTAAATGATTTAAATATTTCTTATGATATAAAGAATTAAAAATTGTTTATTTTAGCATTATGATTTATTATTATGATAAAACAAGACATTTGGTATGCGTTCCTTATTCTATAGAAAATCTACATAAAATGGCTGATGATCTAGAAATTAAAAGATGTTGGTATCATTATTCTAAAGGACGGTCTCATTATGATATTCCAAAAAAGAAAATTGATGAAATATCAAAACACTCAAATAGTTTTCTTATATCAAGTAAACAGATTATGACAATTATTAATAATGCATTGTTATAATTCATATATTTGTGTTATATTTGTATTATGAAAAAAGAACAGCCATATTTAACGACAATAACAACAACAACAGAGACTATAAAAAACCGCAAATATAATCCTAAATTTGGGGATGATAAAGTTTGTGAATGTGGACATCCATATTACAGACATTTTGATTCATATGAACAAATGGATCCTGTTGGATGTAAATATTGTCAATGTTATGAATTTAAAGAAGATGATGGAACTAAAGTAACTGTTCTCTTTCCAGGGGGTTTTAAACCCATGCATCAAGGTCATTTGAATTTAATTCAAGAATATACACAAAAACATAAAGTTGAAAAAATTAAAATATTAGTTGGTCCTAAAGAACGTGATGGGATTACTCAAGCTGATGCATTATTATTAGCAGATATTTTCATGGATCGCTTATATAATAAAGAAAAGGTAACTATTGAACCCTCAAAATATCCTTCTCCTGTATTAACAGCATTTAAAGAAGTTGAAAATGCTAAAGATCCATGTAATTTCACATTAGCAACATCTAAAAAAGGAAAAGATTATGAGAGAGCTCATGATTTTTTTACAAAACACCAAAAAGGAGAAAAATATTATGACTTACTTAGTCATAATGTTAATGTTGTTAAAATAGATATTGATATGACACCTATAAAATATAGAGATAGAACTGATGAATATAATGAGACTCCTATTTCCTCAACCGTGTTAAGACAAGATGTTGTAAACAAAGATTTTGTTAATTTTAAAACTAATTACCCATATGAAAATATAAATCTTATAGTACAAATATGGACAGAATTAATAATTTTAGAGAATAATAGAACCAAAGATTAAATGAGCAAACAAACATCAGATTTATTGAGTCAAAAATTATCATGGTATTTTAATAATGGACATATATTTCCTGAAATAACAGATGATCATTTAGACACTCAAAAACATTTTTTAGATGAAACCAAAAAATTAGAAGCAAAAGTTTTAGAACTTGAAGCTAAAATACAAGACTTAAATTGGAGCATGCCAATGCCAGACTTTCCACCAACCGGGCATTAAAGAGAATTAGAAATTATGACAAAATTTGAAGACACAAGACCAAAAGAATCTGGAGGTATTAATGAATATCGAATTGAGTGGAATGAATATGCAGATAAATCTGAAGCAGAAATCATTAAACTAAAAAAACTTCTAAAATCTATTAAAAATATAATAATTAATTCTGTTACAGACCAAGAATTAGGTTATGCATTAGATAGAAAAATTATATCAATTAAAAAAGCAATAAAATAATGGGAGGAGCGGCTGGACATTTACAAAACGCATGGGAAGCAACTGATCTTACCTTTGGAGATATAAGAGAATTAATACATTTATCAGTATCTAATAAATTAGAGCTATATGAGAAATTAGATGGTCAAAATCTAATGCTAACATGGAAAAATGATTGCGTGTATATGGGTAGAACTGGAAAACATTTACGTGATTATGGAGCTTTAGGTATTGCTGTAGTAGATGTTTTAGGATTCTTTAGTCCATCAACTCCTGATACTGTACGTAAAGCATATCATATTGCCACAATGAATTTTCAAATACTTTTTTCAGAAAATAAAGATTATTTTGATGAGATATTTCAAGAAGGCAAAGTTTGGTTAAATGCTGAGATATTATATGAAGACACAGAAAATATAATTCATTATGGTCTTAATCAAATTAGAATTCATAATTTAATTAGTGTAGATGAAAATGGTAAAACTATTGAAATCATTGAAACTCCCCAAAAATTATTAAAATTATCTAAAGAATTAAAAACATTATCTTTTGATATTCTACCTACAAATAAAGTATCAATTAAACTATTTAATCAACGTTTGACTGTTGAAGCTAAATTACATGCGATTTTAACTAAAATCCAAATATCAAAAGGATTAAATGATGAAGATACTTTATCAGATTATATGATATTGAGTACAGAAGAGTATATTTTTAAAACCATGCCAAATCAAAAAGAATTTTGGTATTTAATAGAGCCCTTCGGCAAAAGATGGGCATTAGGAGATAAATCTATCAATATAGCTAAATTACTTAATGCAGCAACACCAGAAGTAGACGAGTGGTTTAGATTAGAAGATAAAAAAGGAGATATAAAAAAAGATGTACTATTTCCATTAGTTACATTTTTCTTACAATTAGCAGTTGTAATTTTAAAAAATGTAAATGGCTTAGTGGTTAAAGACTATGATAAATCTGTTGAACTTATAAAAGAAAAAGCTAATGAATCTATAGATTATATTAGTGATACATCTAATAATATTCCAGCTAAAGATATTAAGCGTTTACTCTCAAGTTTAGAGCAATTAAAATTAATAGGCAAATCGACTTCAATAGTTCCTACTGAGGGAGTCGTATTTAATTTTAAAGGTCATTTATTAAAATTAACTGGAGCTTTTAGTCCATTAATACAATTAATAGGGTATACTAAATACAAAAAATGAATTAATAAAATAGTTAACAAGTTTTAACAAAAAAGGTAAAACTTTAGTACGTTTGGTGAATATATATACAGAGAATAAATTTACTCAAAGCGCTTAACGAACTAAATTATCTTAAAAACTAAATTAAAACTAGATTAACTATGGAAGATTCCCAACAACAATTGGAAGGCTTATTCAACCCGCAGACCGAAGCCGCTGTACCCCAAACATCAACTTATTCAGATTACAGACCATCCGCCCAAAAAGGTGTGAATAATGTTTATCAATCAATAATTCGTTTTGTACCTTGGTATAAGGATGCAAAACATGGATCTATTAGAGATAAATGGTCATGCTGGTTAGTAGATCCATTAACTGATAAAGGAAGAAATGTAGATTGCCCATCATCTGTTGGTAAGCCATCTATTCTTCAAGATATGTATTGGAAATGTAAGAATTCTGATAATGCAATGCTAAGCTCTAAAGCTGGTATTTTTAGCAGACGTCATACATATGCTTCTTTAATTCAAATAATTAAAGATGAACAACATCCAGAATTAGAAGGTAAAATTATACCTTGGAAATATGGTGTTAAAATATGGGATAAAATTGATGCCGAGCTGAAGCCAGTAATTGGCGATAAGCATGACCCATTTGATATCCTACAAGGTAAAGCTTTTGCCTTAATTATTACAAAGGTATCAGGTTTTAATAACTATGATCAATCTAAATTTTTAGATAGAAAAATACCATTATTAATGCCAACACCAGAAGGTAAAAATGCTCCTATCACTGAAGCAACTGATAAGCAAGCCGTATTTACTTTCGTAAAAACTGAATCACCTGATTTATCAGCGTTCCATGATTTTAAAGAATGGGATCAAGGTGTTCATGATTATGTTAATTCTGTTATTACTCAAGTAACTGGAGAATCAACTGGACCATCTAATTATGCAGCGGTATCTAATGTTAAAACTGCAGATAATGCAGGAGCGGCAGTTGATACCGGAATTTCTGCTACAAATATTGATTTAGGTGATTTAACTGGAGGTGGTGTTACAGATCCACTCGCTGGATTAGATCTTCCTGATTTAAATGAAAGTAAGCCAGCTGGAGGTATTGCTGGTAATCTTGATGATGCTTTAGCAGGATTATAATATGACAACTAAGAAGAAGGAGGGGATAGTCTTAGACTCATCCCTTTCTTTGTCTTCTAATGAGCTTTCTCCTTTAGAATATAAAGAAAAATTAGTTTTTTTATTACAGCCAATAATAGATGCGACTTTTCCAGATACGCCTCCCAAAAGACAAATAAAAATTCATTCCAATAGAATAACCTTCGCATGTCCGTATTGTTCAGATTCTATGAAGAATCAATATGCCAAACGTGGAAATTTTATTTTAGACGGTAAATTCGCAAATGCGTTTAAATGTTTCAATTGCGATCAGTTTAGGACCATACAACAATTTTTTAAAGATTTTGAGGGAGAATTAGATTTAGATGTAATTGAACATATTGCAAAAACTCAAGTAGACTTTGAGAATTTTATTCAAAAGAAATATGATATGTCATTTCTTTTAGATAGAAAAGAGATAGAAGAATATTCAATACCTAGAGAAACCTTAAAAAAAGTATTAGGGCTTCAAGAAGTCGAAACTCATTGGGTTTGGGGATGGCTTAAGAAAAGATTACAATTTCAAAAAGAAAGATTTTTGTATAACGCAGATAAAAACTATCTTGTTATTTTAAATCTTGTTGATAATGATAAAGTTATTGGATTACAACGAAGAACTTTTAAGGGCTCTAATAAATATCTTACATATAAATTATCAAAATTATATGAGATATTTAAAATAGATAAAAAAGTACCTGATAATATAGATGTGATTTCAAGTTTATTCGGTATTATGGAATTAAATTTCGCTCAAGCAATAACATTATTTGAAGGGCCATTTGATTCTTTTATGTTTAAAAATTCAGTTGCAGCATCTGGAGCACATAAAGCATTTCCTATTGAGATGCCATTAAGATATTGGTTTGATGATGATGAAACCGGAAGGAGAAAATCCATACAATATATAGAGAAAGAACAACTTGTATTTTTATGGGATAAATTTAAACGAAATTATAACATCCCGTATAAAATAAAAGATTTAAACGATTTGATGATATATTTTAAGGAGAATAATATTAGACCTCCTTTATTCGATTCATATTTTTCTGATGATCCTTTAGATGTAATAGATATATGAAAGATTTAAAACCTAAATTAAAAACAACATTAGAATTTAGATCAGATTTTGACGAATCTGAATTGAACGAGTTAGATTTTACACCCAGAGAAAAGAAGAAAAAATTAGCAGATATTACAATACTTAAAAAGAAAAAGAATGACCGAAAATCCGGTACCGAACTCTTTTAGTGATTTTTTTGAAAAAGAGCAATCTAAAAATGTTCAGGCAGAACAAGAAACATTAGAGCAAAAATTTGCGAAAGTAAGAACTGATTGGACTGTTAAAATCAAAGATATGTCTGCTAAAATGAAGAAGATCTTTGATATTCAAGATTTGATGGGTAATGTTTATACTGATCGACAATTAGCCTTAGAATATTATCATATGATAATATCATTACTTGTAAGGGTAAATAAAGAATATAGAACTCAGTATACAAAATTATATGACCATTATTCTTTTAAGGGCCAGAAGAGATTTCCTAATGAAACTTCAAAGAATAACCAAATCTTATCCGAAATGGAGGATATAATAAGTAAGAAAGAATCCTTAAATAATCAAGCTAAATTTATGGAGAATACAATAAAAACTGTAGATAACGTAATTTTTGGCATGAAATATAGGATTGAAATTGAACAAATATCACGAGGAAAATAATGAAAAAAATTAATAATTTTTTTAAATCAATATATTATATAGGTATATTAATACTAATATTCTTTCAATTATTTGGTATTGTTATTTTTGAGGGATTTAGTTCATGGAAAAGAAGAAGAAATAATTATGAATAAACAAATATTTAATATCATTAAAAAATATAGCGATCAACCTAATGATAAAGAAACTCGTGATTTAATGATACGAGAATTAGGGAATGAATTATTAATATCAGCTCCTTCATTTAATGGTACATTGGTTGATTCAACAAGTCTTCTTGAAGAAACACAAGGCAAAATCAATATACAAATAAAATATAATGATCAATTATATAATATGAACCAATTTAAAAAATTAGCTGGGATATGATAGAAGAAGATAATGAATCAACACGAATAGAAATTGATAAACTATATCAAGCTATATCTGATGCTCAAGAAGTAATAAGCATTATCAGAGAAAAATGTACGCATGATAAAACTAAAAAAGGTAAATACATGTGGCGTCCAGGCGCTATGGCTGATGTAATAATGTGCAAATATTGTGATGAAGTAATCAAGTCATCAAATGACCCAGAAAATTTCGTTGTAACAACTTCAACTTCAAATAATGACGAAGACGACTATGTCGTTTGTAGTACAACTGAATAAATGGAATTAAAAGTATCGGAAGATAATAGATTTTTAATAGTAACTGATGCAACTAAATCAGAGTTAGATCAACTTGATTACTCTTTTACACGAAAAGTAGATAATTGGTGGATCATCAAAAAGAAACTCGAAGAAAAAGGCAGAAGCATAGGATGGGGTGGTGAGATCAAATTCATGGACCGTTATAATCGTGTGCCAATAGGACTATGGCTTGAAGTTATTAATATTGCCAAAAAATATAAATTTCCGGTTAATATAGAGGGTACAGATAGATTTACAGATCCTAATTACGACGCTGCCGATTTTGAAAATTGGGTACATGAATATTTTAAAGATGCTAAAAACTCTAAAGGAGAAGATTTCTTTCCATATGATTTCCAAATAGAATCAGCGACTAGAGCTTTAAAGTATAGATTTTGTACTGAAGAAATCTCCACATCTGGTGGTAAGACTCTTATATCTTTTATGATATTCAAGTACCTCCTTGATCGCGGTAAGATTAAAAAGATGCTGTATATTGTTCCTAATGTAGATTTAGTAGGTCAATCTGCTGATGATTTCTTGAACTATGAAGAAATGTGTGGAAACGATCCGCCTGAATGGAAATTAGAAATGATATTTTCTGCAGCTCGTAATCCTAAAGGAGCTAAACAAATAACATTTGGTACATATCAAAGTTTAACTAAGAAACCACTAGAATTTTTTGAAGAATACGATATTATTTTGGTTGATGAAACTCATCATGCTAAAGCAGCAAGTATTAAAACTATTATAGCTAAATGTTATAACGCAGATTGGTATAGAATAGGATTAACTGGAACCCTACCAAGACCTGAATCTACAGATTTTTATACAATTCAGGCTTATTTAGGTCCAAAGGTTTATAGTGTAAAAAGTAAAGATCTAATAAGTAGTAAAAGAGCAACAAAAATTAATGTTGTAGGTATTGAATTAAATTATCT
>Ga0164313_10003045_pt1 | contig 14945 bp, 17 predicted proteins | sample GuaBasSedimGuay4_FD_113735 | JGI IMG/M metagenome (GOLD analysis project Ga0164313, IMG submission 113735) | Subseafloor sediment microbial communities from Guaymas Basin, Gulf of California, Mexico - Guay4, Core 4569-4, 0-3 cm | ecosystem: Environmental > Aquatic > Marine > Hydrothermal vents... | reverse complement strand
TTTCTTTCTTGACTCAATTTCACCGAAATACGTATTAAAAACTTCCTGTGCGTCAAAATCTTTCACATCCTTGCCCACTCTAATGATTTCTATTTTATTTATGAGATCCTCCTGTTTGATGGAGTCAACAACTGCCTGACCTTGAATAAGGTGACCAAATACAGTGTGTCTTCCATCGAGAAAAGGAGTCTCTTTATGTGTAATAAAAAATTGACTTCCGTTGGAATCCGGTCCTGAGTTGGCCATAGAAAGTATTCCACCACTTTTATGTGTCAACAATAATTCTCCATTGTCATCCATTGCAAACTCATCTTCAAATTTATAACCGGGATCTCCTGATCCATTGCCTCTGGGGTCTCCACCTTGTATCATGAAATCATCTACAACCCGATGAAATTTCAAGCCGTCATAGAATCTCTTTTCTTTGTACTTTTCTTCCACATAAGTATTTGTACCTTCTGCTAAAGAAACAAAATTAGCCACAGTAACCGGCGTATTCTCATATTCCAATTTTAGTAAAATATCTCCTTTATCTGTCTGTATTTCCGCATACAATCCGTCTTCCAGATTCTTGTAATTATTAGTTTCACAAGAAGCAAAACCCAATGTTAACATTAAAAATGTCAGTTTTATTAAATTCATGTTTTTAATTTTTATTGATTATTTTTTTTAAATTCACGGTATATATTAATGGTTCATTTGATCTGACTCTGTCATTTCCAACATATCCATAGGCCTTGTACGAGGGGAATAAAAAAACAACGACTTCACCTTCTTTCATTAGTTTTATTCCTTCCTGCAGACCTGTAATCAATTCTTCTTTATCCACTAAATAATTTCTATCTCCCAACTCCTCTTTTGAATAGATTATTGAATTATTCAAAGTTCTCACTTCATAAGAGAATATGACCTCGTCACCTGTCCTTGCTAATTTATTATTAATTGTATCTCTTTCCTTATAATAATACCAAAATCCATACTCCGAATTGATATAGTCATTCAGGCTGTCCTTATGCATTATTTGTCGTAATATTTTTTCCTCTACATTTTTCAAAACAGTGTTTCGCTCTACAGATTCAGACATAAATGAACTGGTTTTTCTAATTATTGGTTTTCTTGCTTCCGGAGAGGAGCAAGAACTTATAATCATTAGAACTATCAGGAAGAATAAATTATTTTTCATTTGATTCTTTTAAAGCTGCTCGATAGGAAGGTAAAATGTCGGTAAATTTCTGAATCGTTCTACTCAAAGACATTTCGCTTTTACCGCCTGCGGCATTTATATGTCCACCTCCATTGAAGTGATTTCTTGAAAATTCGTTGACCGAAAAATTACCTGATGACCTAAAGGAAATTTTAATTATCCCTTGTTTTCTATCTTCAATAAATATAGCCGCAAAAATGATATTTTCAATGGACAAAGCATAATTTACAAAGCCTTCGGTATCTCCTTTTTTAAAATTAAATTCCCTAAGATCTCTTTGTGACAAGGTGATATAGGCAGTATGATACTCTTTAAGCACTCTCAAATTCTTCAAGGCCCGACCTAATAACTGAACGCGATTATAGGTGTTTACATTGTGGATCTGATTGTATATTTCAGAATTATTTGCTCCTAAATCCAATAAATTTGCAACTATTCTGTGTGTTAAACTTGTTGTAGAAGGAAAACGAAAGGAACCAGTATCCGTTAATATACCGGTGTAAATACAGGTTGCAATCTCCTGATCCAAATAGTCCAGATGATTTAAACTTTCGATAAATTGATATAATAACTGACTGGTTGAACAAACTTCCGGGTCTACAAATGAATATTTTGCATAATCATCAGGTTGCTGATGATGGTCGATCATAATAAAAATCGGACTTATCTTTTCAAGCGGAATAAGCATTTTGGGACCTACCCTATGGAGTGCATTGAAATCCAGAGTAAATACGATTTCCGCCTCTTCTAATAATTGAGTTCCTCTCTCCACTTCTTTTTCAAAAATTACAATTTTATCCTGAGCAGGAAGCCATTTTAAAAAATCCGGGGCATCATTTGGTGATACCACAGTTACTGAATGGTCAAATTTTACCAGGTAATGATATAGCCCCAAACTGGAACCATAAGCATCTCCATCAGGGTTTCTATGCGATACAATTACAATTTTTTTAGGAACAGAAAGGAGTGCCTTTATCTCGTCGATTTTCTCTAAATTCATAGATCGCGAATATACAATAAAAAAATATTTAATTTCAAATTCTAATCAACTGTGAATTGATTTAACATAACTTTGATAATTAGATTAACTTGTAATTCTAAACTATATTGTTTGGTGTATATATTAGATAAAAAATGAATAAAATACTGATATTATTTCTTGTGCTTGGTTTATTTTCATGTATTGAAAAGAAAGATAAAAAAGAATCAATAAATACATTTATCATCGCTTTTGGCTCTTGTGATAATCAAGAATTACCCAATGTATTATGGAAGGAAATAAAAAAGAACAATCCTGATCTATTTATATGGGGTGGAGATATAGTGTACGCTGACGGTGAAGACATTAAAGTAATGCAAAAAAGCTATGAAAAACAAAAAAAAGATACTGCCTATCAAAATTTTAAAAAAGACCTTCCCGTATTGGGCACTTGGGATGACCATGATTATGGATTGAATGATGGTGGAAAAGAATTTAAAAAAAAAGATAGTGTCCAACAACTTTTGTTAGACTTTTTGGATGTTGATCCTAAAGATAAAAGAAGATCTAAAAAAGGAGTTTATCATTCAAAAAAAATTGTGATTGGTAAAAATTCGGTCAATATCATTATCCTGGATACCAGATATTTCAGAACCCGATTAACTGTAGATACAACTGGTAATAAAAGGTATATTCCCAATGATTTTGGGGATGGCACCATCCTGGGAAAAGCACAATGGGAATGGTTGGAGAATGAACTAAAATCTTCCAAATCAAACTTTAACATAATTATAAGCAGTATCCAATTTTTATCAAAAGAACATGGATTTGAAAGCTGGGGAAATATGCCCCACGAGGTGAGCAAAATGAAAGGAATTATATCGGGTTCCGGAGCTAAGGGTGTAATAATCTTATCCGGTGACAGACATATCGCAGAAATTTCCATGGACAGCATAATTAATTTAAAATATCCAATAATTGACTTTACCTCCAGTGGTCTTACACATTCATATTCCACTTTTAAGGGAGAACCAAATGTTTATAGAATTACAAAGGTTGTTTCCGACATCAACTTTGGGATTCTAAGAATTGACTTCAAAGCCAACGAGGTAAGTATGGAAATCAGAGGGAAAAATAATCTCCTGCTTCAAAATATTATACAGAAATATTGAAATTTAAGTTCTCTCTGTTATTTATTATACGGGAAATAGATTATTTTTGCCCAAAATTAAAAAAAAAGAAATAGATGGCAACCAACAGAACATTTACTATGCTTAAACCTGATGCAGTTGAAAAAGGGTATACAGGAGCAATATTAGAAAAGATCAATGCTGCAGGATTTAGAATTTTAGCATTGAAACAAACACAGATGACCAAAAATGACGCAGAGACCTTTTATGAAATTCATAAGAACAGACCATTCTATGGCGATCTGGTAGCGTATATGACCCGCGGACCAATAATAGCAGCAATATTAGAGAAAGAGAACGCAGTTGAGGATTTTAGAACTTTAATTGGAGCTACAAACCCTGCGGAAGCTGCGGATGGAACTATTAGAAAAGCATTTGCTACATCTATCAGCGAGAACGCTGTTCATGGTTCTGACAGTGATGAGAATGCCTTTATTGAAGGTTCCTTTCACTTTTCCGGTAGAGAGATATTTTAACCCACTTTATGCATTTCGTGGATAATATAGAGAAAACCCAATGTTTTTCACATTGGGTTTTTATTAAAAATTTGGAGTTTTATACTTTATTCACAGAAATTTCTAAACCAATTTAATTGATTTTATCAACGTACTTTCCAAGCTATTATTGAGCATCTCTATAATTTTATTCTTTCCATATCCCAATTCTTCTCTTAATGTGGAGGAAGACAGCTTAACATATAAGGTATTGTTTTTTAAATAAATTGATTCCGTATAACTCATAACGCCTTTCCCCATAACATTTTCCCAGGCCTCCTTTACAGCCATTTGATTCATGCCTTTTTGCAATTTGTTTTCTTGCAACATCTGTGGTATCAGATCTTGATCGAAAAAGTTTTATTTTCTCTTTTTGCCATTTTTTCTATATTACACCAGCTCAAACAACTTATAGGTTTGTTCAGTCTTCTTAATTAATTCCTCCGTTCTCTCCATATGTGTATCCGATATAAATATTTGTCCAAAATTTTCATTATTTACCAAACTTAATAACTGCCCTACTCTATTATCGTCTAATTTATCAAAAATATCATCTAACAGCAATAATGGTTTTAAATTTCTATGCTTTTTAATGAATTCAAACTGCGCCAATTTCAAAGCTATTAAAAATGATTTCTGTTGGCCTTGCGATCCTATTTTTTTTATAGAAAATCCATTTAACATAAAGCTTAAATCATCCTTATGTGTTCCAACAGAAGTGTATTGTAATACTCTATCCTTATCAATATTTTTAGAAAGCAACTCCTCAAAGCTAACTTTATCCAATTGAGACTTATAATTTAATGACACCTCTTCTGCAAAATTTCTTGATTCTGAAGTCCCAATTATATGCTGATATCTTTCTAAAAATATTGGAGCAAACTCCGCAATAAATTCTTTTCTTTTCTCATACAGAACGATTCCATATTTTATCAATTCATTATCATAAATTTCTACATTCAGAGAATCAAAGGTATTATTGGCTACAAAATATTTTAAAAGGGAATTACGCTGCGTCAGCACCTTGTTATACTTTAAAAGAGATTGCAAATAAGTCCTGTCATTCAATGAAATAATGCTATCCATAAATTTTCTCCTCAGTTCACTTCCCTCTACAATTAAATTTGAATCTGCCGGAGATATTATGACCAAAGGTAATAATCCTATATGCTCAGATAACTTTTCATATTCCTTTCCGTTCCTTTTAACAATTTTTTTTAAACCTTTTTTTAAACTACAATTAATTATCTCTTCCCGCTCGTCCTTAATATATTTTCCGTCAATCACAAAAAAATCTTCTCCATGTCGTATGTTTTGTGAAGCAACCGAGTTAAAATATCCTTTGGCGTTGGACAAGTAATATATGGCATCTAAAATATTTGTTTTCCCCACGCCATTATTCCCAATAAAACAATTTATTTTCTCATCAAACGCTAACGATTTTGATGAAAAATTTTTATAATTGATTAGGGATATTTCTTTTAAATACATGTTTATTTTTTCACTGCTGTTACTAACATTGATCCAGGCATAATCCGAAATCTAAAATATTTCGCGCATGACAAATATAAAATACTAAATATCAATGCCATATACTTATATTCAACTTCGTGAAACCCATTCAACAAAAAAACAAAAATTAAGATTAAAAATAGCTTATATTTTTCAATAAAAATTATATTTTTGCGCAATTAATAAATATAGAGATGGCAACATATAAAAAACGAGGCAATAAAGGAAAAAAATCGAACCAGGCTAATCTTACTGATCATAGCGCTACGGCAGAAGTTTTTAAAACTTTAGATGAAACTGCTTCAAAGTCAGAACAATGGGTTGAGAAAAATCAAAGACCAATTTTTATTGGATTGATAGCTATAGCGGTTGTTATTCTGGGATATCTGGCCTATAACAAATATATATTAGAACCGAATGAAATTGAAGCTGCTGATGAACTTGCATTTCCAAAAAAATATTTTGAAGAGGCACAAAGCTCTAGTGTTGCTGTTGATTCATTATATAATTTAAGTTTAAACGGTGCTGACGGTAAATATGGATTAATAGATATCGCTGAACAATATGGCAATACGAAAGCTGGCAACCTGGCGAAGTATATGTCGGGAATTGCATATTTAAATATTGGAGACTATGAAAATGCCATTGAAAATTTAAGCGACTTTAGTTCAGATGATGAGATGTTAGGAGCTCTTGCTCTTGGTAATATTGGCGATGCATTTTCTGAAATCAACCAACCTGAGGATGCCTTAAAATACTATTTGGATGCAGCAAATTTTAAAGATAATAATTTTACTACACCATTGTATTTGTTCAAGGCAGGTAATATTGCTATGACATTGCAGGAATACGATAAAGCAGAAAAATCATTTACCAAAATAAAAGATGAATATGCTAAATCTGACGAGGCAAAAAATATTAATATTTTTATTCAAAGAGCTATTATAGCTCAAAACTAACTGCTATTCACCTATGGCAACCACAAATTTATCGGCATATGATAGATCAACAATCCCAAATGCGGAAGGATTCCGGTTTGGGATTGTTGTTTCAGAATGGAACCACGACATAACCGATAATTTATTCAAAGGTGCCTATCAAACACTCCTTGATCATGGAGTAATCGAGGAAAATATTTTCGTTTCTAAAGTCCCGGGAAGTTTTGAATTGATTTACGGTTGCAAGCATATGATACTAAATAATAATTTAAATGCTATGATTGCGATCGGCAGTGTAATAAAAGGCGAAACAAAACATTTTGACTTTGTATGTGAAGCCGTTGCCCATGGTATCAAGGACATAAACATACGCTACGATGTTCCAACTATTTTTTGTGTTCTAACCGATGATAATAAACAGCAGGCATTGGATAGGTCTGGTGGTAAACATGGTAATAAAGGAATTGAAAGTGCAATAGCGGCGATAAAAATGGCTAATCTCAACAAACATTAAGCCTAACTTAAGCATCGGTCTGTTTCTTTACTCATGGTTTTTAACAAAACTTTATTTGAATTCCTAGCAAGTATTCTGTAAATTTGTTGCTTACAAATAAATACTTTTTTATGTTTGGTAGTGCTTTTAAGCCAAGAGCTCATTATGTTTTTAACTATAAACCTCGTTACTATGACGAGAGGAAAGAACGACTGGAAAAATTAAAACAAAAGTACGAGAATAAGGAAAAGGATTCTGATGATATTCCTACAATAACACTAGGCAAGGATCAATTAAGATCAGATTGGCAACGTCATAAAAAACTAACTACAGACCGAGGTGCAAATAGACGTGTTGCCATAATTATTGCTATATTAGTTGGTATTTTTGCCTATATTTTTGAATTGCACAAATTATTTTAATGTCAGATATTATTCAATTACTTCCTGATAATGTTGCCAATCAAATTGCTGCAGGAGAGGTTGTTCAGAGACCCGCATCAGTAGTTAAAGAATTGATGGAAAATGCTGTCGATGCATCGGCTGATCATATCAAAGTTTTTATTAAAGATGCAGGGAAAACATTAATCCAGGTAATTGATGATGGAAAGGGTATGAGCCCGACCGACGCAAGATTAGCCTTTGAACGCCACGCGACCTCAAAAATAAGAACGGCAGATGACTTATTTTGTTTAAATACCAATGGATTTCGTGGAGAAGCTCTGGCTTCCATAGCCGCAATTACACACACTATTATTAAAACCAAACAAGAAAATCAGGAATTAGGCACTCAAATAAAAATAAATGGCGGAGAAGTAATTTCACAAGAAGTTATTGCTACCCCAAAAGGAACTTCTATCGAAATAAAAAATCTTTTTTATAATATACCGGCCCGGCGTAATTTTCTAAAATCCAACGCTATAGAAACCCGTCATATCATAAACGCCTTTCAACGAATATCGCTATCCTACCCCAATATTAATTTTAGTTTATTTCATAATGATAACGAAGTCTATAAATTAAATGAAGGAAATTTAAGGAGACGAATTGTTAGTGTATTTGGCAGCAACATAAATGAAAAATTAGTACCTATCAAAGAAGATACTGAGATCCTTAAAATTGATGGGTTTATTACCAAGCCACAATTTTCAAAGAAAAAAAGAGGGGAACAATTCTTTTTTGTCAATAATAGATTTATTAAAAGCGCCTATTTGAATCATGCCGTGATCAATGCTTATGAGGGATTATTGAACCGAGGGTATCACCCTTCTTATTTTTTATATCTAACAGTACCCCCAAAGAGTATTGACATCAACATTCATCCCACTAAAACGGAAATTAAATTTGATAATGAAGGAGATCTATATGCTATAATTAGATCAACAATAAAGCATAGTCTGGGACAATATAACGTAGCTCCGGTTCTTGATTTTGAAAGAAATGCAAGCTTCGATACACCCTATTCCTTTAAAAACAAAACAACTAAAGTTCCGACTATAAATGTTGATCCGGATTTTAATCCATTCAAAAATGACCAAAAAGAAGTTTCTTATAAAAGAGATAATACGGACTGGCAATCTTTGTATATTGAAAGTGAAAAGGAAGATGCTGTAATAAATAAAATTGATGTAGAAGCAGGAATAACCAACGACAAACTATTTGACGAATCAATTGGTGATATAGATTATTCCACCTATCAAATTCATCAAAAATATATTATAAGTTCAATCAAATCAGGTATTGTTTTAATTGACCAAAATTTGGCCCATCAAAGAATTTTATATGAAGAGTATTTGGCAAAATTGACCATGGATGGAATTAGTAGTCAACAATTATTGTTTCCTCTTAGTATTTTGTTAAATCCTGCAGATATCGAAATACTTTCCGGGTTCAAATCTGATCTAAAAAGTACCGGAATTAACATTTCTGAAATCAAGAACGATTGTATTATTATAGACGCAATTCCGAATAATATATCACAAAACCGGATAACCGGTTTTATTGAAGAACTTATTGAAAATTTTAAAAATGAAGTCCCTGAGTCAAGTCTGAGCCAAATAGATACCATAGCCAAATGTTTGGCAAGAAATTTGGCCATAAAGTCGGGTACCAAACTAGCAAATAAAGAACAGGAAAATATATTAAACCAACTATTCTATTGTAAGGAACCAAATTTTTCACCTTTTGGAAAAGAAACATTTATTACAATTACAATGGATGAATTAGAACAAAAATTTAATCTATAAAATTAATATGGGAAGACTTACCGAAGCAATTAAACATTTAATTATTTTAAATGTAATAATATTCGCGGCAGCCAATTATTTACCTGGTTTAAATCTATATGATTATTTGTCATTATACTTTCCTAAGAATGAGCATTTCGGGGTATGGCAATTTGTGACGCACATATTTATGCATGGCGGAATGATGCATATCATTTTTAATATGTACGCCTTGTGGGCTTTCGGTTCTCCCCTGGAACAAATGTGGGGAAGAAACAAATTTATATTTTTCTATTTTTCTGCCGGTCTGGGAGCAGCTTTAATTTATACAGGTGTCAATTATTTACAGTTTAACAACACCTATAACGAATTGATCAATCTCGGAATGCAAGGTGATAGTATTAATAATTTATTGACTACCGGACGTTATAATTCAGATATATTAACACAGATTTCTGAAAAAAAATTACTGAATTTTTATCAAATTTACAATACCCCGGCAGTTGGTGCTTCAGGTGCTATCTATGGAGTTTTAGTAGCCTTTGGCATGTCTTTTCCCAACGCCAAACTGGCTTTGATATTTTTCCCGGTACCAATTGCAGCGAAATATTTTATTCCTGTTTTGATTGGAATAGATTTATTTTTAGGTTTAACCGGACGCTCTCTTTTTGGATCCAGCGGCGTAGGGGTTGCCCATTTTGCACACGTTGGTGGAGCAATAATTGGGTTTATTATGATGCAATATTGGAAAAGGAATCAGTTTAACAGGTGGAATTAATTTAAACAAAAAGCAAGTGGCTAATTGGTATGCTAATTTAAAATATAAATTCTCTGCGGTAAATGTTATTGAAAAAATCATTTATATCAACGTGGCAGTATTTTTATTGACCTATTTATTTAAAACAATTTCGTCTTTGATGCAATTCAACGGCAATGCGGTAATCAATTGGTTTGCCCTTTCACCGCATTTCGATTCCCTGGTATACAAACCATGGACAATTATAAGTTATGGTTTTTTACACGAAGGATTTATCCACATCCTCTTCAATCTTATAATCTTATTTTACATTGGCAATCTTTTTCTTGATTTTTTCAATAGAAAACAATTTTTAGTTTATTATTTTTTAGGGATATTTTTTGGCGGTCTGGTTTTTATGATCAGTTATAATTATTTTCCTGCATTAAAAACCAGAGAGGTTTATCTGGTAGGGGCATCAGCAGGCGTTACATCTGTTTTGATAGGACTGGCAAGCCTCATACCAAATTATCCATTGAGGTTTAGATTTATTGGAAATGTGAAACTCATGTACATTGCTATTGCGATGGTTGCCATAGATATAATTCAAATTCCGAATGGAAATGCTGGTGGTCATCTTGCACATCTGGGGGGCGCCTTGATAGGTTTTTTATTGACAACAAAATTAAATCAAGGAAAAAACTTAATTTTATGGATGGAAAATCTATTGTTAAATAAACAAAAATCACCACTTTCTACAATTCATAAGCGTAAGAAACCCAACGTAAAAAAAGAGGAGAACTCGACAGATCGCCAGAAAAAAATTGATGAAATTTTAGATAAAATAAGTAAATCGGGATATGAAGCCTTATCACAGGAAGAAAAAGATTTTTTGTTTAAAGTAGGAAAAGAATAGCTAAAATATAACCCCTTGAAGAAGTTATCTCTTTTAAATAAAATAATTTATTTAATCAATAATGCGTTTGCATTATTGCTTTTACTCAGTATTGCAATTCCATTTATACAGCCCAAGTCTTTTCCTCTTATCTCTGTCCTGAGTTTGGCGGTTCCAATTCTTATTTTTGCCCATCTGATATTTATTTTATACTGGATTTTAAATGGTGTTAAAAAACAATTCTTGCTTTCCTCGATCTGTATTTTATTAACGATTATTTTTTCTTACTTTCCTTATAAATTTAATGGTAAAACAAAAAATGATGATGACTCATTTACTATTCTGAATTATAATGTCCATCTTTTCAATATATATGGTTTGTTAGATACAGAAAACATTCCATTGAAGATCTCCAGCTTAATCGCACGAAACAAACCCGATATAGTAACTTTTCAGGAATATGCAGATGATCAGGTAGATTTATTCGATTTTCCGTATAAACATATTGTAACGGGAACAAGGAAGAACTTCGGACAGGCAATATTTTCAAAATATCCGATAATCAATCGAGGTTCTTTGGACTTCTTGAACTCTTCCAATAATGCCATTTTTGTCGACATTATAAAGGATAATGATACATTGAGGATTTATAATCTCCATCTGGAGTCATTCGGAATCAAGGTAGATAACATCAATTTAAATGAAAAAGATTCTAAAAGGTTATTGGATCGATTGTCCAGGTCATTTGTAAAACAACAAAGACAAGTAGAAAATTTTATTCGTCATCGTGAAAATTGTAAATATAAAATTATTACCTGCGGAGATTTTAACAATACTGCTTACTCCTGGGCTTATCGCAATATTCGTGAAGATATGAAAGATTCATTTATTGAGGCCGGAAAAGGGTTTGGAGAAACATATTCCTTTCAAAGGTACCCCTTGAGAATTGATTTTATCTTAGTTGATGAGAAATTTGAAGTTATTAAACACAAGAATTTTGATGTCAAATTATCAGATCATGAACCGATCTTAGCAAAGCTCAGGCTATTGAACTTCCCTGATTAATGTTGATCGTATTTCACAAATTATTCTAATTTTCCTTTTACACAGATTTTCGTAGTTCTGAATTCATTTTGAATGATCCTATATGAAAATTATCAAGGCGTTACAATGATAAAAACAAGTTCTGTAATTTATTTGATAAACCCGTAATCTCTTTCCACTTTACAAATTCTAACCTGATATTTTTTATACCATAATGCCCTACCCTTTTCACGTGCAATCGTGTGTTCAACATTATTTTTCCAATTAATTATTGAGGCAATATTTTTCCAGTAAGAAACTGTAATACCAATTTCATTTCTACTGGATTCAATTCCTAAATAACCATCTTGCTGTTTTGCCAGGGCTTCCATTTCTCTTGCCATTTCATCATAACCATCTTCGAATTCTGTCATTAAGCTTGTAAATATTACTGCGTAATAAGGTGGTTTTGGAGTATTTGCTATCATAATATTTATTGTAAGTTTGCAAGGCATAAAATTACAGGTTTGAACGGACAAAAAAAAGTCGCTTTTTATACATTGGGGTGCAAACTCAATTATTCAGAAACATCCACGATTGCCAGAAGTTTTCAGGAGACGGACTATGAAAGGGTTGGTTTTGATGAAGTTGCCGATATTTATATAATCAATACATGTTCAGTAACAGATAATGCCGACAAGCGATTTAAAACAATTGTAAGGTCGGCCTTAAAACAAAATGAAAATGCCTTTCTAATAGCGGTAGGATGCTATGCGCAACTAAAACCTGAAGAATTGGCAAATGTCAATGGTGTGGATCTGGTTTTGGGAGCTAGTGAAAAATTTAAAGTAACGAGTTATATCAATGCGTTGGCCAAGAATGATATAGGTGAAATTCATGCTTGCGAAATTGAAGAAGTAAATTTCTATGAAGGATCCTACTCCATGGGAGATCGAACAAGAGCATTTTTAAAAGTTCAGGATGGATGCGATTATAAGTGTACCTTTTGCACGATACCATTAGCGAGAGGAATTTCCAGAAGCGACACACTTGAAAATGTTTTAAAGAATGCTAAAGAAATATCAAAAAAAGGCATAAAGGAAATCGTTCTTACTGGTGTAAATATAGGAGATTATGGTAAAGGAGAGTTTGGTAATAAAAAACATGAACATACTTTTTTTGACTTGGTACAAGAGTTAGATCTTCTAAAGGGTATTCATCGAATTCGAATTTCTTCTATCGAACCGAATCTTCTGAAAAAAGAAACCATTGATTTTATAGCAAAATCCAATAGCTTCGTTCCTCATTTCCATATTCCATTACAAAGTGGTAGCAACCACTTGTTGAAATTTATGAAAAGACGTTATCTGAAGGAACTGTATGTTAGAAGAGTTGATCAAATAAAACAGGTTATGCCAAATGCCTGTATTGGGGTTGACGTAATTGTTGGTTTTCCAGGAGAAACTGAGGAGCTGTTCTTAGAAACCTATAATTTATTGAATGCACTGGAAATATCCTATTTGCACGTTTTTACTTATTCGGAAAGACCAAATACAGCAGCTATTGACATGAGCAATGTCGTGCCAAAAAATATTCGAAACAAAAGGAGTAAAATGCTGCGGGGATTGTCTGTTAAAAAAAGACGCGCTTTTTATGAAAGTCAACTAAACAATGAGTTCTCCGTTCTTTTTGAAAATGAGAATAAAAGTGGCTATATTCACGGCTTTACCGAGAATTATGTAAAAGTCAGAACGCCATGGAATCCAGATTTGGTAAACACAATTCATCCAATAAAATTAACAAAGATCGATGAGGATGGATTGGTAAGATTTGAATGGATAAAAGAACCTATTTCAGCTTAAACAATGGATACATATTATACTTTCGCCATTTTGGTTTTTACATCTTTTTTTACATTGATAAACCCCTTGGGGACGATGCCTATATTCATGTCGATGACAGCATCATTAAGCAATGAGAAGCGAAAACATACTGCCAAAAAAGCAAGTATAGTTGCATTTCTAACCATAATAGCATTCGCATTTTCCGGTCAAATACTATTTAGGTTTTTTGGGATTTCGGTTAACAGTTTTCGAATTGTGGGAGGTGTAATATTTTTTGCAATGGGCTGGGATATGTTACAAGCAAGGTTGGGAAATATTAAACATACAGACGATGAGAATAAAATTAACGCCTATGTCGATGATATTTCCATAACACCTCTGGCAATACCTATGATCTGTGGCCCTGGAGCGATAACAAATGCCATAATATTAATGGAAGGGTCTGAGACGGTTGCAAAAAAAGCAATTTTAATTGCCGTTATTTCTGTTGTTTTATTATTGACCTATCTAATATTGGTCGGTGCAAGTAAAATAACCGATAAATTAGGGGAAACGGGGAATAAAGTGATGATGCGGTTAATGGGCTTGATCGTAATGGTAATTGCCGTTGAATTTTTCTTTAGCGGGTTAAAACCAATTATATTATCAATGATAAATGTCAAATAAAATTCATATTTATTTCATGCCCGGCTTAGGTGCAAATTCAGAAATTTTTGATCATCTAAGATTATCTGATGAAAAGTTCGAACTGCATTTTTTAGAGTGGTTAATTCCTGAACCTCTAGATGAAAAACTCGAAGATTACGTTAAAAGAGTAATTAAAGAAATAAAACATCCAAATCCTGTTTTAGTCGGTGTCTCATTTGGGGGAATTATTGTTCAGGAGATTAGTAAGTATATCGATACTCAAAAAGTAATAATAATCTCGAGCATTAAACATCTAAATGAAATTCCAAGACGTTTAAAATTTCTTAAAGCGACAAAATTTTACAAATTCTTTCCAGCGAAGAAGATTGCGAATACGGGTGATTTTCCGGTAATAAGATTTAACAGAACTATCCGGAAAAGAATTGAACTGTATAACAAATATTTAAAGGTCAGAGATGAAAATTATCTAAAATGGTCTATCCATAATGTCATCAGTTGGAAATGTGATGTAGATAATGATAACATTATTCACATTCATGGAAATAAAGATGAAATATTCCCTATTAAATACATAAAGAATTGTATTGTTGTAGAGGGTGGAACCCATGTAATGATATTGAACAAAGCAAAAAGAATTAGTGCAATTCTCGAAGATATTATTTAAGGCAACCTCTATTAATTCATTCGCATTAAAATTTTCAGCGTTTTTTCAAGACAATGAAAGTTTTTGAAGCCCTATCGGGATAATGCGAAAAAATTTGAAGA
>Ga0164313_10003044_pt1 | contig 14945 bp, 8 predicted proteins | sample GuaBasSedimGuay4_FD_113735 | JGI IMG/M metagenome (GOLD analysis project Ga0164313, IMG submission 113735) | Subseafloor sediment microbial communities from Guaymas Basin, Gulf of California, Mexico - Guay4, Core 4569-4, 0-3 cm | ecosystem: Environmental > Aquatic > Marine > Hydrothermal vents >... | reverse complement strand
CACGACAGCCTGGCTGAGCGGTCGCGCCACCGCTGGGACGGCCCGGGGGCGCGGATCTACGGCGCGTTCAGCCCCGCCCGGGACCGGCGCGACCTGGTGACCGAGCTCCAGGACGAGGTGGCCGACCAGCCGAACTACGCCCACGCCATCGACGCCAAGCTGAGCCACTGGCGTGCGCGCCGCCTCGAGCTGCGCCTGCGCCTGGCGCTGGTGCGACTCTGCGCGCGCGTGTCCTGGTGGGCCATCGGTGCCCCAGGCCGCTGGCCGGCGTGCGTGCGTGGCAGGATGGCCTACGTCGAATACGAGCACGGCTGGCCCAGCGACGTTCCGCCCACATGACCGACCCCAACACGGAGACCCCATGTACACCGAACTGCACTACAACGCCGAGCTCAAGCACGGGCCGCCGCCCGAGGTGCTCCGCGTCCTCGAGCACATGATCGGAGAGGGTACGTTCGAGACCTTCTTCGGCGACCTGCCCGACCATGACCTCTTCACCTCGCCGCGCTGGGACACCATGCTCCGCGGCGAGAGTGAGAGCTTCGCGGCCGACACGCACTCGACGCTGCGCCTCGACGAAGTCAGCGACACCTATCTCCTTTGCATCCGCTCGAACTTCAAGCAAACCGCCAGCGAGATCGCTCGGTTTATCGCTTGGCTCGGGCCCTACGTCGACGCCTCCACTGGTGACTTCCTCGGGTTCTACCGCGATGACGACTCCGAGGTGCCCACGCTGATCCTCCAGCCGGCGCCCGCAGCCTAGGCCGGCGGAGTGCCTGGGCCTGCGATGCCGCCTCCCGCGAGGAACTCCATGCCGGCCTCGGCAATCCAATCCTCGTAGTGGTTCTTCCCGCCCCAGGTGCCCGTGTTGCACTCGTTCATGGTCAACCTGCAGAACTCCTTGAGCGCGTCGCTGCGCACGGTGTCGTTCGGGTAGACCAGCCGGATCAGTGCGTAGACAGGGCCGACGAGGAATCGTGAGTTGACGCCCTTGGCCAGGCTGCTGCTGTCGCCGTTCTTGCCGAGCTGGATGCCTGGCCCCGAGGGGACGGGTGGGGCGGCGGTGCCGCTGGGCGACGCGATGCTCGCGGCAATGGCCGTGTCTTCCCAGATGCCATAGAGCGGAATGCGCGGGAAGCGATACGTCACATCGAACGCGGTCGCCCCGGCCTGCTCGATCAGGTAGTCGGCGGCGTATTTGAGCTGCACGAGGATTCGCTTGCGGAGCGGGTGACAGTTTCCCCACCAGCCGTAGGCGTCCCAGAGATCCACCACGTTGATCAGCCCCTCGATCAAGACGCCGGTCATCCAGCTGTTGCAGCTGCGCGCGTACGGGACCAGCTCTGTCACGTCGGAGCCTGGCGCCTCCGCGAACGTCAGCCCGTAGTGCTCCTCCCACATGTCGCGGCAGTGCCCGTTGTTTAGGTGGTAGCTCTCGCCACTGCCCGCCCCCGTGTCGTCCGTCGGCATGCCGAGCCAGTTGTGGCCCTCGAGGTTCGTCACTGCCTGCTCGCAGTAGAACATCACATCGGGCTTGTTGACGTGGCTGACCCAGCCTGCGATCTCGCCGTCGTCCAGTAGCGGCGCCATGTAGGCCATCGACCGGAAGGACCAGCCGTGTGCGCGCGACCCAAACCACTCCGTGTCCAACAGCACATGGCCCGCGTTGGACAGGAACTGACCCACGGCTGTCTGCGCGGCAGCGAAGGATCGGTAGGCCAGAGCAAACCAGACCTGGGCGTCGATGCACATGTGCTGAGCAAGCGGGACTGGCCATCCGACGCCTGGCCAGCCCGCCATTCCGGGTGGCATGGTGCCCGACAAAATATCGGAGAATCCGCCGTAAGCGTTTCCGTAGCCCTGCCCAACCCGCCAGTCCGGATTGTCGATCGGGCGCCACACGACATTGGCGCCGCGGATGCCCTGTGAGAACGTCCACTGTTGCCCGAACCAGCGTATGTCGGAGTTGTCTGCGCCCAGCACCAGCGCGACCGCCGCGGGCACGAAGTGCGCCGACACGCGCGGGCTGGCGGCTTCCTGCGGGAACTTGTTGTCGCCACCGAAGTCGGCAAACTCGACTTCCCAATGGCCCCAATCCTTGAAGGTGGCGAGCTCCGCCAGCTGCTCGGCGCTCAGGCCGGCGGCGTCGATCTGCGCCTGGACGTACTCCGCGAGCGGCGTGCTCAGTAGGCCGGAGTCAACGGCTGGCCCGGCTGGGTAAGCGTCGATCCAGAACGAGTACATCATCGTCATGCCGAGGCCGCGCGAGACGTTGGCAATCGTTCGTTGCACGATCAGCGTGCCGTCGTCCACGATCTCTACGAGCAGGATGTCGGTGACGCCAACCCCAACACTGATCTTGGTGACGTCGCCGTACCAAATGCCGATCTCTCGCCCGTACCGCCAAACCGAGAACGATGGGCCGTGCGCGAACACTCCGTCGCTCGGCAGCATGGTCGCGGTGCCGTCGAACGTGATGCGTGGAACGTCGGTCATCTGGGCGTGCCTGCCGGGCCGTGCTTCGCCAGCACGGGCTGGCTTGAGCGCGCACCGACGTAGGCCATGCCGGCGCTTGCGAGCCCCGCGAGGTCGCCGTGGCGGACCGCGCGGGCGCCGGCAGCAACCACAGCTCGGCCACGCGGGCCGGCGAGCGCGAGCCCGAGCATCGACAGGGCGCCCCACCCGACGGCCGGCCAGTCGGTGCCGGGGTCATCCCGGATCGCCACGATGCGCTCAGCCTCAGCCAGCCGCACGGGATCCACCTCGCGGCCGTGCGCGTGCTGGGCGATCAGGTACTTTGCCGCGTCGTACTCCTCATCGGTGACGGTGAGCGGCGCGCACGCAGCGAGGGCGAGCAGCAGCAGGATCAGCAGCTTCATCAGTGGGCCTCGGGGTCGTCGATGTCATGGTGGCGCAGCAACGCGACCATGCGGCGAGCGTGCGCGTTCATCTTGAGCTCGAGGCTGCTCACGCCGAACGGCTGCCGGTGCTGCTCGATCAGCCGGTCAAGCGACTCGTTGGCACGACACAGCTCGCCCATCAAGCGCTGCCCGTTTTTCAGCTCGACGCCCAGCTTGACCAATAGGGGCAGCGCGATCGCAGCGACCGCGAGCCAGTTGGTGGAGACCGGCGCGTCTTGCGGCGCGGGCGTTGCTGCAACGACGACGGCGCACGCGCCGAACGAGAACAAGAGCCAGAGAGCAAGTGAGCGAAGTGGCGGCGTAGACAAGGAATGTCTCCGGCGGGACGATCAAGGTGTTGAACGGCTCGACGGAGCCCTCCGCAGAGAGAGCGAGTGTTTGGGCTTTGTGCGGACGCGAGAGATCCGCATTACAGGCGCCGGGACAGCTCGCGGTTGAAGGTGCCGTTGCTGATCATCTCGATCACCGTGCCGGCGACCGCAGACAGAGTCCCGGCGATGTCGAGCGCAGAGCCCGCGTTCATCGTGCACGCCTCGTCGAACTCGAGCGTAATCCGCGTGCCGGCCGGCGGCGTGTACATGTTGTTGATCGTCGTGTTGCCGAGGACGAGGCAGAGTCCGTTGTGCGCCTCCGGCGGGACGTGCAGCAGGTCGGCGCTGGCAGCCGTGGGGAGCGTCTCCACGTCGCCACCCGTGACGATGTTCCGGAATCGCTGAGTCTTCACCGCTGTGTTGCTGGCGGCCTGGCTGATCTCGTTGCCGAGCGTCTGCGCCTCAAGGACGAGGCTGCTATAGAGCGAGTTGACGCCCGCCGCCGAGGTGTCAAACTTGAGTTCGTAGTTGCCTCCGCTCGTCTCGCTGTTGCCGACGTAGCCGTCGTGGAGATTGATCTGGCTTGCATCGTCCTAGACGTGGATCCCGTGGCAGGTGGCGTAGGCGTTCACCTCCGTGCTGCCGCAGCTCGCAATCTTGAAGTTGCCGATATTGAGCCGCGTCGTCTCGCGGTCGGCCGGCGTCAGCGGGGACACCAGCGAGCCCTTTTCGACGACGAGCCCGGTGCCTGGCGCGTTGGTGATCGAGAGACCGGTCAAGGTCAGTCCGTTCAGGCCACGTACACGCGCGCCGAGGCCGAGCTTGTCGCTCCCGCTCCATAGACTCGAGCTGCCCCCGATGATGTTCAGCCCGGTGATCGTCAGCGCGGTGACGTACACATTGTCGGCCACGTCGAGCCCGATCACGTCCTTGTCGTCGCCGTCGCGTCGGCTGGAAAGGTTGCTCCAGGCGCCTGAGATTGCGGCGGTTGCGGTCGTGAGGGACGCGGGATCAGGGTCCACCTCATCGAGCACCGTGTTCTGGAGCATGTAGCCGCAGAGCGTATTCGCATTGCTGTTCAGGTTGCTGACGGTGTACTTGGCCATCCCGTCAAACACGAACCCGTGGCCGCCGTTGTTGCTCGACTTGCAGTTGCTCACGATGCACTGGGTCGTCTCGCTCGGGCCGTCGCCGAGGCCGTCGCCGTCCGTGTCGGAGAAGGACCGCGCGCGCCACCAGAAGCCGGGCGCGGCCTCAGAGGCCGCTTGGGTCTCGCCGCAATAGCAGTTGTCGGCCTGGAGGTTTGCATAGGTGCTGTTCTTAGCGCCTAGGAACTTGAAGCCACCCGACGCCGCGAACTGGACCTGAGTATTCGTGATGATCGACGTGTTGCCAGCCGAGCTGCCCGCCGGGTTGACCGAGCAATCCTCAAGCACCCCCAGCGCGGTGCTCTTGTAGACGCGGACGTGGTCGATGTGCGTCCGGCCCGCATCGAACAGGCGCAGGGCAGACCGGCCGGCGCCGCCGGCCCATTCCTTTGCGTTGTAGTCGCTGTTGCCGTTGATGTTGAGGGCGTGAATGCCACAGCGGTACGTCGAGTCGGTCTGCTCCATCCCAGAGGTCGGCACGCCGATCGTCAGGACATGCGGCAGCTCTGCGTAGTCCGCCTGCATCAACGTGGCGCCGTGGCAGAGCAAGGTGATGCCCTGCTGCTGGAGATACAGCTCGTCCTCGGTGATCCACAGGCCCGGAGGCAAGCACCCCATGGTCGTGCTCTTGGGGCCGCCCGCGACGGACTCAGCCTCGAGCGCGGTGAGCCACTCGGCGAGCGGTTCCGTGTTGTCGACCAGCGCGCCCGGCGTCCCGCCGAAATCGTAAGGCGTGAGGGCATTGCCCGACGGGCCCAGCGCCGACGCGCCCAGCGCCTGCGCAATGTCATCCCACCAGTTGCCCGGGTGCCGCTTGAGGAGCTCGAGCCGTCCTGCTCGCGGCCCGATCTCTTGCAGCTTGTCCCAGAGTGAGGTGGCCGGCATGGCCGCACCGTGTCAGGACTCCCCGGCCTTTCAACCGTCCGGCGGACGGCGAGACCGGGGCGCTGAACTTCCCCGACTAGCATCGTCCGGATCCTGGCCTGACCGGCCGTGGGGGCCCCGCGCCTGCTTAGCCGCGTTGCTGGGCGGGGCCCCTGAGATGGCGGTGCATCGCCTGAGACCGCGTGATGCCGCCCCCCGCTCAGCGCCGCGGCCGCACGCCCAGCAGCCGCGAGGGCGCCTCACCCGACAGAACCTGGTGCACGGCCTCGGCCGCCTCATTCATGGCCCGGGCCGGGTACTGCAGCACGCTGCCCCCGAGCATGTTCACCGTGCGCCACAGCCCGGCGTCGACCTCACCCTGCCGGATCTGGCCCAGCACGTCGCTCAGGGCATCCACGGCACCCAGGCCGGCCGGCGGGCCCGACTGGTAGCCCTGCAAGGTGCCCCCGAGCTCGCGCAGCAGCGGCGCGGTGTCAAACACAGACGCCCCGCCATCGCGCACCATCTCCCCGATCACATCCTCCCAGTCCCGCTCCTCATCGTTGGAGGAGGCCCAGGCGGCCGACGCGAAGCCCAGCACCACGGCCTCGGTGAAGTAGAGCACGCCCATCTCCGCCAGGAACTTGGCGAACGAGCCGGGCTCGCGCCACTTCGTCTGCGAGGCCTTGAGCCGCGTCAGGTTGAACTTGAGGCCGGCCTCGGTGAAGTAGGTCGTGAGGATCCGCAGCAACGGGGTGCCGCGTTCCCACCACGACATGTCCACCGTCTGGCCGCCGCTCTGGCTGTCCTTGACGGCTTGGTCGGCGCGCGCGATGACCTCGAGCTCCCAGCTGGCCAGCTCCGCGCCGCGCGGCATCTCGGCCATGGACTTCTCGTACTGGGCCAGCCAGGAGATCGCGTCGGCCACCTGCTGCGACTTGCTCAGCATCCAGAAGGCCGACTCGTGGGCTGAGTCGCGCAGCGTCGAGGGCAGCTTCTGCCGGTTCTCCTGCAGCTCGCGCTGGAAGCTGCCCTTGGGACGCTCGGCCATGAACTTGGACTTGGCTGCGATCCCCGCGATGACCTGGTTCATCGACAGCGGGCTGCGCAGCAGCCGGCGCGTCCCCAGCAGCACCCACTTGGGGCCGATGCGCAGCATCGCGTTCTTGACCCCGAACAGCTGCATCAGCGCCGACTTGGCGCGGAAGCCCAGGTTGGCCACCACCGTGCCCTGGCGCAGGTAGGCCAGCAGCTGCTCGAGCGGGTTGCCGGCGGCACCTGAGTTGTTCGCCACGTCGCCCAGCCAACTGCTGAGCTCGCCGTAGGCCGCCTTGCCGTAGTGCGACTGCACGGCCTGCTTGAGATCCCGGTCCCCCAGGATGCCCTGCACGTCGAGCACCGCCTCGCGCATGGTGATGGCGTGGGTGGTGTCCAGCAGGTGCTTCACCTCCACACCCACATCGAGCCGCAGCCGGCCGTGCACCACCTCCAGGCGGTCCTTGGTGAAGCCCATCTGCATCATCGAGGCCGGCGTACGACCCTGCTTGAGCGACGCGAGGCCGTCCACCACGTCGGAGGACAGCGAGCGCTCGTCCTTGTAGGCCAGCGGCAGGTACGAGCCGGCGAAGTCCACCTCGCCGGCGTCGGTGGTCTGCAGCCGCAAGCGCGCCTTGGTCACGGGGAGGGGCGTCTGCCCGACCAGCCGCTCCTGGATCGCGACCACCTGGCTGAAGAGCTGATCGAAGAGAGCTGCGCGGTCGCTCGCGAAGGCCACGTCCGCCTGCGTGAACGACGCCAGCACGGCCTGCAGCTGGCCAGGTGACAGCACCTGCCGCACGCGCTGCCGGCCCTCGAGGTTGCCCATGTGGCCCAGCACCGAGAGCCGGTCCTGGTGCGAGAGCGGGACGCCTTGCAACTCGTAGCGGCGGTTCATGTTGCCCCGCTCGGCCTTGCTGAAGTGCGTCTTGTACAGGGCCGCGTAGGCCTCCAGGGTCTGCCGCTGCAGGATGGCCTTCTCGTCCGTTGCCTCGTTCAGCGGGCGCACCAGCAGGGTGACGGCAGGGCCACCGTCCTCGCCGCCGTCGATCTGCCGGGCGAGGTAGCCGGCCTTCACGCCGCCGGCGAGGACGCCCTCGAACTTCTCGCGGAACGTCTCGCGCCCGGTCTCGGCGCCCACCACGACCGGCCGGGGGGGCTTCGACGCGCTGGCCTGGTTGGCGATCGCCAGCGCCGCCTCGCGGCGCGTCTGCCAGCGCTGGGCCTTGAGCAGCACGTCCTTGGTCTTGGCCAGGTGGTAGATCGCATCCAGCGTGGTGCGGATGCCGTGGAGCTGCTCCACCGTGAGGCTCTGGTGATCCGCGCGGAAGGCCTCGTTCAGCACGTGCTCGGGCACCAGCACGTCGAGCCCCTGCTCGCGTTGCGTCGTGACCCACTCGGCGAGTGTGCCCCGGCGCTCGGCCTCGGGCCGGCTGATCGTGCGGAACTCGAAGCGCTCGAGGATGGCGTTGGCCTGGTCTTTGTAGGTGTGCCCGGCCCGCGTGAACGTCTTCTGGGCGCCCTTGTCGCCGTAGAAGCGCAGCTTGCCCACGTCGACATCCGCCTCCTTGAGCATGCGGTTGGCGACGCGGTACAGCTCGTGGTTGAAGCGCTCGTGGTCCTTGGCCTGGGCGGCCAGCTGCCACGACCCGTTGCGGGCCAGGTCCGCCGCCCGGTTGCTCTGGGAGCGGGCCCGCGCCAGGTAGGTGTACGGGCGGATCTCCTTCAGCGGCAGGGGGGCCAGCAGCTTCTCAGCACGGGCTCGCAGCGCCGCGAGCGGGGCCACGCCATCAAAGGCGCCTGTGCGCATGCCGGTGTCGATCGAGCGCGCCGCCCCGGTCGCTGCGGCCTCGATGCGCGCGTCGCGGGCGACCCGCTGCTGGCGTCGCATCTCGCGCCGCAGCTGCCGGGCCTCGCGCTCGAGCAGGAGGGCCCGCTCGCCGTTGGCGACGGCCTTGCGCGCGAGGGTGCGGATCTCGCGCGTGCTGAGCAGCTCGGGGAACTCATTGCGCAGGCGCACCCGGGCTCGGTGGTCCACGACCTTGCCCGGATCGCGCAGGGCCAGCATGGCCTGGATCAACGCGTCGCCCGAGGGCAGCCCGGCGGAGGACGCGGCGGTGTCCGCCGTCATGCCCTTCTCGGCCAGCACACCCAGCTCCTCGAGCAGGCGTGCTTCGAGGCTGCCCTCGCCGTAGGCCGCGTGGATGTCGGCGCGGGCCAGCTTGGCGTCTTCGGTGCCGTCGGGGAGCGGCGAGCCGTCGGGCTGCTTGCCGTCCTGCAGGTGCGCCAACGCGCGCATGGCCGGCTGCTCGTTGAGCAGCCGCTGCTCCTCGGCGCGCAGCGTCTTCATGCGCTGGCCGCGCTCGGCCCGCCGTTGGGCGGCCAGCGAGGCCAGCTCGTCGCGCGTGATGCGCTCGCGCGCCATGTCCTGCGCACGGCTGGCCTGGGCGGCGTAGGAGGCCCGTTCCGCCTCGGTCATGCCCGCCAGCACCTCGGCCGGCAGGGACGGCACGCCGACCTCGTACTGCGCCGCCTCGATGGCTTCGTCGGTGGCCAGCAGCCGGCCCATGATCGCGCGCACGTCGTCGCTGAGCTCGACGTCCAACTCGGTGGCGCTCTTGTAGATGCGCCGCAGCCAGGACGCGAAGGCTGCGAAGACCCGTCGCAGCGCCGCGGTGGGGGCCTGCCCCTCGCGCAGGTACGACTCGAAGCCGCGCGCGAACTGCTCGTGCTGCTGCCGCTCGATCGGCTGGCCGTCAGCCAAGCCCATCCAGGCGCGCACGGCCTGGTGGTCCTCGCGCAGCTGCTGCGGGGCGCCCTCGGTGCCGGCCAGGTCCTCCAGGATCTGCAGGTACACGTGGCCCAGCTCGTGGAACCACGTGGAACGGTTGGCCCTGCTGAAGAACGAGAGGTCGAACACCCGCCGCCCGGCGTCGTCCGGCTCGCCAAAGGCGGTCTGCCCGCGCTTGGCCTGGTCGAGCTCGGTGCGCCCCGGGTCTACTCCTGGGGCTTGCCCGTCGCCTTGCTGGGTGCCGGGGTCTCGGGCTGCGAACTCTTGGTGAACGAGTGAGGCGCGCTCGCGGAGCCGACCGTCCACCCTCTTGAGTAGATCGGGTGATCCGAAGGCGCCTTCACCCTGCGCAATTTGCCTGCGATAGTTTTCGCCATCGGTGTCTGTACTCCAGTCGTTCGCGAAGAAGAAGGAATCCGCCGCGAAATCAGCGACTTCTCCCAGACCCACCACAAGCCCTGCTGCGTCCGTCACAGCAGTCACGATCTCGGGTGTGACCCGAGCGTCCAGCCCTAAGTGTAGCAGCACAAACCCAGAGGCATCCGGGAAGTAGGCGAAGTCCTTTTCTCCGCCCTCGACGCCATGAGCCGCGGTCTCGGCCTTCAAGGTGTCGAAGACACGCTGAACCGCATCCCGCGTGGGAGGGGCTCCGGTGTCGTAGGCGAAACCCGCCTTCGAGCCGCCCTCGCTCGGCGAGAAGCCTGCCACGGCTTCCTGCTGCGTGAGCAGCCCACGCAGCAGCTGGTAGAGCTGCGCGTCCTCGGGCGACGAGAAGCCCGTCAACTGGTCGGCGGGGTTGAACTCCAGCGTGCCCGCGCTGTTCAGGTAGGCGCTGTCGGCCGAGGTGGTGATGCTTGGCGTGACGTCCAGGCCGGCTGCCCGCATCTCCTGCCCGATGATGTCCTCGCCCGTCGCAGGGTCCCGCAGCGCGGCGGACATCGCCTCGTGGAACTCCTGCCGCACGGCCGCCGGCGCGCTGTGCAACCACGTCAGGACGCCCGAGTTGGCGCCCGGGATGTTCTCGGCGCTGACGATCGGCCCCTGCTTCGGATCCGGTTCGCCTGGCTCAACCCGCGAGACACTCGCGCCGTGCGGGTCGGCCTCGGCCGCAGCGGCTAGGAGCCGGCTGTCGGCTCCTCGCCCGCCGGAGTCGTCGGCGTCTTCGAGGACCCGCTCTCCGGCATCAGGTTGTTGCCGCGCGGCGGGCCCTCCAGGATCAGCCCCTCCTCCGGCATCCGATACCGCGTCGAGCTGCCGTCCAAGGGGCTCCCGTTCGCCGTACTGCTGGGTGTCGCCTCCTCGTCCTTCTCGGGTGGCTGCGAGCTCTTCGTTGAGGATGGACGCGACTTCACGCCGGAGACGAGCGCCCCGCGATGGATGGGGTGCCCCTTCGGCCAGCCCTTGTGCGGCGAGTTGATCTTCAGCGTTCCCATAGTCGGTTCCCTTTCGAAGCTCCGCTGCGTAAGCGGTCTCCTGGCTCACCTCGAAGTCCCCGTCGAGGGTCTCCGTGACGGCGGCCACTGACTCGATGATAGCCCGGGCCTCACTGTCCGTGAGGCCGGAGATTGTCATGAACCCCTCAGCCGTGCTGTGCCCGACGACCCGGTCGTTCTCCGCGTAGAGCGCCTCGTAGAAGGCGTCGATGTCCGCGGAGCGATACCCGTCGGGAAGGTGGACGATCACTGATTCCGAGGCCGTCAGGCCCGGCGCAGCGGCCTTCGCCACGATGAACATGGCCTCCTGGTCCAGCGCCTCCCCCAGGGCCTTGGCGACGCCCACAGCGGCCCCGCGGGTCTCGACGCGCACGGCGATGGACGGGTTCCCGGCGCCCTTCCAGCCGCCCCGTTGCGTGTGGATCTCACCGGTGGCGCCCGCCTCCTTCAGCACCATCGGCACGACCCGAGCGGCGACCCGGTTGCTCACGTCGACCTTCTGCTCGGGCGCCAGCTTGTTCCACGCCTGGACCGCCTTGCCGTCCCTCGGGTCGGGCGCGATCTCAACCGACACATCGGCTCCGCTCGGCTGCTCCGGGCCAACGGGCTGTGCGAGCACCGACGCGGCCTTGCCCGTGGTCGCCCCCCCGAAGCGCACTGGGAAGCGGCCCAGGAACTCCTGCAGCGGCATCCCGGCGCGGGTCGCCAGCGTCTGCATGGCGTGGATGTGCACCTGCGCCGAGAGCTGGGCGTCGCGCGGGCTGTGGCCGGCGGCGGCTGCCCCCTGCAGCGCGGCGGCGCGCAGCTGCTCGACCGCCTCGCCAGTGGCCGTCCGCTCCGACTCGATGGTCTCCAGGTGGGTGAGGGCCTCTTGCCGTTCGTCGCGGGCCGCAGACAGGCGCGAGACGCCCGGAGCCGGGCCGTCCGGCTCACCTGTCGCGGGCTGCCCCTCGGCCTCTGCTGGCCCCTCGTCGGGCTTGGTGAGGCTGTCCATCGCCTCGTCTTCGAGCCGCTCGATCTCCTGGTCGAGCGCGCGCACCTGGCGCTGCAGCTTGCGCTCCTCCTGGAACAGCACCGTGGAGGCTTCGACCTCCTGCTCGAACGACGCCGCGATGTCGTTCCCGGCCTGGGCCTCGGCCTCCGCTTCGGCCAGGTTCGCCCCGCCGGGGCGGAAGCGCGCGAGGCGCAGCAACGCCTCGCCGTCCGCCGTCCCTGCCAGCTCCTCGATGAACGACCCCAGCGGGATCTCCAGCGCGCCGGTCGAGGCCGCCTCGTGGTACTTGGCTGCGCCCTGGGTGGGCAGCACCCGCTCGAGCGCCTCCACCGGGCTCTGCCCCTGCCCTCGGAAGTGGGCGTCCCAGTCGTCACGGTCGATGGAGGCCGCCACGACCTCACCCTGCTGCCCGGCGATCTGGCTGGCCACGAAGTCGCGCAGCGCGGCGGGCAGCCGCTGGGCGGTCTTGGACTGAGACCAGGCGGTGACCGCACCCCGCACCGCCTGGGCGTCCTGCTGCGCTCGGGCGCGGCGTTCGATGCCCGCGATGACCGGGCGCTTGGCGGTGCGCAGGGTCGCACCGATCCCGATCTCGCCCACCGTCTGTCCCAGGCTGGCCACGCCCTCGAGCAGGGCCTCGGTGCCGTCCATACGGCTGGCATCGGCGCCGGTGGCCACGATCTGACCCAGGCCTTCGCCCACGACCTCGGCGGCGCTCTGAGCCACCACCTCGCGCCCCAGCGCCAGCGACACCGCGCGGCCGCCTTGACCCCGGGCGGCGTTCACCAGGCCACCGGCGAAGACCGCGGAGACGGCGTCGATCGCACCGGTGGTGATGCCCTTGAGCGCGGCCTCCTTGAGCACGCGCGCCATGAACTCCGGATCCTGGTAGGCCGACAGGATCTGCGCCGCGTCGGTGACGTCACGCCCCGAGCGGGCGATCTCCTGGTTGATCCAGGCACCCATCTCCGCCACCGTCCCGCCGGCGAACGCCCCAGCACCAGCGGAGAGCGGCCCGCCCACGGAACCGGCCAGCGCGCCGCCGAGGGCCGGCGCCGAGTGGCCGAAGCTGCCGGCTGCGAAGACCAACAGGTGGGCGGGGTCGCTCAGCGCCACCCCCAGGGCGTCCAGGCCCTCGGCCTGCTCCAGGTCCTCGAAGAAGCGGCGGGTGCTGGTCGAGCGCCCGGCGATGGACGTCTGGATCTCGCGGTTGGCAGCCGCGGCCTTGCGGGCGGCCTCCTCCAGGGACCAGGCGCCCGAGCTGGCCATGAGGTGGGTCAGACCCGCCTCGAGCCCGTCGAAGCCCTCGCCCCCGGCGGCGCTCATCTCGCCCAGCCACGAGCGCTCGTCGCGCATGTCCGACAGCGCGTCGTGCAGGTCCCGCAGCGACTCCAGGTCGTCCTGGGCGATGGCCGCGTGGTCGGCGTTCTGGAGCCAGTCGGCCAGGCGCGGAGCCGACTGGAGGATGCTGTCGTACCTGGCCTCCAGCGCCCTCACCGCACTGGGGCTCCCATGCCGTGCAGTCGCCAGGCCGTCGCTGCGCGGGATCCCGAGGGTCTCGGACAGGCGGAGGCCTTGCGCGTGCTGCTCGGGTTCGATGCTCTGCACCGCTCGAAGATTCGCCGCGGCGCGGGCGAGGGACTCCCGCTGCGCTCGGTCCACGATCTGTCGGGCCTCGCGGTGACGCTGCCCCAGGCTCGTCAGGTGCGGGACCGACCCTTGGGCAGCGTCAGACTCCGGTGGGTCCGCAGCGGGGCCAGGGGCCCTCGGCGGCGAGGGAGCAGGCACTGGCCCCGAAGCGCCCTGGCGGGTGGCGTCGTCAGGTTCCGCGGTGACGGCGGCGGAGCCGGGCAGCGTCGGCCCAGCCGGAGCCGGTCCAGAAACGAGCGGCGATTCCTCCGAGTCCTGGTCGTCGCCAGGGTCGGGTATCAGCGTGGGCACGAAGCGGGGACCGACTCAGGGCGCACGCGGGACCGGCGCCCGATTTGCAGGACAGCGTGACCATACGGCGCGGGAGCACCTCCGCCGCCAGGAAACCGGCTCGAAGGCAGGCCGACGGTCGGCCCGTTCAGGCTTCCCAGAGCGCGGATCGCCGGGGTCACCCTCGATTATGAGGGTCTAGGGGTCGGGGCCGGGCTTGCTGCGCTTCTTGGTCAAGGTGCCTTGGGGGCGAACAGCGTCCCAGCAGGGGCGAAGTTTGCCGGAGTCTTGATGTTGAGGGTGAAGCCGTCGATCTCGATGCCGTCCAAGCGGAGGATGCCCCTGCGGCGGCCCTTGCAGTTGTCCCACGTGTAGAGCACGTCCACCTCCTCCACCCGAGCAGACGCGACGTGGATAGCGTCCATGGGCAGCACGCCGTGGGTCTTGGCGATGTACTGCGCCATCTCGGCAACCATCCGGTCGCACGCCCGGAACTCCAAGTAGGTGTTGGAGAAGAACCCCGTAATCGCATCCAGCTCGTCACCCGAGAGCTCGCTGTCGCACTTGAGCACCTCTGCAATGGCAATCGCAGAGGACACGATCACGAACTCGCCGCGCTTGGCCGCCGAGACGATTTGCGCTACCTCACTGTGGCGCTGGGGTTCCTCCGACTTGCGCATGTAGCTGATGAACACGCAGGAGTCGAAAGCGACTGCGGGAGCGTTGGGCTTCTTACTCGCCATCGCGCAGCCTCCGAACGATCTCGTCAGACGACATATCGCTGCCGAAGATCAGATCTGGCGGCGGCAGGTACCCCTCGGACTCCTTCCGGTGCAGGATCTGCCGCACCTCGACGACTTCAACGGCACGCCGTACCACCCGGTCATACTTGGCCGTGCCAACGACGGTCACCGCGCAGCCCAGGTTGTCCCGGGCCGCCTCGAAAAGGCCTTCGGCGAAGGAGCACTTGACCACGAAACCGCGCTTCTGGATCAACTGCATCCCGTGGTGGACGCTCGTCATCTCGATGTGGCCATCGAGGGCGACTCGCTCCAAGAAGTACCGATCACCAGACGTGAGGAGCATCGCCGCGTAGTCCGCAACGGCAAGAGTCGCTCCCATCTGGCGGTCGTCGACCCTGTATTGGATCGGCCCAACGTCGTCCTGGCCGGAGAGGATTCCCAGATCTTTGGACAGCTTGAGGCAGCGGTCGCTCTCCAGCTTTGGGGTCCGGGACTTGGAGAGGTCGTCCAGCAGCGTTCCAGTTGCGTCCAGAACGTCCGCCGCCATGGGATGATCGGACTCGAGCAGTGCGAGCAACGGGCTTCCCTTGCTCGCACTCATCAGAGTCCACCCGATCTTGGACTTCTGTTCTTCATCGCAGATGGCCTCTGCGACGGCGGCGAGCAGATCTAGGGTCTTGCTCAAGACCTTGACCGCAGAACGGGCGAGCATGGGGTGCTGGTCGCTCCCCCTCACCTCAACATGCAGGGCGTTCTTCTTGCTCATGCGACGTTCATCCTTACTT
>Ga0164313_10003043_pt1 | contig 14948 bp, 16 predicted proteins | sample GuaBasSedimGuay4_FD_113735 | JGI IMG/M metagenome (GOLD analysis project Ga0164313, IMG submission 113735) | Subseafloor sediment microbial communities from Guaymas Basin, Gulf of California, Mexico - Guay4, Core 4569-4, 0-3 cm | ecosystem: Environmental > Aquatic > Marine > Hydrothermal vents... | reverse complement strand
TTGTGGTTAGCATCGGAAACTCACCTTCACTTACGTCATACTCAAACGAAGCATCAATAACTGTTAAACATCTATTACCCGTACGAATATTATCTACCCACTTACCTTCGTTAACTATTCTATTACATAAATCTAAATATTGCTTCATTTGATCCTCCTTAAAAAACTTAAGCCCAATAATAGTAGTACTATACTATATTAGGCTTAAGTTGTCAACAGTTATTTACAGTTCTTCTGACCTAATTGAAGGGCCGGTAGTAACTTTAGGGGGATTACTCATACTTTTGGCTACTTCGTCGAATACTTTGAGCCATTGCTTAGTAATCTTACCTGACCAAACCATCTCATCGTGTATCCAGTCATAGGCTGTGTTTGCTTTTCCTAAGGCTTCATCATAATTATCATGAACATGTACCATAACTTTAACTAGGTCTTCTACATCAACTAGTGGTCTCATTATTTCATTGTCATTAGGCACGCAAGTCCATAAACTTGGATTAGACCCGCTAGCAGCTAGGTACCCCATTTCCTCTGTGATAAATTCTGTCATAGCTGTATTATCAGGCATGATTATAGGCGTTTTACAGGCCATAGCTTCAAGCCAGGCTAAACCCATACCTTCACCTAGGGTTGTACTTACAACGCAGTCACAGGCATTATAGAGCATATTAAGAACATCTCTAGGGTACCCTTGATTAGGCTCCATGTTCTCTGGAAAAATAATATCTTTAGTGGGAGATAATTCCATGCTTTCACATAGGTCCAATAAGCTCCAGCCTTGATCCTTCTTAGCCATGTGCAGGTATAAAATTGACTCAGGTACTTCTTTTTGAAACTCTTTAAACGCCTGCATAGTTCTAGGAATGTCTTTACGCTGTTGATTACGGTTAACATTCATAAAAATAAACTTATCCGCATGAGTACCAAAATACTGTTTCCTAAAATCTGAAACTTCTTTATCATCCAAAGGTTTGTACTCTGCTACATCAACCCCGTGATATACTACCGATATATCTTTAGTTTTATCATGTTTTAAAAAAGCCTCTTTTCCGAATTCTGTATAAGCTACCAGTTGGTCTATATCTTTGATGTTGTTATACCAAGATGGTTTTAAAATACTATCTATAGGATAGTACATGACTGTTTTGAAAGGTTCTGTTCGGTTCTGTTCAAGATGGCTCAATAACTCAGGTAAAAAATCTACAATGAAAGTATCTTGTAGTATAAATAAAATATCAAAGTCGTGCTGAACAGCAAAGTGACAAAACTTCTTTCGGCCATAAGGGTCGCCAGCTTGGTGGTCCATAGCAGGCCATATATTAAAAGGATAGGGATGTGGTGTACCATGATAGTTGATACCAAAGATATCAATCTCATACTTGCCACTCTTATAAAGATTCTCAATAATGTTACGAGCTACAGTACCAAAACCTGTAGCAACCGTAGGGGAATCCCCATAAAATAAAATCTTTTTCTTCATAATTCTTACTCCTTGGGTTTTAATTTTTTAGTCGCCAAAAAAGCGCTAGTAAAGCTGGTCTCACTTATCTCTGGAAGTATAGGTGAAACTTTAGGATTTTTATCCATATATTTCTTCAGTTTTGTTGGGGACACGCTAGAAATAGACACGTAATCATCATAAGGAATAAACCCACTTAATTTTTTAGCGTTATAAGAAGTACGAGCATTCTGACGTAGTACCATTTCTTTGCCCATCTCTTCAGAAGCTACAGGTTTTTCTTGTATTTTTATTTTTTCCAGAATAACACTAGCTATTTCACGTTCGCGCATCTCTAAAATCTTTTTAGACGCTCTTACGTCTTCCCATTCCTGTATTAAGTCGCCATCAGGTTGAGCATTGACGTCTAAGAAAGCAAATTCTTTTTTCTTACACATCTCTTGATATTTTTCACACACATTACTGTGGTCACACCAAGCACATAGGAAGTTTAGTGCGGGTTTAGCGTCTTTCTTCTTTAAATTAGACATTTCTTTATGTACGACTGTCAAATACTTCTCAAACTCTTCACTTTCTTCATCGGTGCGGTAAGTGTACACTATCTCACCTTTTCTAAGCATATCTAAACTAAGGATAATACGCTCATACTGAGGATACAATTTTCTGGCTACCAAATCGTACATAGATAGCTGTATATCAGCCTTTAGTTTACCCCCATCCGGTACAGTTTTTGAAGTCTTATAGTCTACGATAAGGAGAGTCTTAGGGTCTATCTCAATAGATTTATCTATAGCACCAATAAGCTCTACCCCATCTTTGGTAGTAAGTGTCTGTGTGCCGGCAAAACCGAATTTGTCCTCAATACCCACTATTTTACTACCTAAAGCAAAGTTATTTAACCTGTACTCAGTTAAATCTTTACCTAATAAATGGTCTTCATGATCCTGTATACCCTCTTTGACCGACATTTCGTCGTAGTATTCCAACAATTCTTTAACTTGGGGGTCTGAAAATTTTTGTAGGTCCTGCTCTTGCCAAATACGTCCAGCTTTTTCTAAAGTTTCATGACAAGCCAAGCCTAAAGCAAACACAGGGTTATGTAATTTCTCTAATCTGTCTACATAAGAGAACCAGTAGCGTTGTTTGCATTGTAAAAAACTATTGATCCTTGTAGCACTTAATTTAACTGTCTTCTTGTTCAATGTGATCCTCCCAATAAAGATAACCATACTCTTTATCAAATCTATATTTGTGTTGTTCTAAAACTATATCTGCAAAGTACATTAACTGAGCATGAGCATCTACTATATCGTTATCTTTCTTAAAAGTCAAGTCTTTTAATTCAAAAATGTCACACATGAACAAGAATAAGGTTTCTTTTGTCTTGGTTTTAAAATAAGACTTGACAGTAGTGTTGGCTACTACTACGGGGTTGATACCTAATACTTTTTGACAAGTAAATTTAGAAATGCCTGCGAACTCACTTAATATTTTTAAAGTTTTTACATTTTTTCCTGCAAAAGTATCTTCTTGAACTATATAGTCAGGACGATACTCCTCTAATACTTTAGTAAGTTGCTCACTGAAAGACAAAAGTCTCTCAGCCCTATTAAACTTTGGCTTAGTTTGTATAATCCCTTTAACAAACGTCTTACCGTCCTCTGTCCAGCACCATCCTGTGGAGGCAGCAGACACATCTAAACTTAGTATACCCATTATAGGCCTTTTAAAGAGGCTAATTGGTCGTCAGTCATATGAGCCTTATTAGGCATACGTAAATCTAACTTAACAAACACGTCGCCTGTAGGGCCTCCATTAGAACCTTCTCCGCCTCTTCCTTGAAAACGTAACACGGAACCATTATTGGACCCTGGAGGTATTTGAAAATCAAATTCTTTATTTATAGTCACAGCGCCCCCAGTACAGGAAGCACAAACTTTTTTAACTATAAAACCTCTACCTGAACAAACGTCACAAGATACGTTTGTATTCATACGCATACCATTAAAATTAGCTACTCTATTTATAGACCCCGTACCTCTACAAGTTGCACAGGTGTCGCGTAGTTCTGCGCCTGTACCCTCACATTTTTTAGAGGTATCTTTAAAAGTTATGCTCACCTCTTTAGATAATTCTCCTACCAGTTCATATAAAGAAACCGCAACCCTTACTTGAACATCTTGCCCTTTCTTAGGGTAAAGGCGTCGTGAATTTCCTCCGAAATGCTGACTAAAAAAGTCATTAACATCAAAACCAAATCTCTGTGGTCCGCCCGTACCTTGAAAGTCGTATGATTGCTTTTTAGCGTGATCAGACAAGGTCTCGTAAGCAGTATTAATCTCTTTAAATTTTGCATCTTCCCCATTATTTTTATCTGGGTGGTACTTAACAGCCAGCTTTCTATAGGCTTTTTTAATTTCTTCGGGGGTGGCCTCACGGCCCACCCCTAGAACTTTATAATAGTCCTTAACCATCGTTTACTACTCCTAACATGGTAACTACCTGCCCGTACATAGTTACGTCGTCACCTTCCAAGACAAAATTTATTGGGCAAAACAACTGGTTAGTTTCTAGGTCAGGGTACTGTTTAGTAGCAAATAGAACTTTAGTTACAATAGATATATTAGCTACTCCTTCTAGCATAATTTCATAATCTGAGTCATCCTCTGCGAAGAACTCTGGGTCTAGATCTTTAAATGTACCTTTGTTAGGGAATTTAAACATATATCTGTCTTTAGAGACATTGAATTTAAATTGTTGCGAAGGTAGAAGGGCCATGGAGGGAATTCCTTGAAAAACTTCTGCCGATTCTTCTTGCTTATTCATACTATACTCCTTCGGTTAAATTAGGGCTGGTTAGTACAGAAGGAACTTCTGCTTTTCTAAGCATATCTGCTATATGGCTGGACATACCCACGTTACCATTAACGATAATACCAAACCCAGGTTTTATATTTTTTATAATAGCTCTTAAATTTTCTAGTCCTGACTTTACGTCAAAACTTACACTATCTTCAAACTCGCCAGGGACTACAACTCTCCCTGAACTTTTTACAACACCTGTATGTAGTTGTAGTACCCAAGGCTTTTTGCCATCATGGGCCCATTCTAATCTTACAGGCCCGAACACCTTCTCTAGATTGTTATACAACCTTATAAGGTCATTAACAATGCTTTCGGGTAATAAAGCAGGCTCAGTCTCACCTTGCATGAACTCATCACCAAAACCATAAGTCCCTTCTATAGTAAGCTCTTCTCCATCACTCAATAAAGCTCCTGAGAATTCTGCAACCACTTCGTGCTGTGATAAACAAGAAGCTAGTACTTTACCTGAAGGATCATCACTATCCATAAGTTCATAAGGATTGGACCAATGTCTAGTAGTAGTATATTTACCAGGGACTTGTACGTTAGGACATGTACGCATCCAGTTATTAGAAGCACCAGTAGGAGTACCAAAGTAAAAAGGTTCTAAGGATTTTTTGCGTGGAAACACAGTAGTTTTAGGTACAGCAAAACCAAGTATGTCCGCCATCATTAATCCATATGCTTTATCTCCAATTAGCCTACTAAAAGCAGTAGGCCAAGATAAAAAATGCGGTACTTCAACGTAATCCACTTGTTCTTTTTCCCATACTATTGTACGTTCTTGTTTATATCCACGCTTTTCAGGATGGATACTAAATTCAAGTCTTATATCTTTATCATACTTAGTTAATTGAGGATCGAAACCATATACTACTTGTAATATTTCTGAAGCCAACTCTTTAGGAAAAGTAGACACTAATTCTTCTGAAGTCTCTACAAATCTTGGTACGGCCCCAGGTGCAAATTCTATCATGTCATTCTGTAGTACACCAGATACGCCGCCATCATTTACATCTATAGTTTCATTGACTATAATATATAGACCTTGTGCGGCTAATCTACGTACATGATCTATGGCTTCTTCTACATCTGTTAGCCCGTAAATAAACTCATTACTTCTAGGTTGGTGAGGCAAAAAACTACGTACATTTACTGATTTCTCTCCACTAGCTAACATGAGAAGACTAATACAATCACCAAAGGATGTATCATGCGTGTTTTCGAACCCACATATACGTTTAAATCTTAAATCTAATGCTGGACCAAAGCTAACAAACTGAGCCACATTACTACCATCTGCTAAGTTATCCAATATTTCATCTTTAAATAATTGCACTACATACCTCCTTGTAAAACCACGTAGTTATTTATAGTAACACTTGTCCAATAAGCTCTAGAAGACCCTTGACAATAACGACATTTAGTGTCGAAAGAGCTTTCAGAAATACTACCATGTATCTTTACCCAAGTACCGTTAGGAAGTTCACCTAAAGCTGTTGCCATTTCTCCCCAACAATCTACTTTTATGTATTGAAATTCTTCTCTAATGGGTATCGCTAGCTTACATTTAAAACTTGGGTATCCGTTGTACTCTTGTATGTTCTTGTAAGTAATTTTTCCTACAAGCTTAACAAAATTTTCACCTAATATACTCATTTAAATACCTATAAACCTGTTCTACAGTTAATTCTGCCGGTCCGTCATCTTCTTTTTTTATGTCCTCTTGAGAAATTGTAACTATAGATGTTTTAACCTTCTCTTTACCTAAATATTCTTTAGCTAAATCCGCACCTGTTTTGCCGGCCTCATCCGCATCAAACATTACTACCACACCATGCTGTGCGTGGGCTTTTAGTAGCTTCATTTGGCCTTCAGTTATAAAAGAACCAATAGCTGCTACAACATTATAGATACCATAATCATATAGTCGCCATACAGACTTGAAGCCTTCAACAACAATGATTGGAAAATGCTCAGCATAAATCTTTGCATTGTGCATATTATATAATACTTGGTCCTTTATAAAACCCTCAGTAATAATATATTTATAAGAAGTGTCTGGAGGATTACGTCTGACATCTTTTAAAGAATATGCCTGTAACTCCCCATTTACGCCTCTTATAGGTATAATATCCCTAAGTATATTAAACTTATCTGTAAAACCTCCAGCTACTTCAAAGTAGTCTAAGGTTTCTTTAGAGAAATTATCATCTCTTGTAAAACTTTGAGACCTTAAAGGTCTATAGGACCTTAGGTGGTCTTCACTCACATAATCTGGTCTAGCTGGTTGAGAATATTCTTTTATGAAAGAATCTCTATTACTAGAAAACTTTCTAGAGGCCATGTAACTAGCGTTAACTACATTATCACCAACTAATTTCTTTAGGTGATCTAAAGCACCTATAAAATCTGTGTTCAATACACCTTTGATGAGACCTATGATGTCATAACCGTGTTCTTCGTGACATTTATGAGTAAAACAAATCCAAGTACGTTTATCTTTATTAATTCTAAAAGCACTTTTGTTATCTCCGCCATGTACGACACAAGTGCAGCGAATCTCTCTTGAGTTTTCATTGGTTATCTTAAATCCTAAAGAATAAAGTAGATTATGTAAATCTACACTCTCTTTTAGACTATGAATATCTACAGGTTTATAAGGTGCCGTTTGCTTCTGCGAAGGTTGCATCATTTGCTTGTCCTAGTTCAATTTTAACATCGTCCAAATATTCAAACTGTTCAACTTGGTCTCTCTGGTCAACTTCTTTTATGGTAAGAGTAGTTTTAAAGAACTTAAAACCTATGCCTGCTTCTCCTGTACCTCCGCCTCGTCTTGAGTCTTTGATACTTAAACCATAATATCCATGCGTGTCTAAGTCCCAGCCTTCTTCCTCTGCTGTTTTAAGGTTTCTCATGCCCCAAAAAGCTACTATATCTCCATACCGAGCTATTCTATCTGAGTCAGCTACATCTCCTGATCTGTTTAACTGTACCGCTGTAAGGAAAGGTATATCTAGTTGACCTGATAAGTCTTTAAGCTTAGTAGTAACATCACCAAGTATCTGATATTCTTTTCTACCGGCTTCAATACTAGAAGCTTCTGGCTCCTTAATGTAATCGAATATAGCTAATTTAATATCTTCTTTAAATTTATATTTTTTATATAAAGCTGATATTTTTTCTACATTATACCCTGGTAAATAATGATGGTACAATTTACTTTTCTTTAAGTACGTAGCAGCCTCACTTATTTTCTGAGCTACTGCGGGGATGTCTTTAAACCCGCCATGTTTAATGGTACGTTCCTTAACACCGCTTATAATGGACAGAACCCTATCCCTCCACTCTTTAAATGTCATTTCCGTGTCTAGGTATAGAACAGGATAACCGTCGTTCACGGCGACGTGAGCAGCTATATTGGTTAAGAACGTAGACTTACCCATTTTCTTACGTGCCGCTACAATCATCAAAGTTCCTGGGACTAACCCGTCAATTACTTTATCGAGTACTGGGTATCCTGTAGATAGCCCTATAACATCTACTTTCTCGTCTTGTATACTTATAATGTACTCATCAAGACCATCAGCGACATGCTTAGGTTCAGAAATAGCCCCACTATTGAGGGATAAAGATAACATATCTGACTGAACTATGTTAATCAAGTCGTCACTAGACTTAGTGTCAATAGCATTTGCGTTGTTCTTTACAGTATCAGTATGATTATGTAGTTTAGTGTATAATTTATACTTAGTACTATCGTCTACAAGTTTTGCAAGGTAAACCTCTAGGTTCTCTAAAGCTAAAGGGACATTTAAAATTGCGTCTATAAAAGCGTCACTACACAGGGACTCACAGCATAAATCTGCGGCTGCTTTAGATAAAGTCATCTTATCAAAAACTTTGTACCCTGTTCTGTGTAACAAACTAAGCATCGCATAATACGCTTTAGACTCTGGAGCCAAAAAATCAGTCTCATTAGTCTTAGCTAACACAGAAAAGAAAGCGTCTTCATTCTTAGACATAATAGATAGAATACTACGCTCATTATTAGCATCACAAAACTCAAGCTGTGCTGGGTCTATAAGCTCAGCTGGATTTGCGTTGTTGGTATAATTCATTTTCTCTCCTAGTCAATTCACGCTTAAATGATGCTATCAACTCTGATATAGTTTTATCCATACCATCTAATAAGTAAAGCTCATCCTGTAAAACTTCTATGTCTAACTGTATAGCATTTAATGTGGGGTCTGTCAAGAGTAATCTCATCCGAGCATCTTTTTTAGTCTTATACTCTTTAACGATCTCTGGAGTTATTAAGTGGAACAGTGTGGAGTCTATAAGTCGCTGTTTCTGAGATAAATGCATCTTCTTCTCATTACTTTTATTCTTAAAATAAATATTATATTGAGATAGTGCTATTATACTTTGCGCTATGAACTCCCCAGTAGTTTGACCAAGAGTCCTAACATCGTATGCGAACACTTGGCTAACAAAACTCTCATTAAGCTGTATTTTTTGTACTAATTTTAAACCTTCTTCCATTAAGATACCTCATCATCGTCTCTTTTATTCTCCTCAGTCACCAAAATGCCGTGGCAAAAATAATCAAAGTCATATTCACCTGTCTCATGGTTATAGAACTGGTACCAGTCAGACTTCATATCTAGTTGTGTACATAATTGGCTTAAGTCACAGTACTTAGTATCACCCGTGGATGTTCCGTCCTTTAGAGGGCACCAGTCAGAGCAGTCTTTTCCATGTTTTTTACCTCTAATATTTAGTATATTAACCATTCATAGCCTCGTATATCCTGTTTAAGATTAATTGGTTATCAATTTTGTCCACCTCATCATAAAAGAGGACCAAAGTCAAGTTGTTTTCTTCACAATACTCTACTTTAAGGTTGTCTCGACGCTTTTGAGCGTAAAAATTCTCTTTAGTATCGTGAAAATGACTAACAAACTTGTAGTGCTGACTGCCCTGACACTCTATAAGTATGGCTAAGGACTTTATGTAAAAATCAAAAAACAACTTTGTATTGTTGTAATATACATAATGTTCAAGTACGATAGTTTCGTGTGGAAAGAGCTTTTTAACTCTTTCACACACGTCATCTGCTATCTTACTCATTAGCTAACGCAGCGTCTCTAGCTTCTTGGGCTTCATAAAACGCTGTAAGGCCTAACAAGTCTGTAAGGTCTTTCTTTATCACTAAGTATACATCATGATTTTCATCAAAGAACTTCCGTACCCCTTTTTCTCCTTGACCTATGTTTTCGTCATTGTATTTATACCAACTACCTGCCTTTGTAAGAACACCCAGGTCAGTCGCTATAGTAATTACTTCAGACACCATGTCGTATCCTTTACCATAGATAAGGTCCACAGAACTTTTTATCGCCGGCGGTGCTAATTTATTCTTTACAATCTCAAAGAAGGTTTTGTGTCCTATAAGAGACCCTGTTTCTGGATCTACTATCTTATTGGCCTTAACACCTACACCAGACACTCTAATACGCCCTGTAGTGTAGAATCCCATAGCTTCTCCACCAGTAGTGGTCTCAGGATTTCCAAACATAACGCCAATCTTCATACGTAATTGGTTAATAAAAATAACACACGTACCGGTCTCGGCAGCTATAGGTGAATAACGTAACAGTGTTTTACTCATGAGTCGAGCTAGTAGGGCAATAGTGTGGTCTTCTAACTCAGCCTCAGCTGCTACTTTGGGGATTAAACTAGACACAGAATCAACCACTAACAAGTCTAAACCACCGGACTTCATAAGTGTTTCTGCTACAGCTAAATTATCCTCACCTGTAAATAAATCGATCACCTCAAGCTTTTCTAAATCTACCCCCATACTAGCAAACAAATCAGGGTCAGCGGCGTGTTCTGCGTCTACAAACGCAGCCGTCATTCCTCTACTCTGTGCCTCAGCTATAATAGACATAGCTAACGTAGTTTTTCCTGCGCTACTAGGCCCGTAAACTTCGTATATTCTACCTAGAGCAAAACCGCCCCGGCCAATAGCAGCGTCCAAACCTATAGACCTAGTAGATATAGTGTCTATTATCAAAGGTTTGTCACTCATAGGTTTTACTACGTCGCCAAATTGCTTAGAAATAGCTTTCTTAGCAATATCTAAAGGAGATATCTTAGACTTCTCCTCAGTCTTCTTTTTCACCATATTTTCTCCTTAATTTTTCAAGGTCGAAACCAGAGTTTTCTTCAGCCTTAGTCTCTTGTGAGAGTACCATCTGCTCTACTTTGATTTCATTTTCTACATCTTTGTTATCATTTAAAATTGTGATAACCTTATCTGTAATCCATTTACAATTAGGGCTGAATACACTTATACTTATTGAAGAGTTTAAACCTAACCGCTCTTCGAATATAAATAAACTGTATATTATATTAGCACAGTCCTGCAAACTCTCTTCAAAAGAACAGTGTAGTTCTTCTTGTCTGCTTTTCATGAAACTAGACACCAACACCCTGTCTTTTTTACGATTAGACACCAAAGAACAAACGTCATTATGATAAAACTCTAGACAGTGATAAAACAAGTCCACTAACTCCTCTAGCTTACGTACCTTATGTAGTATAGGTTTCTCAGCTACTTTATACCCTATACTCTTTAGATAAGACACGCAAGCCTTCTCTACCTCCATCTCGGAGATATTATCACCCAGAAATCCTGCTGAGTCCAAGTCTTTAACTTTAGTTCTTAATAAGCCCAGCTCTTTCATTATCTACGTCTGATTGGTGTGATTAGTGCTTTCTGGTTGCGAAATTGTTCTGAGTCAAAAATTAGCACGCCTGTATCATCTGAAAAGCGCATCTTTACTACATCGTCCATTATCGCGTTTAACGTTTGGAATAAGTAACTACCGTTAATATCTACAATAAACTCACCCTCGAAGCTAATATCACCATAGTACTCTGACTCTGCATAGTCTGATCTTACCATTAATTTATTATTATTTATTACAATAGTTAGACGATTATGGTCTTCGGAATCTAAGGTGTTCATGAAGGGCACAAAACTACTTAACATGATATCTTTGTTTATAGTTATTTCGTGTTCATAGTTTTCAAAAGCTGTTTCATACTGTGGGTAGTCTTCTCCAATCAACAGGTTGCCGTGCAGTGTTGTAGCGTTTATTAAGGCCTTTATTTTACCACCAGCTATACTAAATTTAACATCACTTTCTGCATCTATTACCTTCCTAAGAGCCATAATAAAACTATAAGGCACTGTGAAGTTACCTTCAGTCAAGCCGCCTGTATTAGTTGTCTTATATTCAGACAACATCTGGGCGTCGGTGCCAGCAAAATAAATTGAATTATCTTCAAAATTAATATTGACTCCTTGAAGGAAAGTCCTAATAGACGCAGGGTTGATCGCATAGATAACTTTTGATATAGCTAAACGTAATGTAGCTGAGTTTATTTCTAAAGTAGTGTCTTCAAAGGGTGTAGGTACAGGCATCTTATGTGATGGGTATAGCTTTAACTTAAGCTTATGTGCGGTCTTTTTTTCACCCGCAAAATGGTTGTCTAGTGTGATTGATAGGTCATTCTTTAAGCCTTTAAATTTTACGTCTTTTACACCAGTGTCGTCCTCCCAAACAGAGAAAGCACCTAAAAAAGAGCTCAATTTACCATAAGATACACAAACAACTCCTGGCGTTTTCACCTCACAATCAGTAATTAGATGTGTCAAGGAGAGTGATCCATTATTACAAAGCATTATTGTTTCACCCGTCTCTCTGACATCTAATACTACTTGGCCTACAACGTCATCAGTGTTCTGTCTTGCTACAGAGTTCAGCAACTTCATAGCTTTTTGCGCGTTTTCTAGTTTTACTGCAAATTCCATAATAACTCCTCATAATTAAGTTTGTAAAATACTTTATGAGGACACTATACTACAAGTTTAAACAAATGTCAATAGTTAAATTGTATTAATGACACTTTACCTACCTTAAGTTTTACATTAAACTTTCATCTATAAATATATCTAAGTCTAATTCATCTGTAGGTATGTCATCACACTCTGTCATAAACTCTAATTCATTTTTTAGTAAGCTAGCATTAGCAAAAACACATGTTTTGCATAAATTTCTTACAACATGTGCTATAAAAAGATCTTTCTTTTCGTCCATAATACCAAAATTTAATTTATATTTTTTTACAGTTTCGTCTACTATACCACATTCTGTACATTTCATTTAATCGAGTCTCCTTAAGTGTATGTTATTAATTCATCTCTGACACTTTTATTAAAAACAGCTATGTACGCATTAGTCTTTACCTCACTATATAACATAACTTCGTCTATTTGTCCAGAGAAAAACGTATCTGGTTCTATTTTAGGTGGTTGTGTTATAGTAAAGTCTCCTGACCACCTAGCGTAGCCTTTTATTATCTCTAAATTATTTATGTCTGCATAGTAAGACTCTGAATAAGGTATAGTATCATCCACAGAAAAAACACTAGTTGCCATTGAACCACTTACTGTTACTGGTGAAGGTATTTCTCCTGGATGATATATATTATATTTTTCCTGGCCATTAATATAAAAACTTATCGCTCCATTATATCTTACTAACGCAACGTGAGTTGTATCTGCTGATCCACTATCATAGGAGTACTGATACATTCTTTCATTTTTTACAACAAATCCTCCTGATACATTAGGTATTGTTAATTCATAGTTTACACTATAGTGCCAGTAATTATTAGAAACCGTTCTATGGTAATCTTTTCTTAATGACATACAGGTATCAGCGGTACCATTAGCATCTCCTATTATAGAAACACGGTAATTGGTGGCAGTCCCGGCAAAGCTTGTTTTAAGCCAACAAGACACAGTGAAGTCTTGGCCTTCTATAAAACCAAAATCAGCATCGTTATCATTTATTTTTATATAATTATACTCATTTATTGGGTCAGAATCTAATGTGCCTTGAAGATTTCTAACAGTACCATTACCAGCTTTTTTATAATCTGTTAAAATTGAAGCATCTGAAGGCCTTTTTGGTACTAGTGTATGTCTACCAGTTAAATCGTAATAAGAAGTACCATCAGTGTGTAAACTAAAAACTGTTCCAGATACTACTGTTCCAGAAACTGATACTATATGTACTAAAGGATTATAAGTTACTCCGGGAATATCTACAGGGTCATATGGGCTAGTTAGGTAACTTGAGCCTATAGTGTCTCCGTCAGTCCCAATAAAAGAGGCTATAGCCCCACTTCTACTATCCACACTAGTGTCTGCTAAAAATAACTCTATTTTATCCCCGGCTGTATCAATAAGGGCTGTCACTATATGCCCCTTTGACGTGTCAATACCTGATAATGTCGTAGATACTTCTGAATGGTAATTGTCTGCTGTACTTACACAAGAAAATAATTTGCCATTGTCAACACCCACCTCCCAACCAGCATCTATTGCTCCTTCTTTGAAAATTGTACCTCTAGTGTTTATGTCGTCAAATTTAACTACAGCAAATAATGTCATGTTAGTTGTTAAGATATCATTTAATCCTGGCATTTTTAAATAACCACTGCTAAAATCTATCGCTTTTCCTAAATCAGCGTCAATATGGGTCGTTGATCCTAAATCATAAGGTGTGCCGTGGTGTGACCAATAAGAAGAATCACGTACATCATTAACATCTCCTGGATCTTCCGTCATATGCCATGTACCTAGACAAGTTCTGCCCCACAAATGTACTGCAAGTCTGTTGGAAGATGCTACTACATTAAACACGTTATTTGGTAAGAGGATATCATAGCGCAGTATTAGTACTGTATCTTCACTTGATTTTATTAGAGGTACTTGAGCCCAAGCTATAGCTTCTCGATTCGAGTGGTCCCATTTTGTAATTTCTACATAAAGTTGTTGATTATCCTCTGTTTGTAAAGACCACCTAGAAGCAAATGTAGTTAAGTTAGCAAAAATATCTTCTGCGTTAAAATTATTCAAACCACATGCTGTATTTAAATTTATAAGTAAGGGGAAATCAAATAAATCTTCATCTACTAGAGTATGGTCGATTGTTAATGTATATTTAGCGCTATGTGACCATTGATTTTCTTCGTAGTCTTCTATGGCCGGTGAGACTAAAGCCCTTACTAGATCATTGTATTGTCCGCCAACTGCATCGTCTCTACATATTAAATAATGTTCCCCTGAGTACTCTGTTACCAGCCTGTAAGCTCCTGTAGTTACATTTGAAGTGGTCTGGGACATCATTACATCATTATCTCTTCTATACGCTTTTATTGTGCGGGCTACTGGTACTAATTGCTCTGTAACTGTACCTTGGAAATAATATTTAGAAGGTAACTTAAAATAAGAATAACCGTAATTATAACCATAACCATAAATATCTGCGGTCCCTATAACATAATCTTGATAAGTTAGGTCCCGAAAATTAGTACTAGAACTTACTTGGTGCCTTATAGTGGACCACTTTGACGGAATATCAGCACTATCCCCAGAGTTATAGTAGTATTGGTTAGAAAATATACAATTTATAAATGTAGCATACGAGTCAGAATGCCAATAGCCTATGTAGGTACCAGTGTTGGCTACAATAACGCT
>Ga0164313_10003042_pt1 | contig 14948 bp, 10 predicted proteins | sample GuaBasSedimGuay4_FD_113735 | JGI IMG/M metagenome (GOLD analysis project Ga0164313, IMG submission 113735) | Subseafloor sediment microbial communities from Guaymas Basin, Gulf of California, Mexico - Guay4, Core 4569-4, 0-3 cm | ecosystem: Environmental > Aquatic > Marine > Hydrothermal vents... | reverse complement strand
TATTCCTAGTTACAATTACTGCAAAATATACCACTCCGTTAGATTTTGAAGCCTCACCATAGCGGTGCTATGCTTTCATTTCAAAACCTTATATTTTATTGTACTTGTAACTCTCATAACGAAGTTCTAATGCATAATCAGGGTTAAAGGGACAGAATCCCTGCTATAATGCAGCAAAGATAGGAGTTTTGTTGCATGAATTTACGCAATAGATTTATTGAAATAATGTGAATTTATCCTGCTTTTTGAGATTTAGAGAAAGTAAACTTAAAACAGAGAATTAAACAAATATTTTTGACATATTTGAAGATTTCAAATCAATGCCTTTTTCTAAAGTCACTAATTACAAAACTGATTATACTTCAAGATATCTTTGCTCATATTTTCAATTGAAATCGATTTATGATCAACTTTCATTGCATCACAATCACTAAAAATTGTTTCGTAGAGTTTTTTGTAGCTCTTTTTATCAATCGTAAAAGATTCATCGCCCTTAACAACGAAATAAGTTCTGATTTGACCTCCGCTCACAACCATACCGTCAATGGAAGTAGTACCCGATTCGGAATTAGGATCAGGATAAACTTTTAACTTTTGATCAAAGCCATAATTAATCAATTGAAGCAAGGCTTTTTTTTCATTTTTCTTATTGTATACAACGCTATTGAAACGCACCAGATTTTCAGCCACAATCCCTGCATAATCAGTGGTTACAGCACTTTTTATGCCTTTGGTTGCATTATCACTAATCGTAGCCGCTTTCGCAACCTTGGTTAATCGAGCTCTCAGTTCTACAATTTGATCAGCCTTAAATTTATGTTTAACACCGTCTTCGGTCTTAAAGGAAAATGATTTAAGACGACCATTTGTCACCGAAAAGGAAGAAAGTTTATCAGCTTTAAACTCCTCTCCATCAACTGTTTTAATAGTATAATCACGTAACCATGCGATATTTTCAGAATCAATCATGGTAGAAAACTGTTGCGCGGACATTGTGCTAATAAGGAACAAAATAAATACAGAAATAATTGTTAATCTCATAGCTATTTTATTTTAAAATATTTAGTAGACAAATTTATGATAATTTGCATGTAATGCCAGTTAGAGACCAATATGCACCTTTCTGTCTGAGTATTTCATATTGTATACGCCTTGCGTATCCAACGATGCTGTCTGCTGATTTCATACTTCAATTGCTGCATCAAGTTTTTTCGTTCAGCACGAAACGGCACGAGAAGATGATGAGTTAGCTTATATAGAGTATAAATAAGTTAAGAAGAAGGAAGAATAGGAATAATGTTATAAATTTAGCAGGTTAAAACCTGAGTGAAGCTATATGGTAATTGACTTTATTCGGACATTGTAGCCAATAATTAAGAAGGAATATGAACAATGAAAAACCAGAAAACAATCAATGAAAACCCCGTTTAAAATAAAATTCCGCAGGGAAATTATTGGTTCTTCGAGCAAAGATATTCTTGAAAACTTTAAAGTGAATTTTACAAAGTCTTATTGTGACTACGTTGAAATATTAGACGAAACGAACCTGATTGTTGAGAATGATTTTATACGATTAAAACCGGATTTAAATTTTAATCTGTGGGTCGGAATTGGACGAGCAAAAATCTCAATAGTTGAAAATAAGGATCAAAACAAAAAAACGGTTAAATACTGTATTGACTTTACACGATTGACTTCAGTTTACATTTTCTTATTTGTAGTTTTTCCATTTACATTTCTAATAGGAAAGATCAGAGACCTTCATGTCTTGTTGTTTATTTCTACAATTGTAATTTCTGTTGGAATTATTATGCACGGAATTACATTTCTTAGGCATTGGTCAATTTTTAAAAGGACTATCTTAAATGGTACTGAGTATTTAGGTGATTATGATTGGAAAACTATTATTAAAAATAAAACTAATAAAGAACTACAAGATGTAATCGATGGAAAAAGAGACCTGCCAGAAGCAATTTCAATTCTTGCGAAAAAAGAACTTGAAAATAGAAAAATTGGAAATGAGAGTAATAAGGAATAATCAATAATAACAAAATTACTGGCTACAACAATATATATAGTTTATGGCGGGTGAAGTGCTAAATATGAGAGATTTAACAATAAATAAACATCGGTGTAAGTTGAAAGATTTGTGTTTTAAAACCGCCACAAAACCATATACTTAACGTTAACCTAAAACGCAAAAACCAATATAATTTAAAACACTCGTTTTTAAGCTTTTTTAAGGTATTTTAGATTTCAATACACTAATTAGCAGCTATATACAAATCAAAGTACCCCATGGCGTTTGTATCTTTTCCTTAAGAGTATGGGTACAAGTTGAGTGGGTTACTTCACTACGAAAAGACTTCTACCAACTTTTCCTTCACTGGAAGTTACAGCCACATACATTCCAGCTCTCCAGGTGCTTATATCAATCGAATGACTATCTTTAATATTTCCCGTGTACGCCAATCTACCATTCACATCATAACATCTTAAAAGTGCTTGAATATTTTCAATCTCGAAGGTAATTTTATTAGAAGCTGGATTTGGATAGATATGTAAAGAGATTGATTTTGATTCTTTTTCTTTTATATCCACTAATACTTCTTCTCCACATTCAATACCATTCTTCTTGAAGTATATTATTTTAATGAAGTGATCATATCCATCTGGAGGAGGAAGAAATAAAGAATTTCTATAGTAGTACAGTCCTAAACCACATGCATATATATTTAAAATATTGGGAGGTGGACCCCCAGTTATGTTATAGCTCCCCCAGCAATTATCTATTTCACAATAAGTTAAGTTCTTAGGTTTAAGCCTATATGACCAATAATTTTCATAACATATTGTTGAAATCTGTAATGAACTACTTATCAATGGATGATTATAATTTGTTATTTTATCAAAAGGTATTCTTGCAAGTAAAGCTTTACTATTATATGATGTTAAAACGGTATCAATAATTTGTGAATCTAAATTTATGGTAGTTTTTTCTATTAAATAAAAGATTGAATCTTCGGTGTCCGATCTTTCTATATACTTATACTTAATGTATTTACTGTAATTAAACCAAGGCGGTCCTCCTTCATTTGAATATTTATCCCAATACTGAATTTCATCACCGGGTATATAATCATGAAGAATTTCATTTGTGATTTCTGTAAAACCAATTGTTGGATTAGAATTTCCAATGAGGGTTACAGGACATTCAACTTCGGGAAACGAATCTATTTTAAGAAAGTTAATTAGACCAATGCTTTTCCCAATTATTATATATTCCAAATTTAATTCTGAATCTATAAAAGTTCCGTTTGAATCAAAATGATGGATTTGGAAAAAATTAGCGGAATCTAGATAATCTATACAGGTAATTGTATCAATGCCTTGATTCAATATATAAAAACTCTGAATGGAATCTTTATAAAAGCTAACAGAATCTCCCGCGTTAATTCCAAAATTGAATGTTAATCCATTATTTTGATTTGTAAAAAAGGTATACTGGCTCCCATTATCAAAGATAATTTTTGGCCCAATCCATTTTGATTTTTCTTGTTTAAAACAATTATTCCCTCCCATATAAAATGTACAACTATCTGAACTAAAATATTCATTCTCTACGCCGTTGTAGTTGTGATAGACTGAATCAGTTCCATAATAGATCACTGAGTCAAATGAAATTCCATAGGTATTACCTATCATTGATTGATGTATAAATAACTTTTCTGAGTTTTCTTTAAATAGTTTAAATCTCTGGCCATATGCTGTTAGTGAAAAAAGAATAAGTACAAACATTAATACATTTTTCATAACACTTATAATTAGTATAATACTATACCAGTATCTAATGACATGACAATTATTTACTGTTTAACCCTATGTATATTAAATAAATTATCCTAGATTTTTGACAAGTTACATATAAAATGCAATAATTCCTATAATTAGTTTTAGCTATGGAGTAATAATAATGTATTAAATTATGTTATACTTCGTACTTGAGTTGACTTTGAATATCGATGTTCATTTTAGCTCTAAAAATTTCATGCGGTGTTAGTCCTCCATGTGATTTATAGACGATTTGCAGGACTTCAATTACTAAAGTGTCTCCTACATAAATGTCCGAAGTGTGTATAGAGAGTGGACATAGATGGGTGAGACAAATGTGGGAGATAAGGAATAAAGTTTTAAATTTAAGGCTGTTAACCTAATAATACTTTATCATGATTTCAGTTTTAATGAAAATACTAGCGTTCATATTCCTTGTTTACGTCTTCTTTAGTTCTTCTTGTCAAAAGGTTTCAGATCAAAAATTTGAAACGTATTATGTCGATGAGTTAATGGAAAAATGGAAATATAGCGGCTTTGATCTAATAGAACCAGTTGATCCCACATACTTGTATTATTTTGACACTTCGTATGTTAAGGATATTATAAATTTTGAATTATTACATGAATCTGATTTAATAAATCCTCATCCTGATTCAAATGGAATTTTTCGTCAAAACGTTCCCAAATTAACCTTCAAATTTTTAGAGAATCGTAGTGAGTATGCTGCAAAAAAGCTGTATGAATTCTATCAAAAAACTCCTAAGTTCATTACTTCAGATACAATTTATAATATATATAATATACTTGATCGATTGTTTCCTTTGCTTTTAAATCATCACCTCAAAAATATTAAAGATGATTTAAAGAAGGATTATGATGAATGGAAACTCCTTCTAATAAAATCACCCCACAAAAGATTTATAACTGATGAAGAACATGAAAGCAGGTTAAAAAATTGGGAAATTAAATATCCAAAAATATCTGAAACATTATATCCGGACATTAAAGGAATCATGTTTCAGATAGCATTAACACTAAATTATTTGAAAGTTTCTGGGTTTGGAGATGAAATAATAGATTCACTTAGAAGAGATCTTCCAAATGCATTTGACAGAAAACTTGCTAAATTCAATAACTTTTTGATTAACCCTACAGTATTCGACTCTTCTAATTTAAAAACATTTGAATTATTAAATGTAAAGGATTTAGATTTATTTATTCATGAAGACAGCTCAATACAAAGGTTATTAAAGAATATAGAAGGAACAGATATTAATTTTAAAATTGATTATGTAGTTATTCAAAGAAATGATAAAGCAATAGTTTCTATGAGCTATAAAAGTTGGGCTAATAAGTATCTAATTTATTTGATTAACAATAATAAACTTGGGGTTTTATTAATTGAGCAAATACATTTTCAACCTGCTCCTTACATAGATTAATAAATTCAGTTAAATCACCCACTGCGTTTGTATACACAGCTTAAGGGGATAATACAAGTTGGATGGGTTACTTGTGTCTCCTACATAAATGTCCGATGTTGGATGAGTGTAGACACACATGTTAAGAAAACACCAATTCTAATTAAACAATGTAATAATTATTGAATATTTACGTTAGCGTAATAACCAAAACCTCCTGCTTCAAGAAAAATTTGTACGCTAATTTTCATAAGTCAAACCAAACAAAAATCATTATGAAAAAGTTAGCGTTAATTATTTATTTAATTGCACCTTTTATTTTACTTTCTCAACAAAGTTCTGTTCTATCAACCGGAAGCTGGTATAAGTTAGCGGTTGAGAATACTGGAGTCTACAAGATCTCATATGCTGATCTTGAGAATTATGGAATTGATATCGTAAATATTGATCCACGTAACATTGCAATCTATAGCAATCCTTCAGGAATGCTACCCGAATCTCTCGACGATCCCTTTTACACTGATCTTCAGCAAACAGCTATTCAAGTAATCGGTGAGAATGATGGCATCTTTCACCCTGAAGATTATATTCTTTTCTTTGGACAAAGCCCAGATATATGGAAGTATAATGATGAAAGTACTCAATATCACTTTGATAAAAGCTACTTCTCTAAAAAGACATGTTATTTTCTAACAATAGGAGAAGAACCTGGAAAGCGGATTCAAATTGAATATAGTAGTGAATTGGAACCAACAAATATTCCTTTACATTATGATATGCTCATTGCCCATGAATCAGAATTAGTTAATCCAGGGAAGACAGGAAGAACATGGCTGGGAGAGGATTTTGCTGAAAGCGATTCATTAACTTTCATTCTTAATACTGAGATGACTACTCAGTATGGAGACTCGAATTATTTCAATGCACAATTTGCTGTAAATTGTAGTGAGGTTAGTAACATGAGCTTAAAAGTCAATGGTAATTTAGTAAGTACTTTTGTTTTACCGGTTACCAATCCTAACGATCCTTATATTCATTATAAGATGAGACTATTTGAAGTATTAATACCCGCTGGTGGGACTAATACAGCAATAACTTTTTTATATAATAAACCAAATGATTCAGCTAGAGTTTGGCTTGATTTCTTTGAAATAAAATTAAAAATGAAGAAGGAATTAATTGGTAGCGATCAGATGTCATTTAGAATTAACGAAGGAATTGCATTAGGTGAGATCACGCAGTTTACGTTAATTCATAATCCTGCTGAGGATTTATCAATATGGAATGTAACAGACCCTTTGAATATAAAAAACATTGAACTTCAAATTGAAAGTTCTGAGGCGTCTTATAGATTGATAACCAATAGTTTGCTTGAGTTTCATGCTTTTAATGGATATTCATATTATTCCCCAGAATTTAGTGAAGAAGTTACAAATCAAAATATTCATGCTACAATGTCTCCTGACTTAATTATCATCACACATTCAAATTTTCTAGAGCAAGCAGATCTATTAGCACAATTTCATGAGCAAGAGGATAACTTTAGCACAGAGGTATTCACTGTCGAGCAGATTTATAACGAATTTTCTACTGGAACTCAGGATATATCAGCCATAAGAAACTTTATAAGATATTTAAGGGAATTGTATGAGAACAAACCCTCACATGTATTGTTATTTGGTGATGCGTCCTACGATTATTTGGATAGAATTGAAAACAATTCCAATTATGTACCCACGTACGTAACATTAGAATCTAGTAATGCGGTTAATTCATTTGTTACTGATCAATACTTCGGTTTGAAAAATCTGAATGATTATGATCAAATGCAAGTGGCCGTGGGAAGACTTCCGGTTTCAAATCCTGAACAAGCTAATATTGTTGTAAATAAAATTCAATCATATTATTCGAACAACACTTTTGGAGCCTGGAAAAACGAGATTCTTTCTATAGGGGATGATGGAGATAATAATTTACATATGAACCAAGCTAATGGAATAGCTCAAATAATCGATACAAATAATCCTGTGTTTAATATAAGTAAAATATATCTTGATTTTTATGATCTCATACAAACAGAAGAAGGCCCAAGATACCCGGAAGTTAATACGATTATTGAGGAAAAAATGAATCAAGGAATTTTTTATGTCAATTATTCAGGACATGGTGGCCGTGAAATATTGGCGCATGAAAAGATTTTATCTCATGATGATATTGAAAACTGGACAAACTCAAATAACCTTCCACTTTGGGTTTTATGTTCAGGAGATGTAGCGCATTTTGATGATCCTGAATACACTTCTCTTGGGGAATCAATTTTCTTGAAAGAAAATGGAGGAGCAATTGCTCTTATCTCATCTTCAAGAGCAACTTTCGCAAGTAGTAATTTTCAATACAATTCGAGGATTATTGAAATCTTTACAAATGCAGAATTGCAAGACAATTTACGATTTGGCGACCTATTAATGCATTCTCAGGAGTATATGAATGATTCGAAATATGTATTATTAGGAGACCCGGCTTTACGAATCAGATTTCCTGAATACAATGTTATGACAACTATGCTTAATGGTATTAATGTTGAAGAATACTTCGATACTATCTCACCGGGAAGCGCTTTAGATATTCAAGGTCAGATTACAAGCAAAGATGATGGTGCCCTGCAGACCGGATTTACTGGTACCGTTTATTTAAAAGTATTTGCTCCTCCTTATATTCGAACCACCAATGGTAACCAAGGAACATCTATCATGGATATTATGGTTCAGGACAGCATATTAACCGAAGGGATGACTGTTGTAGAGAATGGTGAATTTGAGATACTGGTACAATTACCCTCTTATTACTATGAGGAATTTGGTAACATAAAACTTTCGTGGTACGCTGATAATGGAGAAACTGATGCCAATGGTTACTTTAAGGAATTAATGTTTGGTGGTGAACCAGATGCAATTTATGAAGAAAGCGTTTTATTGGAGCAGATTAAAGTGTATCCAACTATTTTTAGTAATAATCTGACCATCGAGACCCCTTCACAGGATTTTCATAAACTTAGATGCAGCCTATACAATACAGCAGGTTTACAAGTTTATGAAAATAATTTGGTTAATATTAGCGGTATTAATACTATCGAATTACCGAATCTAAATAAAGGTATGTATATCTTACGTATTGATCTGGACAGTGGTTCGAAGCATTATAAACTGTTCAGGTTCTGATCGCAATCTAAAGTCCAAAAAATATATAGAGTATGGACAAAGATGGGTGAGACACAGATGTTGTGTGAAAGCAATATTGTTATAAATTTAGCTTGTTAAATTAGTCCGGGTAAAGGTATATGGTAAATAAAGACAATGCTTTTATTCAGATGTTGTATATATATCACCGCATCAGATAAGATCAAAAACGGAACAATAATTATAATTTAGTTTTTACACCTTTTTACCGTATTTCAAATTTTATCTGTCTTCATATCAACTAATTACAAAATAAAGTACCCCACGGAGTTTGTATTTGTATCTTAAGAGTATAGGTACAAGTTGGATGGGGTAGTTTGAAAGTTGTAAATTTGATAATACAATTGAAATAATTAACTGTGGGAGTTTATTTCAATAGTGAACTACATGCATTTAATAGTATATAGTTTTATACTCAACTTCTGAATAATGATAAATCCATACGCCATATATGTAAATTGTGATGGGGCAATGGATTATAATTCTGAAAATTCCGGAGGAGTAGGATTCGTAATTAGATTTCCTGATACTGTTGAGCTTGACAATATTTCTGTTACATTAGGTAAATACACAGGTGGTAATATTGAAAGACTTGAAATGGAAGCCATTATTCAAGCAATGTTGTCTGTTATTGATGTTTTTAAGAATAATAAAGAAAAATTAAATAGTGTAAAACAAATAATATTTGTTACAGATAGATTAGGGCTTAGCGACTCAGAAAAAACAAATCCTTATAAGATTCAGACCTGGAGAAGAAATAAATGGAAGAATTATGAAGGTAAACCAATTAAAAATCATGATCTTTTAGATAAGCTCGATAAAGCTAGAAAGAAATTATCTGATCAAGCGTATGCTAAAATTGAAATTGAGTATAAACCAAGAAAACAAAATAAAATTGCAGATAAACTAGCAAAAGCAGGTAAGAAGGAAGTATTAGTTAATGAGAGCCTATCAAAAAAAGGAGAAAAAATAGGTAGAAGGAAATATTCTGGAGCAGAGATTAAATATAATAAACTTATAAAGGAAGATAAATTACATATACATGTTTTTAGAAAAGATCCTGTACAAGATGAATGGGAAGTTTGGGTAGAATTATGTACTGGATTAAATAAAGGTAGTAAGTTAAAAATCTATGTTGATGATAGTCTTGCTTCCAAGCTTAAAAGAAGAAATGAATTCATTGTTAAGTTAAAAGATGTATTTTCAAATCATGTACGAATTTATAGAACAATTGAAAAGCCTAGAGAAAAAATATAAGTCTTAATTATACAACTAAATTCTCCTACATCTATGTCTATAGTTATATACAGTACAGGACAAACATGTATGAGACAATTCCGCAGCTCTTCAATAAAATAATATGCTCTTCAGGCTGGATATCAAGGATATATAAACGCAAGCGTCCTTGACATCGCCTTCGATCATGTTAAAAAGCGTTTACGAGCTTTGAATTGATTTTTAGTCATTTTTACAGGATGACACAGTAATAACCTTAACTTTGAATTTTATTAATCAGACGTGTTCTTATTTTATTGATTTTTGAATAATGTACAGGCAGTTTTTAAGCTTTACATTGACCCATACATTGACCAAGTCTTAATTGAATGGAGTAAAGTAAATTGTAAGCTTATGATTATCAGCTAGTAAGTTAGCGGACTTGAACCGCTGACCTGCTCATTACGAGTGAGCTGCTCTACCAGCTGAGCTAAGGAGGCTTAAAGGAACAGAATCCCTGCTATAACGCAGCAAAGATAGGAGTTTTGTCGCATGAATTTACGCAATAGATTTATTGAAATAATGTGAATTTATCCTGCTTTTTGAGATTTACATTGACCCAAAATATAAATTGAAAAAGAGTGAGCACCTAATGTGTATGCAACGGAAATGTAGTTCTCTCATCATTAACTTAGATGCCTGAAATAATAATCGGACTAATCATTCTTAATGCACCGGATATAATAACCGGCGTCTTCCTTCTTGCCTTTGTCACGCCCTATTCTATCTTCATCGCCATCCATAAAACGATACCACGCTTTCCAGTTTTGTTCAGTATACTCAGTATTTGTCCACCAGATAGCAAAATCACCTATATAGAGGAAACCAAAAGAGGAAAGTTCACCTCCGGGAAGCGCAGTAAAGCCAACTTCGTCAGTTCCTTTACCAGTATTCCAACCACTTATACTTTTTAACTTTTTACCTTCATCTGTACCTCTCATTTCCTCGCTATCAGCGTCACTCTGGCCCATACCCATGAACATTTCTAATGATTTCCACTCATCGTCAGAAGCTAAGTGCCAGCCTCCTGGGCAAGCAGTCATTGCAGCATTCCAACTATATAACCTGCCATAAATATCACCATTTGCTTCATCGTCGAAGTACCACCAGGAGTCGGTAGTTTCGTAATTAAGGTTTTCGGCAAGCCAGGTCTGGCTGCCAATGGTAACAATACTGTAAGTTTGGTCGTCACGGGGATCGGTAAAGGTTCCTTTGACTAATATAAAATTCGTTTTTGTTTCTGTATCAGAACCCGATTGATTAGTTGTTGTCAGGCTTACATCATACTGACCCATATCATTATACGTATGTGACGGAGACTGCTCAGAACTGTTGTTTCCATCCCCGAAATCCCAAAGCCAGCTTGTGGGGTTGTTGGTAGATTGGTCTGTAAAATTAACTGTTAATGGTACATCACCACTTGTTGGACTTGCTGTAAAGGCGGTGTATTCTCCTTCTATTACCTCAACTGTTACCTCATCAGACGTACTTGCTCCACCATTATCAAAACTCGTAGCCTTTATGGTATGATTTCCGAGGCTTTCACCACTGGTGTTCCAGTCGTAATTGTAAGGGGCATTGTTTACAGTACTTTTGTTCGTACCATCAATAGTAAACCTTACTTCGGTAATGCTACCATCGCTGTCTGTGGCAGTCACTGTAATAGTAACAATTTCATTTTCCGCAATTTCTTCCCCGGCAGATGGGGAAGTAATATCACAGCTTGGGACCTTGTTGGGTTCGTCATCTTTTTTACAATTTTGAAATACCAAGGCGCTTAAAGTGAATACGCCGATTAATGCAATGAGAAAGATTTTTGTTTTCATTGTGTTGAGTTTTTTAGTTTAACAAGTATTAATTCGAAGTGTAATGTACAACATATATTGATGAATGTCAAGGAAATTGGCGGATTTCTCCAAAAACCGGACATACAAGGGTGTGCTGTAGCAAAAGCATTTACAGCCAAAACAAAAAAACCACTCATAAAAGCAGGCCTTATAATTTTGGAAACTAAAGAAATCTAATGCAAAAAGCAGTTATACAGCAGTTTACCCTAACTTAGCATATAAATTACTCCCCCTTCACCAGCTTTCCTGATGTGACCTGATCACTTAGTTATAATCTGAAATAGTAAATTCTTTAATGTTAATAAAGTGTTAAGTAACAATTATTTAACACGTGTTTAGTTTTATTGATATTAGTTTCGCTTCAATAAATTTAATGTAACTAAATAATTTTTAATTAAAATTCAAAACAATGAAAACTAGAATCGCAACCCTAGTGATGGTATTTGGCTTATTTGTATCAGCAAATACCTATGCAAACGAACCCATTCCAGCCTCAAAAGCTGTAACTAGTTCTGTAAGTACCCATATTGCAAACGAAATTGATTATCCTGAGTTTGCAGTAAAGGAAAAATTCGAATGCATTGTAGTAGTCAAGTTGACTATACAGGAAGATGGCACATTTGCTGTTGACGCAGCTAATTGCACTGATGAACGTATGAGAAAACACGTTATTTCAACCATTCATAAATTGGATGAAAAAGCAGAGTATTATTCTCAATTTGCGGGACAACAGGTGTTTCTTAAAGTAAAATTTGATCTTAAATTGGTATAATTGGTTATTGAGTAATCTGATTTAAATAGATAGCCCTGGAATTTTTTTCCGGGGTTTTTTTATTCCTTACAACGCATTTACACGCCAAAACACTCTTATTTAACACTTTTAACAAATGAATAACAAATTTCGTTTAAGGTGTTACGTAGGTTTGCGTTTCAACTTAGAATCAATGAAACAAAATACAATCACTATGAAAAAATCAATTAAACTATTTACAGTTCTTTTTATTTCATCTTTCTTCTTAATTAATCTATCAGACTTAAACGCAGCTATTGTAAGTTTTTATACTGTTGATTATGAGAATTCGATAGACAACAAAAAAAAGAAAGAAAAGAGATCTAACGATATTAAAACCAAGGTAAAGGAAAAAAAAATTCCTCCTGCTAATGAATATTCATCTTCGCCAAAAAATGACGAAGCCTATAATTACATGTCTTCTCCTAAATTAGAGGACTGCACAAAGGCTGACTTTGATAGAGAATAAACAATTCTTTGACATCAAATGATTCTTCAATTAACAAATCAATACATTACTAACCTTTACATTGATTTGTAGTTTGTTGTAATTATGGGTTCGCGAAGTAAGTACGTGAGTAACAGTAATGTGAGGGATGTGCTTGTTTGTTTTCTAATGCTCATTATGAGTGAACTGCTTTACCAGCTTAGCTAAGGAGGCTTAAATTTATTGAACTTATAAAGATAAACTTAACTTAAAGATGTTTCTGTTTTTCATTTTTTAACAGAACCGCAACATGCTCAACATTATTTTATTTGTATATTCGCCGCCCGATAATGCAATTAATCAAATCTTTATAAAAAATGAACATGTTTAAAAAATCATTATTAATAATCGGACTGACAATTTTGTCGGTTGGAATTTTTGCGCAGTCAGTTAATGAAGTTGGCGCTAAGTACAACGAAGGAAATGAAAAGTACAAAGCTAAAGAATACGTACAGGCAGTTGAAGCATACAAAGCCGGGCTTGAGCTTGCCAAACAAGTAGGCGAGGATGCTGATGATTTAAAGGGGAGTATTGAAACACAGTTAGGAAATGCCTATTACAAAAATGGTATTTCGCTATACAAAGCCAAAGACTTTGACGGTTCTATTGCCAGTCTTGAGAAAGGCTATGCCTTTGCCAAAGAAATTGGAGATGACAAATTGTTACAAAAATCAATTTCAGTTATTGCCCAGGTTCGTACCAAAAAAGGGGATGCTTTAAGAAAAGATAAGCGCCTGGATGAAGCTTATGCTGAATACGAAATGGCTCTTGAAATAAAGCCGGATTGTGCCAAGTCTTTCTATGGTGAAGGAATGGTATTCAAAGAAAAAGGTGAGCTTGAAAAGATGATGGAAAAGATGGATTTAGTAGTTAAGTATGGCGCTGATAATGCTAAAATGGGAAAAACCGTTAACCTTGCTAAATCCGTGGCTGCCAAAGCATTGTTGGCGAAAGCTACTGAAGAATTCAATGCTCAAAAATTTGACGAGGCCGGAAAATACATCGAGCTGGCTATCAATTATGCACCTTTCGATGAACGCACCATGGAAATCTTTAACCAATATGCCAATCAGTGGAAAGAGGTTCCGGAAATGGCTGATTCAATAGCGAAAGCAAAAGAGACATTGTAAAAAAGAATTTCTTTTTAATTGAGAAGCGGCTTTTAGCCGCTTTTTTTGGCTCTTAAAATCCTACCCCGTCACGCGAAAAATTCGCGCGCCAGTAATTAGAACTTTAATTGGATTAGCTATACGATTTAACCTGCAATTCTCCTGTTAGTACTCTCATCCCATTCATTGCAAGGGCAGCCATCTCATCTTCGCCTGGATATACATGTACCGGGGCTATGCGGTGTGTGTATGATATGACTTGGTTGGTAAAATATTTATCGTGGGCAATGCCACCAGTTATTAGGATTCCGTCAACGTTATAGTGCAGTACAGCAGCCATGGCTCCAATTTCTTTCGCAACCTGGTAAGCCATAGCATCATAGATCAACTTAGCATATTCATCACCGGAAGCAGCACGTTGTTCCACTTCAGAAGCGCTGTTGGTTCCCAGATAAGCAACCAATCCTCCTTTTCCTGTGATCATCTTTAGAATTTCTTTTTCCGTATATTCTCCACTGAAACATAATCTTACAAGGTCACCAACAGGCAGTGTTCCCGTGCGTTCTGGTGAAAACGGTCCATCGCCATCCAGGCCCTGATTCACGTCAACAACCCTTCCTTTTTTATGTGCTCCAACCGTAATTCCTCCGCCTAAATGAACGACAACCAAATTCAATTCTTCATATTTCCTCATGATGGATTTTGCATGCTGTCGCGCAACTGCTTTCTGATTCAGCGCATGAAAAATAGACCTTCTTGGTAATAAAGGGTGTCCCGAAATCCTTGCAAGCTCATTCAGTTCATCTACAACTACCGGGTTACTTATGTAGGCGCTGGCATTGGGAATTGACTGGGCAATATCATAGGCCAGTATCCCTCCCAGATTACTTGCGTGTTCGCCATACTTACAGCTTTTGAGGTCATGAATCATTTTTTCATTTACCTCAAT
>Ga0164313_10003041_pt1 | contig 14948 bp, 10 predicted proteins | sample GuaBasSedimGuay4_FD_113735 | JGI IMG/M metagenome (GOLD analysis project Ga0164313, IMG submission 113735) | Subseafloor sediment microbial communities from Guaymas Basin, Gulf of California, Mexico - Guay4, Core 4569-4, 0-3 cm | ecosystem: Environmental > Aquatic > Marine > Hydrothermal vents... | reverse complement strand
GTTGACTATCCATGATCATTGTTGGGGATACAGGTTTACTGATTGTTGCAACAAATAACAGTCAATTGTGAGTGATTGAATTCAGGCTATCTACATCGACCATGAATGAGGTGGTTGAGTTCAAGGTTAGGCAGCAGAACAGCTATACGTGGGTGGTGGCATTTCCTCTAACGGTTTCCCAACCAGGTCATTGATTGAGAATGGAGGGTGCAAAAGTTTCAGAAATCATCATGATCGGTACACCGCCACTGATGACACGGTAGGCACGCTCCAGTGGTTGACCCTGAGTGTTAATGTGGCCCTCCTCTAATTGACTCTCACCGTTTTGGGCCCTTCCAAACCAGAGTAGCTCCCTTCGATTTTCACTGAAATTGGCCAGCAGTACACTGCCTAGTGACCGCTGCATACTGACAATGTCGGCACGCATGTCCGGAGAAATACGTTCAAGGGCAATCCGGGACGTGGCGAGGCAATAGGTCTGGCCGGTTCTGGCACCAATAAGTGCAACTTTACGCAACAGGATTTCATCGCCGGGTTTTGCCTGGAGCCAGGGTTCCGCAGCTTCCAGAGGTTGCAGGTCATGACTGAGAACCTCGACGTTGATGGGTTCGCGAAAATGAGCGCGCAACATGTGGGTCACGGTACCGTCGGTAACCAGCAAAACCCGCGCAAAAGCACAGAGGTCTTCTATTTTCATGTGACTGAGATGAGCTGGCCGGTCACTGGCTGCCACAAAGAGGTTGGCGAGCGCATCCATATCATCGTTACATATTGTCGTGGTCATAGGTAAACGAACCGCTTGATCTTTCATGCGCATATTGTACTACCGGTGACGGGCTTCCAAGGGTGATATGTTTGCATTGGTTGGGAATGACCACATCATAGAAATTGACATTCCAGACTCGCTTCCGTCAGCAGATGTTCTGGCAGCACCGTTGTTGAGACTCAACATTGGTATACTTACACGCTTGTCAGCCAATCAATATATTGCAGCAGCAGAGACAGGGATGCAAAAATGAAATCACAACCAAAATCTTCACCCGATAAAGAACTTGTTAAAGTATTTGAAGCGGCAGGTGTCGTGGACTACCTGGAGTACCTGCAATCGGGTAAACGAATTATGTGGGTCAACTTCAAAGCGGGAATAGCTAAAGGGTTCGGAATCACCGTTGGTATGACTTTGGTTGTCGCAATATTTATCTGGATATTGACGATGCTTGTCGATCTTCCTGTAATCGGGGAGCATTTTGCAGAAGCTAAACAGTCCATTGATGAGTACAAGGACAGTACGAACTATTCGGACGAATTTAAGGAAATGAATCAGCTGCTGCGGGAAATAAACGAAAATTTAAAGAATTAGTGATTTTATCTTGCTGCAATTAAATCAAACCGGGCATCAGACTATCTGATGCCCGGTTTGTTAAAGGCTATTTAGCTCAGTTGGTTGATGCTGGCTTCTGCAATGATTCCATCACTCGATCCAGGTTAAAACTACCTGGTTTTTGGCGTGGTGGATATTCCTTGAAAGTGCCGATAAATTTACCCACATAAGCCGCCGCAGGCGTCAGCAGAAACAAACGCTCAAAATACCATTTTTCATAAGCGCCGGACTCCCAATCAGCACGCTCAAATGGATCGCGACGCAGATTGATTATTTGTGGAGCGCGCAGGGTTACATAAGGTTCCTGCCAGACGTGAAGGCCGTGGGCCCTCTGCACGGTAAACATCACTTTCCATTGCCCATAGCGCAACGCCGAGAGCTGACCATCGTCGGTAAAGTAGAACATCTCTTTTCTTGGGCTCTCTGTTTCCTGTCCGGTCCAGTACGGCAACATGTTGTAGCCGTCGAGATGTACATTGAATTTCTTTGGTCCGGCTTTATGTCCATTGAGCAGCTTACTCTTGATGTCCGGGTCGCCAGCTGCGGCAAGCAGTGTCGGTAACCAGTCTTCCATGGAGATGATTCCATTGGAGACCTGTCCAGGTTTGATCTTGCCTGGCCATTTCACCATCATCGGTACACGAAAACCGCCTTCCCAGGTCGTGTTCTTCTCACCACGAAAAGCCGTGGTTCCACCATCGGGCCAGGTAAATGTTTCGGCGCCATTGTCGGTGGAATACATGATGATCGTATTATCCGCAATACCGAGTTCATCCAGTTTGCTCAGCAACTGGCCGACCATACCATCGTGTTCTGCCATGCCGTCAGCATAGATGCCCTGGCCTGTTACACCTTTTGATTCAGGTTTTAGCCTTGTCCAGACATGCATGCGGGTGGTGTTATACCAGATGAAAAACGGCTTGTTGGCTTTATGGGCTCTTTCGATGAAATCGAGTGTCCGGTCGGTCACTTCTACATCGATAGTTTCCATGCGCTTTTTGTTGAGAGGGCCGGTATCCTCGATTTTTCCATCTGCAAAGGAGTGAATGACGCCCCGGGGGCCAAATTTCTTATGGAACTCAGGGTCCGAAGGGTAATCTTCATTTTCAGGTTCGTCTTCAGCGTTGAGGTGATACAGGTTGCCAAAAAACTCATCAAAGCCGTGGTTACTTGGCAGATGTTCATCAAGATCACCGAGATGATTTTTACCGAACTGACCGGTCATGTAACCCAGTGGCTTGAGAAGTTCCGCAATGGTTGGATCTTTCCCATGCAAGCCTTCTTTTGCGCCTGGCAGACCCACTTTCAGGAGACCGGTACGAAATGGGCTTTGCCCGGTAATAAAGGTGGATCTTCCCGCTGTGCAGCTGTTTTGACCATAAGCATCAGTGAATAGAATGCCGTCATCTGCGATGCTGTCGATATTCGGGGTGTTATAACCCATCATGCCCCTGTTGTAGGCACTGGTGTTAAACCAGCCAATGTCATCGCCCCAGATAATCAGGATGTTGGGTTTGTCTGCGGCTATTGCTGTGGTGCTCAGCACCAGCATCAGTAAGCCCAGAATAGAAACTACATGTTTGCGAAATTGAATCATATATCCTCCGGAAGTCGATTCATTTACGACAAGTGCACGTATTGGAGCACAGGACCACGATTCTATCAATCATATAGATTCTTCAGGAAACGCTCCATCAGCTTATCCACCGACCAGGAACCAGGTATCTGTCGGTGATTACACCGGCATGATTACGTATGCAATCACACGACTGTCATAATATGGGCCTATAATCGCCGCTACTAAAAGCACAAGCGGAAAAAGCATGCAGATTCGTCGTACAAAAATAATCGCAACCCTGGGCCCGGCCACGGATTCACCCGAGGCGTTAAGGGCCCTGATTGAAGCCGGCGCAGATGTTCTGCGTATCAATCTTTCCCATGGTACACATAAGGAACAGGCGTTACGCGCAGCGCAGGTCAGGGGTATGGCGCTGGTATTAAAGAAGGAAGTGGCGATACTGGCAGACTTACGTGGGCCAAAGATACGACTGGAAAAATTTGTTGATGGCTCGGTAACACTTGTGACAGGTGATACGTTCACACTCGATGCATCGGATGATGCGGATGTCGGGGATCAATCCGGTATTGGAGTGACTTATAAAGGACTCGCTGACGATATATCCATCGGTGATCTCTTATTGCTGGATGACGGCCTGATCACAATGCGGGCCGTTGATATTCAGGGCAGCAAAATTATTTGCGAGGTTGAGGCCGGTGGGGTGCTGGGCGACCGTAAGGGCATCAATGTCCAGGGCGGAGGACTTTCTTTACCCGGTATTGCTGAACACGATATTGAAGATATTCCAAGGGCTGCAGCCATGGGTGCAGATTTTCTGGCGGTCTCCTTCCCGCGCAATGCAGAAGATATGAACGAGGCCCGCCGCCTGCTGCGCGCAGCCGGTAGCCAGGCAAGGTTAGTTGCAAAAATTGAACGTACCGAGGCCATCGACAACCTGGAAGAGATTATCGCTGCCTCCGATGTTGTATTGATTGCGCGTGGTGACCTCGGTGTAGAAATTGGTGATGCAAAACTACCGGGCCTGCAAAAACTCATCACTAAAAAATCGCTGGAGCAGAATCGCGTTGTGATTACTGCGACACAAATGATGCAGTCCATGGTTGAAAGCCCCATTCCTACCCGGGCCGAAGTTCTGGATGTAGCAAACTCTGTTTTTGATGGTACCGATGCCGTCATGCTGTCTGCCGAAACTGCTGTGGGGCGTCACCCCGCCACGGTGGTCGAGGCGATGAACCGGATTTGCCTAGCGCAGAGAAGCACAATGACACCCGCCTGGATTGTGACCGCTTGAATGTCCAGTTTGAACGTATCGATCAGGCCATTGCAATGGCGGCCATGTTTATGGCGACCAATGTTTCTGTACAGGCGATTGTGGCCTTGACGGAATCCGGTTCAACTGCCAAGTGGCTATCAAGGGTGCGCTGCGCTGTGCCAATTTTTGCCCTGTCACCGCTGCCGGAGAGCCGCCGTCGAATGGCTTTGTACCGCGGCGTGTATCCAATTGCACATGAGCTTCAGACAGAGGTGGAAGAGGCATTGGGTGATGGTGTGCGTTTGTTGGTAAAACTCGGGTATATCAAGGTTGGCGACCGCATTATTCTGACCATGGGTGAATACACAGGTCACGAGGGCGGTACCAATACATTGCGACTGGTGCAGGTCGGGAAAGGCGGGTATTCTGAGGTCCACCCTTCGCTGGATCTCGATTGAAATGTCTGACAAATTGAAACAAAACGCACTCGATTATCATCGTTACCCAACACCGGGCAAGATCAGAATTACACCCACCAAGGCACTGACCACACAGGAAGACCTGGGGTTGGCTTACACACCTGGAGTGGCTGCGGCCTGTGAGTTGATCGTTGATGACCCGGCTGAGGCCAGCAATATGACCTCACGTGGCAACCTGGTGGCTGTCATTACCAACGGTACCGCGGTTCTCGGTCTCGGAGATATCGGCCCATTGGCGAGTAAGCCGGTGATGGAAGGCAAGGCGGTTTTATTCAAGAAATTTGCCGATGTAGATGTTTTTGATATTGAGATAAATGAAAAAGATACCGACCGCCTGGTTGATATTATTGCTTCACTTGAGCCAACTTTTGGCGGTATCAATCTTGAGGATATCAAGGCGCCAGAGTGCTTCGAAATTGAGGCCCGGTTAAAAGAACGCCTGTCTATTCCGGTATTTCACGACGACCAGCATGGTACAGCCATTATTACGGCTGCTGCCGCGATCAATGGCCTGCAAATTGTCGGCAAGAAAATTGAAGAAGTGAAACTGGTGGCATCCGGTGCCGGTGCAGCCGGTATGGCATGTCTGGATTTGCTGGTGAACCTGGGGTTGAAGAAGGAAAATATCCTTGTCGTTGACAGTAGCGGCGTCATTTATAAAGGTCGTGAAAGCCTGGCTGGAAGAAAGCTGGATTATGCGCGTGATACGGATAAGCGAACACTTGCCGATGCCATGCACGGCGCAGATATGTTCCTGGGGGTTTCGGCCGCCGGTGTGTTGAGTGGCGATATGGTAAAAACCATGGCCGACCAGCCAATTATCATGGCGTTGGCCAATCCAACACCTGAAATCATGCCTGAAGTGGCACTGGCAGCACGTCCGGATGCAATTATTGCGACCGGTCGTTCTGATTTTCCCAACCAGGTTAATAATGTGTTGTGTTTTCCATATATTTTTCGCGGTGCGCTGGATGTTGGCGCGACCACTGTCAATGACGAAATGCAAATGGCTTGTGTGCACGCACTTGCAGAACTGACACGTATGGAGGCCAGCGATGTCAGCACTGCCGCCTATGGCGGTAAATCCTTGCAGTTCGGTCGTGACTACCTGATCCCTAAACCGTTTGATCCGCGCCTGCTGGTTTACCTGGCACCGGCAACGGCCCAGGCAGCCATGGACAGTGGTGTTGCTACGCGTCCGATCAAGGACATGGAAGCCTATCGGGAGAAACTGACGCAATTCCTATGGCGCACGCGATTGGTCATGAAACCCATTTTTGATACGGCAAAGACTGATCCAAAGCGTGTTGTTTTTGCGGAGGGCGAGTCGGAAGTTGTCCTGCGTGCTGTCCAGACTGTGGTTGATGAAGCAATAGCTCAACCCATATTGATCGGCCGGCCTTCTATTATTGAGCAACGTATAAAGAAACTGGGTTTACGTCTGCAAGCCGGGCAGGACTTTGACTTGATCAACCCGGAATCTGATCCTCGTTTCTGGGATTTCTGGACAACCTATCATGCCCTGATGGAGCGCAAGGGAGTTTCACCGAGTGCGGCCAAGGACATCCTGCGTACCCGCACAACGGTTATAGCGGCTGTTGCGGTTTATCGCGGGGAAGCTGATGCGATGATCACGGGATTGGTCGGAAGATATAATTCCAAACTTGAATTTGTGCGGGACGTGTTGGGGCAACAGCAAGGTAGCAATACGATTGCTGCGCTTGGCGCTATTAACACTGAAAAAGGCGTGTATTTTATTTGTGACACCAAGGTCAATCCAGACCCAAGTGCGGAAGAGATTGCCGAAATAACCTTGATGGCTGCGGAACGGGTTCGCTTGTTCGGTATTGAACCGCGGGTCGCACTGTTGTCTCACTCATCTTTTGGAAGCCATGATGATGCCAGCGCACTGAAAATGAAACGTGCGCATGAGTTGATCGTGGAAGCTGCACCTGAACTTGAAGTCGAAGGAGAGATGGCGGCAGATATGGCGTTATCCAGTATTTATCGTAAGCAGGAATTTCCGAATTCGAAATTACGCGGCCCGGCCAATCTGTTGGTGATGCCAAATCTTGATGCAGCCCACATCACGTTCAATTTCGCACGAATTATCAGTGATTCCGTGACCGTCGGTCCCATATTGATGGGTCTGGACTACCCGGCCCATGTGTTGACGCCGTCAGCATCTGTGAGGCGTGTTATAAATATGACTGCATTTGCAGTAGTGGAGGCGCAGCTTCATGTTAAAAAGAGCAAAACAGAAAGTGAGGCGTTTTGAATGAACGTAAAGTCTTATCGGGAAACCCAGGACGCTGATCCTGAAGAAACAAGTGAATGGCTGGAATCTCTACAGGCAGTAATAGAACGTGAAGGCCTTGTAAGAGCACACTACCTGCTTGAGCAAATGGTAGATTTTACCCGCCGCTCCGGTGGCTATCTGCCATATGACGCAACGACGGCTTATATCAATACGATACCGCCTAACCAGGGCGCAAAACACCCCGGTGACTATGAAACGGAGCGTCGGATCCGCTCTTTTATCCGCTGGAATGCGATGGCCATTGTCCAGCGTGCCGGTAAACGCGGTGGTGAACTGGGTGGTCATATTGCCAGCTTTGCATCTGCGGCTTCGCTTTACGATGTCGGCTTCAACCATTTTTTCCGTGGGCCTGACGCCGAGGGTGGCGGTGATCTCGTCTATATCCAGGGCCACTCGTCTCCCGGTATTTACGCGCGTGCTTTTCTGGAAGGGCGTATTTCTGCTGAGCAACTGGACAGCTTTCGCCAGGAAGTGGATGGCAAAGGACTAAGTTCCTATCCGCACCCGTGGCTGATGCCGGATTTCTGGCAATTGCCCACCGTATCGATGGGTCTCGGTCCTATCATGGCCATTTACCAGGCCCGTTTTTTAAAATACCTGCACAACCGGGGTATTGCAGACACATCAAACCGTAAGGTCTGGTGTTTCCTCGGTGATGGTGAAACCGATGAGCCGGAATCACTCGGCGCGATCTCGCTGGCCGGCCGTGAAGGCCTGGGTAACCTCATATTCGTGGTCAACTGCAACCTGCAACGGCTGGACGGACCGGTGCGTGGCAATGGAAAAATCATCCAGGAACTTGAGGGCGTATTCCGTGGTGCAGGCTGGAATGTGTTGAAGGTGATCTGGGGTTCCCGCTGGGATGCGTTGCTGGCCAAAGATAAAGACGGCCTGTTACGCAAGCGAATGGAAGAAGTGGTGGATGGCGAGTACCAGAATTACAAGGCCAAGGGCGGCGCCTTCACCCGCGAGCACTTTTTTGGTGCCTATCCGGAGTTGAAGGAAATGGTCGCTAACCTGACTGATGAAGATGTCTGGCGGCTCAATCGTGGTGGCCATGATTCACACAAAATTTATGCGGCTTATCACGCTGCGACCCAATATAAAGCCCATCCGACGGTCATCCTGGCCAAGACAGTCAAGGGCTACGGGATGGGTAAATCGGGCGAGGCGCAGAATATCTCTCATCAACAGAAGAAGATGGATACAGATTCAATTCGCCAGTTCCGGGACCGCTTTAGTGTACCGATCACGGATGATGAGATCGCTGATGTGCCTTATTACCACCCGGGTGAAGACAGCCCGGAAGTAAAATATATGAAGGAGCGGCGGGAGTCTCTCGGTGGCTACCTGCCGCAGCGGAGAGTGCAATCCAAAGCGTTGACAATACCGTCACTGGAAGCGTTTGAGTCTTTGCTCAAAGATACAGGTGAGCGTGAAATCAGCACCACGATGACCTTTGTGCGCGCCCTGGCCATCATGCTCAGAGATAAAAACATCGCCAAACGCATAGTCCCGATCGTGGCGGACGAGGCACGCACATTTGGTATGGAAGGTATGTTCCGTCAATTGGGGATTTATTCATCCAAGGGCCAGTTGTACACACCGATGGATTCCGATCAACTGATGTTTTACAAAGAAGACACCAAGGGTCAGATCCTGCAGGAAGGTATTTCCGAAGCCGGTGCCATGTCGTCCTGGATTTCAGCAGCTACCAGTTACGCCAACAACGGCGAACCGATGATTCCGTTCTTTATTTTCTATTCCATGTTCGGCTTCCAGCGTGTCGGTGACCTGGCCTGGGCGGCCGGTGATTTGCGTGCGCGTGGGTTTTTGCTGGGCGGCACATCCGGTCGTACAACCCTGAATGGTGAAGGCCTGCAACATGAAGATGGCAACAGCCATGTGATGTCGGGCCTGGTGCCCAACTGTGTTTCCTATGATCCGACTTTTGCATATGAGTTGACGGTTATCTTGCAGGATGGCCTGCGCCGCATGTACCAGGAGCAGGAGGATGTGTATTACTACATCACGGTTCTGAATGAAAATTACACTCATCCGGCCATGCCTGAAGGTGTGGAAGAGGGTATTCGTAAAGGCTTGTATTGCTTTCATGAAAGTGGAGAAGAGGGGCTCAGCGTTCAGTTAATGGGTTCCGGTGCTATCCTGCGTGAAGTAATCGCGGCAGCGGAGATACTTGAATACGATTACGGGGTCAGTGCTACGATCTGGAGTGCAACCAGCTTCACAGAGTTACACCGGGACGGAGTTGATGTGGAGCGTTATAACCGCCTGAATCCTGAAACAGATCCACGCACATCCTGGGTTTCGCAATGCCTTGAAGGGCAGGACGGGCCGGTGGTTGCAGCCACGGATTATGTCCGTACCTTTGCTGAACAAATCAGGCCGTACCTGCCGGAATGTAATTACACGGTGCTCGGAACAGATGGATTTGGCCGCTCTGATACACGTGAAAATTTACGCCGCTTCTTTGAGGTTGACCGGAAAAGCATTGTTTATGCAGCTCTGCATGCGTTGTGCCAACAGGGCTCTATTCCCGTGCATGAATTGGTAAAAGCACGCGATAGTTTGGGGCTGGATCCCGCTAAACCTAATCCAATAGGGGTCTGAGGCGGTGACAAAACGTATAGAAGTTGCGGTACCGGATATTGGTGATTTTGGTGATGTACCGGTCATCGAGGTCCTGGTGGTAGCCGGTGACACGGTTGAGGCTGAGCAATCACTGGTAACGCTCGAGAGTGACAAGGCTACGATGGAAGTGCCGGCACCGGTAGCCGGTGTCATTGTTGAGTTGCGGGTGCAACTGGATGACACCGTATCGGAGGGTGATATTGTTGCCGTTATCGATGCAGCGGATGAAGTTGCGTCTTCAGAGCCTGAGCAGGCAGCCACTAAACAACCAGGGCCGGAACCTGTAGCCGAGCAAAGCAAAGCGCCAGTCAGCGCTCCGCCAGCACCTGCTGCAAAAGTCCCATCAGCGGCACCACCATCCGCAGGTAGCAGGCAATCACCACCTGTTCCGATGGATGCAAACGCAGCATTGCCTTCCAGTGCACCCTATGCCAGTCCAGCGATACGCCGCTTTGCGCGGGAACTTGGAGCTGATCTTGCACGCGTGAAGGGTAGTGCCAAGGGTGGCCGTATCATCCGTGAAGATGTTACCGCTTTTGTGAAATCCATTATGAGTGGTGCAGCGGCACCAGCCTCGGGCGGCCTGGTCTTTGATTTGCCGCCACCACCAAAGGTTAATTTCAGTCGTTATGGTGAAATTGAGCTTCAACCATTAACCCGGATTCAGAAGATTTCCGGTGCCTACCTGCACCGCAACTGGCTTAGTATCCCGCATGTCACGCAGAATGACCTGGCTGACATCACGGAGATGGAGGCTTACCGCAAAGCCAATGCTGAAAAAGCCAAACAGCAGGGCTTCAAGCTGACGCCGCTGGTATTCATGATCAAGGCTGCTGTTGCCGCGCTGAAAGAATTTCCAGCCTTCAACGCTTCGCTGGACGAAACAGGTGAAAACCTGGTGCTGAAGAAGTTTTTCCACATTGGTATAGCCGTGGATACGCCGGACGGACTGGTTGTTCCGGTGATACGTGACTGTGACCAGAAAGACATTTTCCAACTGGCAGGTGAACTGGGTGAGTTCAGTCAAAAGGCCCGTGATGGCAAGTTGAAGCCAACCGAAATGCAGGGCGGTTGTTTTTCCATCTCCAGTCTTGGCGGTATTGGTGGTACATCATTCACGCCGATCATCAATGCACCTGAGGTGGCCATACTGGGTGTTTCGCGTTCAAGCATCAGACCCAAGTGGAATGGTGAGACCTTTCAGCCGCGCATGATGCTGCCTTTGTCCCTGTCTTATGATCACCGCGTGATTGATGGTGCAAATGCCGCACGCTTCGCACGTTTTCTGGCAGTCAGCCTGGAAGAATTTGAGAGTATGGATTTATAGCAGTCGATATGAGCGGTTACCAGGACAATCCCGAATCGCGTATCGGCAGGCGCATGATCTGGCTCGCCGCGTTGGGCGTGCTGGGTGGTTTGTATGCCCTGTTTTCAATGCTGGACCAGAATGGTGGCACCGTTATCTCGGTGGATGCCGGTGGTGCAGCAATGATTGTGCTGGAACAGGACCGTAACGGACACTACCAGGTGGAAGGGCAAATCAATAACCAATCGGTTAATTTTCTGGTGGATACCGGTGCAACCGATGTAGCGATACCTGAGTCAATGGCGCGGGCTTTGGGTCTGGATTTCGGTCCTAAAGTACAAGTGATGACTGCCGCAGGGCCGTCACAAGCCTGGATGACAAGGCTGAATGAAGTGTCCATTGGTGGGATTCGCCGCAGAAATGTACGTGCGACCATTACCAGCGGGGAGTTTAAAGGAGTATTGCTGGGTATGAGCTTTCTCAGGCACTACAGCCTGCGGCAACAGGATGGCAAGCTGGTAATCAGCGAAGGGCTTGATGCCGAACAAATGAGTATTAATCAATGAGCAATAAGATCGAAATTAGTGTGCCTGATGTTGGTGATTTTACCGATATTCCGGTCATTGAGGTGCTGGTCGCAGCCGGAGAGCATGTTGATGCAGAGCAATCGCTGGTAACGCTGGAAAGTGATAAGGCCACGATGGAAGTTCCGGCGCCGGCGGCCGGTGTCATCGTATCTTTGCACGTGGCACTGAATGATCTTGTTTCAGAAGGATCACTGATAGCCACGCTTGAGGCGGATGATGCGGTGGAAGAGGTCGTAGATCAGACCATACCGGTCGAATCTGAGTCAGCGCCAGCGGAGACTCAAGCGACCAGCAGCACAGCCGTTGAAGAAATTGATCTGTCTGTTGAATACGACTTTGATGTCCTTGTACTGGGTGCCGGACCGGGTGGTTACACGGCGGCTTTTCGGGCTGCGGACCTGGGGCTGAAAGTTGTCCTGGTTGAACGCTATGCGAAACTCGGTGGAGTTTGCCTGAATGTGGGTTGCATACCGTCGAAGGCCCTGTTGCATGCGGCTGCGGTAATTGATGAAGCTGCAGCCATGGCAGACCATGGTGTTGTGTTCGGTGAGCCGGATATTGATATTGATAAATTGCGCGGCTGGAAGGAAAAGGTGGTTGGCCAGTTAACCGGTGGTTTGGCGTCCATGGCAAAACAGCGCGGCGTGACAGTCATCCAGGGTAACGGGGTTTTTAGTGATGTCCACCAGATGAGTATCGAAACGGAAGATGGTGAGAAAAAGGTCAGTTTTGCCCGGGCCATCATTGCCGCCGGTTCACAGGCATTCAAGCTGCCCGGTCTGCCGTGGGATGACCCACGCGTGATGGATTCTACCGATGCGCTGGAACTAAGTGGTGTACCGGAACGCCTGTTGGTGATCGGTGGCGGAATTATCGGCCTGGAAATGGCCAGTGTTTACCAGGGACTCGGCAGTGAAGTCACGGTGGTCGAATTAACCGGTCAATTGATGCCGGGAACAGATAAAGACCTGGTCCGCCCGCTGCAGAAACGGATCAGTACCCGTTATGCCGGGATTTATGTCAATACCAAAGTAAGTTCGGTGGAGACAGCGGATGATGGTCTTCACGTTATATTTGACGGCAACAAGGTTCCGGAAAATACAGTCTTTGATCGGGTTCTTGTTTCAACCGGCCGTACACCCAATGGTCTGAAGATTGGTGCGGAGGCCGCAGGTGTCGAGATAACCGAGCGTGGATTTATCCCCGTGGATAAACAAATGCGTACCAATGTGCCGCATATTTTTGCGATTGGCGATATCGTCGGTCAGCCCATGCTGGCACACAAGGCAACTCATGAAGCCAAAGTGGCGGCAGAAGTTTGTGCCGGAATGAAAAGTGCTTTTGAAGCCCGTGTCATTCCATCGGTGGCTTACACCGATCCTGAAATTGCATGGGCCGGGTTGACAGAAACCCAGGCAAAAGAGCAGGGCATTGACTACAAGGTGGGTAAATTCCCTTGGGCTGCCAGTGGCAGGGCAATGGGGCTTGGACGTACCGAGGGCTCGACCAAATTATTATTTGATCCTGCCAGCAACAGATTAATCGGAGCCGGTATCGTCGGCCCGCACGCGGGTGACCTGATCGCTGAATGTGTGTTGGCCATAGAGATGGGCTGTGAAGCAGAAGATATCAGTCTGTCGATCCACCCGCATCCGACCTTGTCCGAATCAATTGCGATGTCAGCCGAAGTATTTGAAGGCACGATAACTGATCTTTATCTCCCCAAAAGAAAGTAAGTACTGCCATGTTCAAGCTGAAATTCGAAACGCCTGCTGAATGGGCTGAATGCGTTGTCAAAGCAATGGATGATTTTCTGCCGGATCACGCGGCTGCGGAGAAGAAGGCTTCCAGCATGGCGATGACGATGGTGTCTCATTATCCTGATAAACCTGAATTGGTTAACGCCATGGTTGACCTTGCCCTTGAGGAGCTCAATCACTTCCGTGCAGTGGTCAAAATCATGCACGAGCGTGGATTGACCCTGCTCCCCGACGGGAAAGATCCCTACGTTAACGCACTACGTCGTACCTTCAGACAGGGAACAGCGCATTATTTGATGGACAGGCTGATCATTGCCGGCATTGTAGAGGCACGCGGCGCTGAACGATTTGGCTTGATTGCAGGGGCTTTACCAGAGGGTGAATTGAAGCGTTTTTACCAATCGATCACGCGTTCCGAGCTGGAACATCAGAATTTGTTTCTGCAGTTTGCTGAGAAATATTTTGATGCAACAGAAGTGGTTGAACGTCTTGATGAGCTGCTCGAAGTTGAAGCTAAAATAGTAAGCGGACTGCCTATCCGGCCTGCGCTGCACTAAACCAGGCCCGGGTAAAGCAGGAAATGGAAAAGTATCTGCGCCTTTATGCCGAGCCTGAAATCGAGGTACTTGAAGGGTTGCCTGCGCAGGAGCCGTGGTCCAATGTCCTGGTCATTCCTGCCTGCAATGAAACCCCTGAATTTCTCCGTGCTCCACCGCCATGTGATGGCCGCAGCCTGTTGATCCTGGTGATCAATGAGTCTGTTTCTGCATCTCAAAAGGTATCGTTGAGTAACCAGGCTCTGGCTACAGCGGTAAAGGAACGGTTCGAGTCACGATGGCAAGCCGGATCAGCGGGTTTTGAGTTGAGCCTCTTCCGGGATCCACTTGCCCCACGGGATGTTCTGCTGGTGGACCGTTTCAGTGAAGGCCGGCAGCTACCAGCCAAAGGTGGTGTGGGGCATGCCCGTAAAATTGGTGCTGACCTGGCGGCCAGTCTGGTTCATCGTCAGCATATCAGCACATCCTGGATTCACTGCAGCGACGGGGATGTGCATCTGCCGGATACTTATTTCTCCTGCAGCAATGCTGTTCAGGACAAAGAAGGGAAATACTCAGCCCTGGTTTATCCCTATCACCATGGCAATGATCAGGACGGAGCCGAAAGTAGCGAAGTCATTTTGGCTACACAGCTATATGAGCTTTCATTGAGGTATTACGTGGCCGGGATGAAATTCGCCGGTTCACCTTATGCATTCCATACTATCGGTAGCACCATGGCGGTTCGGGCCAGCCACTATGCAAAAGTCAGGGGGTTCCCCAAACGCGAGGCTGGCGAAGACTTCTACCTGCTAAACAAGCTGGCCAAGGTAGGTACCGTCCTGGAGCTTGAGTCGGGCCGGGATTGTCAGCCCATTGAGATTGAAGCCCGCCGCTCGGACCGAGTGCCCTTCGGCACCGGTGCTGCGGTTAACAAAATCACAGCAATGACCGACCCGGTAGCAGACTTCCGTTTTTATCATCCTGCGGTATTTGAGCTGTTACGGCTTTGGTTGCAATCCTGGCCGGTTATCTGGCAGTCACGATCCACTGACATTACCACCGGTATTTTCACTGACCAGCCTGGGCAGCAGTT
>Ga0164313_10003040_pt1 | contig 14949 bp, 10 predicted proteins | sample GuaBasSedimGuay4_FD_113735 | JGI IMG/M metagenome (GOLD analysis project Ga0164313, IMG submission 113735) | Subseafloor sediment microbial communities from Guaymas Basin, Gulf of California, Mexico - Guay4, Core 4569-4, 0-3 cm | ecosystem: Environmental > Aquatic > Marine > Hydrothermal vents... | reverse complement strand
TAATCTCGGCGGATAACAGCGCGCACCAGCGCGGCCTGGGGCAGGGGCGTTTGCACGAGACCCGAAACCTGCAGGCGGCCATGGCGGAGTGCAGTGCCTGGGCCCACACCCTGTTGTGTCCTGCGGACCTGCCCCAGGTACTTGCCCGGGCCTTCGCTATTTTTTCCAGCGAGCGCCCCGGTCCGGTGCATCTCACTATTCCGGTAGATGTGATTACCGCACCGGCCGATGATGTCTGCATCGATCCCTGGCCGCTGCCCACCAGGCCGGCGCCTGATTTGCGGGCCATCCGCAGCACGGCGGACCTGCTGAATGCGGCGCAACGACCGGTACTGGCGCTGGGCGGTGGTTGTGCCGATGCGGCCGCGCAGGTTGTGCAACTGGCTGAGGCCCTCGGTGCGCCGGTGACGCTGACCCACAATGCCAAGGGCGTATTGCCGATCGGTCACCCCTTGCTGGTGGTATCCAGTCCGTCCTATGAACCGGTGCGCGAACTGTATCGGGAGGCTGATGTCATCCTCGGTATCGGCACCGAATTCAGTGAGACGGACTATGACTTTTTCTTCGACGGCCAGTTTGCCCTCGGTGGCAAACTGGTGCGTATCGACATAGACGCCATGCAGCTGACTCGCAACGTGCGCCCCCAAATTGCCATACGAGCCGATGCCGGTATGGCCGCAGCGGCATTGCTGGAACACATTACAGCAGGCCGGAGCGATGGCAGTGCCCGGACGCAGGCGGTCAATGAGGCACTGTGTGATCATAACCGGACCGATTACCAGGACTTTCTCGACTGCTTTCAACGGGCGCTGCCCGGCGCGATAATCATGGCTGACTCCACCCAGCCTGCCTACTTTGCCGCCGCGCAATACCAGGCGCCGTCGCCCCGGTGTTTCGCCAGTGCGGCAACCGGTTATGGCACCCTGGGTTATGCGCTGCCAGCCGCATTCGGCGCCTGCCTGGCCATGCCCCAGACACCGGTTGTGGCGCTGATTGGCGACGGTGGACTGCAATTTACCCTGAATGAATTGTCCACTGGCGTTGAAGCGGGCCTGTCGGTAGCCGTGGTGGTGTGGAACAATCGCCGTTACGAGATGATCGCTCAGAACTTCGAGGCGGCGGGCATGGCGCCGATAGCCTGTGATATACATACTCCCGATTTCCTGGAGATAGCCAGGGCCTACGGCTGTGAAGCACAGCGTGCGGCAACGATCGCCGAACTGGAGGAGCAGCTGCAACGTTCCCGCCAGTGCGCGGTGCCCACTCTGATAGAAGTAGTGGAAGAGGATTTCCTGACGGCACCAGCCGAGGCGGCTGTAACGGGGAAAAATAATGGATAAGCCTTTTACCGGCGTGTTCAGCGCCACGACAAGGCGGCTGGCGGGGGACTCATCTCCGGTATGGGCGGTGCACGACAGGGCCTTGCAACGCCTGGCCGATGGAGAAGATATCTACCTCTTGTCTGTTGGTGATCCCGATTTGCCGACCCTGCCATCCACCATCCGCGCAACCATCGATAGCCTGGAGAAAGGCCTTACCAATTACGCCCCCGGCCGGGGTGAGCTAGCGCTGCGCCAGACCATTGCCGATATAGAGGTGTGTGCATCCCAGAAGCTCTGCGATCCGGATGAGATAGTGATTTTCCCGGGTGCGACCAATGCAATCTACTCGGTGCTGGCCTGCCTGCTGGATCCGGGTGACGAGATTGTGGTGCTGGATCCCATGTATGTGGGCTATGAAGGTATTTTCCAGGCGCTGGAGCTCAGGAAGGTCGGGGTGCTGCTGGATGTGATCAATAACTTCGCCTTCGATGTGGACGGCGTGAAGGCCGCGATAACCGATACCACGAAACTTGTTTTCCTCAACACACCCGGCAATCCGGCGGGCAATATTATCCAGCAGTCCGAGCTGCATGAATTCACCTCATCGACGGTGTTTGGTTGCTGCCAGTTTGTGCAGGACGCCGCGAACTGTTGAGTTAACAAAGGGTAATTGACAATGAATATTTCTGGGAAAGTTGCAATTGTAACGGGTGGAGCCTCGGGCTTGGGTGAGGCAACGGTACGCGCTTATGTTAAGAAGGGCGCGAAGGTTGCCATTTTTGACATGAACGTAGAGCGCGGTGAGCAATTGCTTAAGGAATTAGGCGATGAGCAGGCGGCCTTCTACGATGTCAACGTGGCAGTCAACTATCCCCTGATAAGGGGATAGGGAAAACACAAGTATTAGCCTACCATTGATCAATCATGCTTATACTTTCAGATCACGGCGAGATACTATATTTCTTTAAGATCTTTGCGCTGTTTTCGTATTGGCCAAAGGCCACAACATCCTCCTTTCAAGCAGGAGTGGGTGTGCGTGGGTATGTTTCAGAGGGGAAAATAATGGTGACTATTATGCATTTTATCTCGTTGGGTATTCTTTTCTAGTGGTACGCAATTACTCTGGGGATTTGTGCGTTTATACTAATGTCTGTCCCCACCGCTCGGCTCGATTTGCAGAAACATACCGGCCGCTTCAATCGCGGGATGGCAGTCGTCTATGCAGCAGACAATGAGACCGCTTGTTATTAGAAAATCCGGGTGGCGTACTTCTATCGCAGCTATGACGTGTTCTAAGTGCAGAGGCATGCCTGAAACACTCCACTCCCTGTGGCCAGTATGAAAGTCTGGCTTATAACCACCACATCATGGAATTAACACTGGGTTTGTCTTCTGGGCCGAGTCTTCGGCAGTGAGTGAACTGCCTAATGCCAGTGTGACGACCAGTCCTATTAGTTTGCAAGCCTGAGGTAAATAATGAAAGCAAGGTTGGGATTGAGCGACGTTGCAGAACGTTTGGGATCCGTAGTCAGTGATGTATGGAAAATTCCCTATTCAGCTGCGAGACTGCAACAGCAGGGATTTGATGTCATTCGACTCTGTGTGGGTGATCCCGATTTTGACACGCCACACGCGGTCCATAGTGCGGTAACTGAAAGCCTGCGTCAGGGGCGCACTCACTACTCAAGTGCACAGGGTGAGCCTGAGCTCCGCAAAGCAATAGCAGAGTCTGAATTCATGACTTCAGGTCAGCCCTGTGATCCTGACAATATAGTTGTATTTCCCGGGGGCACCAATGCCCTCTATGGGGTTATGAGCTGCTTGCTGAACGCTGGCGACGAGTTGATCGTACCCGACCCTATGTACATTGGCTACTGTGGCATTTTTGCGTCTGTAGGCTGTAGAGTAACCCGCGTGCCACTGAAAGTATCAGATAATTTTTCCATTGATATCGATGACATTGAGGCTGCAATTAGTGACAAAACCCGCGCTGTACTGGTGAACACTCCCGGCAATCCTGCAGGAAACATGGTAACGAGTGCTCAGTTAGCCAGGTTGGCAGAGTTTTGCCTGGAAAGAGGTATTTGGCTGATTTCGGATGAAGTTTATTCCATGATTACTTTTGAGAAACAGCATATATCACTGCACGCCGCAGCTAAAGCTCCAGACAATGTGATTATTGTCAACAGCATGTCAAAATCACACGCTATGAGTGGTTGGCGTATGGGGTGGGCCGTAGCCCCCCCCGGCCTGGTTCCCAGCCTTGTCAGCTTTAGCGATAGCACGCTGTTTGGGTGCGCTCCGTTTGTCCAAGATGCGGCAGCCTTTGCGTTACGCAACAACAAAGACAATGTCGCCGACATGCAAGAGGAGTACCGTCGTCGTCGCGACTATGTGGTCAGCAGAGTATCGGTCACAGATAATATTCGTTGTTACCCACCAGCTGCTGGCATGTTTGTTATGGTTGATGTAAGTGCCACAGGTCTTGACGGAAACCAATTCGGGCAAGCCCTGCTGGAGGAACAGAAAATTAGCATTGTGCCTGGAGGAGGCTTTGGTGCGAGCACTAGCGATTTCGTTCGAGTCACATTGGCCCAACCCATTGAAGTATTAAGCGAAGCATTTGATCGTATCGAAACTTTTATCGATCGACGTTGCAAAAACGCCACATAGAACATCAGCCAACTGTCGGAATGACACCATTGCGCGCGTCATATTACATCCTGAATAGCAGGCAGTACAACGTCCTTACGAACCGGAGGTGAACATGACTAATTTTGATATTCAGCAGGCGAAAAAAGAAATGGAGTCCTGGTACTGGTGGGGAATACCAACATTTTTCAGGTGTCCATGGAACGAGAACCCGGGCGAGTGTGACATTGCACTGGTCGGGGTTCCACACAGTTCTGGTAACGGGAGCACTGAACGGGATCAGCACCTGGCCCCCCGTGCAGTCAGAAATATTTCAGGCTGGTATCGCCGTGCGCACCAAAAATTCGGGTTTGTTCCGTGGGAAGAGGCCAGGATTCATGACCTGGGAGACTGCCCCTTGCCCGAAGCAATGGTTAATGATGTCTGTGTAGAGCACATCGAAGCCTATTACAAAACGATTGATAACGCCGGTGCACGTCCCGTCACAATTGGCGGCGACCACTCAATCACTGGCCCCATTCTGAAGGCGATTGCCGGTGGGGGCGCAAAACTTTCGGGTGGGAAAAAAGTTGCCTTGATCCATTTCGACGCGCATCGTGACGACTACCAGCATTTACCGCACTGGTTGGGTAGCCGGCGGTCGGCGGCGCACTGGGCCCACTACACTGTGGCAGAAAACCATGTCGATCCGCACCACAGTATTCAGATTGGCATGCGAGGTAACCCCATACGTCCAAGAGATGATCTCTTTCACAGCGCTCTCGGCTACCAGATGCTGCCCGCCGAGGAGTATTTTAAAATTGGAATTGAGCAGACCATCAGGATGATCCGGGACCGCGTCGGTGATCTGCCGGTATATATTACTTTCGACTTGGATGTGCTTGACCCCGCGGAAGCACCGGCGGTGTCGAATATGGAGCCTGTCCATCGGGGGCTTCGCGCCTGGGAATGCATGGAGATATTTCACGGATTGCGCGGATTGGATGTCATTGGTGCAGACCTTGTTTGTATGATCCCTACAAAAGATACGGCCGCAAAAATTACAACCATGACCACCATGGCGCTGATGTTTGAATTGATTGCGCTGATCACAGACAAGATTAGGGCGGGATAAAGGCTCATGAAAATACCCTCATCTGCGCGTGTTATTGTCGTTGGCGGCGGCGTGATCGGCTGTAGTGTTGCGTATCACTTGTGCGAGCTAGGCTGGGACGACGTCGTCTTGTTGGAGCGTAAGCAACTCACATGTGGTACGACCTGGCATGCCGCTGGTCTGATGACAACGTTGCGTGCTACCGAAAACGCCACCCGGTTGGCGAAGTATACTCAGGACCTGTACAGCACCCTTGAGGAAAAAACTGGACAGGCTACAGGTTTTAATCGAATTGGGTCAATTCAAATTGCTGGAAACTCAACACTTTTGGAGGAGATGCGGCGTGGGTGCGCAATGGCTCGCAGCTTTGGAGTATCAAGTAGGGAAATTACGCCGCAAGAAGTGAGTGAGCGATGGCCTCTCGCAGATGTAAGTGATATCGAAGCCGGATTTTTGTTCCCTAATGACGGCAGGACAAACCCCACAGATACAACGATGGCTTTGGCTAGAGGCGCTCGGATGGGGGGGGCTAAAATCCTTGAAGGGGTGAGGGTTCTCGATATTCTCAAGGAGAAGAATAGAGTTATTGGTGTGGCGACAGATCATGGAGAGATCAGAGCGGAGTATGTGGTCAATTGCGCGGGAATGTGGGGGCGTGAGTTGGGCTTGCTGGCCGGCGTAGATGTACCCTTACATGCTGCAGAGCACTATTACCTGATCACGGAAAACTTAATGGGAATGCATGCCGATTTGCCGATTTTGCGTGACCCGGCAAATGCCGCATATTATCGGGAGGAGACAGGGAAGTTAATGATGGGGCTTTTTGAGGCCGAGGGTGCCCCCTGGGGAATGGATGGCATTCCTGAGCACTTTTGCTTCGATGACTTGCCGCCTGACTGGGATCGTATGGTTCCCTATCTGGAAAAAGCGATGAAGCGAATTCCATCTATGGAGGCTGCGGGAATTCAATTGTTTTTCAACGGGCCTGAAAGCTTTACGCCAGACCACAACTATTTAATGGGAGAGGCTCCAACACTAAAAAACTTCTTTGTCGCAGCTGGGTTCAACTCTCTCGGCATTCTTTCCGCTGGCGGTGCAGGCATGGTGATGGCACACTGGATTGTCAAGGGTTATCCGCCTATGGATGTTTATGATACAGATATTCGGCGTATGCATAAGTTTCAAAATAATCCGAAGTACTTGAGGGATAGGACAGTAGAATCCCTCGGTATTAGTTTTAAGCCCCATTGGCCATACCTTCAGTGGGAGACGGCCAGGGGTGTCAAGAAATCCACTCTTCATGACCGGGTTGCCGGGGCGGGAGCCTGTTTTGGGGAGTCCGCTGGCTGGGAGCGTCCTAACTGGTATGCTCCGCCAGGAGTTGTGCCGAAGTATGAATATAGTTATGGCCGCCAGAACTGGTTTACTTACAGTGCAGAAGAGCACAGAGCTGTTCGCGAAAATGTTGGCATATTTGAGCAGAGCTCTTTTTCCAAGCTATTGGTTCAGGGGAATGATGCCGAGAAAGTACTCAATTATATTTGCAGCAATAATGTCGCTGTTTCTGCCGGTACAGCCGTCTACACTCAATTTTTGAATGAGCGAGGAACAATTGAGGCGGATGTAACCGTTAGCAGACTGTCCCAGGATAGCTATATGGTCGTTACCGCAGCATTCACTCACACCCACGTTTTATCTTGGATAAAAGAGCATATCCCCGGGGGTGGTCATTGCTTTATCACCGATGTCACCGGGGCATACGGTGTGCTCAATATCCAGGGGCCAAATTCGCGTGCATTACTGAATATGCTGACCGATACGGATTTATCCTTGCAAGCATTTCCCTTTGGTACTTTTAGGGAGTTGGATGTAGGGTATCAAAGTGTACGGGCTTTACGCATAAGCTATATGGGAGAACTTGGCTGGGAGTTGTATGTGCCGACAGAGTTCACGCTCCCGGTTTACGACGCAATTGCTGATGTGGGCAAAGGTTTTGATCTAAAACACTGTGGTTATCATGCGTTGAACTCCCTACGTATTGAGAAAGCTTATCGGGAATGGGGGCATGATATCAGTTCTGATGACACGCCTTTGGAAGCAGGTTTGGGCTTTGCTTCCGATTTTAGTAAAGATGGGGGCTTTCTCGGTAAGGAATCCTTACTGAGGCAGAAAGAAGGTGGGCCGTTGAAAAAGCGCCTGGTCCAGTTTTTATTGAAAGACCCGGAGCCGTTACTGTATCACAACGAGCCAATATGGATGAATGGCAAAGCTATCAGCGTTACTACCTCGGCAATGTATGGACACACGCTGGGGGGGTCTGTGGCTATGGGTTACGTCAATCATGACGAAGGCATTACTGCGGACATGATCAATAGTAGTCAATTTGAAATTGAAGTGGCTGGAAAACGCTACCCTGCTTATGCTTCCCTGAAACCTATCTATGACCCTGGTATGTCACGCATTAAAGTGTGAGCTGGTAATTCTATGAGTAACAAATACTGGTATAGAATATGAGCAAGTCTCTAATCCTAAAGTTTAGTTGTAAAGATCAGCCCGGCATTGTGTCGGCAGTCGCCACGTTTTTTTATAAACAGGGTTTTAATATCGAAGAATCTTTCCAGCATGAAGATGCCCAGACCGGCCACTTTTTTATGGTGACCATGTTTAAAGCCATCCCTGGATATACAATCAATGAAAACAAGCTTCACGCACGGTTTGCTGAGATTGCAGATAGGTATGCCATGACGTGGGAAATCCGCGATAAAGAAGTAAAACTGAAAATTCTGATTGCGGTTTCAAAATGGGGGCACTGCTTGAATCATTTACTGAACACCTGGAAGAATGGTTCATTGTTTGTTGACATTGTTGGTGTGGTATCCAACCACGAAGATATGCGGTCCATGGTTGAGTGGTATGGGCTGCCTTACTCATATCTTCCGGTAAGCAAGGAAAACAAAGCTGAGCAGGAAGCAAAAATATTACAGGAAATGAATGATAAGAACGCCGATTGTTTGATACTGGCGCGTTACATGCAAATTCTCTCGAACCAGTTATGCGACAAGCTGGAAGGGCGAGCCATTAATATACACCACTCTTTTTTGCCTGGTTTTAAAGGGGCCAAGCCCTATCATCAGGCTCATGAGCGTGGAGTGAAATTGATTGGTGCAACGGCACATTTTGTGACATCGGATCTTGACGAAGGGCCAATCATTGAGCAAGAAGTGGAGAGAGTCAGTCATGAGTGTACTCCAGAGGAAATGGTTGAGATAGGTCGCGACATAGAAGCGATTGTTTTGTCTCGTGCGGTGCGTTTGCATGCTGAGGGACGTATATTGTTGAATGGCAATAAAACCGTTGTTTTTAGCCGATAATAATATATGGATAGGTCTGGGGTGATGGGTAAATATCTGCTTGGGATAGAGTGTAGTGTCTCGAATTTCGGGGAGCCGAGCAGGAAAAGTGTCCCGGCTCGCAACAAAACCCCATCAGGAATTAGGCCTGAACCTCTCACCATCAGGCATATTGAAGCGTTTGGTCAGGGCCACTTCGGCACGCTTGTTGGCCTCTGCCAGTATGCTGGCTTCATCAACGGTTATGATCTCGCGGTCTTCCACCACGATTCGACCATCCACAATCACCGTGTGCACGTCGCTGCCGTGGACGTTATACACAAGGGAATTCACCACGTCGTAGTGATGGTTCATAGGGGCCAGGTGAGCCTGGGCAAAATCCACCAGGATGATATCAGCCTTTTTACCCACTTCCAGGGAGCCGATCTCTTCCCCCTTGCCGACTGCCCGGGCACCCTTGATGGTCATCATTTCCAGGAACTCGTAGGCTTTTTGCGGCCCGATGCCACCGCGATCCAATCGTGCCAGAACAGCTGCATACCGCATTTGCTCGAACGGATCGAACATCAGCCAGTCGGAGCCAATGGCAACGTTCAGGCCAGCCTCGTAGATCATATTCATTGGCGCGCTACCGCCGCGCTTGGCCATCTCAAAGGGGCAGTGGATCATCCAGGCACCGCTGTCCCGGAACGGCGCCAGTTCCGCCTCCTCCATCATAAGCAGATGTACGATGGCGGTGTTTTCATCCAGGTAGCCGATATCTGCCAGATACTGCATCTGGGTTTTGTTAAAGCGTTGCTTAAACACCTCTCCCTCACCGAAGCCCGCATGAGCGTTTAAGCCCACACCGTATTCCCGGGCCAGCGCCTTGGACTCCATCATTGTTTCGTAGGAGGCCAGCACGGGCATATAATGGGCGAGACGGACACTGACAATGGTGTCATCATTGTGCTGCCATTTCTCCAGTAGGCGCCGGGCTTCAGCAAAGCGCTTTTTCTTAAGGGCTGGATCAGGCTTGCCATTACCCGTCATCGCTTCGGTACTTTCCATAATGTCCGAGACATCCGGGGCAATAATGCCGCGTATCCCGGTGCGGTGAAATGCCTGCGCCGTGGCTTCCTGGGAGGCCAGGCCCAACTCCATTACACAGGTATTACCAAACTTCAACTGTTCTATGCTACCCACCTGCGCGAAGACATTGATATCCTGTTCGGAGAGGATTTCCTCCTCCAGCGGAAGCGCAAATTCACCATACTCCACTGGAGTAAGATCTTCCGCCAGCCCGCGGTTCGGGGTCTCTCCTGTGTGCACATGACCATTGACGAAACCAGGCATCACGACCTTGCCTGTTGCATCGATCACCCGCTCGACTTTGTGCTCTTTTTGCAAGGCGTCGGCATCGCCAATAGCCGCAATACGATTCTCCTGAATCAGTAGCGCCTGATTTTTCAGGGTGCGGCTCTTGCCATCCATCGGCACAATGAGGCCGTTCTTGATCAGAATACTGGCGGGATTGGTTTTTGGTTTGCCACTGGCGGGCTGATCGGCAGCGGATGCACCGGCGGAAAATACCGATGAAGATGCTGCTACCGCAACCCCCGAGGCGCTTGCAGTTAGAAAATCTCGTCGCTTCATAGCACAACCTCTCTGTGTATTATTTCATAATCGGTACAGTATTTTCCTGCAAGGCACTTTCATCAATCCAGGGCATGGGGCCGTAAGACTTATGCACGGGCCAGTGCTGGTCCAATGTTTCACCGTCATAAAGCACACCACCCTTCATGACGTATCGAATAGCCGTAGTGTTGCAAATATCCTCGCGCGGGTCCTCACTCAGCACTAGGATATCAGCGAGCTTTCCCTTCTCGATAGAGCCCAACTCAGAGTCGACACCCAGATATTGTGCGCCGCCCAATGTAGCCACTTGCAGTGCCGCCAGCGGTTCCATGGCCTCGGCCAGTGCCCATATCTCCCAGTGGGATGACAGCCCATGGAGATCACCGTGGCCGCCCAGTGAGGCGCTGCCCCCTTTCTCTACAAGCGCCTTTATGGACTCTGCAAGAATCGGGAAACCGTAGTCTGATTTTGGCCGCTCCATACCCCTGCGCAGCAGTGGAAGAGCGTATCGCCAGGGCAGCCAGCGACGCAGTTTTTTATCCTTCCAGATTTCAGCCTGGCGCATAAAGTAATCTTCATTCATGGCGCCAGGCCCCTGCACGCCAAAAGTGGTCGATGCGTTGGTGCCTGCCTGTGCAAGGAACTGTACTGCATCGTCGTATGCCACCAGGCCAGTTCCAAACACACCATGCTCCATGCCGGTATAGCCGTCCATAAAGTGGCTTATATTGAGCGCCAGATTGCTAGATTCACTGGTGACATTGACCCCGTATTTGCGTGCCGCCTCGGCTACCCACTGGCGTTGATCGCGGCGATCAAGAATATAACTTTTGATAGAGGAAGCGCCCCATCGGGCCTTGCGCGCGACATCCATGTCCACCATCTTATAACTGAAGTACGGCATTACCGAGGCCATGGGCATCGCTGTGCTCAAGGTTCGCGGTCCAATGATCTCACCGGCGTCGATCAACTCAGAACGGGCAAACGCCACGTGGCCATTGGCAGCCGGGTCCTGGGCGGTGATAATCCCGTAAGCTAGGTATATCGAGCCCATTACATCATTGGGAGGTATCAGGCCTCCCTCACGCCCGGTATTGTAGTGAGCGTGGGTATCAACAATACCCGGCATCAGTGTCATGCCGTTCACATTGATCTTGTCGATGCCCTTCGACACCTTGCAGTGCCCGACACAGCTGATCAAGCCATCTTCTACCAGTACGGTAGCGTTTTCGTGCACGATGCTACCGTTCATCGTAAGCACCGTGCCACCGACCAATGCAAGCTTTCCCGCGGGCTGGGTTCTGGAAACAGGCACACTCAATTCAATAACCGTATGGTCCCCGGTGTCTACGTTATAGCTTACATAGTTGCGGCCATGAGTGAATTCCAGTGTACTTTCATCACCCCAGCGCGGGAGAGAACCTGCTCCCAGCGGCTGCATGGTAGTGAAATCATCCAGTGTATAAACATCCTTCTCAGGATGGGGCGGGATTTTATTGAGAAAAATTTGTCCCAACAGCTCAAATGCCAGATACCTGCCATCGGGAGACACATCCATGGCATGGGCTCCAGACAATTCGCCTAACTTTTCCTTGCCGGATCCATCGAGACGAACACTGTAGAGCGCGAGAGGGTCAATCGTGGCATAATTCTCCGCGTTCAGCTCCGCCTCACCAAAGTAGCCCATGAAGATTACCATGTCCTCATTAAAGGGGATGCGACCTGAAAGAAAGGCGATGCGGTTTTCATGGAGCAGCGAAGGACGGTTAAGCAGCGGTGTCTCAGGCCCAAAGGACTCGGTCGAGCCCAGCCCCCGGATTTTGCCGCTGGCCAAGTCGATGCTGACGATTTGATAGTTCACCGCCTGCCCCAGACCCCGGCCCCTGGCGTTGGCGCCATCACCATGTACCGCAATCAGCTGATCACCGTTCTGACTCCAGATCACACTGCTGTAGTCACCACCGGTGACATTCACCTGCCGGGGTATTCCGCCACTGATAGCAACGGTCCAGATATGGGCTTCCCCCTTTTCACTCCTGCCGACAAAAGCTATCGATTTACCGTCGGGAGACAGCGCAGGAGCATACTCCAGGGGAACGTAACGGCTGTCAGTCACCCGTTTGGCCTGTTTGTCTCCGGGAGCCTGTAACCACATACGGCCCGCGGCCTGGAACAATATCCCGCCGTCATCCGGTAAGGCGGTAGCCCATCGAAAGAACTGTGGTGTAAAGCGCCGATCCCGCACGGGCATTGAGAACTTCACCAACTCGGATATTTCACGATGCACATGTGTTTTAAAGGGAATGGTCTCGATCTTTCTGGATGCGATATCCACACGGCGCAACTTACCACCCTGACTGAGCACCACCGAGAGGGAATCCGATGACCAGCTGTAATGCGGAATTAATGGAGCTGCATAACCGGTCTGCTCGGAACCGTCGGTGGTAATGGGATCCATCAACAATTGCTCCGAGCCATCCTCCAGATTGCGCAACCACAGCGCGGTGCGCGGGCCGTACTCGTGGCCCTTGTATTCGACGGTGCCATCGGCGATCTGGCGAGCAAATGCCAGCCATTTGCCATCGGGCGAGACGCGGGGTTCTATCGCCCCGCCATTGGAGTTATTGACCCAAGTGCTTACCGTTTTACCAGTGGTAAAGAGTTTCACCTCACCGCTGGCCAATTCTACGCGTTGGATTTGCTGGCAGCCACGCATAAAGTCAGTCAGGTAGCCGGGCGGATCACCGGGACAGGTCGTCATAGTGAAGTAAACGTATTTTCCGTCCGGGGACACCGACGGTGAAGAGGCATTGCCGGAGACGATCGACTTGCCGGAGCCACTGTTCACATCGAAGATCCACAGCCCTTCGCTCATATCGGTACCGCGATGACATACTGCCTGTTTTCGTACCACAATCGACTTGCCGTCGGGAGTCCATGTGGGGTCAAACACACACTGATCGATGTCATCGAATACCTGACGGGAATTGGAACCGTCAAGGCCCATTATCCAGATATGGTTGTTACCGCCGCGATCAGAAATAAAAGCGATTTCCTTGCCGTCCGGTGAAACACGTGGATGCATATTGACAGCGATACCGCTGTCCTGGGTAAGCACTTTGGAGTCACCACCTCCCACCGGCACACGATTGATATGTCCCAACTGATCGAACACGATCCACTGATCATCGGGCGTAATATCAACCGAAGACTCGGTCACCTCGTTTGTAATGAAATCGATTGTCCGGGTATTACCCTTGGGCTGGGTGACATCCCAGTTGTCACTCTCCGCCTGGGCGGCTGAGACAGCCAGGCCCAGGATGAAGAGTACCGTAATAGCGGTCCATTCGTCTGAATGCGACCACCGGGACACCATCATTCTGAGCATCTTTGTCATCTATCCCTCCCAGAGGCCTTTTTCACGAAGCTCATCCATCGTCGCGATAATACTCTCACGCAAGGCGAACACAATAAAATCGATTTCTTCTTTGGTAATGACCAGCGGCGGAGACATTACCGTTAAATTGACAATCGGCCGGATCATCAAGCCACGTTGATCCGCATGTTTGTGTACCAATTTACCAATATTGAGCTCCTCCGGAAAATCGGTTTTTGTTTTTTGATCCTCCACGAACTCAACACAACGCATCAACTGTGAACCCCGCACGTCACCAACGATAGGCAGGTCAAGCAGGGTTTCAAGCTGCTCGCCGAAGTAGGGGCCGACCTCCTTGACATGCTCGAGAATACCTTCCCGCTCGATGATTTCAATATTCTTGAGCGCCGCGGCACAGCATACCGGATGGCCGGAATAGGTGACACCGTGAGAAAAGTACACACCGGAGTCATCCGCACTGATCACATCCCAGATATCATCGGAAAAAATGCAGGCGCCCAGGGGCAGCACACCGGAGGTAATGCCTTTGGCCGAGGTGATAATATCCGGCACAATCCCAAACTCATCTTCGGAAGCGAACCAGTGGCCCAAACGGCCAAAAGCCGTCACCACCTCATCGGAAACGTAGAGTATGTCGTGCGCCTTACACACTTCCCAGGTGCGCTTATGGTAGCCCGCGGGTGGAACAACGACTCCGCCAGCACCCAGAATTGGCTCTGCAAAAAAGGCACCTACATTTTCAGCACCCACCTCGTGAATTTTGTCTTCCAGTTCCTGCACCAGGAAATCCAGGAACTCCGCTTCGCTCATTCCCTCGGGGGCGCGGTAGTAGTTGGGGTTGGAGATATGGTGAATAGTCTGCAAGTAGCTCAGCGCGGATTGCCGGTCGCCTGCCTTGCCGCCCAGGGAGGCGCCCACCATGGTAGAGCCGTGGTAGGCATCCTTGCGGGAAATGAATTGTTTTTTCGATGGGTTGCCACGGACATAGTGGTACAGTTCGACTAGTCGATAGGCCGCATCAATAGCTGTTGAGCCACCGGTGGTAAAGTGCACGCGGTTGAGATTTCCAGGGGCCAACTCGGCAATTTTTGCTGCAAGTTCTGCAGCCTTAACCGTCCCAAGGTCGTTAAAGGTACTGTTAAAGGACAGCTGCTCAACCTGATCCGCTATGGCCTGTGCCATATCCGCACGGCCCAGGCCAATATTGTTACACCACAGGCCCCCTACGGAATCCAGGTATTTATTGCCATTCGTGTCATAGATATAACACCCTTCGCCTCTCTCCAGTATGATGGCACCTTCTTCCTTCGCAGCATGTAAATCGCTCCAGGCGTGCAGGTGGTGATCCTTGTCTTTCTGCCAGATTGTCTCGGCATCAGCCTTGTCGGACTTTGCAATACTGGAGACTTTCATTTTCACCCCTATCTGTTGGTCAGTGGTCTGTTTCATTGACTGAGTAGTATGCTGGTCGATCACTGACTCCAGCTATCCCCTTATCAGGGGATAGCTGGAGTCAGT